>Ga0185299_10003012_pt1 | contig 23741 bp, 27 predicted proteins | sample PaiPotPPA55metaG_FD_128002 | JGI IMG/M metagenome (GOLD analysis project Ga0185299, IMG submission 128002) | Iron sulfur acid spring bacterial and archeal communities from Banff, Canada, to study Microbial Dark Matter (Phase II) - Paint Pots PPA... ... | reverse complement strand
GACTTCCTGCTCGCCTTCACGGACGGTGTCACCGAGGCTCGCGATCCGAAGGGCGGATTCTTTACCGATCAGCGTCTAGTGGCGCTCGTGGAGGAGGAACCGCCTCTCTCGGCATCCGGGCTCTTGGACCGGATCGACACCGCCCTGAAACAGCACGAGTCCGGATGCGGGCTTTCGGACGACATTACAATGCTCTCGGTCCGGAGAACGTCCGCGCAAGCCCAGCCCGATCCATCGCGAGTCACGGCATCGGTGCGACCGCTCTCGGTCTGAACGGTCGATAGTGCGAAGATTCAGAACTTCCGCTTCCACGACCTCCGGCACACATTTTGTTCGTAAATTCGCGGGAATACTCAGTAGGAACGACAAATGAGTCAAGATCGAGAGTTTTGCCGTAAAATTACCCAGAGGCAAGCGCGTGGACAAACGCGCCGACATTTGGTCGTGGGGCACAGCTTCGAACGTGATCATGCCGCCAGAAGCATCAAAATGCGCAATAACGTTGTGAGAACCGCAGCTGGCCCTGAAGGCTGTTAAACGCGAGAATTTCTCGTCGGTTTGGCTCCCCGGTCACGACTCGAACTTACGACCCATTAGTTAACAGGATGTTTTGGGGCACCGGATGAACGATGTCAGCAGGAGAGAGGGTTTGGGGTCCCAAAGCGAGTGCTGTATTGGTTAACACTCGCCGAATGACTTGAACGCGCAGTGTTTTCCGAAGCCGGCGTCCCACCACTGGCGGAGCCGGGCTATGATCAGCCTATGCTGTGTGCATGTCAAAACCACCTAAAGTAGTCCCTATCCAGGAAAAGAAGTACCAGCTGATTGCTAAAGATACCAAAGCCAGGCGCATCATCCTCGGCATCGGTGGGGAACGTATAGCCATCGACTGGTTCAGCCGCATTAGTAAATTGCCGCCGGAAACCGGCGATCAGCCAGCGGCAGTGCTGCCCTTGAAGAAAGACAAGCGCAGGCAGAAAAGCGGACAGATCAAGCCAAAGAACTGAGCCATTCGAGGGAAGCCCTTAAGGGCGGCGCCTCGTGCAAGACAGCAGGCAGAATTTGCTTGACTGTGGCTGGCGACGAAGTGATCCATGTCATGAGCCAACCAGGCCCTTCGTGGCTTGGAACAGCTCAGAAAGGTAGATCACTCATGACGCACGAATGTGCATTAGCTATGCATTTCGCACTATTGTGGCTCGGGCCGGCCCAGAAGCCGAAGCCTAAACCGGATTCGCGGCCCAGCCCTTCATGTCAGCCGAAGAAACCGCCGACTGGAGAGGTCAGGAACCCTAAGGAGGCGCGATGAAGACTTTCATCATCGATTCGGACAACTGCATCCGCGGTTTCTCTTCAGTCGGGGAAGGGGCCGGGGCGCCTGGAGTAGAGCGATTTGATTCTGTCGATCAGTTTCGAGCGTTGGCTGAACATTGGCCAGCCAGCCGGTTGGTGGAGATCTGGAACGGCCTTACGGGCATAAGACCCGTCCGAAGATTCACAGATCGCAAGACGGCCGTCGCACGAATCTGGAAGGCAATTCAACAGCTCGGGCCTGCAGCAGTGGCAGCGCACACGGAGCCCGATGCCAGCGACAAGGGCAACAGCGCCCAGCCACAGCGCGGTCGGCAGTTACAGCGGCACACGAGCCGCAAGAATACCAAGACGGCCCGAGTGTTGGCGCTGCTCAAACGGCCTAACGGTGCCAGCCTGAAGCACCTCGTGAAGGCCACTGGCTGGCAGCCGCACAGCGTGCGGGGCTTCTTGAGCGGCCATCTGCACAAGAAACTCGGGCTGCGAGTAAAATCGTTCCGGCGGGATGGCGAGCGCGTGTACGTCATTCGCGGATAGCCAGTTTCGGGTTCTAACGTTCAACTGCCGAGCCGGGTGTGGGCACCCGGCTCGTTCTTTTCCTGGGCATCTTTATATATATGTTCAGAGGCGACGGCGATGAAGAAGGCGTTGAAAGAGTGTGCGTTGGCGATCCCATAGGGGCTCCCGCGCAATCTCTCGCAACTCGTGCTCGGAGATTAGGCCGGCGTGTTCGCCCGATAGAAACAGAACGTATTCCTGAATGTCTGGTGCCAAATGAGCCAGAATCACGATCTGGGCAATGCGCGCGGGCGAAACGTGCGCAAGTTCCGCCAGCGTCATGTAGTCGTTCACCTTCCCGGACCGCACTTGTGCTTCCAGCTTGTGAGCAAGCGCAACAAGCTGCGCGACTCGTGGTGGCCGGCCCACAGGCTCCGGAACAGGTCCCGGTCGGAACGGCGGGAGCGCGCTTCCGCGTCTGGTAGGAATCGTGTATTCAAAGGTTAAGGTTTCGACCTCGGCCGCTGAGCCTTTCAGTCGCCGCAGCTTCACTGACACCGTTCCAGAGCTTCCGTCGTATCGGATCTTTTCGACAAGGGCGTCCAGCAGTCCCTTGCAATCGCCTTGTTGAAACGCCTGCCAAATTGAATCGGGGATTCCGAACACGTGCGTTGGCTCCGCACTGAGCCTTGCGCGAAGTTGATCGATTACCGAATCCTCCACCAACTTCGCTCGCACAGACTTGGTCGGACACGACCGCCAGCCGTTCTGTTGTGCGGCCCGGCAGATGTAATAGCGGTAGCGAACTCCTTGCTTGCTGGAATACGTGGCACGCATCGCCCGCTCGCAGCTCGTACAAAACAGTAGTCCCGCCAGAAGGGCTTTCTGCGCGCAGCGAACGGGGTCTCGTTTTGGGCCTTCTCCTTTGCGGGCCTCGGCTCTGATCATCTCCCACAACGCTGGGTCAACAATGGCCGGGTGCTCGCCATCGTAGATCGCACCTCGATACTCCACCTTGCCTGCATATATCGCGTTGGTCAGCATACGGCTCAGCGACGCCCCAGTAAAGAATCGGCCCTTATGCTGGAGCCCGCGCTTCGATTTCCAGGATTTGGTCTTCCAACCCAGACAGGCGAGTTGCTCAACGACGGCTGTAATGGAACGATGGCGGCGGTAAAGTTCGAAGGTCTCACGAACGCGTTTGGCCTCGTCCTGGTTGACGACCAGCCTTCCGCCCTGCGGATCGACGTCATAGCCCAGCACCGGCGTACCGCCGACCCATTTACCTTTGCGACGTGCCGCCGACATCTTGTCGCGCGTACGTTCGCTGATGATCTCGCGCTCAAATTGCGCAAACGATAGCAGAATGTTCAGCGTTAGTCTCCCCAGCGACGTGGTGGTATTAAAATGCTGCGTGACCGACACAAAACTGACCGACCGCTGGTCGAAGCGATCCATGAGCCGCGCAAAATCGAGCAATGACCGGCTGAGCCGGTCGACTGACATGTAGACAAGTCAGAACGTAAGGATGTCATCAAGCGAGTCCGCAAGGCCGTTGGAGATGCCGATTTGTCCGCCTCCGGCGCCACTCGCGTAGCGGGCACGGAGAATTTCAAAGTGAAGTATGGCCCCGATTACCCGACCGTCAGTATTATCCATGGCGTTCCGGGGAGGGTGATGAGCCTGGAGCAGCTTCAGCAGATGGGATTGCTCGCGGAGGCGGAGCCTGTAAAGCTGCACTCCCTTCGAGTTTCACCACCCGCCAGTGACATTACCCCGCGGCAGAAACGGAGCGGATGATGAAACTACAAGACGTGCTGTTGGCTGATTACGCTGCGACAGACGGAACTGGCGAGATGGACCTTTTGCTGGAGCGTTATTTCCCGAAAACGTTTGAAGTCGTCGATGCGTGCCTTACGAATGGGGGTTCATTTGGTTCCACGAGCGCTTCTACATGTGACGCCAGGGTTGAGAGCCGTGAAGCATCGCCCCGGCTGCTATACTTCCGGCGTGACCGAGCAAGAAATCGTGGACCTCTTTGCCAAGGCCGCAAAACCACGCCTGATGGACCTGCTCAAGCTGAAGGTCAGGCACGTCTACGAGACGACACCGGGGAATGCGGAATCGACAATCGTGATCGATGGCAATCAAATTCAGTTCAAATCGATCAGATCCACACAGCCTTACCGGGACATCGAACGATTCGTTGTCGAGGACAAAATCATCGGTTTCGTTGTGAATCCGGGACTGCTGCCTATTGTTAAAGCGATTTCGATGGATATACGTGGAAGGAAAATGCTGGTCACACGCAGGATACAAGCGAGGAATGAAGACAATGGCGTTGTTGCTCAACTGGACCATTTCGGAGTTCGGATCATGATGTCTTTCGATTCCGTTCGCAACGAGACGGAAGTGGTTTGGGAATCATTGTACGGATTTGCATAGAGGCTGCTGTCTTCGACCAAAGGCCAAACCCTCAGTGGTGTCGTCACGGCTTGGGGCATCTTTGGGTCGGTCAAATCACATCAGCAACCGCCCGAACGCTACGAGATCGCAGTGACAACCGCATGGTGCCGAGGGCGGCTTCGCTCCTCGGCTCCACGGCCGTTCTCTAGCCTTTAGATCCTTTACGAATTCACGAAGTCCGTCCATTCGGGTGGAATCTAGCCCTGCAACCTCTGCCGCCGCCTGACGAGTCGTAGTGGTCGGTTCGGTGACGCCAACGAACGCTATTCGTACTCCGCCTCGTTCTAAAATCACTGAAGGCGGAAAAAGGCGCTTCCCTGTCGCCTTTTCGTGAAAGTTGAAACACACGACCTTTTCGCTTACGTCGCCCATCAGCTTTCGAAAGGCGTCCGGGCCGTAGACTGGTTCCCAATTCCCGGGTGTGCCGACGTCGACTTTGAGGGAGGGTTTAAAGCCGCAATAACGGAATCACCGTAGGCATTCACAACAAAATAGTACGCTCCTTCCGCCGTTCAACTAGGCTCGAAACACCCCTATCATTCTTGTTGAAGAACGCTAGGCGCGTCCGCGCGGCAAAGCCGGATGCCGTGCCGTGCGATCAAGATGAAACCATTCCCGGAGCGCGTCTGCTTTACGCCGTCACTCAATGGACGCTGGACATTTCGGTTTGCAGCTCAAGTGTGAATCCACTCTTGACGGCCCGTTGACGGCGAGATCGGAATTATTGACCTGATCTTGATCTGACTTCGTGCACCAGCCGAGTTAACTAGCCAGAGTTTCTCAAGAGTTTGGCTCCCCAGTCTGGACACGTTTCGAACTTTGCCACTCAATTGGCAGTGTGATCGAACCCACGGACGGATTTTGTTTTCATCATCATTGACGTCGAGGGCCGAGCTGTATCCATGCCGGGCACCCAGTCTGGACACGTCTCGAACTCGCAAGCGGAGCCCCAGATAACTTACGGATGCGCCGTCATTCAGGACCTAAACCGTCGGCGGATATCAGCAGACGCGTCACTTTGACGGGATGCCGACTTCGTTCCCAGTGGACATGGCGCGGGATCGTCGGGAGTGGACAGATGTTTCCGGAACCTGGCCCGCGTAGGCGTGGCCTCGTAGTCGGCACCCGTTAGGGAACGCTGATATCTTGATCGTGTGATATCTTTATGGTAAAGTCGTATCAGCTATGCCAGCAACGCCTCAACGAAAAGACCTGATCGCGGAGCACCTGCAATCCTGGAGGCAGATAATCCAGTCTGCTACGCCATGGATGGATGCCATAGCGGCGGCGCAAGGCGTCCATCCGACCGATCTCATTGCCGCGAGCTATCTCAACGACGCGGGGGCCGCGACGGCGGGCCGGTTGGCGGAAATTACGGGACTGACAACCGGCGCCATGACGGCTTGCATTGACCGGCTGGAGCGGGCGGCATTTGCAAAGCGCGAAGCGGATTCGCAGGACCGAAGGAAGGTGGTCATAAAGCCGGGGAAGCTACCTAAGCTTTCCAAAGAGCTATTGGCGTTCCGGGCCACCACTATGAAGAGGGCCGAAGAGGCCTTCTCAGATTACACAGATTCGGAGATTCGCCGGATGACGGAATGCATGCGCAAGCTCGCCATCATTTTTGAGAAGGAAGCCCATGAATTCAAGAAGTCGCACCGCAAGAGCTTAACTTTACCGCGAGGCGGCCCTCCGACACTCCGCGGTCAACGGAACCAGAATGCTCGTGGGAGTCGAAAATGATGAATCGATCAGATAGAGACGTTCTTATTGTTGGAGCAGGTCCGGGCGGGCTTACGCTGGCGAACGACCTTGCAGCACGCGGTATCTCGTTTCGCGTGATTGATCCACTTCCTGAGCCCGTACGTAACTCGCGCGCGCACGGTATGTTAGGGCGCACGTTGATGGCGCTTGACAAGCTCGGATTGGTCGAGACGATGCTCGCCGCAGCTAAAAAGCCTACTCCGGTGCTGCGTGAGTACTTCGGTCGCAAGCTGGTCGCGGAAACCGATTTCGCGACGGTCCGCGGCGACCCTTACCCGGCGACACTGCCCATCTTCCAGCAGCGAGTGGTGCGGGTGCTGGATGCCGCGCTAACTGCACGCGGACACGGGGTCGAGTGGTCGACGGGGTTAGTGACGTTCACAATGGATGATGAGGGCGTGGTCGCTGAGGTTGATCGCAACGGAATCCGGGACACGATTCGGGCCAAATGGATCGTCGGCTGCGACGGCGGCCGCAGTACCGTCCGTAAAACACTCACCGCCGAGTTTCCAGGTGAGCCCTCGGGTCTTCGAGGCTTGTTCTGCGAGTGCGACCTCGACTGGAAGCGTTCGCGCGACATCTGGTGGACATGGCAGAACAAGGAGGGTTTGGTAGCGACCATCTACAACGACTTCACCGAAAAGTGGCACATCCTGTTCATGGACCTCAAGAAGCGAGGTTCTGCGTCCGATTCCTCCGATTTTGAGCGAGCCGGTGTCTTGCTACGTCAAATGAGTGGGGACCACGATGTCCATCTCAGCGACCCGGTTTGGATTCAGGGGGACTTCTCTCCTTCTCAGCGAATCGCAGAGCATTTCATCATCGGTCACGCCGCATTGACGGGAGATGCCGCTCACGTATTCAGCTCAGTGGCGGGACACGGCGTCCACTGCGCAATCGAGGACGCGTTGAACCTCGGCTGGAAACTCGGGCTGACGATTTCGGGTGCGGCGTCGCCGTCGCTGCTGCAGACCTATGACACGGAGCGCCGCGGGCATGCTAATGACGTGATCCGGGAGACGCGATGGATTCAACGGTTCATGAATCTGCGTCCAAGCCTCAGGAACGTGCTCTGGACGGCGTTCTACCTCATCGGCAAGCATCTTCGTTCGATCAGCGCCACCTTCAATAAGCAGGCTGAAAAGCTAGTCTCGGACTACGGGAAGAGCCCACTCTCACGACAAGACTCCTCAGCGATGATGCCTGGCGCACGCGCCGGGTTGCATGTTCCCGATGCAGCGTGTCGTGTTGGCGGTCGCCCAAGCCGGCTGTTGGAGATCATCCGGGGTCCCCAGGCCGACCTTTTGCTTTTCGTCGGCGTGTGCCCCACTCCGCAGACTGTGAATGCCCTACGAACGGTCGAACAGAGCGTTGCCTCCCTGCGCGAGCATGTCCACGTGCATTATGTGTTTCCGTCCCAGGCGTACGCTAACGATGCTGGCCTGAGCGAAGACGACCCGAGAGTTATCGTCGATGGGTTGGACAAGATCCAGTCCGAGTTCGGGATAAGAGAACCCGAGATCATCTATATTCGACCGGACGGGTATCTCGGTCTCCGGACCCAGGAACTGCACCCGCACCGGCTTCGGCACTACCTCGGCCAGATTTACCACGTCCTTGAGTCGGACGCCGTCGCTGCCGCGATATTCGGCGACCTCACGAGCGGAGAGAAACTGTAGACTAGAGGCAAACGAAGCGGAAGCCGTAAGTGCACGCCGACGGAGATCCACGCATGTGCATTCGCGAACCGAATCCTTATCGCTAAGCGACGAAGTATGTTATCGTCTACCACCGTTTCGGGGCGGGTGAGCACTTGGCCATATCACGCCTTCCTCGTTGAAGTGCACGTCCCGATAGCGCGCGGTTGGTCGCGTTTACCGGCCAATCTGTGCTTATTTGCTGGAGGAGTCGAGTTTCCGGACTTCCGAGACGATCTTGGTGAGTCGATCTGAGAGGCGGTTGAGGTTACGGCGGGGAGTTCCGGCCGGTAACGAACGGCGAAACATTTCCACCGTGCGTTGGGCCGCGAGTAAGGAGTCGATGCGCACTCGGAAGCTGTTCGGTAACCAAACGCATTGAGACAGTCGTGGTTGAAGCAATCCATGATGGGCTCGCGCCCTGCTTTTTGCGGAATCAGAGAGCCATCGTCTTAGGCGAGCATCGCATGATCGGCAGGTATGGGCTCAAGCGATTGGGTCCATTCTGGTTCGAGTCCATGCTGGGGTAGCAGATCTACCGGTAATAGTTTGAGGGAAATCTTCAAAGGCACGCAAATGAAATCAATCAGGTAGCGCGAGCTTCGGGAATTGATGATTGGCTCCCCACCCTGGACACGTTTCGAACTTCCACAGCCCAACTGGCCTTGTGCTCGAACTTGTGAAGTCTATTGAAATGAGTATCCTCCAGGTCGACTGACGGGTTCATCCATTCTGGACACCCAGTCTGGACACATCTCGAACTAACGTACGCTCGTATTCCGGGCCGACATCGATTCACTCACATGCGTCATGGCGCGCATCCAACTACAAAGAACATAACACCAGCCCAGGTCCGCCTGCTCCAGATCATGCAAGAGTGCAAATTCGGTCGCATCGAGAATCTGCCTGTCCGTGATGGACAACCGGTGTTTAATAGCGATGTAAGGGTGGTACGGGCCGCTCGGCTAGGCGGAAATAGTCCCGGAACGAAGTTGGTCGCTGGCGACGAGTTCGAATTGAAGCGGTCTGTCCGAGATCTATTCGACGAGTTGACAAGACTTGGCAACGGCACGGTAGTCCGTCTTGAGTTTAGGCATGGTTTGCCATCACTGCTTGAAACTGCGCAACCTGCTATTCCTAGCGATTAGTAAGTCGAACAATTAAACGCAACCTCCGGGCGCATTCGCGCCGCGCCTATAACACACACCATCCCCGCCGATTTTCGCCGAACTGCGGAAAGAAGTTGCGCACCTTATCGCAAGTAGTTTCTTTTGCTTGTTTTGCGCTTCACGGTGAGCGCGTGACTTGACCTAACAGGCTGAGGGCGTCAGTTTTCGAGGCCGGCGCCTTCAGCCCTGTCCCTAATGCCAGTAGCAAGCTGGCAGAAAGGTTGATCGCCAGTGATTCAAGCACCGGCGTCCACTACTCTATCATCCCTATTCGCCAATTCTCGCGAGTGGGACCAATCTTGGGCGAACCGCTTTTTTTTAATCCGAAAGCGTAATCGGGAAGGCCGTGCGCTGTGACCGCGGCAGCACTCCCACCGAAGGTCTTGGATGTCTTCGTTTACATCGAAAGCCTTCAGCAGAAGTACGGTCTAAGCCCGGTCCGAATTGAGACGATGGCCAAACATTTCGGTAAGAGCCGACGCCAAGTCACACGCGACCTTCGCGTGATGGAAGCCCGCGGCTGGGTCACCCAAGAGCGGCGGTTTCGGTCTGGCCGGGAGCGCCCCAGCGTTTACCATTTACATCGTCCAGAGCAGTTCAGGCAGACCTGTTCTCCACGGACCGTTCCAACCGAGGATGTCATACCGGAGATGTCATACCGGTTCCCTTCGGGAGATTCTTCTTCACTTCGTGAGAAGCATAGCGGTCCATCTGTGTCCTATTCGGGTCTTGTAGGAAACCGCCGAGACAGACCGATAAAAAGCTTTCCTTCAAGGCAAAAACCCGGGAACCCAAAACCAGTGAAACCGCCGATCCGTGCATTCCCGGAGTCGGAGCGCGCCGCAATTGTGGCCATGGTTCAAGCTTTCGGTCGATTTGGCTGTCAGTTCAGCTCGCTGCTCACTTCGGAATGGTGGCAGAAGCTTGAGAAAAAGGCCCAGTATTACCAGGTCAACGGGCTGATGATCGCCCACGTGATCCAGCAGTCCTTCGACCGCGTCGCTTCCAGCCCCAGCAACAAACCCGAGACTGTCTGGTGGTTTCTCAGAGTGGTCGAGAGTGCCTTGGCTTCCAAAATCGTGGCCACCAAGGCCGCGGATCTCGAGGGGCGATACCGCGAGCGGGAAGCGCGCGAGTCAGAGCAAAAACTTCAGGAGTGGCGCCGCGAGGCCGGAGGAACGCGGACCGATATCGGCGGTATCCTCGGCCAACTGCGCAACGCCGGCAAATGGAACTGGAGGCGGCCATGAACTTCCTGCGGCGGGCGATACCCATCATGATGCCGTTGGGACGGCCGCGGAGCGATCGCGATATCTTCGATTTGCAGACGCGGCAATTCTGTGAGCTGTGTCGGCAGCATCGGGAACTGAACCCGAAGCAGTTCGTTTTCTACGTCGGCACTCTGGCAGAGCGAGCGGCAATCCTGAGACAGGCGGAAGAGCTCGCCCAGGCCGGCGACCGGAGGTAGGCCTGCATGACCAGTGCCGTCGTTGTTGAAAACACAGGCACGGCGTTACAGATGGCTGCTGAGAACCTAGGTAGTCAGCAGAAATCCGTAACACAGCGACTCGAAGAAGAGCTGTCGAGGCTGTTGACCACGGTTGCGGCGCGCCATGATTCTGATGATGCCCACCTGGAAGCGCGGCAGCTCTTGCACGATGAAGTGTTTCTTGTCAAAGGTTCGATATTGCGGACAGCAAACGCCGACGTTCTGGCGATTGAGGACGAAGTGGAAAAACAACGCGCTTCGGATATGTGGTTCAGAATTGCCGCGGTTGTGTTGCTTGAGTACGCAACGATTACGGGTCTGTGCGTCCACCTTCGCGAATGTAAGCGTCTGGACGCCGGCGAGAAGTTCTACCAAGAGATTGCAAAAGACCTGGCCGATGTCGCCGACGAAGTGAACGCCATTGAGGAACCAGCACGGGAGAAGTGGCTAAAGCGCCAAGCTGAAGAGAAAGAAGCAGAGCGGTTACGGCTCGAAACTACGCAGCGCGCTGCTGAGCACTCATCCGTAACGAAATTGTGTTCAGGATGCGGTGTTGAGTTCGGCAAGAAGACGCCGAATGAACCGTGGATGGTTCAGTTGACTGGCAAGGAGTTTCACGAGGAAAAACGATACAGCGACAATCCGGACCATTGGACGTACTCCTTTTGCTGGCAATGCGCGCAGTCTGAAACTCGCTGTCACGGGTGCGGTCACGTTTTTGAGCCTACCGAGACGGTCTATCTGCGGCGCTTGCGCCGTGCCCGGTTGTATCAGTTCTGTGAGACATGCGCGCCTGCTGAAGGTTGGGTGAACCCAGTTCCGGTTGAAGATAAACCCGGCTGGGTGAAATTCACGGCGCGCGGCCCGCTTCCGCTCGATGAAACTTTCTGGCCATCGCAACCCTGCGAGTGCAAGAGTTGTCAGCGGCCAGTCAGGCTGCAGCGACCGGCGAGTGAGCGTGCCATGAATCGCATTGAGTACTACGGTCGGCATTTCTTCTGCTCGACGCGTTGCAGATGGCGTCAACAGCTCGACCAGCGCAAACGCGCACGCCGAGCCACCAAGACGGAACACAGGTGCGTTGTGTGCGGGCAACCGATCGTCGATGGAAGGCGCGACGCGAAGACCTGCAGCGCAGCTTGCCGGCAGCGCAGTTACCGCGAACGAGGGCGAAAACTTGAAAAACTGCTTCGTACGGTTCGATAGGACACATTGACCAAGGCTGGCGCGCGTTCACGCAGTTGACGGTGGTAAAGAGGAAACGAATGATGTGCGTTCACGAGTATTTCAAGGCCATCAATGCGGTGCACAAGCTCTCTGTGAAAAGCATTGTCGCCGATCCGACCGCTGCCCTTCAGAAACTCGATCGGATGCAGCAGGCGATCAGTTTGATGAGCCGGGCGTGGGTGGGTGACACGCTGCCCGAGCTGGAGGCTATCGCCGATCGAGCGAAGCGGCTGAAAGTTTACGAGCGAATCGCCAAGTTCGAAGCGCCACGGAAGGTTCGCGAAATTGCAAACCGAGCTAATCGTGCCCAGCAAAAAGCTTTCCGGGACGAGCTGCGACAGCTCGTTCGAGAAGTCTGGGGACCAGTCCTTGATCAACTACTCACAGCGAAGCAGCAGCTTCGCCGTGAGATTGAGGTGGAATTCAAGCGGCGATGGGAAGATCCAGCGGGCATTGATCCTGACGAAGTCGCCATGGCCGTACATGCCCGACTGCGGCCCGAAGTGCACATCAGACTCGGGTATATCAAGAACATGGTTAAAGCCATTTGCCATCGCAGATGGGGGCATTGAAGGTGAAGCGTCGTTACAGATGAAGCCTAACAATGGAGTACACGGTTGGGGCCACGGAGACGGATTTCTGGTTGGCCCGCTGAGCGTACAGCCAAAGAACTCAAGCAACTTGGTGGTTCGCAGCCACAAGGTTATCTGTTGACGATTTCAGTGCCGAGCTGATTACGCAGTAGGAAGAAGCTTTATGAGACGATCTTGCGAACCGAGCCCTCAACAGCGCTCGCTGCTTGAGATCATGCGCAAGCACCAATTTGGCCGCATCGAGAACATGTTCGTCCGAGCGGGACAGCCAATACTGGATCAGGGTCTGAAGGTCGTGCGTGTCGCCAGCATGGGCGGCGAGAGCGGCGGGACGAAGCTTCCGGGCTGCGATGAAATCGAGTTGAAACGCGCAGTCTGTGATCTTTTTGAAGAGCTAGCGCGGCTTGGCCATGGCACAGTGGTGAAGCTTGAGCTCAAGCACGGTTTGCCGTGCCGGCTTGAAACCACGCCACATGCCACGGCTGGCGCCCGCGGCGCGACAGAGCCGCAAGTGTCGGGTTCGTAAATCACAAGAAGTTCTAAGCGTGCGAATCCTTATCATGCCGGGAGTTCGCTCCACTCATCAGTAGGCCGATTACATTTTTGCAAACCACCTCCGACACTCTCGAGTTTCTGCTTGACGCAAGCGGCGGACCATACATGTTTATACGACCCAACAAAACCAGCCTTTTTTACAAGGCGACAAAATCAAGTGAAGTCCCCAGGTTGGTAGAGTATTTATCGTGCTCATCCAGCCAAAGTTTTTGACACTGTCCGACCTCTTTGCTAACCGACTCTTCCGGATACCGCAATACCAGCGATCGTATTCCTGGAGCACCAAGGAGCGCCAGGACATGTTCGAGGATATCGATCGGTTGCGAACCCGGCCGGAACAACGGCATTTCATGGCAACCGTCGTCGGCCTCAACCGAGGTCTCAAAACGATCATTACGGATGAATATTCCGTCATCGAAGTTGTCGACGGCCAGCAACGATTGACGACGCTGGTCATCCTGCTGAAAGCTATTCAGCTCTCGCTCGCAGATCATTCTAAACTCGCTGCTGAACTCCAAGGCATCCTCATCAAACAAGATGAGCTCAGCCTGATTCTTTTGCAGATGAATCACGACCCGAACGGGTATTTCGCGGAGTACTTACGACATGGCACGTCCTCAGACCCGTCCGTCGCAAAGACCATCGCAGACAAAGCGCTCCTGAACGCAATCAAAGATTGCTCCAAGTTCGTGAACGGCTGGGGAGACCTCATTCAGCTCACCGGGATCGTCAAAAACCGGCTGACGTTTATCTTCCACGAGATCGACGATGAAGCAACCGTGTACACGGTCTTCGAGGTCCTCAATAGTCGCGGCTTAGCCGTCCCCTGGCTCGACCGATTAAAGAGTCTGCTCATGGGCATCGCCTTCGAACACGGTTCCGGGAACAAGAGCGAGATCATCGCCGAGCTCCACGGGATATGGGAGGGCATCTACACCACCATCGGACTGCGACAAGGACTCAGCACAGAAGCACTCCGTTTCGCCGCGACGCTCAAATCCGGCAATCAACGCAGCAAGGCGCTCGGCGAGGAAGAAGCCGTGGAAAGCTTATCGAAACAATGCGGCAATGACCCAGCAAAAACCATTGAGACGTCACGATGGGTCCTCCGCGTCGCGCAAGGCGTTGAGGAGTTCCTTGCCGCCACGCATCGATCCCGAGCGGTGACCCGCATCGCGCATGCCCGATTACTCGCGGTCGCCATCGGCCTCACCAAGTTCTCCGAAGCAGAAAAGACCACGCTGTATGCCACCTGGGAGAAAATCTCGTTCCGCGTCTTCGGACTCTGCCACAAAGACGCTAGAACCCAAGTCGGAGAATACGTCCGGCTGGCCTGGGATTGCGTCAACGCCGAGATTACCGCGGCCACAGCTGAAGAACGACTCTTGAAAATCGGGAGTGACGATCGAGAACACAGCATCGATTGGGCGGTCGAAAACATCAAGAGAACGAATTGCTACGACGGGTGGGAAGAAGAACTCCGCTATCTCATGTACCGGTATGAAGAAGACCATGCGCACGGCCACATCACCAACGAGCAGTGGGAGCGCATCTGGGAACAATCAGCAGCGCACTCCATCGAGCACATCCAACCACAATCGAGTACAGCGAAATACGTCCACTTCTTAGGGAACCTGATGCTGCTCCCACCGGGACTCAATTCAACACTGAGCGGCAAACGCCCAACGGAGAAGATGGGAGCATACCGCGCCACCGGCTTGCACTCCGCCACGGAGGTAGCGCACACGATAGAAACCGACGGGTGGGGAGCAGCGCAAGTCGACCAGCGAGAAGAGCGACTCCTCGAATGGGTACGGCGCACCTGGGGCTGAAGAAATGCTTACTATCCGTCGAACCGCGCCGAGGTCAACTTCGAACTGGTCGAGCGGCTCGCCGAGCGCGAAGAGAGGGACTGGGCCTACTTTGGCCGGCTGCGCCGCGAGCGGGAGAAGAAGCTTAGAGATCCGCAAGATGTGCTGATCGAGGCCGATCGCCTACGGCAGCAAGAAGCTGAGGGCACAGCGACGCGGAACTCTGTTCAGCCCGCTTGCTCGCCGCTAGCCATGCCGTTGGGAAACTCAACGCCCCACTGCGAGGCTAAATTGCTCGCCGCGCGGTGCAGTACACTTTCAGAAATGGACATCCTCAAAATGCTGGCCGAACTCCGCGCCGAACGAGAGCAGGTCGAGGAAGCGATTCTCGTGCTGGAACGCATGGCTCGTGGTCGTGGCAAGCGTCGTGGACGGCCACCGAAGTGGATCACCGGGATGAAGCGGAGGGGACGACCACCAGGCAGCAAGAATAAACTGAAGTAGGAGCGCTGCTCCTATGGGATCACCGTGATGCTCGTAACAGGATGAATTTCCATCCACTGCGCGTGAAAGGTGTCCTGCACATACGTTCCCACGATGCGAACGTGAGAGCCCACCGCTGGTAGCTTGACCTGATCATCGAATCCCTGGCACGCCGATTTAGCGTCTGGCTGAGTGACAGGAAATCTGCATACGATTTCGAATACCAAGTTACCGCCCTCAGCAGTCATGTTTCCGGCATTCAAAAGGTTCTGAAACTCGGCGTCCACCTGAGCCATCCGTGCGTGTCTCCGTCCGCCTCGTGACGGACTCCATCTGGCTGTTTGCCGTTGGTCGCGTCCACAAAGGTTCCCGTCACAGCCATGCATTGCTGTTTCACGATCAAGCGCTGAGAATGGTAGACGTGATTCCATAAGCCGGCATCACACTGCGTATCGGGCGGCTGGGGCGTGTCGGGGGTTACGGGCGTCGTCGGCGTCGAGGGCTCGGTAACAGTGATGTATTTGGACACAATCCAGCCAACCTGGTCGTCTTCTGTCTTGACGTGATAGAAACCGCTATCGGGGATCGCATCCACCAGCGTCACTCTGGTCCCAGCAACCAGATGCTCCAGCGTTTTACTCCGTGTTGAGGGGTCGCGGTGGAGAGCCGCGTCGTGGCTAACGGTCCCAAGTTGAGCCCATGTGAGGCATGGACATGCAAACGAAAATATCAACATCGCTGCTCGCCCGAAGGTGATATTCATGTTTCCTCGCTTTCTTGAATCCGTATTGTGCTTCTACCGCTCTTCTTCCCCGCTATGACGCGGCAGTAGAGAGAAGGACCCGACAAAACCAGGCGGCACCGGCTTATTTCCAGACCGAGGCAGGAACAACGATGTCGTCTTCAGGCACCAGCGTGTTCACCGAGACATGCGGCCAAGTGAGGGTGGCGAAATTCAGCATGACCGTCTGGGTGTATTGAATCTGCTTGAAGTGAACCGTAATCTTGCGCGGCGCATCCAGGTCAAACGGCGGCGAGCCGACGAATGTCGGTACGCGCTGACCAGGAATACTTGGTTTGGCTTTGATCGTGAACGGCTGGCCGGCCTTGAGCGGCGGTACGGTAAGGACCTCTTCGACGGTTTCGATCCAGAAAATGGCCGTCATTAGCGTGGCCTGGGCGTTGGGGGCCGTGGCCGCGGCCTGGCCCAGCAGGAAGGCAATGTTATCGGTTCCGCCCCCAAAGAGCGGCGGAGGAGGAGGCGGGGCCGTGGAAATGATGAGGGCGATCGTATTGATGATCTTTTGTTTGCTGATGTGACTGCGCAGCAAACTGTTTGGATCGTCCAAAAGCGCTTGTGTAATGGTGCCGGCCGCGATAAAGCTACTGAGATCTTGTGGAATTCTTGCCGTTTTTGGGTCGCTGGCGGTCTGGCTTGGGAACTTGATCTTGGTGTTAGGTGGTGCCGTTGTGAAGGGCGTGATGTCAACTGGGTTTATCGTTGGCGGCCCTGCGACAGTGGCAATGATGCCTTGGGCCTCGATCGTGGTTCCGTGCGGGATGGACGCCAAGCGGGCGACCGTTTCTTGGGCGATCGGGGGCACGGTCGTCGCCGGTACATGAATCCACATTCCAGGCTCGAAGTGAATTCCAACCTTTTCGCCGTGGACAGTAATATCGTTGATGGTCTGCAGATACGGCACTCCGTTGAGGAAGATATCTCCTTGTGGGGTGGTTCCCCGGTTGGGAACCGAGCCCAAGTTCTTTGAAAATGCGAGCTCCTCGGCGGTGAGGTTCAACTCCAAAATGTTGTCGCCGGGGGGAAGCGGATTGGGAAGCGGCGTTGGCGTCGCCGTGTTATTGGGCCGGAAGATGGTGTTGAATCCGTTTCCTACCCAATCTCCAACAAATGCGGCCAGTGGGCCAAGGGGCGCGGGAGGTGGGGCTGGGTGGGCCACCTTCTGATCGGTGTGGACCTCCCTGAAAAAGAAATCACCAGGCAGCTTAATGGATCCTCTAGAACCTGCGTCGCTCATTCGTAATCCTCCTTCTTTGAATCTTTAGTCGGAAGTTCAAAAACGATTCAGTATATATACCATAGATTCATGCCGAGCAACTGCTATTCACTCTTGAATTGTCAGTGAAGACTTCATGACATTGGAAGACGCGTTGGCAACGCAGGACTTAAATGCTCTGCCAGGGCACGAAAATAAGAAGATCAATACCACGGCTCGCCCGAAGTTGATATTCATGTCTCCTCGCTTTCTTGAATTCGCATTGTGCTTCTACCGCTCTTCTTCCCCGCTATGAACCGCAATCGCGGAGAGTGTCATTTCTATTAGCGCAACAGGGAGCAGGTGTCCGCCAACTTTTGCGTTTTTGGGGACGGGGAAGGCGCCTCTTCCCGTGACAGGATTGCGAATCGTCACAGCCATCACTCAGCTTGGGAGAAACATCAAGGGAAATCTGCGGGCGATTGGGTCGATGAGGCGAATGCCTCTATCGGCTAGAGGGGAATTGGCGGGTGGGGTCCCTTTTTTAATAGGGCGACAAAATCAGGCTGGGCAGTACCCTCAGCTTGGAGGCTTCGAAAACCTTCAAGCGCAAGCCTGACATGGTCTGCGTCTTTAAGCAGTCCTGGGACCTCGTAGGTCTTGCACGCCATTTCGGAGATCAGGTAGCGGTGATCGCGTGGGATCGGAGTCGGTGTTGTCACTTTTCCGCGGGTCGCCATGCGCTGCTCGTTAATGCGTTTTTCGGAAAACAAGGTGATAATTTCTTCAAATGAACGCACTCTCAGGTCGCGATAAGCTTGGCGAAAATTCCCCCAATACAACATCGCATCGTAAATGAACCGTCGAAGGCCCCACTGGGCCTGGTAAAGAGACGTGATTTCGTGAACTCCTTTAGGAGGTCTATAGCCGGACGGTGATGAGACTCTTTCGACGGGGTAAGGATGGCTGAGCGGAACATCCAGAAAATAGTAGCGAAAGCAACCCTCGCTCAGGCCAGCCTCTGAACAAGAGTGCATCAGCTGATTTAGACGAGCCCAAGAGAGTGAGCCTATTTTAAGCGCGTCGAAACTCGCGGCAATTGCAGCGTGGAGATCGCCGTCCTGAGCCCGGCCACGAAGGAGGAACGGAAGACACTCGCCAAAAGCGGTCTTCACCTCCTCGGGGGTTGTCGCCATATTATCTCCCAGAGGGGGAGTGCCCCTCGAATCGCGGCCCGACGAACGACCGGAGTCCTCATCACTGCAAAAGTAAAAGGGGCTTTCGTCGAAGAGACAATTTTCCCACATTTTACTATTTCGACTACGATACCTCTCCGTTTCTCCGAGGCCGTGCCGTGGCGGTGGTCAATCCCATTCAAAACTCCCGCGAAAAGGCTTCGGATTCCTCTAGCAAAGGCTCGACGAAACGTGCCGTCAGGATTCAGCGGGGCGAGTTGGCCGGTCTGTGGGCCTTGCCGGATACAATAAGGGCAGTGGCGAAGATTTGGATCACGTATGCCTGGAAGGACAACGATTTAGGCGATATTGACTATCTTGTTCAAGAGCTAAGGCGCAGTGGGCTTGAAGTCAAGCTTGATCGATGGCATCTTGGTGCTGGAAAGCGCCTTTGGTCACAGATAGAGCACTTCATAACGACACACACCGAGAGTGACGCGTGGCTGTTCTTCGCGACTCAGAGCAGCTTGTTGAGCGAGGCATGTCGCGAAGAACTGGCGTACGCGTTGGATCGCGCACTCTCATCACGAGGTGAAACTTTTCCCGTAATCGGCCTTTTCCCAGCATCGGTTGATCGAGATCTCATCCCTGCTGCGATACGGACGCGGTTGTATGTCGACCTTTCGGACCCCGACTGGAAGGAGCGTATTGTGGCGGCAGCGGAGAAGCGGTCGCCGCTGATTCGCGAGACCGAGTTGAATCCGTATTCGGTAACCATTCATGCGGCTCCGCAGCCGTTCAAGGTCCTCTTCGAAGTTCGGCCGCGAGCGGGCGTCTGGCATCCGTTTGCAGCGGGAGTGCCAAATGGCGAGAAGGAGCGCGTGGGATTCACCTTTCGAAGCGGGGCTCGCGGCTTCATTCCAGCAATCGCAGGAATCCACATTTCTGGCGGGAACGTCATCAGCGATGATGGTGCGTGGTATCTCGAACTGGGGCATGAGGCCGCATCGCCCACGCAGAGTTACTTCCTCTTCTGCAAAGAAATACCATCAGCGTTGGCTTTTGGTCAGATCAATACACCTGGCCAAATGTATTTCTGGAGAGCCGCTGACAATGTTAGTTAGTTTGCACCGTTAGTGAGCCATGCCGGCCCACATAAGTCCCCCCAACGGCATCGTGAAGGTTGAAAGCAGCCTTGATGACGAAAACGGAGCGACGTTAACCGGCCTTATCGGTAGCGGCCGGACGTAGGCCTACTTAATTCCGAACGCAGCCTTCTCCCAGTTCACGATCACATCCAGCGCGGGTTCTTCGTTGCTGGCCTCAAGGTTTACCAGGAAACAATTTCCATCCACGCTTGGACTATAAACGAAGGCGTTAAGGGACGGCACTGAGCTATTGCCACGAAATTCAAACATCGCCTGGGGCACCCCGGCATGGAAATCACCGGTTGAGGAGGACTGGATCGGAACGCTCATCAGCCGCTGCGGGACCCGGCGTCCAAAAAGCACAGTTCCCTGCCGTCGCGGTGCCAGCGGCGGCTCGCGGCTGAGCCCTCGGCCGACCGACACCTTTCACTGCCCGGGGCCGGAGGGAAAGGGTCGAACATAGACCTCATTTTGACCGGATTCAGTGGACACATAGGCGAGCCAGCGACCGTCCGACGAGATTTGGGCCTGGCTCTCAACAGCCTCCGTACCTTGGAATTTGACCGGCTTCTTGCCGCTTGATTTGTTGAGCGGATCCTACAGAGATTCAATTTCCTCCGTTCCTCTTCGCGGTGTGCTATCACTGAATCTCATGGCATCGGAAGAAGAACTGAAAGCAGAAATCGCGCGGCTCCGTGCTGAAAACGAAGCGTTGCAAAGACCAGCACGTGGGCAAATGTCCCTGAAGGTGAGCGAGAAAGGTGCGCTTTCGGTATACGGGCTAGGGCGTTTTCCGGTCACACTCTATCGCGAGCAGTGGGAAAAGCTTTTGGGCATGGCAAATGAGATCCGCGCATTTATCCAGGAAAACGATCGGGTTCTGAAGAAGAAAGAATAGTGCGGGCGCCTTCTTCTCATTTCCAACAAGTGGCGTGAACGTCGGCCCGGCAACAAAACGCTCCTGGGCGATTTCGGTATTGAAGTTGCGTAGTGCCTTCACAGCCTATGCTGCCGCAGCGCGGTGGACGATCTGCTCGGCTCGATTCCAGTCCTCGTCGGCCGTGCCTTCCGGTCTGCCTACGCTTTCCCACAGCAATTGCGCGACGGCGCGGACACGGTCCTCGTACAGTTCGGCTGAATTGAATTCCATGTGGCGGAACGCACCACGCATGGACGCCGGCAAGCGCTCGACCGCCAGCGCATCGCGGCAGCGGTCGTACACCCAGTGCGCCTTCTCCAGCTCCAGCAACGCCAGATTGATAGCGGCGGCATTAGGACTAGGATGCAAGGTCAAACATTGTAAGGCTCGCACCCTGTCGGAAAACTCTTGAAATGCGCGCTCATAGGCTTGCTGCATATCCGTCGCTGCAGTTGCCTTGTCCACAGTCCATTGGACGAAGCGAAGCGCCGAACGGTTCAGTTTTCTATTTGGAACGGTTCAAACAAAGCTTGCGAGATCGTAACGCTCTATACGCTGCGATGTCGCCTGCCGTCAACGGCGTGGAGGAGAACCGCGCCGAGGTCAACTTCGAACTGGTCGAACGACTCGCGGAGCGCGAAGAGAGGGACTGAACCTACTTTGGCCGACTTCGCCACCTGCGGGAGAAGAAGCTGCGAGATCCGCAGGATGTGAATCGAGGCCGACCGCGTGCGGAAGCAGCTGAAGAAGGGCCGGGTACAGCGACGCGGAACTCCGCAACAATAGCCTGCCGCTCGCCGAGTGCTTTGCCGTCGCGCTGCTTGTCGCGGCCCGAGAAGATGAGAGCATCAAAGCGTCGCGGACCCTTGCTGGCGGTAAGGCGCGAATCGCGCCTAAAACGAATGGACCGTTGGCCGGCGAGGATGCCGTCAACGGTCCGATTCGCGACTTGGGCTTTGGAGGGATGTAGTTGGTGGGATTTTCAGCTCTTTAGCCGCCGGCGCCATAGGCTAGAACTTCGTCTTTACGCTCCGATGTGTGCTTTCTCTTCAGCTCCTTTTCTCTGCTGAATCTCTCAGATGTGGCGATAGGGAACTAGCTTTCGCGGCTCGCTCGTCCCCTAGGTGCCCCAAACAGCCGCACCCGCCTTGACCTTCGTCTTGGTTTTCACCGGCGATGCCTCCTTGCCTAAGTTGTACGGAAGTTATTTGGACTGCAACCCAGATGCCAGAGGTACTAGACTCCGCCGCTGTAGCGTACTACATGCCGGTAAATGTCAGAAAGCAAATTGCTTTCATGATGAAATTCTAGTAGAGGCTGTAGGCAAAGCAAGCAGATCTGGCTATCTGATGAGATAGCCATCCTATCTGAGCAGATACCCGGGGCAAGCACATCGCGTGTCGTGGCTGCCTAAAAACTGTGCCCACTTTCGGCGCGCCGATGCGAAACATGTTGGCCGCGCTAAGTGTCAGAAGTACAATACAAATGCCGAAGCCTACCGAAGTATTGTTCGTCGAAGATTCACCGGGTGACGCACTGCTCGCCGGGCAAATTCTGGCTGAAACTATGCTCCCAGTGAAACTCAGGATCGCACGGGACGGTGTTCAGGCATTGACGATGCTGGCAGATCGGTCATTTGAACCGGTCCTCGTCATCTTAGATCTCAGCCTTCCCTACCTATCGGGTTTCGAGGTCTTGCAACGGAACCCACGTAAGGAGATCCCGGTTGTGATTTTCAGCGCTTCTATGAACCAAGCCGACATGGACCGAGCGTTGGGCCTAGGTGCAGCTGCGTACACTCACAAACCGATGGATCTTCAGGCTTACCGAGATTCGGTATTGGCAATGATCGATCTTTGGGCGGGCCCCCCGACCGAATCTAACGGTGTAGGGGCATCGTAGCGCGCTGGCGCGAGTAGGCTTTGCCACGCGTAGTCCAAGGTTTGTCTGCCTTCCTGACGGCGGCGATGCCGTGCGCGGACATGTTTTGCATGACGGGGAGCTCCACATGGATTGCGATTCGCCAGTGATCTGGAAGAACAATCACTAAATTTTCCTGCACCTCTCCGCAATGCCAGTGGCAAACGTTAATTCGCGATCCTCGCTCCCATGCAATAATGATCGGCACATCGTTGCCTGCATCGAACCCACGCACTTCATCTCCCGAAGACGACCGCGATCTCTACTCCGGTCTGATCCGCCTACACGTGCTTCATCACGCCGTCGAGGAGCCGATATTCGGCTTGGGTATGCTCGAAGAACTGGCGCGGCACGGCTATCGCATCAGTCCCGGCACGCTTTATCCGATTCTTCACGGCCTTGAGAAGAAAGGATACCTGCGCTCGACTCACCAGCGCAATGGCAAATCGTTACGCAAGGTGTATCGCGCCACGCCGCTAGGGAAGGAAGCACTGCAAGCTGCAAAGGGCAAAGTGCGCGAATTGTTTTCGGAACTTATAGGAACCGAATAACGAAGGAAAGCTCATCTTCTTCGTGCCAGAATGATTAGGGACGATGAGGCGAATGCCGGATGGGCTTAAGGGCAATTGGCGGGCGCGGTCCCTTTTTTAATAGGGCGACAAAATCAGGCGACGGCCCCACAGTTGGACAAGAGAACGGCTGTCACCACCGGCTACGCCAATGCGAAGCACGCGAAACGCGGATGCGATGACCGGGGGGCGAGCGTTCTTCTCACGATTTTCACAGCCTCTGTAAATGAACAACCAGCTTGGCCAGAGTATTGTTCGCGGTCAGCGCTTTCCCATCGGTGACATCCTGCAGGTAGAAGGTCATGCCGTCCGCCACCCACGGGCCCGTTTGCGCCGATCCCTGATTCCCTCCAGAGGCGAAAAGCGGGCCATTCGGGCTGCCGACGTGAATCTCGACACCGTCGGCGTTTGGCGCATTCCAACTGATCGTGGTAGTTCCATCCGCCGCGCCCATGACCGGTATAGGGTTTGGAGACGCAGTCAGGGATGCTCCATTCCCCGACGCCGGGATCTCCCCAAAGAGCGTCTCCACCGGCAACGCCCGATAGGGAAACCCAGTCCCGGGTGGAATTTGCACCTCCAGGACCGCCACGGCGCCGGCCTCGGGGCTGGCGTCGGATTCGACGAGCGTGTATGTCTGCGGGCTCTTCGGGACGAGCGTCCTGGGATCGACGTCGGCGCCGAACCAAACGATAGTGTTGCCGTTCTCCAGCCGCTGGGCGGCGCCCACTCTATCGGAGTACTTGTAAACCGGAGCTCCGCCGCTGGTGCCTACCTGGTGACGATACTCCCATACCTTGGACGCCGTCATCGAGTTCCAGTCGAGCGCGAGCTCCAGTGCGCGGGTATACAGCCCGCCCTCCGCCGCCGGCCGGCCGTTTCCGTTGTCGAACAGGAGGAGATTTCCGTTCTCGAGCATGCGGACGTAATGCTCGTGGTAGAACCTGTCGCCT
>Ga0185299_10003011_pt1 | contig 23744 bp, 22 predicted proteins | sample PaiPotPPA55metaG_FD_128002 | JGI IMG/M metagenome (GOLD analysis project Ga0185299, IMG submission 128002) | Iron sulfur acid spring bacterial and archeal communities from Banff, Canada, to study Microbial Dark Matter (Phase II) - Paint Pots PPA... ... | reverse complement strand
GACAGCAGCGCGAGAGAACGCGCTGACCTCGCGGAGCAGACCCTGGACGCTTTCGAAGAAGCGCCGCTTCTCGGTCAGGGGTTCGGAACGACAATGTTCTGGGATATGGGTCGTCTCGGGTCGCACAATTTCTATCTGGCTCTTCTCGCTGACCACGGGATCATCGGCATCTTCCTGATACCGGCGCTGCTATGGAGCATCGGCCGCAAATGCTGGGAGTTTTATGGCTTCGCGGCTGCCTTTCTTGTCTTTTGCTTATTTTACCACAGTGTCTTTACCGAAGTCGCGGTTATAATCAGTCTAGCGATTGAAGCAGTCGAAGCCCAACCCTCCCTAGCTTAGGTAAGGAACTAAAACCTCAAAGCTTATGTGCGCCGCATGATGACGTTTAGTATTAATTCTCGGGCTCGCTAAATTGGAGTGCTAGCGTGGTGTCTGCGGCCTTATTCCTACTATGCGCATCGCATTCGTAATCTATTCGCTTGCGGCTGGTGGTGCTGAACGGGTGGCCTCGACCCTGATTAATTATTGGGTGAGTGTCGGTGAGCAAGTTACCTTAGTGACTTTCGACTCGGTAGAGAAAGATTTCTATCGAATCGATGCAAGGGCGAAGCGAATCGCATTGGGTCTGACCAACGAGTCCAAAAATTGGCGGGAGTTTATCGGCAACAACCTGCGGCGCGTCGAAAGTTTGCGGGCTCTTTTCCGTACCTCGAAGTTCGATGTGGTAGTGAGTTTCATTGATAAAAGTAACGTTCTGGTGCTGCTGGCGACGCTCGGACTAGGCGTTCCGGTCATCGTCTCGGAACATATCGATCCGAGGAAGCATTCGGTTGGCAGGGTTACGGCCGGCCTGCGGCGCATGCTTTATCCATCCGCTCGGGCGGTTGTGGTGTTGACAGCTGGGATTAGCGAGTGGGCTGGGCGAATTGTCAGGAGAGAGGCGATATATGTCATACCGAATCCGATAAGTGACCAGTTTTTGGGCGGCCATGGAGTGAACGGTACCCACGCCCATCATACTGTCGTGGCGATGGGCCGGATGGAGCCGCAGAAGGGCTTCGACCGACTGCTGACGGCCTTCGCTAAGTGTGCGGAAAGACACCCGAAATGGACCCTCCGAATTGTCGGAGAGGGTGCCGAACGACCACGTCTACAGGCGCTGGTGGTCAAATTGGGACTCGAGTCCCGGATCAGGCTCGATGCCCTAACCAAAGAGCCTGAGAAGGTGCTCCGCGATTCGGACCTGTTCGTTCTGTCTTCACGTTATGAAGGATTTCCAATGGCATTGCTTGAGGCGATGGCGTGTGGACTCCCGGTCATAAGTTTCGATTGTCCCACCGGCCCCAGAGAGATGATCCGGGAGGGAATTGACGGTGTTCTGGTGCCGCCCGATGACGTAGAGGCTTTGGCAAAGGCTATGGACCGTTTGATGGGTGCTCAGCAAGAGCGTCGGCGCCTGGCCGCACGCGCGATCGAGGTAAGCGAGCGGTTTGGCCTTCCTCGAGTGATGGCGATGTGGGGTGAGGTTCTCGAACAGGCGGTCAGATAGGCGATGACGGAGATCAGCCGGTTTAGCTCTAGTCCGCCGAAGCACACTTGGAGCGGCGGCGGTAAGCTGGAATTCCGCATGACTCACTTGAGTTAAGACGTATGAGAATCATGTTGGCGGTTTCTACCATGACGGCCGGTGGCGCCGAGAGGGTAGCGGCGACTCTGGTCAATCATTGGAGCGCCAACGGCCATAAAGTTGCCCTGATTACTGTGGCTTCATCCGACCTTGATTTTTACGCGCTTGACGCGCGCGTAACCCGAATTGCTCTGAACCTGTACAGTAGCACCAAGAGATGGCGTGACTTCGTGATTGTCAACTTCAAGCGGGTCAGAAAGCTGCGCTTGGCTATTCACGACTTTAAGCCCGAGGTCATCCTCAGCTTCATGGATACGATGAATGTGCGGATGCTTCTGGCGAGCATCGGGACCGGCATGCCCGTAATTGTCGAGGAACATATCGACCCGACGCAGAATCCGGTCGGCAGGATCGTTAGATTGCTGAGACGCTTGCTTTACAAACGTGCTTGCGCCGTGGTTGTGCTTACTCCGGGAATCGCCCGATGGGCCAGGAGCTTTGTCAGAAGCGAAGCTATCTACGTGGTCCCGAACCCGATAAGCCAGCAGTTCTGCGTAAGCAGCAAGCTTGAGCCGGAAAGGAATGGCCACCGCGTAATCGCTATTGGGAGGCTGGAGGCGCAGAAGGGTTTCGACATGTTGTTAAAGGCCTTCGCCCAATGCGCGCAGGAATATCCGGGTTGGACCCTGATGATAATTGGCGACGGCTCCGAACGAGACCGCCTGCACGCACTGGCAGCGGCCTTGCGGATCGGCGATCGCGTCAAATGGGAGCGGGCCGTCAAAGAGCCGGAAAAGGAGTTGCATAGCTCGGATCTCTTCGTTCTTTCCTCCCGCTACGAAGGCTTTCCTATGGTCTTGCTGGAGGCGATGGCATGCGGACTTCCAGTTGTCAGTTTCGACTGCCCGAGCGGTCCTCGAGAAATAATCCAAGACGGCGAGGACGGCCTCTTAGTACCGCCCAATGAGGTTGACGCTCTGGCCCGAACGATGAGCGGTTTGATGAGTACCGAGGGCGAGCGCAAACGCCTCGGCCAGCGCGCGGCCCTTGTTACCGAACGGTTTGGCCTAGCCAAGATCGCCGATATTTGGAGTACGGTCTTCGAACAGGTGGTCAAATAAGACGAAAGCGGAGATCAATCCAGCCGCTTGAACGAGAATACACAGCCATACGCTGTTCGGGACCGTACCGAGTTACTGTTGAGCCCGGCCGATTTGGCGCAAGACCTGAAACGCTTTGCTTGACCTCTTTGATTAATATTCTTCATTTGACTTCCAGCTTCGGACTGTCGGGAGGCGCTGAGACCAATCTGTTGAGGCTCGTTTGCCACATGGATAGGTCCCGCTTCCGCAATACCATCGTAACGATGACCGATCTGATACCGCAGAGGGTTCCGGGTCTGCTGCAGTCGCAGCTCGCAAAGGCGGGAGTTCCGGTTTATTCCCTCGGCATGCGGCGCGGAGTACCGAGTCCGGTGGCTGCCATGCGCTTCTTTCGCATCGTCAGGAAAGTTCGTCCCCATATTCTTCAAACCTGGATGTATCACGCGGATCTACTTGGATTACTGGTTGGCAAGCTCGCTGGCGTGTCAGCGATAGCATGGAACATACGTTGCTCGGCGATGGACATGGCGCACTATCGCCGAATGTCGGCGGTGGTACTACGCGTGCTGGTGCCTCTGTCCAGGTATCCGCAGGTGGTGCTCGCGAACTCTCAGAGTGGCATCAGGGTCCACAAAGAGCTTGGGTATACTGCGCGACGATGGCTGTACATCCCCAACTCGCTGGATCTCGATGAGTTTCGCCCGGACCGATGCGCGAAGGCCCAGCTCTGCTCTGAACTCGGAATTTGTCAAGACACTCGACTAATCGGTCTCATGGCTCGCTTTCACCCAATGAAAGACCATTCCAACTTTATCGCCGCTGCGAGTATGCTGGCTGCCGACGATCCGTCCCTTCATTTTGTTCTCGCCGGGTTAGGTGTCGATTCTAGCAACGACGAAGTGAGGCGGCTGGTCGAATCCACTGGATTGCCGCACCGTTTCCATCTCCTGGGCCAGCGGCACGATGTCGGCCGCATTACAGCCGCCCTTGACATCGCCTGCTCCTCCTCAGCATTCGGGGAAGGTTCCTCGAACGCCGTCGCCGAGGCGATGGCGTGCGGAGTCCCTTGCGTAGTCACCGATGTCGGGGATTCGGCTTTCATAGTTCAAAATATTGGTAAGGTTGTCCCGCCCAAGGATACACAGTCCTTCGCGCGGGCGTGCCGCGAGCTGCTCAATCTTTCACCCAGGCGACGGAGTGAACTTGGCTTGGCGGCGCGCGCATGGGCAGAAGAACGTTTCTCGCTCGATACTGTAATCGGCTGCTACCAGGGGTTGTACGAGCAAATGACCCTAGTTCCGCAAAGATTCGGGCAACGAACTTAACCTGGATTTCCATTATCTCAGTGAACTATCAATTTGGTACAATGCGATAAAACCCCTGATGGACGTGGGTTTGGATGCGAGTGGGGTGGTGGGGAGGAAGGCGGCCGGTGGGTGAGACAGAAAATCGTCCTTTTCAGCTGTCGTTCGACAGCTCTCTGCGGGTCGACTTTCAGGGCGCACGAGTGACCTCCGACGGTGGTTTGATTCTGGTGCGCGAGCTGGACGAACGTCTCGGCTTGAGCCAACTCATGGACCGACATCTGAGCGATTCCCGGCGGGGCAAGAATATCCAATTGCCGCTGGCCGGCCTGCTGCGGCAGTCGATCTATAGCCGGTTGGCGGGTTACGAAGATGTTAACGACGCCGAGCGACTGTCCCAGGGTCCGACCTTTCGGCTGATCGGCTCGCGGAGGATTCGGGAGCGTGGGGCAGCGTTAACCTCGCGCTTGCAGTCGTTCGAGACCGAAGTGCTGACACAGGAGGACAACCTTGCCGGGCTGGCCGCGCTCAATCGGGAGTTAGTCGCGAGGGCCGAAGCTATCGATCCGCCGAGGCGAAGCGTGCTGGATCTGGACAGCACCGAAGTCCGGGTCCATGGCCGGCAGGAGCACAGTGCGTACAACGGCCACTTCGAGTCCACCTGTTATCATCCGTTGCTGCTGTTCAACCGCGAGGGCGACTGCCTGGCCGCCAAGTTGCGTCCCGGCAACGTCCACAGCGCGGACAGCTGGGAGGAACTCCTGCTGCCTGAGATCGACCAGCAGCAGGCGCAGGGCAGAGACGTGGCCTTTCGTGGCGACGCCGCCTTTGCCAAGCCGGAGCTTTACGAAGCGCTCGAAGAACGGGACGTGAAGTACGCGATCCGCCTTCCCGCCAACCACAATCTGCAGCGGAACGTAACGGAGTTGTTGACCCGGCCAGTGGGACGGCCGAGCCACAAGCCCGTGTTTCGATTCAAAAGTTTTCTCTATCAGGCGGCGAGTTGGACGATAGCCCGGCGGGTGGTGGCGAAGGTCGAATTCCATTGTGGGAATTGTTCCCCCGCGTGGGGTTCATCGTGACCTATCTGGGGACTTCAAGTCAGGCGGTGGTGCGCTTCTACAACAAGCGCGGGACCGCGGAACAATGGATCAAGGAAGGCAAGCAGGCGGTCGCGATGACGCGACTTTCCTGTCACCGCTTTCGCGCCAACGAGGTGTGGCTGTGGTTGAGCCTGATCGCTTACAACCTCGGGAATTTGTGGCGGCGGCTGGCGCTGCCGACGCGGGTCGCCACCTGGTCGCTCACCAGCTTGCAGCAGCGGTTGGTGAAGACCGGTGGACGGCTCATCCAACATGCGCGGTACTACTGGTTGCTGCTGGCGGAGAGTCATCTCACGCGGCGGCTGTTCGCGGGCATGCTGGCGAAGATCGCGATGCTACCGTCGCCGGCGGGATAAAGTGAGCGCAAAGCGGAGCAAATTTCGATGACGACGCCGGGGATGCAGGGAGAAGTGTCGCCAGAATCAATGGGGAAAACGGCGTCTTCAGCCGTCGAAGGCCTGCCCGACGCGAAACCGGCCACTTCTGCAACTACTGGGAACACTGCGGAACAAAATCGGCTAAAGCCTTGCACAGGAAAGCCGTTCGAGCTATCGAACGAGCTGGAATTGGAAAGTCAAAAAGGAAATTCCCGGTTAATATCGTTCAGCTTTTGGTCAGTCATTCCCGCGATATCGATATATTCAGGATCCGTAGCGCCCGCAGGAATATCGATACCGTCGTAAGTCAGACGACCGCCGCGCATCGGCCCGTCAACAACCTCGAATCTCGATATATCCGGCTCGGCAATCTTTCCCGAGAGAATAACTCCACCTGTATCGAAAGAAGCGCGAAAATTGTGGGCTGGAGTCCTGCCGCCATTAAAAAAATAAACCGGGCTTAGAACATTTGAAGCGTGCTGAAACTTCGATGAATCGGCATCTACTTAGCCGCCTTAGCCGCCCACGATTACCACTCTATAGTTGAATGAATTCGAAGGGAACGCCTAACTCTGGTCCTCCCCAGAATGAGCGAAGGGGCCGGTTCGTGATCTCCCTCGACTTCGAGCTTTATTGGGGAGTCAGACACCTGCCGTCCGTGCGGCGATATTTTCCAAACCTGGTCGGAGCTCGCAGGGCGATTCCTGCACTGCTTGATCTGTTTTCTGAATTCGGGATTCACGCGACATGGGCGACCGTCGGCATTCTGTTCTGCGACCAAACTCGCACTCTGCTAAAATTTGCACCCAGCCATCACCGACCGGAGTATGAGAATCGAGTACTATCCCCCTACCACGATCTCCCGCCGGAAGCGGCAACAGAAAATTCCGAATCCGTCTTCTTCGCGCCCAGCTTGATCCGGCTGATCGCGAATACCGCCAATCAAGAAATCGCAACTCACTCTTTCTCCCATTATTACTGTCTAGAAAAGGGGCAGGAGATTGAGGCTTTCCGTGAGGATTTGCTTGCGGCTCGCGCAGCGGCTCAAGCGATCGGATTGGAACTACGCAGTATAGTGTTTCCGAAAAACCAATGTAAGGATGAATTTCTCGCTGTATGCACTGAGGTCGGGATACTTTCATATCGCGGCAATCCTCTGTCGTGGCTTTACCGTGCAGCTGCAGACGAGAATCAGGGATATGTAAAGCGATTGGGCCGGCTATTCGATACGTATTTGCCGCTGGGGTCCCGAAACTGTTACCCGGCGCCGGCGCGGAACGGGGATCTCCCGATCAACCTTAGGGGAAGCCGGTTTTTGAGACCGTACTCGCATTTATTCAGGATGTTTGAACCCTTTCGTCTGCTTCGGATTAAAGGCGATTTGACCGAAGCCGCCAAGAAGGGGCTATTTTATCACCTCTGGTGGCATCCTCACAATTTTGGCGTCAATACAGCGGCTAACTTGGCATTCTTGCGAAAGATACTGGAGCACTACCGATCGCTCAATGCCTTTTACGGTATCGAAAGCCTCAATATGGGGGAGATGGCTGCGTGCTGTCTTGGCGCAAAAGCGGAGGCCGATCCGCCGATCGCTGGATATCGCAACAGGCGCCCGACAACGTCGTCGGACTCATCAGCACTGTAACTTGAAAATTTGGGTTCGTAGAGACGGACGGCATGCATATTGATGAAAAAGCCTACGGCGCTTCTCTCGGTCCAGCGGAGCCGTCCGCGTCGAACGCTCGGATTATGATCGTGACCGGCGGGGGCGGCTTTATCGGATCTCATTTGGTCGAAGCGTTGCTTGATCGCGGCTACAAGGTGCGCGTTCTCGACAACTTCACAACCGGTAGACTCGATAGGATTGATCGCTCGGCAGACCTTATAGAGGGTGATATTCGCGACGGCGCGTCCATCGCGGCTTCATTTCAGGGAGTGGACTGCGTCTTCCATACCGCTGCATTGCCGCGAGTCCCTTTATCGATCGAGCATCCGTTGGAGACCCACATGGTAAATGTGGTGGGTACCATCAACGTCCTGCTCGCCGCGCGCAACGCAGGGGTCCGACGGGTAGTCTTCTCCGGCTCTTCGTCAGTCTATGGAGACCAACCGCATCTTCCGTTGAATGAGGAAATGCGTCCTAATCCGCTGAGTCCTTACGCACTGCAAAAACTCGCAGGCGAGCAATACACTCGAATGTTTCACCGCCTCTACGGACTCGAGACCTTGACTCTTCGTTATTTCAATGTCTTTGGCCCACGTATGGCTACGGAGGGAGCGTATCTCACAGTCATCAGCGCTTTTCTGCAGGCCCGTCGCAATGGAAAACCCCTTGCGATTGACGGCGACGGACAGCAGACCCGCGATTTCACTCACGTTAGCGACGTCATACGTGCGAACCTTTTAGCGATGGATTCTGAAATTGCTGATGGAAGAGCAGTTAACATCGGGCAGGGGCAAAGCGTCAGCGTGAACTGGGTTGCGAAGAGAATCGGGGGGCCAACAATATTTCGGCCATCACGGGTGGGCGACGTCCGACACACATTAGCGGATCATAGTCTGGCGGAACGAATCCTTAAATGGCGGCCCCAAGTGAGCACAGAGCTGGGAATAGATGAATTAATCCGGGCTGCAAGCTTGTAGGCGGCGACAGTTTATCCAAAAGCGGAATTCACATCTTTCTGGCACTTTGTAGCTTTGTCTTCTATATGTTGCGAGGCATAGCTGAGGCTCAAATTGTTAGAGCCACGGTTGGTCTTTCGTTCTTAAGTATTTAATTCGTAAGCTAATAGTCGTTACCTGTTGGGTACAGTCCGCTCTCAGGCACGCTATTGAAAACGGTTCTCTCCTCACAGCCAATAACTCGACGCCTCTCTACCTACCTAAGTAGCCTCCCCTCCATGAGCAAATTGCTCTCACAGCGGTGCGCAGAACAGAGCAGGATTCGATCGTGAATGGCGGTTATGCGTTATGGTTGAACATCGCGGAGCAGTAAGGGTCGTCAACATCGTTACGCGGCTTATTGTCGGAGGAGTATCACCTCATGTCGAAAACCTTATGCGCGGTCTCGACCGAACCAGGTACGAACAGCAACTGGTATGCGGGCTCGAGGGCCTTGGCGAAAAGTCCGCGCGCGAGCACTTCGACACCCAGGGAATGAGTCCAATTCTGGTTCCCTATCTAGTTGGTAATCCGCGGCTCAATGTCTCAGACGCGCTGGCATTCGCGTTTATTTTAAGGCTGCTCCGACGGCAGCGTCCCGTGATACTTCATACGCACACCAGTAAAGCAGGGCTACTCGGGCGAGTGGCGGCTCGCCTTAGTGGGGTGCCTATCGTCGTCCATACTTTTCATGGTCTTGTCCTCAAAGAGCATTACGGACGGGTCAAGACCAACGGAGTACGGGCGGTTGAGCGTTGGTTAGCCAGATTATCCGATTGCCTAATCACGGTCAGCGACCAAGACAAGAAAGATCTAATCGCGTGCCGAGTGGCATCTGCGGAAAAAATCGAAGTGATCCCCCTCGGCCTTGAGTTGAAGCAGTTTATCGACAATAAGAAACAGCGCGGGGTGTTGCACCGCGAACTGTGCTTGGACTCGACTACTAGGTTGCTTGGAATAATCGGACGAATAGTTCCCATCAAGAACCATCGTCTGTTTTTTGACGCGATGGCCCGCGTTCTTGCCGAGTACTCGACCGCACACCTCGTTGTTGTTGGCGATGGCCACTTACGTCCTGAGATGGAACGTTACGCGCGCGACATGGGCATCGAAAAAAAAGTGTCGTTCTTGGGATGGCGACATGATCTAGCACAGGTTTACGCCGATCTTGATGTTGTCGTGATCTCCTCGAAAAATGAGGGGACGCCGGTAACGGCAATCGAGGCGATGGCGGCAGGGCGACCGGTAGTTGCAACCAGAGTGGGCGGTCTGCCGGATGTAATTTCCGACGGGGTAACCGGTTATTTGGTTAAGCCGGACAATGTCGAGCAGCTGTCTTGTGCTGTCCAACGCGTGCTGCGAGAAGACGAAACCACTAATCGTTTGATATGTAGAGCCCGGGAATCGGTAAAGCACAAATTTGCAGTCGAACGATTAGCTCGTGATATGGACCTTCTCTATCGGAGGCTGTTAGCCGAGAAAGGCTTAGAAAGATAGCCGCAACTTCTTCAGAGGCAGCGCGGTGATCACACGGCTCGGAACTGCGTGCGGACGTGCGCGTTAGAGAAAGGAGTGAGCGAACTAATATAATCACTCAATAACTATATTGAAGCCTATATGTAAGTGACTCTAAGAGGCGGTCGTCCATTGCGCTCAGTTGCTTGCGCCCGCTCTGTCTGCGCGATCTGGCCGTTCTTCGTGATACCAGCCGTTGGAGTCGTTTGTGATTGCCGTCAGCAGTTGCTGGCCTTCGTGACCACTGTTCCCCATCGGTGCGCGCTTAACATTCGTCGAATGCCTCGATCAACTGACAGGCGCAAGATTGTGGACAGAATTCGGTAGTTTTACTTCCAATACGTTTGGCGGTTTCCCATCATGCTAAAGAAAGATTCAGGAACGGTCTCCGGCATAGCCCGGGCCATCGATCTCGCGAACATCGCATCAGCATTCGTGTTGGCCAGCTTTGTATGCAAAAGCTCAACACGCATCGACCCGCTAGGATGGCTGCGTGGAACCTTTCCGGTAGCCAGTGAGGTCATTAATCAGTATGCGATTCTGATGTTACTTAGTGCGATCGCATGGATCGCGATTGCAGAGTGGCGAGAGAGCTACCGATCGCATCGATCCGAGAGGATCTGGCCGTTCCTGCGCGGACATTTCACCACCCAATTTATTTGGGCGATCTCGGTCGGATTCTTGGCGTTTTTTTTCAAACTAGGCTCCGTAAGTCGCTCGTTCCTTCTTACGTTCCTTCCGTTGAGCGCGGCGATGCTGACTGGGTGGCAGCTCGTGGCGCGCGCTTCCCTGCAATACGTCAGGGCCAAAGGGCTCGATATACGCGACGTTGTCGTGCTCGGAGATCCAGTGCGCGCTCAGGAATTTTCGCGATTTATAGAGAGCGAAGCAAGTCCAGGTTATCGCGTTACGCAACTCAGTCGGAGCCCGAACGTTAAATTGAACGGAAACCTCAATGTCGATATTGATGAAGTATTCCTGATGTTGGGTGACGGGCAGACCGATCTTGAAGCTACCGTGCTCAAGTTCGTGAAGATGGGCAAGCGCGTGCACATCGTGCCGGGATTGTTCGACTGCACATTGTTCCGACAGAATCTCGAAGAATTCGCGGGCGTTCCGGTCCTATCGGTCGGGGGTCATGGAGTCGACGCGTTGGAAGCCGCGGCGAAGCGCTTCCTCGACATCATTGGGTCCGCCATGCTTTTGATTATTTTTTCACCGGTGCTTTTGCTCTCTGCGTTGCTGGTGAAGTTATCATCGCAGGGTCCGGTATTATTTTCGCAAGAGCGTCTCGGCAAGGATGGGTGTCGATTTAAGATGCTCAAATTCCGAACCATGTATCGCGATGCCGAGGAAAGACTTCATTCCGATCCCGAGCTGTATAGCAAATATCTTCAAAATAATCATAAAATACCCAGGAGAGAGGATCCTCGGGTCGCACCCTTCGGGGAATTTCTACGCGCGACGAGCTTGGATGAGTTGCCTCAGCTTTTCAACGTGCTCAAGGGTGACATGAGCTTAGTCGGTCCGCGGCCGATAACCCCACCACAGTTAGATCAATATGGCGAATATAGTCCCCTGTTTCTGTCAGCAAAGCCGGGAATTACCGGCTATTGGCAGGTCAATGGACGTAGTGAAATAAATGACTTCTCACGCCGTACCGCACTCGATATCGGATACATCCGCGATCAGTCCCTCAAGACGGATGTAGAGATACTATTGAAGACTATACCGGCTGTATTGCGGCGCACAGGCGCACACTGATAAATCGACGCGGTGCTTGTCAGAGTGCCATGCGCTCAAACGCGATGACCCAGAATGACGGTTCGCTTCGAAAGCTACCGGCCCACCGTTAGTCAATTTCGACCAACCGAGCGTCCGGGCCTCAGCCGGATGTTGCAGCTGAGGGTCCTCTGCGATAAAGGACCGAGAGAACAAAGAACGATACGCTAGCTACTACATTCGGAACTTGTCGATATAGTTCGACATATATCTGCTAGTTCGAACTATCTTTGCGGTCCGCATCAGTAGGCCTGGTTAAGCCCATAGCAGCCGCAGGTAAGATTCTCGGAGGCGAACACGCCGGTCCATGCATCGAAGGGCGGCCTGCTGGTGACGATAATCGTGCTGCGCTGGCAGCGCATGCTGAAGACCTGAAAGGGAGCTCGGCGCCGGTCGGGGACAGCAGCAGGCGTGTCGGTTCCGACCGACAAGTTCGACGCCGCCAAGGAACGAATCCACGTGCAACACTACCAACCGACAATGCCCTCGGGCGGTTAGGGGCCCGCTAATTGCTCATCAGCGGCAGCGACCGAGCTCGATCAAGATCAGTTACCACCGACGAGCGAAGCGAACGAATTTTTCCGGCGGCGCTGGAGACGCCGTGGACCAAAAGCGAGCCAGAACTTTGCCTATTAATAGGAGATCATTAATTCTACGAGACGGATTGAAATCAAGGAGTAAAATGAGTTTCAAATCTGAGAGCAAAATGAGAGGACAAAGTGTAGGGGCGGGTTCTGCGCACGCGCCATCGCAAGCCGTCGTCGCCGCTGACACTACCGTCATCATCGGGGCTGGCCCCGGCGGCCTCACCGCCGCCCACGAGCTCTCGGCAGCCGGGCGCCCAGTGGTGATCGTGGAACAGGATCCGCAACACGTCGGTGGCATCGCCCGCACAGTCAGCTACAAAGGGTTTCGTTTCGACATCGGCGGCCACCGGTTTTTTTCCAAGAGCGCCGAGATCGAAAAGCTATGGGGCGACATCCTGGGCGACAGGATGCTGGAACGCGAGCGCCTCTCTCGCATCTATTATCGAGGGCGGTTTTTCAAATATCCGCTGGAGACCTGGGACGCGCTGAGCCAACTCGGTCTGTTCCAGTCAGCCGCCTGCATGCTGAGTTACGTTGCGGCCCGCGTGCGGCCTAACCGCGATATTCGCAGCTTCGAAGACTGGGTGGTCAACGCTTTTGGGCGGCGGCTGTACGAGACCTTTTTCCGCAGTTATACCGAGAAGGTCTGGGGCATCCCATGCAGTGAGATTAGCGCCGATTGGGCGGCCCAGCGGATCAAGGACCTCTCAATGCGCGTGCTGATTCGCCGCGCGCTCGGACTGGGTAAACGCAACGGCCCGGTCATCAAGACCCTGATCGATCGCTTTCGCTATCCGGCGCACGGTCCCGGGGAGATGTGGGAGGAGCTGGCCAAGACCATTCAAAGCCGCGGCGCCGCGCTCAAAATGGGTCAATCCGTGGTCGCGGTTCAACGCCGGCAAGGCGGCGTGAGCTCAATTACCACCACGGGCGCCGACGGCAGCAAAGACACTTACACTGGGGGTCACTTCATCTCGACCATGCCGATACGTGAGCTTATCAGCGCGCTCAATCCGCCGGCGCCGCTCGAGGTCGCCGAGGCGGCTCGCAGTCTGCGGTATCGCGACTTCATAACCGTCGCGCTCATCATCGACGACCCCGAACTTTTCCCTGACAACTGGATCTACATCCACGAGCCTGACGTCAGTGTCGGCCGCATCCAGAACTTCAAGAACTGGAGTCCGGGGATGGTGCCGGACTCGCGCTACACCGTGCTGGGCTTAGAGTATTTCTGCTTCGATTCGGATTCGATGTGGAGTTCGCCCGACGCGGACCTGGTGGCGTTGGGCACGCGCGAATTGGCGAAGCTGGGGTTGTCCAAGAACAAACAGGTGGTTGACGGTACAGTGGTGCGCCAGCGCGCAGCGTATCCGGTTTACGACGGAGATTATCGCCGAGCGGTCGACGTGATCCGGGGATTCATCGAGCGCGAGATGCCCAACCTGCAACTGGTCGGACGCAACGGCATGCACAAGTACAATAATCAGGACCACGCGATGATGACCGGGCTGATGGCCGCCCGCAACATCATGGGCGCCTCCTATGACCTTTGGCGGGTGAATTCGGACGCGCAGTATCTCGAGGAAGAGAGCGGCGCCGAGCAGGGCTCGCGGATGGTTCCTCGGCGCGTGCAAGAGCTTGAACCGCTCTCTAGTATAATGTCCCATAAATAACTTTACAGAAGCGAGCCCATCTGTTATGGTTCCGGCGGGGGTTGAAGTGATGGGCAGGCCGAATACAGCCTTGACGATTAGTCCGTTGGCGCGCTCGCAACTGCGCTCGATCGTGCGTTCGCGCATTCCTGCCGCATTCGTTGGTGCGGCGCGCGCGCAGATCGTGCTGCCGCCAACAGAGAGGTGGCCAGGCGCTGCGGGGTTAGTGCTCCGGTGGTCTGTGGCCCCAGCATTATCAGCAACGCGGCATCGCCGGGCTGCACGCGGAACTTCGTGCGGGCCGGCCGACCGCGCAGCCATAGCGATGAACAGGTAGCGGCCAGCCCGCTCAGCTTCGAAACGACCCTTCCACCGACTGATATAGTTGGGGTTGCAGCCCAGAACCTGGCGAATCGGCAACTAGGATTTTCCTCGCGCCAACAACAAGATCATCCGCGCGCGGCGTACATCTTCGGCCGCCGGTGTGCGCGAGCGCATCCAGTCCCTCAGTTCCGTGCGCTCACTCGACCTCAATCGAAACTCTCCGTCAAGCATGCCTCATGATCCTGAGCGCGATGCCAATGTCCCTGGTACAGGCCACTAGTGGCCTGTACCAGATAAATTGGTATCAGAACCGATGCGATGTGAAGGGTCACGATAGGTCCACTTGATGGGCTTGGGAGCGCGATTGTAGCGACGGATGTAACGCATGAGCTTGCGCGCCAGGTCGTTGACCGAGGTGAAGACCCCGCGGGCAATGACCTCGCGATCGATCCTGGCGAACCAATTTTCTACCTGGTTGAGCCAGGAGGAGTAAGTCGGGGTGTAGTGGAGATGGACTTTGGGGTGAGCGGCGAGGAATTGCTCAACCCGTGCGGTCTTATGAGCCGAGAGATTGTCGGCAATGAGATGAATCTCCTTGCCACGCGGCTGATTGGCGACCACCTCGGCGAGGAAAGCGACAAACTCCTGGCTGGTGTGACGCGCGGCGGTTTTGCCCATCACCTCGCCGCTCTTGGTGTTAAGCGCGGCGTACAGCGAGAGGGTGCCGTGGCGATAGTATTCAAAACCGTGGCGCTCCAACCGCCCGGGCGACAGCGGCAGAACCGGATCAAGCCGGTCCAGGGCTTGGATGGCGGTCTTTTCGTCGACGCAAAACACCGCCGCATGCAGCGGCGGTTTGACGTACAGTCCGATAATAGCGGCCGCCTTGGTCTCAAAGTCGGGGTCGTCGGAGGCCAGGTAGCGTTCGATCCGATGAGGCTTAAGCCCGGCGCGCTGCCACACCCGCGCCACCATCATGTGGCTAATACCCAAGTGGTGCGCCAACTTGCGGCTGCTCCAGTGCGTGGAACCATCCGGCGGTCTGCGGGTCCATTCCAGAATCCTGGCCTCCAGCGCCGGGGTTCGTTTCTCCACTGCTCGTCCGGGGTGGTGCGAGTACAAGCCCGCCAACCGCTCAGCCTCGAAACGACCCTTGCAGCGACTTATATAGTTGGGGTTGCACCCCAGCACCTGGCGAATCGCCAAGTACGATTTCCCTTGCGCCAACAACACGATCAGCCGCGCGCGACGTACATCCTCGGCCGGCAGCGTGCGCGAGCGCAGCCTGTCCCTCAGTTCCGTGCGTTCACTCGGCGTCAATCGAAACTCTCTCTCAGGCATGCCTCATGATACATGGAAATACTACCAATCTCAATGTTACAAGCCACTAGTTGTTCTGAGCTATTTACGCGAGAAACCACTTTTCCACCGTAAGGATTCTTTTCTTTGCATTGAGGTAAATAAAAGATGAGAGATTACGAATGAGCAGACGCTCGGATAACCCTGTCCCTTGGCTCTTATGTATACTGGGTGTTGCTCTCGCTGTTCGGACTTCGATTCCTGTTTCGGCGTATTTATATACTCGTGACGTTACTATCTTCCAGGCACCGGATACTTCATCCTATGTTCAACCAGCGCGCCAACTGATCGCGGACGGTCGCTTCGCTGCCACCGACGGAACACCCGAAATAATTCGAACGCCCGGCTATCCGATGTTGCTGGTTCTTGGCCTTTTGCGTGGCCGATTCGAGCTGGTCACCATCACGCTACAAATTCTACTTAGTTGCTTTACGGTCTACGTGGTATTTCGTACGGCCGACCTAATGTTCGAGAACAAGGGGGTCGCCCTCTTGGCAGCGGCGCTCTACGCCATAGAGCCCCTATCGATCCTCTACGCAAGCATTCTCGTGACCGAGACTCTCTTTGCCACAGCAGTCATGGTCTCGGTTTATTATCTTATGAAGTATCTGAGGCGGCAATCGCTATGGGATTTGCTCGCCTCTGCGGTCGCTTTGGCCGCGTCGGTGTACGTGCGGCCTGTCGGCTACTTTTTGTCAGTGATACTCGCTGTCGGGCTGTCCGCGTGGGTTATGATGACTGGACAGCATAACAAGCGCCGCCTCCTAATTCAGATCGGTGCGTTCGTTGTCGTCTCGATGGGGCTGACTGGTCTCTGGCAAGTGCGCAACAAGATCGAGACCGGCTACTCTGGTTTTTCAGGCATATCTAGCATTAACTTGTACTTTGACTCGGCCGCATCGGTCTTAGCTGCTAAGCAGCATGTGCATTGGAGGGAAGTGCAAAATCGCCTCGGTTATCAGGACAAACGTATCTATTTCCAGCTGCACCCCGAGCAGAAAGCCTGGCCGCTAGCTCAAAGATTGAGGTTCATGAGCCACGAGGCTGACTGCATATTGCTCGGCAGCCCCTTTACCTACGCGAGGATCCATTTTGAGGGCATTCTTCGATCTATTTTTGATCCTGGCTCTACTGAGTTCCTCAAGTTTCTCGATCTTTACCCAAAGCGGGGTGGCCTTCTGGGAGTGCTGGTCGACCAAGGCACGGTCAAGACGATGGAAGCCCTCCTCTGTACTCGCCCGCTGGTCTTTTGGAGTAACGTAGTGCTGCTTCCGCTACTAGCGATCAACCTGGTGTGCGCATGCGCAGTGCTATTCTCTAAGCGACTGATGCGAGATCCCTGCATTTTGACCGCGCTACTCATCGTGACCTACTATCTACTGATCTCGGGGGGACCTGGGGCCTCGGGTCGGTTCCGCCACCCAGCGATGCCGATAATTGCTATGTTGGCAGGGTACGGTATTTATCGTATTGCAGCCACCCAGCTCCGGCGGTGGAATTCTTGCGTGTCGCAGTCATTCGGGCTTGTGGGCAGTGGGGTTCCTACAAAAAGATTGTCGAGTTGCGCTAGGGCAAAAATTCGCCAGGATGGCTTGTTGCCTGGAGAGACACAGGGGTGGACAGATGAAAGAGCGGACCTTATGCGCGGGTAGGGCGAGCCGCGTATGGCGATCTGAGCTGAAGGAGGCTAGCTCGCCGGTTAGGGCTCCGACCCAGGCCAGTGGCGAAGACGCCAGCGTTTTGCGCCCACCCAAGCGTTGTTGACACAGATTTGGCTGAGTAGCGGAGGACTAGGTGTGGCTTACCAGTAAGCCCATCAAACCCATCGCAGCCGATAAGTAAACTAGCCCAAGGAATAGTCATCTACCCGAAGTTTATTGGCCGGGCATGCGGCGGGATCGCGGCTCTGCCGGCAGGATAGGTCGACTGGAAGGCCGAACCGATTTGCAGGACGCAGCGTATCGGGTGGGGAGAAATGTCTGAGAATTCGATCGAAAAAGCGTCAGTTCCGGGGTTTTGGTGCCAACGCGAACAGAAACCGGGGTTAGAGCCTACCTCAAATGAGAGCCTGCCCCAGAACGGTGGTGCGATGAAGACGCGCGGAAAGCAATCAGAGTCTGGGGCAATCACAACGGCCCCATTTACAGTGCCGAATTTATGGATGCAACTGGATTCACTTGGTCATGCTTGAGACGCCTTTGCGTAGGGGCTGGGTCCATTTATCGAAATGCCGGATTAAGCAAAGCCGGATAGGTGCATGACTCATCGGGCGCAGATTGTTGCTGATCTGGTGATCGCGACACCTGTTGCATTTCTGTTCAACGGCCTTGCCCGGGTTCTGGGCGCGGCGACGCGCCGAGACCATTCGGTGACTTCGACCAACGTGAACCGTATCGTAATGGCGAAGCTCACCGGGGGGGAAGCATCCTTTAGGTCACGCTGGTGCTAAAGGCGTTGAAACGGCACTATCCGCGTCAGTGGCCGCGAACGTGGAACCAGAGATCGTGTAGTTTTCGAGAAGTCGCACTCGCCGGCCAAGGCGATCTGAAACACCATCAGAAAAACGGGGGAAAAGACCGGCTTCTGTTAGAGCGCGTCCCACCGACCGCAAGATCAAGGGGGCCGAGTTCGAGGGCGTACGTGCGGCGCCGCCAGAGACTGCGACGGTCAAGGTGTAGGCCAGTTGGCGGGCGTGGCGGAATTGGAATTGCGGCATTGCGCCAAGCATCTGTGAATATCAACGGAGGGATGCCAGCGCCGCCGTTCTGGCCGCGCCTCGGTTTTACGAGTGCCGTTTCAGGTTACTTTTCTGAGCGCGTGCGTCACGTCGCAGTTAGCGCAGTCGGATGGATTGCACGCACCTGACAGAAATCGCATTCCCCTCGTGTGTACGATGGTCTCTGTACTAGCAGCAACCGTGTTCAGAAACCGCCCCCGGTAGGGAAGAAAGGGCAACAGTGGAGGGAGCAAGCGCAGGTGTTTGCCAGTGAGTTTTGTGGAGAACCATGGCATTGAGAATAACGAGAAACTTGCGCATGCAGGCGATGAGCGCGGGCTTTGCGTGCTTACCATTTGTACGCAGCCGCAGATAGAAAGTTCTGATAGGGGGATTGCTGCGAACTCCCGCCACCGTCGCCATGTACAGGACGCGCCGGAGCTGTGCGCGTCCGCCCCAGATACAGCGGCTGCCGCGCATGTTTCCACTGTCGCGGTTAAATGGCGCCAGCCCGGCTAGAGCGGCGATCTGTTTGCGATTAAGCATTCCCAGTTCAGGCAACTGCGCGAGCAGAGTACTCGAGAGCACCTTGCCGACGCCGGTCACCGAACGCAGCAACTCGTCGCGCTCGCGCCACAAGGGAGTACTGCGAATCAATTCGCCGAGTTCATCGTCGAAACCCGAAAGTCGCTTTTCCAACCACCGGATGTGCTCATCGATGCTATGGTGTAGAATCTTTGGGGCTCTGGCCCGGCGATTTTTCTCCGCCGTCAGCATCTCGACCAACTGGCGCCGTCGGGTAACCAGTGCTTCGAGCGCCTGGGCCTGTTCGTCGGCTAACGGCCGTGCCTCTGGTCGAACCGCTTCACCGAACCGCGCCAGCACTTCGGCATCCAGCCGGTCGGTCTTGGCGAGTCTGCCGGTGGCACGGGCAAAGTCTCGCACTTGCCGTGGATTAACTATCGCCACTGCGATCGCGCTAGCGTGTTCAATATCAGAGAATCGGGTTTAACATAAGAATGATAGTTCTTTCTGCACCAAAACGTCCCGGAACGCTGCAGAACGCTGCACATCAGCGGCTCTGTAAAGCTGAACTCGACGGACCCAGTGCTAATGTTCGCACGCCCCCAGGGTTATGCAAGCCACGCTATCTCTTCACGCAATCGTGGCGTATGTGAGCTGGCGCTGTTGATTCAGATATGGTCAGTACGAGTCTTACGACTGCTTATAATTTCGTTGCTCGGCGATGCGGTCGGCTTTTTTGTGAACTCACAGCGCCACGCATTTTGCTTGGATCGCACCAGACCGCGTTGCATTTCCCGCTATGCAGCCGTCTTTTTGTAAACTCCGGCAACTTTGGAGTCGCCTCGATGAAAGCGTTCAGCTTAGTACGTGCAAGGTCAGTCAGGCTGTTCATTTTTGCTGCGATTGCAACTCTCTCCTTGATTGTTCGGCTCTACCCGCTCTCCCGTCCGGACGTGAACTGGACGAATTTCACACCCGATTCCACCGGATATATGCGCCTCGCCGCAGGGTTGCAGGGACGCTGCGGCTTCGCGCCTCGTTGGCCGGGCGGCGTCTGTGGGCCCGCGGAGTTGGAGCGCACGCCAGGTTATCCCCTATTCCTGACGACGTTGCCGAGCTTGCGTAGCGCGCTTATCGTTCAGGCGGTAATCGGCACCGGAATTGTACTCGTTGTTGCATTATTTGCCTGGCGGTTCTGGGGTTTGACCGCCGGTATCATCGCTTCCTTAGTCGCCGGGTTCGACATTTCGTCAATCCTAGTTAGCAATCTAATAATGACTGAGATCCTGTTCACGGCTCTCGTGACGCTGGCGATTCTTCTTCAACTGCTGATCATTGAACGGCGAACTGTCGACGGTTTGGCCATCGTGGGGATGCTGAGTGTTGGAGCTCTGTTTGGAATCGCGACCATGGTGCGGCCGATCGGGCAGCTTTTATTTCTTATCGTTCCGCTGGTCATTGCTTCTTTTAACGCGATCTCCATTGCAAGGAAAATCATCCTCTCGCTGCTGGTGTTGTCTGTCCCCGTTGCAATAGTCGCGACCTGGTCCTATCGAAACTACCAGCAGCGCGGAGTTTGGACCTTCAGTACGATCGGTGCGATCAACCTGTACTATTATCGGGCCGCGGGAGTTATCGCTCATGAAAACGGTAGGAGTATAAACGTGGTCCAATCTTATTTACTAAGATCGAATGGACGGGAGATCGTTGGACTCGACTTGTGGAGCAAGACTCTGGACGAAGACCCAGCGGAAATGCGGCGCCGAGCTTTCAAGATCCTGCTCCACGACCCATCGGCCGCCGTCGTTGTGGGACTTGACGGACTTCTGCGATGTTGTTGCGCGCTTTCCAACCGTGTTGGCCTGAGTTTTTTTTTCGGTCACCGGGTAGGTCAAGCGGAGGCTCGTGCATTTGTTAGGCGAAACATTCTCTCTAGTGTCCTACTGACCCTCAGTTCCCCGTGGCTCGTGACTTTTCGCGCTCTGCTCTCTCTTCAGCTCATTCTAATGATCTTTATGTGGATCGGTGTTGGCTTAGCGGTCTGGCGACTACGCAGTATGGAACCATTGAATATTCGGCTTGTCCTTGTACTGCTTTGCGCCGCATTTCTGTTGTTAGTCGCAGCCGCCGGTCCGGAAGCGACTGACCGTTTCAGGGTGCCGGCTGTTCCCTTGCTGGCTCTACTAGCCGGCTTTGGATGGGCGCCTTCCGGTTACTACTCCGACTCGGATGGCTACAAGCTGCGTCACGCTAGAAACCCTATTTTGCGGCGCGTGCTAGAAGCGTGTCCGAGAAACTAGGCCATTTGATGAGAAAGGGGCGGTGTGAAATTGGCCGACAACTGAGAAATGCTATTACGGTGCGCAAAAGCGACTCGACAATTGTCGGTTCGCCTGTTTCGGGCCGTCCTCCATCTCGTTTTCTGACGACCTTGATGCTGCTGTCCGGCAGTTCCGCGGCCCTCCTTTCGGGGACGCTCTACGAACGGCCTTGAAGTTCCGCCCGGTAGGTATTATGTGTCGAAAGTAGAAGACGCGAAAGCGAAATTGAAGCTGTCGGCCCGAGCGGGCAATGCGGAATATACGTGCTCCCGAGTGCTGACGTCTTCCCGATTCGCCTTGATCCTCTTCGTAACAGTTTCCATATGGGAATTTGGTGTTTTGTTTCTCATGGCGCGCAGAAGGCTCTTTTGGTATGACGAACTTGTTACATTTCATGTTTCAAATCTTCATCCATTTTCTATTCTTTGGAGGGCGCTGCAGGCAGGTGTAGATTCGACCCCTCCCGGCTACAACCTTCTCGTTCAGCTCGCGAGGAAGCTCCCCGGTGACCCACACGTCACGCTCCGGTTGCCTTCTATCCTTGGGTACATTCTAAGTCTGCTAGGGGTCTACTTGTTTTCGCGGAAAAAACTACCAGCGTTTGCAGGTCTTACTGCCGTGTTGTTGATAACGCTGTCTCCGTTCCGCGAGTACGCCTTGGAAGCGCGACCCTACTCTTTGCTGGTCGGTTTCCTCGCGATGTCCGCTGTTCTCTGGCAGAGGATCGACGAGACGTGGTTCATGACGCCACTGCTTGCTCTATTTCTAATCTTGGCTGTTTCCAGTCACTATCTTGCCGTGGTAGCACTTTCATCCTTTGGCATCGCTGAACTCGCGTGGACGCTACTGTCGCGACGGATTCGGTGGGGGGTATGGGCCGCATGTTTGTTAGCAAGCTCTCCATTTTTTGTGTGTCTTCCAGTCCTACTGCATTTCCGGGACATTTTCGGCGAAAATATTTGGGCGCGACCGAGTTGGATCCTGGTTCGCAATACCTATGGAAGCTACCTGGGGCTTGATTCAAAACTTGTTTCTGTACTGATCCTCTTTTTCGGATTGGTGGTTGGTGACTCGCTACTGCGGATGGTGCGGCCGCCCAGAAAAAGACCTTGCGAGTGCGGGTTCAGCGCACCCGAGATCATCCTGGTCAGCGGCTTCGTGTTTTACCCTGCTTTGCTGGTCGTGCTTACAAAGCTTCTTGGCTCCAGCTACACTTCGCGATACGGGTGGCCGGCAATCCTCGGCCTAGTTTTAGGTTCAGTTTATTTGCTTCGAACCCTTTGGCTCAGATCCTCTTCCGCCTACCTCCTGGTTGCATTACTGATTGCCTTCGGTCTTCAAGGCGGTCATGATTTCTGGATGTTATACAAGGCGGGCTCAACTAGAGTAAGAGTAGATGAACGTTGGACCAGGCTGGCGGAACTCAGTCGCAGTGAGCCAGGTATCCCTGTCGTGATTGGCAGTGGAATAGGGTACTTAGAGGCGGCCGAGTACGCGCCTCTGGAACTGCGCGACCGACTCGTTCAGGTTGTCGATCCGGATGTCGCTACACGCTTGGTCGGGTCGGACACGACCGATAAGACGAATCGCCTCCTAGCCGAATTTATTCCTTTACGCGTCGAAGATCTTTCGCGGTTTCAAGCTGCGCACCAGAAGTTCATATTGTATTCGGGTGGTGCTTATGACTGGTTCACTCAGTATCTTGTCGATAGCAGATATAACATGAGGCTGATCGGTGTGGTCGTTGTTGATTTGGGCGGTGAAGAACTCCAGCACTCAAAAGATGATGGCGGTTCAGTTTACATTGCAGAACGATGAACGCGGAAGGGATCCCTGATGAGAAGAACTTTACGATCGAGCCAATAATTGTCCGCCGAGACAAGATAAATTGATATAGCACGCTGAGGCACCTGGCGATTCTTGGACGAATCGCGATAACGTTTGGTGCTCCCCTTCCAGCATACCGATACGCGATCTCGCTTCGCGTTGTCCTCAGCCAATTCGCGCCAGACGAGGGACACACCCAGTAGCAATCTGTTGCTAAAGTACCATAACCAGCGGGCCCATCTGGAACTCCTTGTAGATCAAGCCGGGATTTCCATTTTCGGTACACCAAAAAGCCTTCTTCGGCAAAGCTTTCAGCCAGGTTTGGTCCAGGCCTTTCCGGGAACGCCGGGAGCGGCCCGTTTCGCGTCTGGCGGTCACGCAACACCTGAGATGCCCGCTTTCCGGATGTTTCCCGAGACTCTTTTCCCCGCGCCCCAGCGTCGCCATCGAAGTTTGCCCCGGGTAAACGCTCGCCTTAACCTGCCGGCGACCGCGGCGCCTCGATATTCTACGCTGCAGGGATCTGCCTTTGAGCCGATTGGATTTTAGTCTCATAGAAGCGCTCGTCATATTTGCCGATATCAGCGACTCTGTCACCGCGGCGAACTCTCGTGGGCCCCCTACCCTCCCCAGCCCCCCGCCTGCAGGGGCCAGATGACGAACCTCTCCTTCAAGGCTAATACATGCGCTACCAATATATCAATATCACAGGAGCAACCTAGGGCCGCTGACTTTTCGCTCCACCGACCCGGCCGCACGATGGGCGATGTCCTGAGGGTTGTTGAGATTTGAGTGGCGCCAATCCTCGCCCGATCGGAAGATCGGGTTGGGTAAGAGGAGGATGCCGCCATGAAGAAGAGTGCCAAGGGCAAGGATGGAAGGAAAGCCGCGCGGGGACAGCGGTGGCTGCGGTTGTCAAGCATGGTCCGGGAAGCGTTGTACGACACGGTGATCGGAG
>Ga0185299_10003010_pt1 | contig 23744 bp, 16 predicted proteins | sample PaiPotPPA55metaG_FD_128002 | JGI IMG/M metagenome (GOLD analysis project Ga0185299, IMG submission 128002) | Iron sulfur acid spring bacterial and archeal communities from Banff, Canada, to study Microbial Dark Matter (Phase II) - Paint Pots PPA... ... | reverse complement strand
GTCGTGCTCTGCCAGAACCAGGCTGTTTTCGACCGCCTGCTTCCCGCCATTTACATAGATAAGCGTCCCGTTGCCCGAAACGTCGTACTGCGCCGATCCCGTCGCCGGCTGCACATCTTGAACCACCACGGTGGGTGAGCCCGCGGTCTCAAGTTTGGCGGGATCAAACTCCGCAGCCATTAAATTTCCCGCGCGCATATACAACAAATGGTTAGGAGCAAAAAAATGCGCGTCGGCGCCTTTTGCAACGACGACCTTCCTTTCGTCGGAACCGATTTTTTGCGCCACCAGCGTTCCCTCGTCTATGTTGCCGCCCGAAAATGCCGTGAACAGCAAAGTCTTACCGTCCGGAAGAAGGTCCGGAGAGAAATGGGCCAGTTCGCCATTATTTGTTTGTAACTTTGTTGCGGCCTGCGGTGTGCCTCCGCCATCGCTGACGCGCATAACTCCTGAACTAAACGATGGCGAGTAGTAAATGTTGTGATCTGCGCCCCAGCTCAATCCTTTCGGGTACGCGATCCCCTCCGCAATGACCACAGGAGTGCCGCCATCCAGTGAGATCTTTTTTAATTTGCCGCCGGCAAAAAACGCCAGCCATCTGCCATCCGGCGAAAACGACGGATTCACAGCGCCTTCCGATCCCGCGATGGGAACGGCGGAAGCTGAATTCATGTCTCGGTGATACAGGCGCGGGCCATCCGAGTTGCTGGCGCTGAAAGCGATGCGAGTTCCGTCACGTGAAATCGCCACCGCTCGCAGCACGGAATTGAGCGACGTGCCAGGCGGAGGCAATATCGCGAAGCGTATTGGCGAATTCTCTCGAGCGTTTCCGGAGCGCAGCAGGTTCGCCAGTAAAAAACCTGCCGCAATAAGCAGTGCCGCCAATGCGTATCCCGCCAGTATTTTTAGGGCTCGATTTTCTTTCTCCGGTGCGACAGCGGAATTCGGTGCCGCGCTGATGCCTGAGCTTCCCATCGGCGCGGTGCGGCCTTCCATGACATTTTCGATGGCAATGCGCGCTTCGCCGATGGATTGCAACCGCTGGCGTGGATCCTTGTTCAAGCACCGCCGGATCAGTTGTTGAATTTCGTTTGGCACGCTGGCCGGAAAGAGGGTCCAATCCGGTTCACCGCGAATCACTGCTGCAAGGGTGTCCGAGACGGTATCGCCTTTGAATGCCATTTTGCCGGTTAGCATCTCGAACGCGACTGCGCCGAAAGACCAGATATCCGCGCGGCGGTCAACCGTTTTGCCGCGAGCTTGTTCCGGCGCCATATATGCGGCCGTGCCAAGAATCAATCCCGCTTTGGTCGCCGCGGCAGTCAGCGTCGGCGAATTCGAGATGTCGGTAGGATTACTCTCGTCGGATAGCGCTTTAGCTAAACCGAAATCCAGAACTTTAACCGTGCCATCCGGCTTGATTTTTACGTTCGCCGGTTTCAAATCGCGGTGCACGATGCCGCGGTCATGCGCATATTCGAGCGCTTCAGCGATTTGCTTCATGATAGGAAGCGCATCCTCGACAGGTACTGGGCCTTGCGCGATGCGGTTGGCAAGCGTCGGACCCTCCACCAATTCCATAACCAATGCGAGCATGGTGGAAGATTCTTCGAATCCATAAATGCCGCCGATGTTCGGATGATTCAAAGCGGCGAGAAATTGCGCCTCGCGAGCGAATCGCGCCATGCGGTTCGGATCGTGCGCTGTGGCCTCGGGGACTACCTTGATCGCCACTTCACGACGCAGCCGTGAATCGTGCGCGCGGTAAACCTCGCCCATGCCCCCTACCCCCAGCGGAGCTACGATTTGGTAAGGGCCTAGTTGTGAGCCAGTCAGGAGAGGCATGCGCGGCCAGATTATACTGCGCTTCGCGTGAATTTCATCTCCGCTTTAGAACATACCGTTCGACCCGGCGAACAAAAACGTCACGAGCGATTTCGAGATGTGGAGACTTCCATCCAGCTCATCTCATGAGCTGAATGAAAATGCCGTCGTCCTAAGTTTGCACGCCTGCGTTCCTTGACTCATAGGATGCCCGACGTTAGATTGGAAATGTAATGCACCTCGGCAAGAAAAACGCGAAGTACCACGCTGTAACCGATTCGCTCAACGGTTCGCGACAACGCTCGTCTGCGCGAACCCTCTCTGCAAAACTCGGCCTCGCCATCATCGCCAGCCTATTCTTATTTTTGCCTGTTCCCTCTAGCCAGGCACAGAAAGTCAATTCGGCCGCCCCACCACCTCCGCAAGCGGCCCGACCGCCACGCGAACCAGTCCCAACCACCAACATCGCCGTCGATGCCAGCGAGCCCATGTTCACCACCATGTGTGCACTGCTGGCCTCGGGCTTTGAAGCCGACATTAGCGCGGAAAATTGGCGTCCGCTTCGCGCTCAGCTTCGCGATCGCATGCAACATCAGCAAGGCCCAGCCGTCGAGGCCATTCGCGAATATTACAAACAGCACGACTCCGCCGACCCCGGCGCCGCCCTTTCCCGCTATTTGTGGTTTGGCCTGGTGGCCGGTCCCGCTCCGGATTTCAAACTTACGATGCGGCGCGAGGATTTACCGCCTGAAGTTTTGGCGCTGGAAGGCTTCAGCGAACTACTCTCCAAATATTATCAGGAACAAAATATTCACCAGCTATGGCGTCAAATGCAGCCTGCCTATAACCGCGAAATTGAGCGCATGCACGACGCCGTTTCACAAATTGTCTTTGTAGCGAGCGGATATTTGCGCGCCATGGCACGGACCTCTGACCAGCGCACCTTTACCATAATTGTTGAGCCGCTGGTCGGTCACATCACCAATGTTCGAAATTTTGGCGATCACTACGCCATCGTGCTCAGCGGCGCCGATGATATCCCCGCCGATGTGGTCCGCCACGCTTATCTGCACTTCATGCTCGATCCCTTGCCGCTCCGTTATTCGCACATCGTCGCAGTGAAAAGACCGTTGTTTGAAAAAGCCGCCAGCGCGCCTCGCCTTGCATCCGACCTGAAAGACGATTATCCGTCTTTCTTCGCGGAATGCATGGTGCGCGCCGTGGAATTGAAATTGAGAAGAATGTCGCCGGGTGAGCGCGATGCCGCCCTGGAGCGCAATGACGCCGATGGTTACGTTTTGGTGCGTCCGCTTTTCGCCGCGCTGTCAAAATTTGAAGGCGCCGATCCATCCATGGAGTTGTTTTTCCCCGACCTGGTGCGCTCCATCGATGTCGTCACTGAACTAAAGCGCGTAAGCGCGTTGCAATTTGCGCCTGCCGATCGCCAGCGAAATACCAGCGACTTGAATACGGAAGAGGTTGCCCGCCGCCGTGCTGCTGCTATGCCCGGTGCCGTCCCGAATGATGCCGACGCTATCGCCGCTCTCACGGAAGGCGAGCGCCGTATCGCCGAAAAGAACGCGCGTGCAGCAGAGGCTTCGTTTCAAAAAGTCGTAGCGAAGTATCCAGATCAGCCTCGCGCCTGGTATGGCCTGGGCCTCGTTGCTCTTCTCGATCATGATGGCCCGCGCGCGAAAGAAGTTTTCGGCCGTCTAACCGCCGGAGAGCATGCCGCTACCGCTGACCCCATGGTTCTGGCCTGGTCGCATATTTACCTCGCGCGGATTTATGATGGTGAAGGCCACCCGCGTCAGGCCGAGGCCGAGTATCAGGCGGCGTTAACCGTGGAGGGTGGCCCGGAACAGGCCCGTCAGGCCGCGCAAAAAGGTTTGGCCGATACGGCGCGTGAAAAGTCCGTGGAGCGCCCGTGAATTTCCGGCGCACCAATCGATTTTAAATAACAACACCGATCTGGTGTGAGCCCGCACACCAGATGGTGAACTCTACAGGAGAAATCACATATGAACGTAAAGTGGAACACGTGGCTCACAACGGGCGCGCTGGTGGCGATTATGCTGGCAGCAGCCGAAGGGGCAGTAGCGCAATATCCTTCCAACTCCAGCAAACAGAATCCTCCGCCCTCCAATAATCAGAATCCGCCCGCGTCATCAACGGATAAATCGAAAAACAATTCGCTTACCCTCGACGATCCTAATGCCGCGCCGGTCAACGCCGAAGAAGATGCTGCCTTCAAGGCTTTTACCGACGTGCCGTCAACCGATCAAGCCAAGCGCATTGAACTAGGCGAAGCTTTTCTCCAAAAGTATCCAAACAGCCGCTATCGTTCGCCGGTTTACGGCACGCTTGTGATGGCTTATGTCCAAAGCGGCCAGGTGCAAAAAATGGAAGAGACCGCCGACAAGGAGATCGCGCTGAACCCCAATGACGTCCAGGTTATGGCTGTAGCCGGCCAGACGCTTCCACGCGCCATGAACGCAAAAACTCCGGAGCCCGACAAGGTCTTGGCCAAAGCCGAGCAGTATTCTCGCAAGGCTATCGAGCTGACTCCCACCCTGCCGAAGCCCGCCACCATCACCGACGATAATTTCTCCATGCTCAAGAACCAGACCTTGGGCATGGCCCATGGTGGTCTCGGCCTCGTGTTGATCAGGCGCGGCAAATTCAGTGAAGCCATTCCTGAACTGAATCAGGCCGTGACCATCGACCCCACTCCCGATCCCGTAAACTATTACCTGCTGGGACTTGCCAATGCCAAAACCTCCCATTTCGATGATTCCGTGGCGGCCTATAACAAATGCGCTGCAGTCGTTGGCGCCATGCAGGAAACCTGCAAAAAGAGCGCGGAGGAAGCCAAGAAACTTGGAGCCACCCAACTTAGCGCGCCAAAGTAACGTCTTATTCGGATCGCCGGTCTGTGCGTGAGATGACTCCTGCGGATGACGCGCTTCTGGAAAAGCGTTTGGGCCACAAATTTGCCCGCCGCGCGCTGTTGCACGACGCGTTGATGCACAGCTCGGCGGTTCCCGAAATGCGTGTAACTCAGGGCGAACCGTACACCGCAAAAGCCGCGGTAAATAACGAGCGCCTTGAGTTTCTCGGCGATGCTGTCCTCGAGCTGCTCACCAGCGAATACCTCTTGGAGGCTTTTCCGGATTGGACGGAAGGCCAACTCTCCAAAAGCCGCGCTCGCCTCGTAAACGCGCATTCGCTTGAAGCCGCCGCGCGGCGCTTGCGCCTCGGCGACCACCTGCGCCTCGGCCGCGGAGAGGAAAAAACCGGCGGGCGCGAAAAGCAGACTCTTCTCGCGGACGCTTTTGAGGCGGTGCTCGCTGCCATTTATTTAGACGCCGGCTTGTCTGCCGCGCGTGATGTTTTGCGGCGCACCCTTTTTGAGCAAGCCTTGGAAGAAGCCGGCGAGCGCATGGCCGAATCCGACCGCAAGTCCGCGCTTCAGGAACTTTTGCAGTCGCGTGGCCAGATTCCAGCGGAATACCGTGTAGTCGGCGAGTCCGGCCCCGATCATCAGAAAATTTTTAAGATCGAAGTGTGGGTGAATGGTTCGCGGGTGGCTAGCGCTGAGGCCGGCACCAAAAAAGAAGCCGAGCAACGCGCCGCTCGCAAGGCCCTCACGCTGTTAGAGCTTGCGAAATAATCGCGCTTGCTGCCACAGTGATTGGTCAATAGGCACGTCAGAATCTGCAAGCTTTAAACGAATCATCCTGGAGGCTGGAACGCGATGGCGGACCGCACCGAAGTTCCGGTCGAAGGCGCAGTACCCGAAAACGTGTCGCCTGGAAATCTCTCCGCTGAAAATACACCGGAGGAAAAAGCCCACCAGCGGGCCACACATTCCTCCATCTACCGCGAGCAAACGACGTTTTCCGAATACCTCGAATCGCTGCTCGTCACCATCATCCTGGCTCTTTTCGGTACCACCTTTATCGTGCAGGCCTTCAAAATTCCCTCTGCTTCCATGGAAAAAACTCTGTTAATAGGCGACCATCTCCTCGTCAACAAATTTATCTTCGGCGGCCAGGGCGCCTGGTATGAAAAGTTCCTGCCGTACCGTGCTTTGCAACGCGGCGATATCATCGTTTTCAAATATCCATACCTCGATCATCCGCATTATGTGAAACGAGTCATCGGTTTGCCGGGAGATCATGTAAAGCTGGTCGACCAGCAGGTGTACATCAATGGCCAGCTGTTGAATGAGCCTTACGTCGTGCATGATCCTGCCGTCCCGTATGACCCCTTCAACTATTCGTTTCCTCCTCTACGCGACCAGATGATTCCCCTGAACGTCATCAACGAATGGCGGCCCCAGTTGCGCAAGTATGTTCAAGGAGATGAAATGGTCGTTCCTCCCGGCAAATATTTCGCCATGGGAGATAATCGCGACCACAGCCAGGACAGCCGCTACTGGGGTTTTGTCGACCGTGATGCCATCATGGGCCATCCCTTTTTTATCTATTGGTCCGTCGACGCCACCAGCTCCGATTACGCTGGCGACAGCACTTTTTGGCAGCGCTTAGTGGGCATCTTCGATACCCTCATGCATCTTCCCGCACGCACCCGCTGGCATAGAATGTTTCACACCGTCCATTAGCATCCCATCGTGACTCGCTCGCAATGACCAGATTGAACACGCCTCCCGCTGCAGCTTTCAACGCTCCGCGCCCCTACACATTTTCGCCTTACTCTGCCAGACTTTTGACCGTGACCAACCTGCGGAATTCCTGGAAGCTTGCGCTCTGGGCGACCGCCATTCTCGTGGCCGCCCAGAGCGCTGCCTCTATTTCCGTACACACCCTTCGCGTTCGCAATTATTTCAGCGCCCGTTTGGAAGATGCTTTCGGCCGCCCCGTGCAGGTGAAATATTTCAACATTGAAATCCTGCCCAGTCCTCGTATCTATGCTAGTGGCGTAACCGTAGGCGAAGATCCCGCATTTGGTTATGAGTATTTTCTCCGGGCGGAGCGGCTTAATGCCGAGCTCCGCTGGTCCGGTTTTTTGCACGGCCGTTTTGAATTTGGCACCTTGAGTCTGGGTCAACCGAGCCTCACCCTCGTCAGGAACAGTGAAGGCCGTTGGAATTTGGAAGATTGGCTGCCTCCAGCCAAACGCCCAGGAGCCGTACCTTCTCCAATCTACGGGCCTAGCCGCGCCCCCGGCATCGCCAACCGCTTGGAAAAAATAGAAATTGACGATGGGCGGATTAATTTTAAAGAAAGCGATATCAAGCGGCCCTTCGCCCTGACTTCGGTGAGCGGCTCAGTGGAACAGATTTCGCCCGGGCGCTGGAAGCTGCAACTTAACGCTCAACCCTGGCGCAGCGGCGTCGCTTTGCAATCAGCTGGTACTGTTCAAGTTCGCGGCGATATCGCCGGCACCTCTGCCCGCTTGCAGCCGGCCTCTCTCGCCGTCCGCTGGAATAAAGTGTCACTCGCGGATTTGTTTCGCCTCCTGCACGGAAAGGATTACGGCGTGCGCGGTACTTTTGAGTTGCAGGCCAACGCAAAAAGTGGTGCTCCAGTCGATGCCGCAAATGTTGATTCTTATAATGATTCCTTCGTCGGCGGAGATTGGTCCTACTCCCTGAAAGCTTCTGCCGCTCAAATTCATCGCTGGGATCTTACCGAGCGCTCCGACAATCCTGCACTTACCGCCAACGTTCAGGGCCGCTGCAATGTCGCCCTAAAAAAGCTCGCGGCGGAAACCCTGTCCCTCGAGACGCCGCTATCGAATCTAAAAGGAACGGCGGAATTCCTCAGCGCAGCGTATCCCTTCATGCAGATCAAATTCGAGTCCGCCGCTGTTCAGGCCGCAGACCTACTTTCCTGGTACCGTGCATTTCACCCTGACGTCGCAGACACAATCTCCGCCGACCAATTCTTCACCGGCAGCCTGCAACTGCAGGCCTGGCCCCTTCAACTACAAGAAATGAACGTGTCCAGCCTGGGCGGCGCAGTCAATTTGCGTAACACGGAAGATGCTTTGAGAATTGGACCATTTCACGCTGCTCTGAATCTCAACAGGCTCGTAATCGACCCCGTCCATGTTGCTCTCGTCAGCAAATCAGCGGCTTCGCCCCCCGCTGCGCTCGGCAGATTGACTAAACTACGCGCCTCGGCTCAGTCGAGTGACGAAGCAAGCCTCACTTTAGTCCACGATTTTGCTTCGCGCGCCGGCGGCATCGGCGTCCAGGGCCATATTGATAACGCGGAAAAGTTTTTCAAGATCGCCGCTGCTTTCGGACACATACTCAACCACGGCTGGGATCTCACCGGCCCTGCGCGTGTCGACATGCGACGCCAATGGAGCCCCACGTCTCCCGGTACATGGAGTGGTGCCGCGGAAGTAACCGGCGCGCAGTTGGCCGCCGCAGGCTTAAACCAGCCCGTGCAACTTCAAAAAGCGCGGCTCGAATGGCGAAATGGGAACCGCGTCGCGCAAATGGCTCAAGTCGAGGGCTTTGGTGCCACCTGGTCCGGCAACATCGCCGAACTAAACTCAAACGACCTTGAACGTCCAGGCGCCTGGAGCGTTCAACTTCACGCCGATCACCTCGATGCCACCGAACTTGACCGCTGGGTCGGCCCGCGCGCTCGTCCCGGCTGGGTGCAGCGCCTGTTGCCCTCTTTATTCAGCGGCAAAACCCAGTCGGTTCCCGCCAGTGAGTTGGTCCGCCGCTTGAATGTCGCCGGAAATGTGCAAGTAGACGAATTCACCATCGAAAAATTGAAACTGCAGCAACTGCATCTGCAAGGTTCGTTGCAGGACTTGCAACTCAATGTGATCGATGGCCGCGCCCAATGGGCCGGTGGAACCGTTCACGCCACCATGCTTGCCAACTTTCTTCCTCGTCCCGTTTATGATGTACATGCGCAGTTGGATCGCGTGGATCTTCGTCAACTGCCCATCGATGCCCCGGTGGCCGATCGCTTGGCAGGCCTTGCTTCTGGCGCCATCCACCTCCAGACTGCGGGTGTAGGCCGCGAAGAACTGCTGCAAAAACTCACTGGCGCCGGCAAAGTTCGTTTGGACAATCTCGAATTTCGCGGCTGGGATGTGAACGCCAGTGTGGCGGATGGTGAGGTCCATCCGGGAGTTTCAAGTTGGCCGACTGGCGTTGGCACGTTTACCGTTCGTGACCACAACGTCTTTTTAGAAGATGTACGCCTCGATGGCGGTACGCAGTTCACTTTAATTGACGGAACGGTCAGTTTTAGCCGCGAGGCCGATCTTGCTATTGAAACCACCGCCGGGAAGCGCTCCGTTCGCAACACCAGCGGACCCGGACAAATGCTGAAAATTGTCGGACCGCTCGATGGTCCGCGCGTCACACGAGAAAAAATCGCCCCACGTCAACCGGCGGACTGAGTTCCGCCCCGTGATGGAAAGCAGCGAAAGCAATGGAAAAGTAAAGGTGTCATGCGAGAAAAACATTGCACCAAAATAATGTTCGGCCAGGAGCCTGTTAATGAGTCGTAAGGTACTGCTTGCACTCGTAATTTTCTTATTTTTTCTAGCGCGGACTCCCGCGCAGTCCTCCTTGACGCTCGAACAGGTGATGAGCGCTCCATTTCCCGCCGATTTAACCTCTTCCAAAACCGGCGGCCGTTTGGCCTGGACCCTCGATCAACAGGGTCGCAGAAATATCTGGGTCGCTGACGCGCCTGAATTTCATGCGCGTCAGTTGACTAAATACGACACTGACGAAGGTCAGCCCCTGTCTGAGCTTCATTTTTCCTCGGATGGCAACACCTTGGTATTTGTGCGAGGCGAAGGGAAAAATCCCGCTGGCCAGTCCCCTAATCCCCCCAGCAACACCGCGGGTTTCGAGCAATCCGTGTGGTCCATCCCATGGACCGGCGGCGAGCCAAAAAAGCTGGATGCCGGCGATTCGCCCACGATTTCCGCTTCGGGAGCCGTCGCTTACATAAAAGACCACCAGTTATGGCTGGCCAAACTCGACGCATCGGATAAGCCACTGCAAATTGTCGTACGCGGTAAAAGCGAAGATCCCCAGTGGTCGCCGGACGGCACCAAACTTGCCTTCGTTTCGGGCCGCACCGATCACGCTTTCATCGCCGTCTATGATAAACGTGGAAATCGAGCAGGTGATTTTTCCCGACGAAATCCACGACTTTCTTTTACATCGCAGCTGGCTGGCCGCCTATCACGCTGCCAGCGATTTCTTCGATCGCCATTTCGGCGGCCCCTGGAAGTGACCTCTGACAATTAGAATTTCAAAAATCGCATACTCAAATCGCCGCACAATTTGTTTTCTGCTGACGCTGGCAACGTTATTTAGCGCCGCCCAGATTCATCCCGGCATTGTTCAGCCTCGCGTGGCCGCCGCCCCAGCCGCGCGCGCCACACTGTTTCCGCGTCTCCACGCTGGCCAGACGTTCACGTACTTCGTCCAATATCGCACCAAAAAAAACGTCAAGACCGAAAGTCGCGTCGTAACGCCCACCGAACCACAAGATGCCGAGACCGACGCTCAGTGGCTCTTGCGCGTAGATATTTTGGATGTCCATCCACAGGGCGAGCGCGCCGTCATCCACGCGCGTTCCCAGTTTCAAAGCGTTGCTTCCGCGATGGCCCGGAATAATACTGGAGCCCCAAAAACTTCCTCCGGTTCACCAGCTCAAAATCCTGAAGCCAAATCCGTGGACTTCACCATTCTGCCCAACGGCCGAGTGGATGCCGTCACCGGTCTCGCCGACCTCTTTCCCGACCAGCGGCAAGTTTGGCAAGTGTGGTTGCGGCAATTCGCCATTGCCGGTGTTTTCCCTCGCGACGGCGTAAGACCCGGCCAGTCCTGGAAATCAAGCGAACCTGAGCAAGCGCCATCGCCCATCGTAAAACTCGAGTGGGAAAAACAAGCCACCTACGTGCGCGATGAACCTTGCACCGCGATTCAATTCTCGGAAACGGGTATCGTCACTCCCAAAAATTCTCAGCCCGAATCATGCGCGGTGGTTCTGACCAGCGCCACCTTGAAACAGAAGTCCTCCCCGAAAGACACCACTCCAGGCGACTTCCGACTTCATGACCTTCGCACCACCGGCAACGCCACCGGCAAGAATGAAACCATCTCATACATTTCTCTGCAGTCCGGTCTGATCGTCCGCGTCACCGAAGACGCCCGGCAATTCATGGATGTAGTCGTAGCCAAAACGGACGCATCTAATCAAATTCATTACAATGTGGAAGCCACAGGACACACCGAAGTCCTTCTGGTCGCCACCGTAGCGGCATCAAAACCCTGAATCAGAGCACGCGCCATGGCCGCCTCTCTTTCTGCGGATCAGAACCAAAATCCCTTCCCTGAAAAGGTGCGCATGATCGCGTATAATGAAGGATTCGGCAGTCACCAAAAAAATAACCGGTGCGCACAGGGTGGCCGCACTTAATTCGGCTGCGCACCAAGGAACTCTGCAGATGAAGTTCAAATTACACAGCAATTATCAGCCGCGCGGCGACCAGCCTGAAGCGATCGACCAGCTCTATCGCGGCCTCGAGGCCGGCGATAAAGAACAAGTTTTGCTCGGCGTCACCGGCTCCGGCAAAACCTTCACCATGGCCAAGCTCATCGAAGCTGCAAATCGGCCCGCTTTGGTCTTAGCGCACAATAAAACTCTCGCAGCCCAGCTCTACCACGAATTCAAAAGTTTTTTCCCCGAAAACGCCGTCGAATACTTCGTCAGCTATTACGATTTTTATCAGCCGGAAGCCTACGTACCGTCCGCCGACATCTACATCGATAAAGAAGCCACCATTAACGACGAATTGGACAAGCTGCGCATGAGCGCCACGCGCTCTCTGTTTGAACGCACCGACGTGATCGTCGTGGCCTCCGTCTCCTGCATCTACGGCATCGGGTCGCCGGAAGCCTATTACGGCCAGATCGTCATGCTTGAAAAAGGCCAGCAAATCTCTCGCGAAGCCATGTTGCACCGTTTCGTCGATATTCAGTACGAGCGCTCCGAAGATCTTCGTCGTGGCACCTTTCGCGTGCGCGGCGACACCATCGAAATCTATCCGCCGTATCAAGATCAGGGCTATCGAATCGAAATGTGGGGCCAGCAGATCGAGACTCTGCGCCAGATCGATCCGCTGACGGGCGAGATTCGTGCCGGCCAGGAAGATTTATCCCGCGTCTCGATTTACCCCAAAACCCATTACGTCGTGCCCCAGGACCAAAAAGAGCGCGCCATTCAGAGTATTTATGCTGAGCTGGAGTGGTGGAAAAAGGAGTTAGAGAAGCAGGGCAAATTTGTAGAAGCCCAACGCGTAACGCAACGCACCCTATTCGATATTGAAATGATGCGCACCGTCGGCTATTGCCACGGAATTGAAAATTATTCGCGTCATTTAAGCGGCCGCTTGCCGGGAGAAGCTCCGCCAACGCTGCTCGATTACGTTCCGCAAGATTTCCTGATGTTCATCGATGAGTCGCACCAAACCGTCGGCCAGGTCCGTGGCATGTTCAATGGCGACCGCGCGCGCAAACAAACCCTGGTGGACTATGGATTCCGCATGCCCAGCGCGCTAGACAATCGCCCGCTTACCTTTGAGGAATTCGAGCACCGTCTCAACCAGGTCGTCTATGTTTCCGCCACGCCCGGCCCCTATGAACTCACCAAGTCTGGTGGCGTCGTCGTCGAGCAGGTCATTCGTCCCACCGGCTTGGTCGATCCCCAAATCGAGGTGCGCCCAGTGAAGGGTCAGGTCGATGACCTGTTGGAAGAAATTCGTATCCGCGCCGAGCGCAACGAGCGCGTGCTCGTCACCACGCTGACCAAGCGCATGGCCGAAGATTTATCCGAATATTTCGCAGAGATTGGCATACGCTGCCGCTACCTGCACGCCGAAGTGGAAACGCTCGACCGCATCCGTATCCTGCGCGATTTGCGCCGCGGCGAGTTTGACGTTTTGATCGGCATCAACCTGTTGCGCGAGGGTCTGGATCTGCCCGAAGTTTCGCTGGTAGCTATTTTGGACGCCGATAAGGAGGGCTATCTGCGCAGCGCCACCTCTCTGATTCAAACCATCGGCCGCTGCGCGCGCCATATCGAGGGGCGCGCTATTTTATACGCCGACCGCCGCACCGGCTCCATGGAGCAAGCCATCAGCGAAACCAATCGCCGTCGCGAAAAGCAGGTCGCCTACAACACAGAAAACAACATCACTCCCATGTCCATTATCAAATCCGTGGATATGGACCTCGCGCGCATCGTCGAAGCCGACTACGTAACCATCCCGCTCGATGACGTGGTGCTCGACGCTGCCACTGCCAACATTAAAACAGGCGACCAACTCGCTGAAATGCTTAAGCAACTCGAAGTTCAAATGCGTGAAGCCGCCAAGAAATTCGAATTTGAGAAAGCCGCCCAATTACGCGATCGCATCCGCAGCTTGCGACAGAAAGACCTCGCGGGCTTAATTAATATCGAACTCCCCGCTCCAGCCGAACAGGGCGGCTAACGCATAAATCCCGCGCTGGTGCGTAAATCACACCGCGCCTCGCTTGAGCGCCTCCAGCGGATAAAATGTCCCCCGCCAGACAATTCCGCCTTGCTTCAGCGTATACACCGTGGATCGCAGCAACATGTAGGCGAACACCACTGCGCCAATCGGCGCCGTCAAACAATACAGCGGCGACACGCGCATCACGATATCCACTCCCGCGTGAAAACAAAGCACAATCGCCACGCAAATCGCAGCGAAAATTCTCACCCAGCTATGTCCAAAAACCAGCCCCACGAAAGGCAGCACGTTCATCAGAAATAGCCCAACGACAGCAATGGCCACTCGCGTAACGCTGAAACCCGACCCCGCAAAAAAGTTTTTCGTTACCCCATTGATCAGGTTACGAGCCCCAGCGTGCCAGCGCACCGCCACGAAATCCTGCGCCACCGCCACCGCAGACCGAAAACCAGCCTGCTTTACAATTTTTCCCAATTTCATATCGTCAACCACTTCCATCGCCAGCCGCCGGTGCGTCCCCGCCGCTTCATACGCCGTACGCTTCATCAATTGAAACGCGCCCACGCCCACGTAAGCCCGCGACTTGGGATTAATCACATCGCTCGGCGCCGTCGCCATATGAAAGGCCATCCCAAAAAATGTCACCACCACCTTTTCCCAGAAGCCCACCATTTCCACGTCTCCAAATAACGACAGATGATCCAGCTTGCGCTCGGCCGCCAGCCTCATCGCGCGTCGCAGCACATCAACCTTGAAGCGCACATCCGCGTCCGTAAATAAAAGCCATTCGCCACCGGATGCTTCATAGGCGCGTTGCAATGCGTGCGGTTTCCCCAGCCAACCCACGGGAAGTTCCTTCACGTGAATCGCCCGAAATCTCGGATGCGACGCCGCAAACTCATCCAGGATTCGTCCGGTCGCATCTTCCGAGCGGTCATCCACTCCAATTATTTCCAGTTCGGGGTAATCAAGTTCCGCCAGCGTGGCCAACGCGCCAGGAAGTTTTTCTTCCTCATCGCGCGCCGCGAAAAGCAGGGAAATCCGCGGAACATCACTTTCGGTGATTGGTGAGAAATCCTTGATCCAGGGGAGTTTTAAGGCGCCGTAAGCGATGCGCAAGCCAAGAATTACCCAGATAAAAGCGGTGCCTCCAAAAATTACCAGCGCAAACGCGTGCATGAATTGGTGTCGGAAGCGGCCCTCAGGTTATCCTAGCATGACATGCGTGGCGCTATGGCGATCATAGGTGCGGGACGCGTCGGTCGCGCGCTGGGACGGCGTTTGCATGAACTGGATTGGAAGATCGGCGCGGTCATCACACGAAGTGAGGCCTCCGCGCGCAAAGCCGTCCGCTTCATCGGCGCGGGAAAAGCGCGCGCGATGCTCTCGCGTGAAGTTCTGGCCTCGCGGCTGATCCTGATATCCACTCCGGATGATGCCATCGTAGAAATTGCCGAAGAGTTGGCGCGCATTGGCGCGGAAGAATTGCACGGCAAAGTCGTGTTGCACACCAGCGGCGCTTTGAACTCCAGCGCGCTCAAAGCTGTCCGCGACTGCGGCGCGTCCGTCGGCTCGATGCATCCGTTGCAATCCTTCAGCGGAGTCGCCATCCCACCGCTCGAAGGCAAAGTTTTTGCCATCGAAGGCGACCCGGCTGCCATTCGTATGGCGCGGCAAATCGCCCGCGCTCTTGGCGGCCTGCCCGTTCAAATTGCGGGCAGCAGCAAAGTTCTGTACCACGCCGCTGCTGCGTTCGCCGCTGGACATGTGCTGGCCATCGAAGAATCAGCAACACGGCTGTTGATGTTAGCCGGAATGAAGCGCGGTGAAGCCGTTCGCGCTCTTTTGCAGTTGACACGCCAGGTGCTCGAAAATTTTGAACGCCTAGGCCCGCGCGCCGCCTGGACCGGGCCTTTAGCTCGCGGGGACTATGGTGTCATAGCCGTGCATATCGCAGCCATGAAACGTTTACCGCGCGAATTCGCGAGCGCCTACGCGGCCTTAAACTGCCTCGCAGCCTTGGTTTTATCGCCCCGTTCGGCCGGAGATGGCGATGCGAACAATAAAATCAGTCTTGTTAAAGCTCGTACAGCAGGAGGAAAAGGTTGAAGCAGCCGCAAATCGCAATCGAACACACTACGTTACCTAACGGATTGAAAGTTGTAATCGCCCCGGACTGCACCGCTCCAGTCGTCACCGTCGGCGTGTATTACAAGATTGGATTTCGCCTCGAGCCTCAGGGCCGCAGCGGTTTCGCGCACTTATTCGAGCACATGATGTTTCAAGGCTCCGCCAACGCACCCAAAATGCAGCACATCAAGCTCATCAATTCCAGCGGCGGCGTGCTCAATGGATCCACGCACTACGACGTCACCAATTATTACGAAGCCGTCCCCTCCAATGCCCTCGAACGCGTGCTCTGGCTGGAGGCCGACCGCATGCGCGCCTTGAAAGTCGACGACGAAAATTTGTGCAACCAGCGCGACGTCGTCAAAGAAGAAGTTCGCGTCAACGTAATGAATCAACCCTATGGCGGGTTCCCGTGGCTGGATCTTCCTCCTGTGGCCTTTCGTAATTGGGCTAATTCGCACAACTTCTATGGCGATTTTGCCGACCTTGATGCCGCTAGCCTCTCGGATGTGCAATCTTTCTTCAAAACGTATTACGTGCCCAACAACGCCGTGCTGTTGATCCTCGGCGATGTCCAGCCCGGCGAAGGAATCGCACTGGCGAAAAAATATTTCGGCGATATTCCCGCAGGCCCGCCTCCTCCTTTCGCTGATCCCACCGAGCCCGAACAAACCCAGGAGCGCCGCGGCGAAGTGGAAGAAAAATTCGGCACCCTCCCCGCCATGGCCATCGGTTATCCAATCCCGGCGCGCCGCACCCGCGATTGGTGCGCCATGACTTTGCTCGATATGGCTCTGCACGGTGGTCGCGCTGGACGCCTCCATCGCGAACTGGTCCTCGAAAAACAAATCGCCTTGGAGGCTGACGGCGGCATCGACGATATCTTCGGCTACAACGGTCCCAGCCAAATGGTCACGCGTATCCTGCACAAGCCCGAATTTTCCAGCGAAGCTACCCTCGCCGCTTTCGACGCCGTAATCCGCGAAGTCCAGGAAAATGGCATCGGCGAAGATGAATTGCAGCATCTCAAAGTGAAATGGCGCTCCGATTATTACTCCACTCTCGAAGGCGGCCGCGGCGGCTCCATGCCTCGCTACGGCCTCATGCATCTGCTCGCATGTTTCACTCTCTTCGATGGAGAACCGCAACTCGTGAATACCATTCTTGATGGATTTTTGGCCGTCACTCGTGAAGATGTTCTGGCCGCTGCGAAAAAATATCTGCGTAACGACAAGCGCGCCATCGTCTTGCGCAAGCCTGTCAACGTCGCTGCCAAGGAGGCTGCCTGATGAGCGCGCGTCCCGCCTCCGTCGAAGAAGCAGTTGCCATCGGCGTTCCGAGCCTTTCCGCGGAACGCGCCGTAACCTGGCCCAAACAAACCAAGACCCGCCTATCCAACGGCCTTGAACTCGTTCTGGCCGAGGCCCACTCCATTCCTAAATTTCACGGCCAACTTTTCTTTCGCTCCGGGAACGCCGCTGCTCTCACTCGTGGCCCGGCTCTCGCAGACATGACTGCTACGGTTGTCCGCACGGGAACCGCAAAACGGGCCAGCCGCCAGATCGAGGAAGATCTCCGCTGCATCGGCGCGGATCTTTCCACCAGTGCTGGTCAGGACAACAGCGCCATCGCTTTTGCCGGCCTTTCTGAGTACACCGAGCAACTTCTCGGCATGGTGAATGAACTGGCCCGCGAGGCCAGCTTTCCCGCGCCAGAATTCGAACGCGAGCGCCGTCAGAAACTCGAAGAAGTAAAGTTGGAGCGCACGTCTCCCGGCTTTCTTGCCGGCGAGCGCCTTCGCAAAGTTTTATTTGGCGCGCACCCCTATGGCCAGGTTTCCGCCTCCGAAGCGCAAGTTGCAGCGTACACCCGCGAAGATTTGATCGCCGTTTACCGTGATTTTTACACTCCAGAAAATGCGCTGCTGCTAATGGTCGGCGATTTCGATTCGCAATCCATGGTGAAAACCGCCGAGAAAGTTTTCGGCGCATGGACAGGGAAGAAGCCCGAAACAGAACCCACAGTCGCGCCGCCGCATCCGCATGGCCGCCGCGTCTATCTCGTGCACGTGCCCGGCGCGGTCCAAACCCAGATCCTCGCCGGCTGCTCGGCCATCACCCGTACACATCCGGACTGGATCAAACTGGGCCTCACCAACAGTCTCTACGGCGGCGCATTCAATTCTCGCCTCGTCATGAACATCCGCGAAGATAAAGGTTACACCTACAGCCCGCGCAGCGCCGTCCACCCTCTACACGAGCACGGCTATTTTTCCGTATCTGCCGCAGTCCGCAATGATGTGGTCGCCGCCTCCCTCACCGAAATTTTCTACGAAATGGATAAATTGCGTTCGCTACCGGTGCCCACCCCTGAATTGGCCGATGCGCAAAATTATTTGACCGGAGTATTCTCCATGGGCTTGGCCACTCAGGAAGGTCTGCTCAGCCAGCTAGCCACCGTCGCCCTGAATGGCTTGCCAAACGATTATCTCGAGACCTACCGCGCTAAAGTCCGCGCCCTGAGCCCAGAGGATTTGCTCAACACCGCGCGCCAGTATCTCGACTCCGCCAACATGCAAATTGTAGTCGTCGGCGACCGCACCCAAATCGAATACCAAGCCCGCCTCTTCGGCGACCTGGAAATCTACTACGCCCAAGGCGCCCCACTAAAATAATTTGCGCTCAGTTACGCGTCGTGCGTATCCAATGCCATCGCCCCAGTCTCCGTCAAAAAAGAACAGCACTTTTGAAAGTCTAGAAAATGACACAGCCTGAATTGCCGAAGAAATAATCCTGGCAAAAGTTAAAAAATCGCGTAGGGTGCCCCACCCTCAGGTTTATGGAGGGTGGGTTTTGTAACGTGGAATCACCGCCAATTCAGCCGCGGAGCTCGTAACTCACCCATTGATCCGGTCCCGATGCGCAAGCGGCGCTTAAATCCGCCAACGTTCATCTGCATCTTTCTATGTCGTTACATGAATTAATATAATCAATTAGTATCTAGGTAGGTGAACTCGTGCAGTTGCTCTCCCCTCACTCTCTGCCTGCTCGTACTCGGCCTCTCCTCCGCCACCAAAAAACCATCCACTCAACCCATCAACATAAACTCCGCGGACTCCGCCCAATTACAGCTAGTCCCCGGCATCGGCCCCTCCCCGGCCGAAAAAATCCTGCAAATGCGCAAATCCCACGGCGCCTTCAAAAGTGTCAACGACCTCATGGTCATCCGAGGTATAGGTCCAAAACGCCTGGAAAAAATGAGGAAATATCTAACCGTAGGCAAGGCCGCAACTCCCAATACGCTCAACTCGCCAACGCAAAACCAAAACCCCGCGCACCCACAAAATCCGCACCTACAAAATCCGCACCCACGAAGTCGGTCGCTGCACAGGTCACAAAGAAAACACCACCGCCGCAGCCATCGTCCGCCCCTTCGCCTGAAGAAACAGAAGAACCCTAGTATTAATTTAATGTCAGAAAGAATGACTGCTTAGTGGTAGACGACATCGAGTCGCCGGAGGTAATCGGTCGGGTGCCCCGGGTTCGCAGTTGAGTTATGAACCCGGGTCTTGCAGTTGATTTTGTTCTTCCTACGGTGTGCCCACCAACATTCGACGCGTAGCAACGAGACGCGATTTGTACTTGCTCGAACGCTCCTACAACACCTGGTGTGTACTTCTCCGTTCCCCCCCGGCAGCCTCCAATCGCAACGGCACCTGGTCCGCAATCCGTATCCCATACCCTTCCAGTGCCACAACTTTCTTCGGATGATTCGTCAGCACCCGAATATCTTTCAATCCGAGATCAATCAAAATTTGCGCCCCAATCCCGCTCTCATGCTGCACCAGGCGTAACCTCGCCGGCTCGCGATCAAGTTGTCCCCGAGAATGAAAATGAATCTGCGGCAGCGCCCCGGGCTCCGCGCTGGTCTCCACCGAAAATCCCCGCCCGGTGTGATGCAAATAAAGAAACACTCCACGATCTTCCTTGGCAATGGCCGCCAGCGAACCCGCCACTAGCTGCGAGCAGTCGCACGCCGTGGACCCAAAAACATCTCCCGTCAAACAATGCGAATGCACGCGCACCAGCGCTGGCTCTGCGCCTTCGAGGTCGCCCCGCACCAGCGCTATATGTTGGTCGTGATCCACATCACTCGCATACGCGATCATTCTGAAATTACCATATCGCGTCGGCAGCACCGCCTCCGCAACGCGCCGCACGTACCGTTCATGCTGCATCCGATAGCGAATCAAGTCCGCCACGGTAAGCATCTTGATGCCGTGTTCTTTGCAAAACTCCATCAGTTGCGGCACGCGCGCCATCGTGCCGTCTTCATTCATGATCTCGCAGATTACTCCCGAAGGGTTCAATCCGGCGATGCGCGAAAGATCGACAGACGCTTCCGTCTGTCCCGCGCGCACCAGCACCCCGCCATTCCTCGCGCGCAGCGGAAACATGTGCCCCGGCCGCGCCAGATCCTGCGGCTTGGTTTTCGGATCAATCGCGGTAAGTATCGTAATAGCCCGGTCCGATGCGCTGATTCCGGTAGTCACTCCCGCCCGCGCGTCGATGGCTTCGGTGAATGCCGTGCCATGCACCGAGGTATTGATCGGGGACATTAGCGGCAGATGCAATTCGTCGCAGCGCTGCTCCGTCAGCGTCAGGCAGATCAATCCACGTCCATACTTGGACATGAAATTGATAGCTTCCGGAGAGATTTTCTCCGCCGCCATGGTCAAGTCGCCTTCGTTCTCGCGGTCCTCATCGTCCACCAGCACAATCATGCGCCCCTGACGAATTTCTTCGACCGCTTCCTCCACCGTCGCAAAATGTGATCTATTTTCAGCCATCCTCAAGTCCCAGTTGCGTATCCGATCTACTTCAATTTTATAATCTTAGGCTTCACTTCAACCAAAGCTGTATCCCGTGAAACACCGCCGCGCCGACCACTGCTGCCCCCGGTATCGTAAGCACCCACGCAATTACAATCCGTCTCGTGACGCCCCACCGCACCGCAGAAAGCCTTCGCGTCGCGCCAACTCCCACAATCGCGCCGGTAATGGTGTGCGTGGTACTCACCGGGATACCAAAGTGCGCCGTGCCCATCAACGTCAGCGCGCCCGCCGATTCAGCGGCAAATCCACCAAACGGAGTCAGCTTGGTGATGCGCTGCCCCATGGTCTTAATGATGCGCCAGCCCCCCGCCATGGTACCGCCGGCCATGGCCAGGTGGCAGCAAAGAATAACCCAGTACGGCACCGCGTAAGTGCTCAGCGCACCTCCGGCCACCAGCGCGGTGGTAATGATCCCCATGCCTTTCTGCGCATCATTGGTGCCATGCCCCAGGCTGTAGCCCGCCGCCGAAAGAAGTTGCAGTCGCCGGAACCATTTATCCACGCGCCGCGGTCGCTGGTTACGCACAATCCAACTGGTGACAATCGTTACCGCCGCGCCCACAAAAAGCCCGATTATCGGAGCCAAAAAGATAAAAGCCACCGGCTTCGTCCAGCCGCTTAGAATCAACGCAGCAAAACCAGACTTGGCCACTGCTGCGCCGCCGTAGCCTCCCATCAACGCGTGTGACGAACTTGTCGGCAATCCCAGTACCAGCGTGATTAAATTCCACGTGATCGCCCCAAGCAGCCCGGCTAAAAGCACCTTCTCGTCCACCATCTCAATGTGGACCATCCCTTTTCCAATCGTCTTCGCCACCGCGGTGCCAAACACAAAAGCCGCCACAAAATTCCAGAAAGCCGCCCACGCTACCGCCCGAAACGGCGTCAGCACCCGCGTCGACACCACCGTCGCGATGGAATTGGCGGCGTCATGCCAGCCATTGGAAAATTCAAAAATTAAGGTGAGTGCGACAACCGTCAGCAGCAGGTTAAAGCTATCCACAGCTGTAACTCTTCGTCACGGGATCTGGCGATGCGGGATGGAGATAGTCATCGCCACACACATTCACGTTACCAGCGCACATCGCTAAAAATTCCATCGGTGGGTTACGCGCTTTTGAGGATTACGCCTTCGATCACGTTGGCGACGTCTTCACACTTATCGACAGCCGTCTCGATGACTTCGAAGATCTCTTTCCACTTAATGATCTGCACCGGGTCGCGTTCTTCGTCGAACAATTGCGCTATCAGCGTGCGGCACAGCCGGTCACTCTCATTTTCATAGCGATTGATATCGATGCAATGTTTCAGCGCTTTTTCCGGCGATTCCAGATCCCGCACCGCCGCCGCGACTTCCGCCGTGGTGGATACCAGCACCTTAACCAGCTCGATTGTTCCGGGTCGCACCGCATCCACGCGATACAACACAAAGCGGCTCGCCGCCGCATCAATCAAATCGATGATGTCATCCAGTTGGCTGCACAGCTCGTGGATATCTTCGCGGTCAAACGGCGTGATGAACGTCTGGTTTAGCTTGGTCAGGATACTGTGCGTGATTTCGTCGCCATGGTGCTCGATGGCCTTGATGCTTTGCACCTGCTCCGGCACGCCCGTGTAGTGCGAAAGCATCTCCAGGAGCGCCTTGGCTCCCACAAAGATATTGTCCGCCTGCTTGACGAAGAGGTGATAAAACCCCTCCTCACGCGGCAATAGCCGCTGCAAAACCCCAGTCATAAAATGGCTCCCCTGAAAGCCCTTCTTGACGCTTCAAAAGCTGTCAGACATTACCAGACCCATCGAACCCTAGGCAAGCCACCGCCCGCTAATCGCAGAACGTCACCCATTAACGCAACAAAAAGGGCGCCCAGTCACCCGGACGCCCTTCCCTCACCTCAATTGTTGCCGTTCTCTTAGTACATGCCGCCCATGCCGCCGGGGCCACCTGGACCACCGCCGGCCGCAGCCGACTTCTTATCGTCTTCCTTGATCTCCGCGACGAGCGCTTCCGTCGTGAGCATCAGGCCGGCAATCGAAGCCGCGTTCTGCAACGCGAGCCGGGTAACCTTGGCCGGGTCGATAACCCCCATCTTCACCATGTCGCCGTACTCGCCGGTTTCCGCGTTGAAACCGTAGTTCTCTTCCTTCGATTCGCGGACTTTGCCGATCACCACCGCGCCTTCAGCTCCGGCGTTGTGCGCAATCTGGCGGGCTGGCTCTTCAAGAGCGCGCCGCACGATACCGACGCCCACACCTTCGTCATCCTGCAGCTTCAGCTTGTCGATCGCCGAGATGCAGCGCAGCAGCGCCGTGCCTCCGCCGGGAACAATGCCTTCCTCGACGGCTGCGCGGGTGGCGTGCATGGCATCCTCAACGCGAGCCTTCTTTTCCTTCAGCTCGGTTTCCGTTGCCGCGCCCACCTTGATGACCGCCACTCCGCCGACCAGCTTGGCAAGCCGCTCTTGCAGCTTTTCCTTGTCGTAGTCGGACGTGGTGTTCTCCACCTGCGAGCGGATTTGCTTGACGCGTCCCTCGATGTCGCTGGACTTGCCATAGCCTTCCACGATCGTGGTGTTGTCCTTGTCGATGGTTACTTTCTTGGCGCGGCCCAGATCCTCAAGCTTCACGTTTTCCAGCTTAAGACCCAGGTCCTCGGTAATCGCCTTACCGCCAGTGAGCGTGGCGATATCCTCCAGCATCGCCTTGCGGCGGTCGCCAAAGCCAGGAGCCTTGACCGCAGCGCATTGCAGCGTGCCCCGCAGCTTGTTCACCACCAACGTCGCCAGCGCTTCGCCTTCCACGTCCTCAGCAATGATCAAGAGGGGCTTGCCCATCTTGGCGGTCTGCTCCAGCAGAGGCAGCAAATCCTTCATCGAGCTGATTTTCTTTTCGTGGATCAGGATGCGGCAGTCTTCCAGAATGCACTCCATCCGCTCCGGATCGGTGATGAAGTAAGGAGACAGGTAGCCGCGGTCGAACTGCATACCTTCGACCACTTCCAGCGTCGTTTCCATAGTCTTCGATTCTTCCACGGTGATGACGCCGTCCTTGCCAACCTTCTTCATCGCTTCGGCAATGATGCCGCCGATTTGCTTGTCGTTATTGGCGGAAATGGTGCCAACCTGCGCGATCATGTCGCCCTTCACATCTTTGTGCAGGCGCTTGATCTCTTCCACGGCAACTTCCACCGCGCGTTCAATGCCGCGCTTCAGAGCTGTCGGGCTCGATCCTGCCGCTACGGTCTTCACGCCTTCGCGGAAGATCGCCTGCGCCAGTACCGTCGCTGTGGTGGTTCCGTCGCCAGCCACGTCGCTGGTCTTCGAAGCCACTTCGCGAACCATCTGGGCGCCCATGTTCTCGAGCGGATCTCTCAGCTCGA
>Ga0185299_10003006_pt1 | contig 23779 bp, 20 predicted proteins | sample PaiPotPPA55metaG_FD_128002 | JGI IMG/M metagenome (GOLD analysis project Ga0185299, IMG submission 128002) | Iron sulfur acid spring bacterial and archeal communities from Banff, Canada, to study Microbial Dark Matter (Phase II) - Paint Pots PPA... ... | reverse complement strand
CGCGCCTGCAGCGCATGCGGCTACACGGCACGCGGTGCCGGCGAGAAGGCAGATTGGCGCGCGCACGATCTTTAATTTGCTGGGGCCGTTGACGAATCCGGCGGGCGCGCAATCGCAGGTGCTGGGCGTGTTTTCGGCGGACGCCATCGATCTGGTTGCGGCGACACTCGCGGAGCTGGAAATCGAGCGGGCGTTTGTGGTGCACGGAGCGGGCGGCCTGGACGAAATTTCGCTGGCCGGCGAGACGCTGGTCGCGGATGTACGCCGCGGCGCGGTAAGCCGGTATACCGTCACGCCGGAGGATTTTGGCGTGATGCGAGCGCCACTCGAGGCGATTCGCGGCGGATCGGCAGCTGACAATGCCGTGACGATTCACGGCATTTTCGAAGGTGAAGCTGGCGCGCCGCGCGATATCGTGGTGATCAACGCTGCGGCCGCGCTGGTGGCTTGCGGCGTCGCCGATAATTTTCTGGAAGCGGCGCGACGAGCGGCCGCGACGATTTCATCCGGCGCTGCTCGGGAGAAGCTAAAGGCGCTGGCGGCGTTCACCAACGTTGAGAAGCCTTAGCGGCGTAGTGCCTGGGCGCCCCCTAATCCAGCGAAAGGGCGCAAAGCGGTTTTAGGGATGATCCGGGCTCTCGTAGTCGTTGGACACGATCCACGGGATTGCGCTGGCACCGGCGGCAACCGAACCGCCGATCGCGATTAGAAGGATGCGTTTGCGCTTGCGCGAGGGCGCTTTAACAGAGTTGGGTTGATCGCCGGGCGCGGTTTTTGCAGAAGGGGCGTCGTCGTTGGAAGCGTCTAGAACAACGCGGTAGGACTTGCCTTCGGCGATCATTTCGGTGTCATCGCGGTACTGAATCTTCAGAGCGCCTCGGCGCGCGAAAATCTCAAATGATGCCGGGGTGATGATGGTGATTTGCCCGGACGACGGGACTTGCGTCGCAGGACGAATGTCGGCCTGATCGGCACGAATCTCGATGGCGGCGGCTTGCGGAGTTGCGAACATCACGGAGCCGGCGCTGAGCGTGAATTGCGCGCACTGGTCGGCGGCTGAGGCGCTTCGCAGTGAAACCCGGCTTTGCCTGCCCAGATGGATCATCGATGAGGCGGCGCGGAGCGTCAGCGTGCCATCAACGTCGGTTGCGAGCGTGTCGCCATCGTAGACGGACGCCCCGGCGGAGATTGTGCCATAGCTGAGTGAGGCGTTGCGGGCTTGCGTCACGATCCCGAAGACATCCACGGGAGGGAGGGCGCCACTACTGGCTAATAGTGAGATAAAGAGGAGCGAGGGGATTAGACGGAGCACGAAGTTCATTTCTAGACCTCCACAAGCGGGCCTGAAGACGGGAGGGGAGTCCAGGTCTATAACTATAGGATAATATCATCGACTTATTACGATATACTATTAGGATAAATATCGCAACTATACTCGCGGACGGCACGCGCGCGCGTCACTGTCAGCTCCCCCGAAGAAGGCTCGCGCACCTTTTTCTGGCACGGACCGAGCCGAGCGGATGCCTGCGGAGTCGGATACAATCTGGCACTCCGTCGTCCGGGGGCCCGCGATTCAGGCTGCGCTGGCTGCCGTAGATGGAGATCCCAGGGGGCCGTCTTGAGAATGTTCTTCAGCGTTTGCTTGATCTCTTTCCTGATGGCCTTCTGGCCTTTGGCCGGGAGCGCGCAGAACCCGGCCAGCAAGCCACGCGTTGGGCCCGCTCAAGTTGTGGAGCAGGTGCGCGTCTACCGGATCGGCAACGAAGATCGCATCGTGCGTGAACTCGCGGAATTTCTGGCCATACCCAACGTGGCCAGCGACACGGAAAACATTCAGAAGAACGCGGCACGCCTGGTGGAGATGCTGGAGGCGCGCGGGATTGAAACGCACCTGCTGCCGATCACCGGGCGCGGGCCGGTGGTCTTCGGCAAGCTCATTACGCCGGAAGCCAAGCGCACCGTCATTTTCTACGCGCACTACGACGGGCAGCCGGTAGATGCGGCGGCGTGGACCGATGGCAAACCATTTGAGCCCGCGCTGCGCGACGCAGCGATCGAGGCCGGGGGCAAACGTATTCCATTTCCTGAGAATGCGGCGAAGCAACCGGCGGTCTACAAGGATGACTGGCGGATTTACGCCCGTTCTTCTTCGGACGACAAATCGCCGATTGTGGCGCTGCTGGCGGCACTCGACGCGCTGCGCGCAAAGCGCATCCCACTTAGTGTGAACCTCAAGGTAATTTTTGAGGGCGAGGAGGAAGCAGGCTCGACCAATCTGCAGCGCACGCTCGAACTGCACAAAAATCTGCTGGGCGCGGACTTGCTCATTACCGCTGATGGGCCGGTGCACCCGTCAGGACGGCCGCTGGTCTTTTTTGGCAATCGCGGGGACATTGGACTGGACATCACCGTGTACGGGCCGCTGCGGGCATTGCACAGCGGACATTACGGCAATTGGGCGCCCAATCCGGCAATGGAGCTGTCGCGTTTGCTGGCGTCGATGAAGGACGCGAATGGACGCGTGCTGATCGATGGCTATTACGACGATGTCGTGCCGCTGACCGCTCTCGAAAAAGAGTGGCTGGCAAAGATGCCGGACAATGACGCGGAGCTCGAACATGAGCTGGGCATCGCGAAACCCGAAGGCGGCGGAGAAAAACTTGTGGAGTTGCTGCAACTGCCGTCGCTGAACATTCGCGGCCTGAGCAGCGCGTATGTCGGCGAGCATGCGCAAAACGTGGTGCCCGACAAGGCGGAAGCCTCGATCGATGCGCGGCTGGTGAAGGGCGAAGATCCGCGGCACAAATTCGAGCAGATCGTCGGCTTCATCCGCAAGCAGGGCTACCTCGTGATCGATCGCGAGCCGACGATCGAGGAACGACGCGCCCATCCGCTGATCGCCAAAGTGATCGACGAAGGCGGGTATCGGGCGTCGCGCACGCCGATGGATTTGCCAGTATCGAAGGCGCTGATCCAGGTCGTTCAGGACGCCACGGGCGGCCGCACCGTGGTTGCGCCAGGGTTAGGCGGCAGCGTCCCGATGTACATCTTCGAGGATTTGGGGGTACCGTGGATTGGTGTGCCGATCGTGAACTACGACAATCACCAGCATAGTTCCGACGAGAATCTGCGCCTGGGACACTTATGGAACGGCATAGAGTTATACGCGGCGATTTTGGCGGATCTGGATTGGTGAAACGATCGCTGGCATCGTGGCACGCACGGCGAGAACGTTGTTGCATATCGTGGTTGCACGCCGTGCCGGATTCGCCTCTCCGATGCCGGTTCCTGCTGTGCTACCGTTCTCAGATTATGGTGCAATGAGTCAGAACATCGGTTCGCAAAAGTCGTGATCGGGTAATGGGACAGACCTACTACGAAATACTGGGCGTGACGGAGAATGCCACGGCCGCGGAGATCGAGGCGGCGTTCAAGGCGAAGGCGCGAGAGGTCCATCCGGACACCGTTCCGGCAGAAAATACCTACATGCGGAAGGTTGCGGCCGAAGCGTTCAAGGACTTGTCTGAGGCCAAGGCCGCGCTGCTCGATCCCACGATGCGGCAAAAGTACGATGCAGGTCTGGCCGCCTCGCGGGGTGCGAAGCAAACTCCGCCCGATCCGCGTGCGGAAGGTTCGACTGGGGCGAACGCGCCGCCGCGGGACTCTTCGCGCGCTGGAAGCTCTTCGCGTTCCCGCAAGGGTGCTTCTTCCTCGAACGAGGGAGCGGCGCGGCGCCTTCGTCCAGTCCCTCACCTGCCTGAAATCAAAAACCTGAACAGCTTCTTGTTCATCGTTCTGGGCATGGCCACTATTTTCTTTCTGGCCGTGCTGGTGTGGAGCGGGCGAGTGCCGCCCGTCTGGCTGGCGACCATCACGGCAGGCTTGGGTATTTTGTCTTTCGTAAACGGCATGCGGCCCGTTTACGGCACGATTACCAGCGGGCGCACACCGCTCCTTGTCACCGCAGGCCTGATTGTCGTTGTTCTGTTCGCGTTGTTCCTGCTGTCGCCGTCGTATTTCGACATTGCCAGCTCGCGCGTCGCCGGCAGTCCGCCATCTCCAAGCAGCGCAATGAACAACGCCCAACGCGCCGCCGCTTCGCGCCGCGGGACGCCAAGTCCCACCGTTGATGTCGCTGACGAAAGCGGGGAAGATGTGGCGTTGCCGACGAAAATCTGGACGAACCTGAAAGATGGGCAGATCTATCGCACGCGCCTGGATGGCGAGCTGTTGTCTCTGGAGGCGATCGCCAGCGGTGGAAAGAGTACCGGCGAAATCACCAAATGCGAATTTCATCGAGCGGACGATGGAGCGGCAAGTTGGGTGGGAATTTGCACGGAACAGAATCTGCATGGTGATCGTGAGCGCGACTCGATGGCGACGCTCAGCCAGTTTTCGGATACGCGGCTGGAAGGAAGCACCCAGGATATTCCTGTGTTCGTGATGACGCCGGCGGACACGGAGCAGATGGGCGCGCCGCCGTTGAATAGCCCAGAGGTTGTGCCACCGGTCGCGCCCCAAGTTGGGCCGCCCGCCGAAGGAGAAGCGATCGCGGAGCCCGATATGTCCGGAGTGGGAAAGGCGGATCGGGAAGCGATCGAGACTACCTGCGCTTCCGACAAGCTGAACGGAGGGACGGACAAGTACAACGAATGCCTGCGGAACCAGCTCGAGGAATTGAAACGGTCGCCGAGGCCGCGGGGATTTTCCAAGCTGAGCAGCGCGGATCGGGACGCCGTGGACTTTGCATGCACTACCGCGAAGTTGACGCAGGGTCCGGGTGCGTACAATCGGTGCCTGGCGACGCAGATGAGTGTCTTGAAGAAGCGGAAGCAGTGAGCTAGTTAACAATTTGCCCCCCCTCCCCCCCCCCACTTTTTTGTAAGTGCGGATTCTGAAGGACTTTAAGTCCCGTGTTTTGGAAGTGCGGATTCTAAACGAGTTATGGGTGTGTTTTGCGGAACTGCGGATTGTAAAGGGGTTAGCGGGTTGTGGACGTCTTTTTGGTTGGATGGTGGTGTCGGCTTTCGGGGAAAGGCACGGCTTTAACACAGAGGACACGAAGAGCACAGAGTTCACAGAGACGGAATCGAAAGGTAATAGCTTACCGGAGTACTGGGGTGAGCGAGCGCGGGAGGATTTGCTGGCGAGTTGTGCGGACAAGGGAGTGCCTGCGTGTTTCTCCCCCCTTGCGGAAACAGGATCAGTATACAGGAAAATAGAATCGAGTCAAGAGAATAATTGTACCTAGTGGTTATTCGAACGAGGTGTCGGTTGGCCCAGGGATGGCTTAGTACAAGCTATGGTCTTCATGACGAGAGTCTTGCGAGCCGTTTGCCTTTGCGGAGGCGGCGGATGTAGGCGTCGGTATCAGCGGGGCGTTCGTCTTTTCTGGGGCGTCGCTCCGTGGAGCGAAATGTGACTACGTGAGCGTCGCCGCTGGGAAAGTGGGCGGTTAGTTCCAGCTTTCCGCCCATGGCGGTGATGACGTTCCGAAGTGTGCTCAGATACATGTCGGTGCGGCGTTCGATTTTGGAAACGGCTCCCTGGTCGATGCCGAGCTTTCTGGCTAACTCCACTTGGGTAAGGTCTTGCGCTTCCCTCAGCTCTGAGAGGGCCAGTTCCCTATATTCAGCGCTGGCCTTTTCTTCAACGCGCTTGCGGGCTTCCGGCGACATCTTCCGGAAGAGCTTTTCAAATTTTTGTGCCATGGTCGTCTCCTTGTTTCTCCCCGTTCCCGCTTCGACGCCATAGAGGGAATATGCCACACAATACATATCGTATCAAGTTGCACATTCGGAGACACAGCTCTAGAGCACAATCCAGCACGCGTTCTAGGGTTCGGATTGCACTTGATGACTGATCGCGAAGAAGGCTTGTGTGCTGGTCGGTGAGTTGGGCTGTGGCCCTTCGAAAGTAGTGCAAGCTTTAGGATGAGCGTCCAACCTGCTGTCAACAGTTATGCTTGTGTGAAATGAGGGATTTCGAAAACTTCATTGTAGTCCGGCAGTATCGAAGAGACCATCTGGCGAACAATTCTAGGAAGGTCGCGATCAGCATCATCTTTGTTCATTAGAAACATCAAGGGTCTGCCGAGGCTCGTCTTGGGGTCCTTCAGGACAGATTTGCACTCCCAAAGGGTGTGGTCTAAGTCCCCTGAGTTCTTGTTTGAATAAGCGAAGTCGATGTAGGTGGAATTGTGATGCTCAAAAGCGTGAAAAGCCAAGCGACGATTCAATGTTCCGATATCGAATCTTGGAGCGGCACGGAGCTCCAAGATGCTGGAGGGCCTCGCGTATTCGAGTGCTGTCCTGAATTCTTCTTCAGTTACATCCGGGAAGTACACAAAAATTATCAGTCCTCGTCGCGGCGTCGGAAATAAATTTGCTTGGTGTTCCGCTGCAAGGAAGTCCTCCGGCCTGACCCTTATTCTCTTGGTAGACCTTAAGACTTCGAACTTTTGACGAACAGTCGCCTCATTCGCCATTGCCCGACTCCTCTTTCGCCAATTCCGCCTCGATTTGTACGTAGCTGCGCCGCGGCAGGTGCCATGGGCTACCCCAATGTGGTTCGTGGATCATCATTGTGCCTGAAAAGGAATCTTTCAGCTCGCGATCCTTCAGGAACGCACGTTTATACAATCTTGGCGCGACTCCTGAGAAGGGCCGGAAAAGTACCTTCGTGCCATTTTCGCTCGGCGGGAGCCAGCCGGTGTGCTCTGTCTGGATCGAGTCATCGTGGAGCCGAAGGGCGCGACTCTTGGGATATGGCTCTACATATTGCACCTCATCAACCCCAGCAGTCACGATGTGCCGGGCGCAATAGTGACACGGAAAGGTCGTAACGAAAAGACGAGTACCGATGGTTGATACCCCTTCCCTAGCGGCAGAGAGGAGGGCGTCCATCTCCGCATGAACCGCACGGCTGAATTCCACCAGACCACCAATTTGCGTCTTTCTCAACTCAATTTCCAACTTCAGCTTTCGATCTGGTGCTGCGCTGCTGAGCTCCCTCACCGAATCGATCAATTCCTTTATTATTTCATTTTGAGTCCTCGTATTTCGACAAAAACGCTTCCCGAGGTCGGTAAACATCCCGCAGCGGGCTTCGGGCGCACCTTCCTTGAAAGATTCCCCATATACGCCCCCACCCGCTTTCGGGACTTCATTCGTTCCTGTTGAGACCACGTTCCCCACTCGGTCTATGAGCGCAGCTCCCACTTGACGCGACAAGCAAGCGCTCTGCATCTTCGCACTATATGCGTGGTTCATTGCAGTCTCGCCAACTAATGGCCTGATCAGATCCGAATACGTAACAATTTTCACTAATCGCGAGAGCTTCTCTACGACATCCCAATCTGGGTTAGGTGTATCACCCCCCAAAAACCGATCGTCAGTGTTATCAATAAAATAGTCTGATAAGTGAAAGGCATCGGCGACATGTTGTCCATAGCCTTCGGTGGCGTCTGCATCCCGCTTCATGAACTCAAGAGCCGCCTCACGACCTCCATCTCTATACTTTCTACCAATTCGAGCAATGCGCTTCTCTTCTTCGCACACGACACCAATAAGAACAAATGAGTCTTCGTAGATTCTTCGCAACGCGTTGACTTCATCGGGATGCCTCAAGCAGTCCAAGATATAAGCTTTAGGTTTCCCGTCGGGCATTATCTCTGCAAAACCCTCAGATGGCTGGCCTAACTTCTTCGCGCGCTCCTCTCTAATTCGAAGAATCAAACCTCTGGCGATAGCTGCGTGGTCCTGCCCGCCGCCCTTCATCACTTCCGCGCGCATTTCATCGCCATAGTCCTGAAGCATTTTGACGTCGGTTAGGGTCTTGTAATCCTTGGGTACCGGCAGAGGCTTGCCTTTCTTACGTGCCCAGTCCTGGATCACATCTCTCGCTTTTAGGCTTGTCACGTCGAACTTCTCTCCTGCGAGTGTGGTTTGAAGTAGCAGGTCCCGCAATCTGTTGGCGACCATACTGGTTCCGGAACCAACATGACCGACAACTGCAAAGACCAATTCATTGGACGCATTTTCAACAACGATTTCACGGGAACCGCGCTTCGTTGCGTTCTTCAGAGCGGAGACTGAGACAAGGTTATTGGGTAAGGCCAAATCTGTTCACCCACGTTGCAGTAGATTCGACGATTATATCTAATCAGAGTAATATTATGAAGAATACTAGGACGATCCTAAATTTATTTAGATCGCCGGTTTCTACTGTGAACTACCGAATGAGGCTTTTGGAGGCTCGCAGATGTTAAGGTCATTCGGATTCTTCTTCCAAGTTAGCGCTTCTTAGTCGAGCCAATAATCTAGCAGCCTGTTCACACTTACGACGTACGCGTGGCTTCGATTTCAGCCAAGACAGCCGTTTGCCGCTCCGGAGATTGAGGAACCACAACGCTCCGGCGTCCGCCTTGAATTTCTTTTCGAGTACTACAGTGAGGAGCTCGCAGAATGCCTCGGTTTGCGGCTCAGTCCAGTTTGACGGGTGTAAATAGACAAATCTTGTCTTAGCGTCTCTATTCGCCACGCTGAAATGGGGGCCACCGATCAGTTCTACTCCTGCAAAATCGACTCCAGGCGCGGTGAATTCCATGTAGTTGTCTTTACCGGCCACAATTGAGGGCACGAATCGATTCTCGAACACCTCCAGGGCTTTCACGTTAGCCGTCGCGCATTTGGCGCCGCCCGCTCGTTCGGCGAGGGCCGCTACACCTTGGTAGATTTCTTGAATCTTCGGACTTTCCTTGGTGCTCAGCAGTTTGAAAGCCCCCGCGCGAAGAGGCTTGTAGCTCCAGAACATTTGCTTCCGGCCTGCTTCGAGCTCGGCTAAGATCCGGTCCCATTCAGTGACCTGTGCGAATGCTAGTCGACTCAGTTGATGAATGTGAAATCTTTATCGTGCCATTTTCTATCCCTGCGCTCCTACAAATCGTCCGGGCCGAGGTTGCTGAAGGCGTCGGGGGCGGCTTCTTCGAAGCGGGTTAGGCGGCTGCGGAAGACGAACTTTACGTTTTCTGTGGGGCCGTTGCGTTGCTTGGCGATGCGGAGTTCGGTTTCTTCGCGTTCTTCCTGGGTGGCGCCGGCTTTGAAGAAATTCGGGCGGTAGATGAACATCACTACGTCGGCGTCTTGTTCGATGGCGCCGGATTCGCGGAGGTCGGAGAGTTGGGGGCCGCGCTCGTCGCGTTCGGGGGCGCGGGTCAGCTGGCTCAGGACCAGGACGGGGATCTGGAGTTCTTTGGCCAGGCCTTTCAGACCGCGGGAGATGCTGGAGACTTCTTCCTGGCGGTTGCCGAAGCGGCCGCGGGCGGTGATGAGCTGGAGGTAGTCGACGATCAGCAAGGAGAGGCCTTTGTCGCGCTTGAGGCGGCGGGCTTTGGCGCCGATTTCGAGGACGCTGATGGAGCCGGCGTCGTCGATCCAGATGGGGGCGGCGGCGATAGTGCCGAGGGCTTCGGTCATGCGGCGCCAGTCTTCGCGGCTGAGGTGGCCGGTGCGGAATTTGTGGGCGTCGATCTGGGCGACCGAGGCTACCAAGCGCTGGAGGAGAGATTCTTTGGACATTTCGAGACTGAAGACGGCTACTGGCTGGCCTGCGCGGATGCCTATGTTTTCGGCGAGGTTGAGGGCTAGCGCGGTTTTTCCTTGCGAGGGGCGAGCGGCCAGGATCAGGAGCTCGCTCGGTTGCAGGCCGGAGGTTAGCTTGTCGAGCTCGGTGTAGCCGGTGGGGATGCCGGTGATGCTCTTGCCTTCGCGGAAGATTTTTTCGAGGCGCTCGAAATTGTCGCGGACGATGTCTTTGATGGGGATCAGACCGATTTTTACGCGGTCTTCAGCGAGCGCGAAGATGGAGGATTCGGCGTTGTCGAGGACGGCGTCGGCGCCGTCTTCGCCTTCGAAGGCGCGCTGCTGAATATTGTGCGTGGCGTGGATCAGGTTGCGCAGGAGCGCCTTTTCCTTGACGATGCGCGCGTAGTGCTCGATGTTCGAGACGCGCGGCATGCCGTCGGCAAGCGAGGCGAGATAGGGCGCGCCGCCGGCGGATTCCAGCTCGCCGTGGCGGTGCAGCTCTTCAGTCAGCGTGATGAGGTCGATGGCCTGCTGCGCTTCGCTGAGCGCGATCATCTGCAGGAAGACGCGGCGGTGCTGATCGAGGAAGAAATCTTCGGGGCGCAGATTCTCGATGGCGGCATTGAGCGCGTTATTGTCGAGCAGGACGGCGCCTAGGACGGAGCGTTCGGCGTCAAGATTATTGGGCAGCGGGCGTTCGAGAGTGGATTCGACAGGCATGCAAACTCTGCTGTTCTTCGCTTTCTATTCGCCCAGGCTAACACGCCGAGCGAACGCGGTTCAAGCGTCTAATTTTTCACTGCGTCCGGGAAATTTTCCTGGGGCCTCGACCGTTCCCTCTACCCTGAATGAAGACTGGTGAACGCATTGTGCGCGGAAGGTTCACGAGCGTCAACAAAAGTATCGCGGCGGCGCTGTGCATCGTTGCGGAAAACGTTGCAAAACTTTTTTCAGCGTGAAAAAAAAGAGGCGCACTTGCTCGCGCCTCTTCAGGATGGGAACGACGACTACGATTCTTTTTCGACGAAGACTTTGATTTCGGCGACGACGTCGCGGAAAACTTTCACCTTTACGGGATATTCGCCGAGAGCCTTGAAGGGTTCGGCTAGCTGGACCTGGCGCTTGTCGATCTTGAAGCCTTGCGCTTCGAGCGCGCCAGCGATGTCGCCGGAGTTGACGGAGCCGAAGAGCTGGTCGTTCTCACCGGTCTTGCGAGTGAAACGGACTTCGACGCCGTTGAGCGCGGCGGCTTGCTTTTGCGCGGCATCCATTTCGGTGGCGGTTTTCTTCGCCAGCGAGGTGCGGATGCGCTCCAGCGCTTTCATGTTGCCGGTGGTGGCTTCGATGGCCAGCTTGTGCGGCAGCAAGAAATTGCGGGCGTAACCGGGCTTGACGGTGACGACGTCGCCGCGGTGGCCGAGCTTTTCGATGTCTTCCTGAAGGATTACTTTTTGCATTGCGTTTCCCTTTGCTCCTGATTTCGATTCCGTGGGCCCAGTTAATTGCGGACCTCAGCGGCTAAAGCCGCCTGTCTTGCTGGAGCTTGCGGCACGGCAAAAGCCGTGCCCTCCCATTGTGCGGGCCGGGCTGAGGCCCGGCGCCTACATAGTTCAACCAGCGACCGGCGCTCAGCTCTTGGGGGTTTCCGCTGTTGGTGCGTGCGGAGCCGGAGTTGCGACCGGAGCCGGAACTGGTGGCGGCGCCGCGGCTGCCGCGGGTGCCGGTACGTGCGTGCCCGCCGGAGGCGCTACGCGCGGGGCGTGCGTGCCTGCGGCGCTGCCGGCGAATGGCAGGAGCGCGATGTTGCGGGCGCGCTTGATGGCTTCGCCAAGCCATCGCTGGTGGCGCGAGCAGACGCCGGTCATGCGGCGCGGGAGAATCTTGCCGCGTTCCTGCACGAACTGCGACAGGATGTCGGCGCGCTTGTAGTCGATGAAGTCCATCTTCTCGACGCAGAACTTGCAAACTTTCTTCTTGCGGAAGTACTGGCGCTTGCCGCGGCGTGGTCCGCCTGGACCGCCGGGACCTCCGCCTGGTCCGCCTTCGCGGCGTGGTCCGCCGTGTCCGCCACCGGGGCCGCCATGACCGCCGCCTGGACCGTGTCCGCCACCTCGTGGACCGCTGGGTCCGGAGGATTGTTTTTGTTCTTCTGCCATAACTGCCTGCCTTTCAGAGTGCTGCTTCGATTGCGGTGCTCTTCAGGGGCTAAAGCCCGCTCGCTCGGCGAGTTTTCGTCGGGGCCCTTCGAGGCTCAGGGTGAACTGAAGCCCCGACCTCCTAAAGAAAAACTCGAGAACTCAAAACTTTTCGCTGCCTTGCTTGCCGGGCTAAAGCCCAGCGCCTACAGACTTCGGTCAGCTCGCCGGGGCTGATTCCGGGGCCGCGGACGGCGGTGGAGCTTGGGCCGGCGGCGCTGATTGCGGCGCCGGTGTGCGGCGCGGACGGCGCGCTGCGCGGACTTCCCGCTTGTGCACGTATTTCTTCTGGCGCTTCAGGTCTTCGTCGAGACGCACGGTCAGATACTTGATGACGACGTCTTGCACGCGGAGGCGGCGCTCCAACTCTGCGATCAGGTCGGCGTGAGTGGTGCGGATCTGCTGATACACGTACATGCCCTCGCGATGCTTGGCGACGCGATAGGCCAGCTTGCGCGTGCCCCAGTGCTCGGTCTTCTCGATCTTGCCGCCCTTTTCGGCGCAGGTGTGCTCGATGCCGGCGATTACTTTCTTGATCTCGTCTTCCGGCGTGGCCGGACGGGCGATGAAGATCAGATCGTATAGACGTTCTTCCATGATTGCCTCTTTCCTTCTCTGCCGGGCGCATGGCCCGGTAAATTCGTCACTGCGAAAATCTTCCACGCCCTTAAGGGCTGGGCAGCCTTGAGTATAAATCCCGCCCTCTCGGAGAGGGCGGCCTCAGGCTGCCGACACTTAAATTCGGCGCACGGCTGACGGGTCTAAAGACCCGCCACTACAACTCGTCGGACGCGAGCGGCTTGCGGCGGTTGTACTTGGTCATCGCGGCATCGATCCCTTGCGTCAGAATCATTTCCACCGCGTCGCCCGCATCACCAATCATTTCGCTGGCGACTTCCAACTCCGCCTTCCGCATCGGCCGCAGAACGTATTCCTTGCGGTTGCTGACCGGATGATCCGCGCCACATCCCAGTCTTAGGCGCGCGAATTGCTGCGTGCCCAACGAACCGATTACCGACTTGGCGCCGTTGTGGCTGCCGGCGCTGCCGTCCGGATGAATCCGAATCGTGCCTAGCGGCAACTGCACTTCGTCCCACATCACCAGCAAATCACTTACATCCAACTCGTACTTGCCGAGCAGCTCTCGCACCGACACGCCGCTCAGGTTCATGTACGTTTGCGGCTTCGCCAGTACGACGTCTTCCCCGGCAATTTTCCCGCGGCCGACGAGCGCTTTGCCTTCAGGCCGCTCGACGCGAATCGAACCGCGATTCGCCAGTTCGTCCACCGCCATGAAACCCAGGTTATGCGGCGTCCACTGGTACTCCGGGTCTGGATTCCCAAGCCCCACGATGAGCCGCATAAGTCTGTGTCCACGCGCCGCACAAACGACCGGCGCAAAATGGAGCTACTTCTTTTTCTCGCCCTTGTCGCTCTTCTCGGCCTTGCCCTTGGCTTCGCCTTCCTCGCCTTCCTCGCCCTCTTCTTCTTTCTTGCCCTTCTTGATGACTTCGGGCTCGGCGGGCGTTGCGGCTTCGGCGGCCACGGCTTCAGCGGGCTTCTCTTCTTCGACCTTCAACGCGACCACGTGCGCGAGAACGCGGTCCTTGTCAGTGATCAATTTTATTTTGCTGGCGTCGAACTGCAGGTCGCCGGCACGCAGCGCCTGGTTCAACGCCAGGCCGCTGATGTCCGCCTTGAACTCCGTGGGGATGTCGGCGGGCAAAACTTCGACCTCTACTTCGCGGGTGACCATTTCAAAAACCCCGCCCTCCACTTTTACGCCCGAAGGTTCGCCGAAGGTGTGTATAGGAACTCTGACGCGCATGCGCACGTCCATGGCGATGCGCAGCAGATCGACGTGAAGCAAGCGGCCGGTGATCGGGTCGACCAGCCAATCCTTCAGGATCGCGGGTTCGTGCTTTCCGCCGAGATCGACTTGAAAGAGAGTGTTGTGACCGCTCTCGGAGCGCAGAATCGCGCCGACCTGCTTGGCGTTCAACGCCAGCGTGATCGCTTCACCTTTACCGCCATAAAGGACGGCAGGAACCTTCCCGGTCAGGCGAAGCCTTCGTGCTTCGTTCTTGCCGCGCGTGGCGCGGGGTGCTCCTTCGACGACAATCTTCTCTTGAGCCATACTTTCTTCCCTTCGTTACGATCTTGCCTGGGACGCTCTTAAAGCGCGCCCCTGCTTTGCAATTTCTCATCGCGTTGGCGGGTCTAAAGACCCGCCACTACAGCGCAATCTTGCGGCGCTCGTATCAGCGGACACAGACAGGAGTGTCTGTACTACTTAAATAAATAGTTCGCTGATCGACGTTTCTTCGTGGATCGAGCGAATGCCGCGAGCCAGCAAATCCGCGACGCTCAAAACTTTGATCTTGCCCATCTTCTTCGCAGCCTCGGACATCGGCACGGAGTCGGTCGCGACGACTTCCTTGATCTGCGAATCCGCAATGCGCTCGATCGCCGGTCCCGAGAGCACCGCATGCGTGCAAGCCGCGTACACCTGCAGGGCGCCTTCGCGAATCAATGCCTCCGCGGTCTTCACCAGGGTGCCCGCAGTGTCGATAATGTCATCGACAATCAGCGCGGTACGCCCACGAACGTCTCCGATCAGGTTCATCACTTCACTGACGTCCACATCGACGCGGCGTTTGTCGACGATGGCCAGGGGCGCATCCATCCTCTTCGCAAAAAAACGCGCGCGCTCCACGCCACCAGCGTCCGGCGAAACCACAGTCACGTTCGGCAACTTCAAACTCTTAAAATATTCAACCAGCACCGGCGAGCCGAACAAATGATCCACGGGCACGTCGAAGTACCCTTGAATTTGCGGCGCGTGCAAATCCAAAGTCAGCGCGCGGCTGGCCCCCGCGGTTTCCAGCAAGTCCGCCACGAGCTTCGCGGAGATCGGAACGCGCGGCTTGTCTTTGCGATCCTGCCGCGCATAGCAGTAGTACGGCAGCACCGCGGTGATACGCCAAGCCGACGCGCGCTTGAACGCATCGATCATCAACAGCAACTCAAGCAGGTGGTTGTCCACCGGATAACAGCACGGCTGCACCACAAAAACATCGGCCCCGCGCACATTCTCCAAAATCTGGAGATAAATCTCGCCATCACTGAAGCGCCCCAGCTTCATCTTGCCAAGCGTGGTGCCCAGGTGCTGGCAGATGTTTTCGGCCAGAGGCAGATTCGCCGTCCCGGAGAAAATCTTAAAGCGGTCGTCGTGCACGCGTTCGTGGCTCCACGCCAGTGATCATCAAACGATCAAGGCGGCGGCGATCTAATGCTTTCGGCCCGGGAAAACGAATCAGCACACGAGGACGCTGAGAGGATCGAACAAAAACGACACGCGCAGCCTATAGCGCAGTCTGAACCAGACGCTTATACCGATCGCGCGAAATTGTCTCGCAAACGAAGGTCTGGTCGCTCGGAAACCCAACAGCGGCTCGGCGCGCCAACGCTGGGCTCGGGAAAACTCCAAACACCGCCGAACCGCTACCCGCCAGCATGGCCTCTGTCGCTCCTGCTCGAAGCAAATCCCTCTTGAGTGTTGCGAGTCGAGGGTGACGCCGGAAAACGGGCCGCTCAAAATCGTTCGAGAGGCCGCTTAACTGCGCGCTCCAGCACAGAGCACAGAACCTCCAAAGTTTAGAGTTACCGACCGATTTTGTCAATTGCCGCGACCGCGTTTCCGCCAGCAAAGGCGCCTTCACCCAGCGAAATGCCTCCGGCGTGGAAACGTGGATGTCCGGCGAGGTAATCACAACAACGGATTGTTTCTCGCTGTCGGCAAGCGGATAGACCTCGTCCCCCCTGTTTACTCCCAGCGCCCGCCCGCCAAACATGAAAAACGGTACGTCGGCGCCCAGGGAAACTGCGATCTCGATTAATCGCTCCAACGCGAGCTTTTTTCGCGTCAGTCGCAAATACCCCAGCAATGCGGCCGCGGCATCACTCGATCCGCCGCCCAATCCGCCGCCGGCTGGAATCATCTTGCGTAGTTCAATCTCTACCCCGCCGCGAATCTTCAACTCGCGCTTCAACGCATCCACGGCCCGGTAGACGAGATTCCTGGTGACCGGCTCCTGCGAAAGCCGCTCGCTGCCATGAATCGCAAGCGATATTCCGGGCTTCCGCGAACTTCGCAGCAACAATTTGTCATGCAGGGAGATGGTCTGAAAGATGGTGCGGAGTTCGTGATAACCGTCGGGGCGCTGGCCGAGGATGTCCAGGCGCAGATTGATTTTCGCGAACGCTGGGATTCGAACTTCGCGCATGCGGACTATTCTACATGCCCTGCGCGATTCTATTGGTGCTTGGCGTCTTGCGGCACGGACTTCTGCGCCACGCGATGCTTGGTCTGGCCGACTTTCTTCTCAAGCTCCGCGATCTTGTCAGTCTCGATGTCCGCCGGCAGCGAGCGGCGCCATTCGGAGAGTGATTTTTCCCACTCCACCGCGGCGAGCTCCGTGCGCCCAAGCTTGGAATACACATCGCCGAGGTGCGAGTGAATCGTGGGATCGTGGCTATCGCGGTCCACGGCCTTGCGCAGGGTCGCTTCCGCATCGGCCAACTTATTCTGCTTGTAGTACACCCAGCCCAGGCTATCGAGGTACGCGCCGCTGTAGGGCTCTTCCTTCAGTGCGCCCTTCACGAGGTCTTCCGCCTCGTCGAGCCGCTGCCCTAAATCGCCGAGCATATAGCCGTAGTAATTGAGCACCGTCGCGTTGCTGGGATCGACGGCAAGAGCCTTCTTGAACTGTTCTTCAGCGCGGTCGAAAAATTTCTGTTTCTCGTAGATCGCGCCCAACAGGAACCAAACCATTTCGTTGTCGCGCGGCTGACCGGGCAGCGCTTCGGCCATGCGCGCGGCGTCCTCCGCTTCTTTATAGCGCTTGCTGCGCTCGTAAACCTGCGCGATATTCAAATACGTTTCCCGGTCTGCCTCGCTGTTGGTGAGCTGCGACCTCAACATCTTTACGGCTTCGTCGGTCTGCCCATTTTCCCCCAGCAACGATGCTTCCCGCGACTGCATCGCCGCATCCTTGGGATACTTCGCCACTGCTTCCTTCCCTACCTGCAACGCCTTCGGCAGATCCCGGGCTTCGCGATAGGTGTCCATCAACAGCAGGCGCGCTCGGCGGTCTTCTTCATCGCCCAGGTGACCCAACTCTTCATAGGTGTAAGCCGCGGCCTGATAACTTTGGCGATCGCGATACAACTGCCCAAGCTCTTGATAGAGAACCGCAAGCGAACGCCGCCGCGACGGCATCATCGCCGACTGCCCTTTCACGCCGGAGATCGCATCCGAGAGCACGCGAATCGCATCTTCGTAGCGCCCCTGCGCCTGGTACAACATGGCCTCGTTGTACATCACTTCCAGGCTGCCCGGCGCGTACTGCCGCGCCTTCAGCAGATTCTCTTCCGCATGGTCGAGCTGATGCATCTCGCGGTAAATCTGCGCAGTGCGCAGATAGACGTCCGCATCGTCCGGCATCAAATCGGCAAGCTTTTGATAGACGACCAGGGCCTCGGGGTATTTCTCCTTTGCCAACAAGGTTTGTCCCAAACCCCGCAAGTGGCTGAGCTCGGATGGATCGAGATCGGAAGCCCTGCGATAGGCCTGTTCGGCTTTCCCAAGGTCCCTGGTTTGCGTGTAAGCGTCACCCAGCAAATCGAGTAGTACCGGCGAGGGTGAATGGCTGGTCATTCCCTCCAGAAGCGCCACGGCCTCGGGAGACTTGCCTTCGTCCAGCAAGAGCTGTGTAAGTTGCTCGATGGCCGGCTCGTCGTCCGGGTCACCTTTCAAGATGCCGCGCAGAACCTCTTCGGCCTTGTCATGTTCGTTCCGAAGGCGATACAGCCGCGCGAGCCACAATGCGGATTCCGTATCGGTCGGTTCCAGCCGGTAGATTTCCTTATACTGGTCGATGGCACGCGCGGCGATCTCCGATTGGCCGCCGTTGCCGCTCAAATCACCGAGGAGGCGAAGATAAATCCGCGCCAGCAGGCGGCGGGTGGGCACGTCGTTAGGATCGCGCTTGAGGATCTCCTGGGCTTCCGCGACCGCATCGTGCTGTCGCTGCGCCTTCCAGTACATCTCCGCCAGACGCTCGCCGATCACCGGCGACTTGGGGTCCAGCGCATACGCTTTCTTGTAAAAATCGATGGCTTGCGTCGCATATTCCGCTTTACTGGTGTTCTCGTACTGCTGCTCGTACACATGCCCCATCGTGAAGTCGTAGTAAGCCTCGGCGCGTTGGGAAGGCGCGGCCGCCGCGCTGCCCGCGAGTGTTATACCCGACGCCGAAGAGGTAACTCCTTCCGGACTCTGCGGCGTGTCCTGTGGCTGCTCCGCAGGCTGCTGCCCCCAAGCACACGAGCCGCCAAATGCGGCCAATAGGGTTGCGGCAACGGTCAGTCGGCGAAGTTTCATAATTACCCCTAAACGAAAAGTATCCCACGCGGCCCCCTGGAGGGTCAAAACTCTAAAATCGCTGTTTTCCAGGTAACACTGACACTCGTGCTTGCTCCGAGATGAAGGGTCCGTCCGCATTCGCGTTCATCAAGATTGCAGCGGCACTACCCAAATCGGCCACCCCAATAGGATGCGCAAAGGGAGATAAGCGTTGAGAAAAGGATCAAATACGGCGATGTGGGAAACGGCAAGGCCAAACGTTCAAGATCGGCTTACGCATAACTCTCGGACGAAGGTCAATTGGGAGTGACCCACCTGATCCGCGTTAGTCGCCTGGCCGATGCACCTTCGTGTGCTTGCGGTCCGCGAAAGGGTCCACGAGCCGGAAACTATGCACGCCAGCGTTCGAGTTGAACTTGTACATAAGCACTGCATCGGCGGCGCCTTCCTCCCGCGCAAGTTCCAATTCGGGATTGCTCACGATGACTTCCCCTTTGTTGGTAATGCGCAGTTCCGTTCCCACTTGCAGCACAATCTTCATCTCATCGCTGGTCGTCGCCATATCGAACCTCACACGCCGCCTTCTAGCACCCTTGCTAGCACATCCAGTGGCGAATGCTTGGATGCACGGCCGTAAGGGAATGACGCATGGCCTATGTAGGCGCTGGGCTTTAGCCCGGCGCCCCGATCTCTGCACGATCCCGTCACATCCTCTACATCTAATGCAGAAAATGCCGCATCCCGGTAAAGACCATCGCCAGCCCCAGCCGGTCCGCCGCCGCGATCACGTCCCCATCCCGCACCGACCCCCCAGGCTGGATCACCGCAGTAGCCCCAGCCTTAGCCGCCTCCTCAACACCATCAGGAAACGGAAAGAAAGCGTCGGACGCGACCACGCTACCCTGCAACGGCACCTGCGCCTTCATCACCGCAAGCTTCACCGAATCAACGCGGCTCATCTGTCCCGCGCCGACCCCGAGCGTCGCGCTCTCCCGCGCAAACACAATGGCGTTCGACTTCACGTGCTTCGAAACCTTCCACGCGAAGCGCATGGTATGCATCTCCTCGGCGGTAGGCACACGCTTGGTCACTGTGCGCAATTCGGCGTCGCTAAGCTCCCCTAGATCAGGTTGCTGCACCAGCATCCCGCCCAGAATCCTCTTGAGCTGCAACTCCCGCTCGGGTTCGAGGCCACCCTCGGGCAATTCCAGCAGCCGCAAATTTTTCTTCGCCGCAAAAATCGCTTTGGCCTTCTCATCAAAACCAGGCGCCACAATGCATTCCACGAACAACTTTGCGACCTCCTCCGCCGTAGCCGCGTCCACAACGGTGTTGAAAGCCAGCACTCCTCCGAACGCCGAGATGGGATCGCACGCATACGCCTTCAGGTAAGCGTCCCGAAGCGTCGCCTGCTCCGCGGTGCCACAGGGATTGTTGTGCTTGATGATCACCGCCGCGGGCTTCTTGAATTCCGCGGCTAAACTGCGCGCCGCTTCCAGGTCCACAAAATTGTTGTACGAAAGCTCCTTGCCTTGAAGCTGCTTCGCCGCAGCCAGACCTTCGGGCGGCCGGCTGGCCGGCACGTACAGCGCAGCGGCCTGGTGCGGATTTTCCCCGTAGCGAAGTTCCTGCTGCCGCCGCAGCGCAATATGCACGCGCTCTGGCAGTAACGGTTTCTCCGCCAAGGCGACGTGCCCCGACGCCGCCGAAAGCCTCTCCAGTTCCGTGGTGATCATGCCGTCGTAACGCGAGGTAGTCGCAAACACTTTGCGCGCCAAATCCATGCGCGTAGCCAGCGAAGTTTCGCGCGCGCGCTCCAGTTCACCCGCGACCCGCGCGTAATCCGCCGGATCGGTCACCACCGTAACGCTTTCGAAATTTTTCGCCGCCGACCGCAGCATCGTCGGCCCGCCAATGTCGATGTTCTCGATCAATTCCTCGGCCGTGAGCCCCGCCTTCGCTGCGGTCGCCTCAAACGGATACAAATTCACCACCACCAGATCGATGGGCGCGATGCCATGTTCCGCCGCCTGCTTTTCATCCTCAGCATGCTTGCGCCGGTAGAGCAGCCCGCCGTGCACCTTCGGATGCAACGTCTTCACGCGCCCGCCAAGCATCTCCGGCCAGCCCGTGAAATCGGAGACATCCCGTACCGCCACACCCGCCTCGCGCAACAACTTCGACGTGCCTCCCGTCGAAAGAATCTCGATACGCAAAGCCGCAAGCCGCTTCGCTAACTCCACAATCCCCGTCTTATCAAACACGCTGATCAGCGCGCGTTCCACTGCCATCTCAACCCCCTCTCCCTGTAGCCGCCCTCTCCGAGAGGGCGGGGTTTAGACCCAACCTGACCCATAACCGACCGATATGCAACGTCAATGCCGTCGGTACCTCGACCCTCCAGGGCCAAATCAAAAAAGAAAAGCACAACAGTGTAAGCGCTACAGCTTGAAATGGGAAACGAGGGAGAACTTGGGCGGTGGGTCAGTTTCCGGTTACCGCTTATCGGAAGTTGAGGCACTTCCGCAGACAGGTTGTTGGGGTCGTGGACGGTCAACTTCCGTGCACCGACCCCACCAGCGAACTGGTTTGTACGTGCAAGGCTCGCGAGCAGGGAGCGGCGAGCCAACGCCGATACTCACTTCTGATCGGTTTTTTCGCTGTTTGACCCTGGACCGTTCAGCTTCTCCAATTCTGCCAATTGTTCCCGCACCCGATCCGCGTCTTTCGCATGCGGAACTAGCGCCAAGTAAGTTTGCATCTGCCCGATCGCAACAGCATAGTTGCCCTTTCGGGCAAAGATTTCCCCCAGTAAGAGATGCACCTGCGGAAAATGAGTGACCAGGTCCTGGTGTTCCGCCTTGAGAGCGCTCTTTTCAGCGTCTTCGATCTTGTTGAGCTTGTAGTTTGCCATCGCGTTGTAGAAGTAGGCGTCGGCGTAGTTCGAAGGATCGAGATCCAAAATGTAATTGTTGACGGCGACGCGATTCAACGGATCGAGGTCCAGGATGTGACCAGTTAGATCGAGGACCTCGGTCCACTCCCCTGCCTGGTAGGCCATTGACGCGAGCGACAGATAAGGCGGCAGGAACCTGGTATCGATAGTGGTGGCTTGGGTATAAGCTTTACGAGCCGCATCCTGCTGATTCTCTTTCTGTAAAACCGTACCGAACTGAAACCATGCATTCGCCGAGCTGGGGGATAGCTTCACCGCAGTTTCAAAATATTTGTGCGCGTCGGCAAGTTTGCCGTTCTTCTCGGCCTGCAGCCCTTTGTCATAAGCTTGTCTGGCATCTTTCGGTGCTTTGTAGGGAGTGGCGCTCAGCGTCGCGCCTTCCACCTTTCCCGCTCTCTGCACCACGACAGCACCCACGTCAATGCTGCCGCCGACGCTATCGAGACCCATAAGGCTGATGACACGGGACTGAAATCCCGAGGCCGAGACCCGCAAATCACAAGTGGTCAACTCGCGTCGTGAAATTCCCATGTCCGAATTTCTGTTAACCACTCCATTGTTCGAAGACGCCTCGGCGCTACCTTCAGGAAAATTATCGGTCCTCGAGCCTAATTGCATGCTGAAATCGCCGCGAAGAGATGCATACACCTCTTGACGCACCCTGTTGTTGCAAACTCGCTGAACCAACAGATCGTTTGGAACCCGTGCACCGTCCGGAGTTGCAACGCGTCCCCGGAGAAACATCACAAGATCCTCTCTCGATTGCGTTGGATCCGAATTCGGGGGAGCTGGAGTCGCGGAACGGCTTGGTGGTGCGGCAGGCGGAGGAGGAGCTGGAGCCGAGGGCTTCTGCGCCATTGTCACTGGTACAAGAAGCGCGATTGCGATCCCCAGCACTACAAACTTGCGAATGTGGCGGCTCATAGATCGATGCCTAGGAAGGAAACACCTGAGGCTTAAAATCCTAGGGCGTATGTCAGTTCAAGTCAAGTTTCCAACTCGAGTATAGTGGGTCCACTGCCACCAACGCGACGTGTGGACAGGTTTAGAATCCTTCACGTGGAGTAAGTAGGTCGGACAACCTCAAAGGGTTGGGGTGGCTGTTGGTGCGCAGGCTATGGCTGGTGGCTTTCTAACGCCTGACGCGCTGACCGGAAACTGAACCGCTGCCGAAACTTGCCCTGAGGGAAATTTCTCACGCGACAAAATTGTGCGTCGCAATTCTATGATTTGACCAACGCCTTCAGCTTGACCTGGCCCTCAACGACTTCCACCACATACTCGACGTTGCGGCAATTCTGTTTCTCCTGCAGATCCTTCGTCTTCTTGCGGACAAATTCCTTGAAGCCCGCCTGCGACAACTTGTGTATCTCTTCACCCGTCTGCGTCTTGGCCTGGACAAACGCATGATAAAGGCGCTCGACGTTCTCGGTCTCATTTTCAGGATCCGCGCACACCACACGAAACGCCGAAGGCGAAGCCTGGGCCGCAACTGCGGGACGCGCCACCACCGGACCCTCGACCACAGCAGCCGGACGAACAGCAGGCGCCGCCACTGCCGGATGCAACTCCGGATGCGCCTTCGCGCGCTCCGCCTCGATGGCCTTCGCCGCAGCGCCAAAGTGCCGCTGCGACCTCCCCTCTTCCTTCAACTGCACTTTCTTGCGGAAAATATCTTTGTACTTCGCGTAGGTCTGCGTCAGATTGTTGAATCGGAAGCGCTGCCCGAACTTCAGCTCGCCGCCGCGTTCGCCGTAGCGCTTGACCACCAACTCAATACGCCACTCGATTTCGGTGGGAGGACGCTTCCTGCCCCCACCAAAATACTGGTCGTACTCGATCTTCAGTTGGCGGATGTCCCGTTCGAGTTGGCCCAGATCTTCGTCGATGGTGGCCATGGATGGACTAAAACCTCGCTCTCCCCATGCTAGGAGCCGCCAGCAATCCCGTCAACGGTACCCGCGCCAAGAGCGCCTGATGTAGCACCGTACTCCCGCTCACCCACCTGTCCCTAAGGCCAGCCGAAAATTGTTCTCGAATTTCTCTATGCCCTCTGTGCTCCGACCTCTGCGCCCTCTGTGTTAAGTTTTTTTTTCCGCATTTTTCCTCAGCTATGTCTCAAGCCTCCCACTCCGAGACGTTCTGTGTTGAAATGTCCCCATGGAATCCCCCACCAAGCGCACCCTCTCCCCCGACCAAGCAGATCTCCTGCGCCAGATTCCGTCCGTCGACGAACTCCTAGCCCAACCGCGCCTGGCCTCCCTCGCGAAGCGCGTCGATCGCGCGCTCCTACTCGATGTAACCCGCGCCACGCTAGCCGACCTGCGCGCAAAAATCGCCGGCGACACGCAAGCGCAAGTCCTCACTCTAGGCGCCGCGGCCCTCGAGGAACACATCACGTCCGCGGTAGAGCAAATCCTCTCCGGCTCGCTTCAGGCGGTCATCAACGCCACCGGCGTAATCCTCCACACCAACCTCGGCCGCGCCCCGCTCACCGAAGCCGCGATAGAAGAATTCCGCCGCACGGCCACGCAATACAGCAATCTCGAATACGATCTCGAAGCCGGCGCGCGCGGCAAACGCGACCTGCACACCGCGAAACTGCTCGAGCGCCTTA
>Ga0185299_10003005_pt1 | contig 23785 bp, 17 predicted proteins | sample PaiPotPPA55metaG_FD_128002 | JGI IMG/M metagenome (GOLD analysis project Ga0185299, IMG submission 128002) | Iron sulfur acid spring bacterial and archeal communities from Banff, Canada, to study Microbial Dark Matter (Phase II) - Paint Pots PPA... ... | reverse complement strand
CCGCCCAGCACCGAAAACGAAGGCCGCGAAACGGCGGGCCAAACGAAAGAGGAATCGCGATGCCAAGCGGGGCTAATGTAAGTCATGTATATAATTCCCCTAGCAATAGGCGCCGACAATGCTACTTACGGGTCGGCCTTAAGATGCTGTTGGAAGAGTCGAGGAGCCAGAGGTTGCCCTTTTTGCGGGCCATATAGAACTCGGCTGATTAGCGATATGCCCAATCCTGCGCGCAGCGCAAGTCTCCAAGCGGCCTAGCTAAAAGGACTACTGTCAACGGCGATCTGAGCGACATCTACACGAACAAGTGATAGCCCGTCCGGGAACTGCCCTAAACAAAAAGAATTTCCGGAAAGAACCAATCACAAGGTCATAACGTAAGCGACGATTTTCTCTTTCTCTGCGGGGGTTAGCAGCTCGCGGAACACAGGCATACCACCGCCCCCATCGTTGATTTTCTTCAGGATGTTATCGTGGGACGCGCGCCTACCGATCGAATCGGGCAAACGACCGCCCTTGACTCCTCTGAGTGACGGTCCGATGCGCTTTTCCGCGGTTTCGCTCGCATGGCAAACACTGCATTTTTTCTCGAACAGCTTCTTGCCCTGGGCGACATCGGGCGCTGCGTGAAGTTGGGCGAAACTTCCCAGGAGAAAGAGCCCGGCCGCTGGTTTCATCGATTTGCTACGACAGTATCGGTCTAATCACCTGACCCGATGTGTCGGTCAGGCGGAAAGCGCGGCCCTGGAACGTGTAAGTCAGCTTGAGATGATTGATACCCAGCAGATAAAGCAGCGTCGCATGCAGATCGTGAACGTCCATGCGGTCGCCGGTCGACGAAAAGCCGAGCTCATCGGTTGCGCCGATCTCGGCACCGGGCTTGAGTCCCGCTCCCACCAAGAGCATCGTGAACGCATCGATATGGTGATTGCGGCCGAATTTGCCACCTCCTTCGCGGCCCTCCGCCATGGGAGTGCGCCCGAACTCGCCACCCCAGATCACGAGCGTGTGCTCCAAAAGACCTCGCCGTTTGAGGTCTCGGATTAGAGCAGCGGTCGGTTGGTCCACTTCCTTGCAGACGTCGTCGAGCGGCTGCCCGATATCGGCATGGTGATCCCAATCTGTGTGATAGAGCTGCACAAAACGTACTCCCCGCTCTACCAATCGCGCGGCCAACAGGCAGTTGTTGGCATACGACGTTTTGCCGGGCTCAACGCCGTACATATCCAACGTTTGTTGGCTTTCCTTCGAAAAATCGATGAGATCCGGTCCGCTGGTCTGCATCCGGTAAGCCATTTCATAAGCGGAAATGCGTGTGTTGATTTCGTCATCGCCGGTCATCTCGAACTTGATCTGATTCAGATCGCGGACCGCCGCGAGAGTCTGTTCTTGCGTGCTTTTCGGAACGCCTGAGGGTGTCGACAGATCCAAAATCGGATCGCCACCCGATCGAAACGGCACGCCCTGATAAGCCGTGGGCAGGAATCCGCTCGACCAAAGGGCGGCGCCGCCCCGAGGCCCGCGCGGTCCTGACTGCAGAACGACAAAGCCCGGTAGATCGTTGGACTCACTGCCGATGCCGTAGGTGATCCACGCGCCCATGCTAGGACGGCCGAATCGAATAGACCCGGTGTTCATCGCACACTTGGCGGGTGCGTGATTGAAGTTCTCCGTCGACAGTCCATGGATCATCGTCAGGTCGTCGGCCAAGGTGGCGAGGTGCGGAAGAAGGGATGAAAACCAGAAGCCAGACTTTCCATACTGCTTGAACTCGCGATGGCAGCCGAGAAGTCGAGGCGGGGCCTTCGTGAACGTGTCCATGAATGCGAAGCGTTTGCCCTTGATCAAGTCGTCGGGTGCGACTTTCCCGTCGTATTCCTTCAACTTCGGCTTATAGTCGAAGAGCTCGAACTGACTCGGCGCACCCGCCATGTGCAGGAAGATTACGTTCTTCACTTTGGGCGGAAACATCGGAGGCTTCGGCGCCATGGGATTTACGGGCTGGGCGGTGGCCCCATAAATTTTCGCGTCCTGAAGCAACGACGCCAGAGCAATCTGCCCCAGTCCGATACCGCAGCGGCTGAAGAAGTGCCGCCGCGTTTCGAATAATAGTTGCCGCTCGTCGTTCGTCATAGCGTTACTCCCTAGTCATGAAATCGTCGAGGTTGAACATCACGCGGCCGACCAATGTCCACGCAGCCAGGGTCGCCTTTGCCTTGCGGTCCGCTCGGGTGTCCTTTGCAGCGCCCAGTCGCGCAATCAGACTGTTTGCGGATTTCTCATCTTCTGTATACGTTTGCAACTGGTCCGAAAGGAACTTCAGCATCCGCACGGTTTCGCGCTCCGTCGGCTTGCGCCCGAGAATCAGCAGGTACGCGTAGTTCAACCGGTCCCGGTCCGTAACGCCCCCTTCCTTTTCAACTCGGAGCGCAAGCGCAACCGCGAACTCGATAAAGGCCTCATCGTTCATCAGCGTCAGTGCCTGAAGGGGGCTGTCGGAGCGGATTCGTCGAGTGCAGGAAGCCATGCCGTCAGGCGCATCGAACAAGCCGAGTGATGGCGCCGGATTTGAACGGAAGAAGAAGGTATATACGCCCCGCCGGTACCGGTTTGGGCCAGTGTCGGTATCCCAGGTGCGTTTGATCTGCGCCCCGTTCATCGCGCCTTCGGGTAACGGAGGATGAACAGGAGGCCCGCCGAGGTCAGGGTTCAGCAGCCCGCTGGCCACCAAGCCGGAGTCGCGGATAATCTCGGCATCCAGTCGCAGGCGTGATTGCCGAGCCAGGAGCTTGTTGTAAGGATCCACCTCATCCAGCTCGGGCCGATTCTTGGAAGATTGCCGGTAGGTGGCAGAGGTAACGATCAGACGGTGGATATTCTTCTGCGTCCATCCCTTCGACATGAATTCGGTCGCAAGCCAATCCAGCAATTCCGGATGGGTAGGCCGCGCGCCCATGGTGCCGAAATCGTCCTGCGTATCGACGATGCCTTTGCCGAAATATTCCTGCCAGATCCGGTTCACGATTACGCGCGCCGTCAACGGATTGGAGGGATCGACGAGCCACTTCGCCAGATCAAGGCGCGTGTTACCTACGGGCGTGCCCTGCTGCGACAGCACTGCCGGAACGCCCGGATACACACGGTCCGAGCGCCGTGTAAAATCGCCCGCCAGTTGAATGTAGGTTTCGCGCGGCGTGGGTAGTTCGCGCATAACCAGGGCGCGCGTCACCCCAGGCTTCGACCAATGATATTCAGGAGCACCGGGAATTCCCAATGGCTCCATAAAGGCTTTCAGCGCGGCAACACGTTTCTGCAGTTCGAGATCTTTGAACGCCGGCGGGTCCTTCCCACTGCGCGGTGCGGATTCGATCCGCTCGATTGCTTCCATTACATCGCGGCTCAGCTTGGTGGCTTGCGCCCAGTATGCCTTCGCGTCGGCTTTTTCTTTCTCGGTCGGCAAATCGATGTAAGGCCGGTAAAACTCATCGCGCTCGGCTTCGGTTGTGATTTCGTCGGTATTGTTGTAGTAGGCGAAGATCTGGAAGAATTCTTTCTGCGTGATGGGATCGTACTTGTGATCGTGGCAGCGTGCGCAGCCGATCGTCAGTCCCAGAAATACCGAGCCAGTTGTGGCCACGCGGTCGGCCACGGCTTCATTGCGATACTGTTCGAAATCGATGCCGCCTTCAAAGTTTGAAGGCGCGTTGCGATGGAAGCCAGTGGCAATTAGCTGATCCTCGGTGGGATTGGGCAGCATGTCACCGGCGATCTGTTCGATCGTAAACTCGGTGAACGGCATGTCCCGATTGAGCGCGTGGATTACCCAGTCGCGGTACTTCCAGATCGGGCGCGGCGCATCGATGCTGTAGCCGTCCGAATCGGCGTAGCGGGCGGCATCCAGCCAGTGCCGCCCCCAGCGTTCTCCGTAATGGGGAGAGGCGAGCAGCCGATCAACCTCCTTCTCGTACGCGTTAGTCGATGTGTCGTCGAGAAAGGCCTGCATCTCGGCAGGAGTCGGCGGAAGGCCAGTCAGGTCGAGCGACACACGGCGGATCAGAGCCTCTTTGCCCGCCTCCGCGGATGGTTTCAGGCCTTCATGTTCCAGACGGTTGAGTACGAACCAGTCGATGCCATTCTTCGGCCAGGCTTTGTTGTCGACACTTGGAAACGCCGGGCGCTTGGGTAGGATAAGCGACCAGTGCTTCTCCCATTTCGCGCCCTGCTCGATCCAGCGGCGAATTAGGCCAATCTCGTTCTCATTGAGCGGTGGACCGCCCAACGGCATACGGACAGCCGGGTTGTTAACGCTGAGCCTCTGCAGAATGGTGCTGTTGGCGGGATCCTCGGGGACAACAGCGAAGTGCGCGCCGCCCAGATCCTGCTTGGCCCCGGCCTCGGTGTCGAAGTGCAGTTTGGTCTTGCGATTCGCTTGGTCCGGGCCGTGGCAAGCATAGCAGCGGTCCGAGAAGATCGGCCGGATATCGCGATTAAATTCGACTTCCTGAGCGTAGCAAAGCGCGAAGCCGGCGGCGAGAAAGCAGACAATGAAGGCCCGGGCTGCTCTCCACGCATAGGCGGCCATCGGATTCATATTATAGTACGCGCCGCCGGCATCGTAAACGCACGTTGCGCCCCGGCAACGCCAGACGGGACGCCGCTCCCGATCATATTTGCCTTGGCTGGGCTGCCTTACGAGTAGCGCAGTAATGCCTGGAAGCTGAGGGGAGCGGAAGCGCGGAAGCAGTTGGCGCGGGGTCAGACCACAGATGTGAAGCCCGCCGCAGAGGCGAGATACATGTCGGGACCGCAGTCCACTCGTCAAATCTCCCCAGTGTGCCTAGGTTAGAGTGAAGAGAGCACCGCATATGCAGAGCATGCACTATGCTCCGCGATTGACGCGGTGGGACTTGCTACTTGGTTTGATAGCTCTGGCTGAATCCGTTCCTGCCATTCGTTATCGTAATCTTGCCATTTGATTCGACGGCAGCTTTTATCCAATGCCCCTGGCATTCATTGGAGGGCTCGATGTTAGCGATCATGTCTTCCCTCGTATTGTGATCTTTGTCGTTGAGCAAGGACAGATGCACTTGCCAGACCCCCTCAAGCCCCTGAATCTTAGTGATCTCGTCGTATGTTGCTTTGTTCTCGAGACCCTTCCTCGGGCCGTTGTTTACGACCAGAATCTGCGGCTGGATGCCCCAGACGTGCGCCGGAGCACCTGACATGGCGTGATAGAACCCGTGATGTGTAGCTTGGTAAAGGGTGACCCGACCAAGTTTGTTGACTGGACAGGCCAGGGCCATCTCCTTGTCCCAAGTGAGGTCTCCCACGTCAAGAAACGTGAACTTGCCAAAAGTAAGGAGGAAACCAGCAGCGCGGGAATTCTCGGTTTTGTCCGGCTCCTTCTGCTTAGCGTCTTTGCAATATGGATTCGGTTCCCCGCCGTTTATGGCTTGTGCCAATACCTCGCCGTTCGAAGCGACTACTTGAACCTGGACGCCCTTCAGTGGAACCATGTCCCCTGGCTTCACGATCATCCTTCTATTGGACGATGCCGACAAATAATCCTTCCAGCGATCCTCGTAATGAGGATTCTGGTTCCAACTAGGATCAATGTCGCCATGATCCACGAATTTTTCGAGACGTATCATCTTGGCAAGGGTCAACACACCGCCTACATGATCTCCGTCATAGTGCGTAGTGAACAGATAGTCGATTTTCTTTAGCCCGGCGAGCTGGATCGCCTCATAAATCCTTTTTGTGTCCCGCTCGGCGTTAGGGGGTGGATTGCCGGTATCCACGAGCATCGACTCTCCCGATGGCGACACGATAAGCGTGGCCCCTCCTCCTTCCACGTCAACAAAGTAAATCTGAAGGGGACTGGCCGCCCGAGCAGGGCTCTGGCTCAAACCAAGAGCGATAACATATGTCGTGAGACTCGCGAGCGAAAGTAGGCCCCAGCGCCGAACGAAGAACACCTTTTGAAACATAGTTTCCTTTCTTTAGATGTTGAACATACGAACCACACCGTACCGGCGACGGGATACATAAATACCACCCACCGTCGATTCCGCAAGTCCAACAGACCGAAGGCGAAGCGCAATTGTATCAAACGTCAAGTTTGTCTTTGGCCGCGACAGCTCGCGACAGCTCGCGAGCCGGGTTGGTCAGCGTAACTTTGACATCCGGCATCGCGGTGCCTGAAGAGTCTACGATCATACCCGCAATGCTGCCCCATTTCCGCGGATTGTCCCCATCCAGCAGGCGTTCGAAAAACCAGACATAAACACGAGGCGACCAAAAGCGATCGACGCATTGCCCTCCTTTTCAAGCGGGCGCAACAGCAAACTGAGCACCTCATCCGCGGTCAGGCGAGTGTACCCTCTGATAACACTCACCGGCTTATGGGGAAGGACTCTATCCTCGCCTGAGGAGGCAGTCAGGGTTTCGAATTGGGTTTCAAACTGAATCTCTTGAAAGCGCGAGCAGGTGTGCCATCGCGGCGGGATCAAGACCTTCGGCTGACAACACAAAGCGGCTTTATATAACCGGCTCGCTAAAACGTGCGAATATAAATCCACTGTAGGTTTTTCACTATGGGCTCTCGACTGATCGCCGCCACTGTGCTGCTGCTCTGTGCCTCCGTCGCCTGGACCATCGCCCGCACCGAAGACATTCCCTTTGAAAAGCACTTGATCGACCTGGGCGCAAATGAAGCCTGCGCCGTCACCGATATAAACGGCGATGGTAAGCTGGACATCGTCTCCGGCGAAAATTGGTACGAGGGTCCCCGCTGGATCAAGCACAAGTTCCGGTCCATCAGCTTTGCCGACAATTACATCGATAACTTCAGCGATCTCCCCATCGACGTTAACGGCGACGGCAACGTGGATATCGTCAGTTGCTCCTATTTCACTCGCAAGCTTTATTGGATGGAGAATCCTGGAAAAGGCCGCGGTGTGTGGAAGGAACACTCCATCGAGAACGGCTATTCGGTCGAATTCGCGTTCCTGGTGGATCTTGACAACGACGGCAAGAAGCGTGAATTACTTCCGCAATTCGGCCAGACCGAAGCTCCTCTGGCGTGGTACGAGATCCGCAATGGCACCTTTGTAAAACACATCGTCAGCCCGAAGAGCTACGGTCACGGGATTGGCGCGGGTGATGTCAATGGCGACGGCCGCAACGACATCCTCACGCCGCAGGGGTGGTTTGAAGCGCCCGCCGATCCCCGCAACGGGGTTTGGAAATGGCATCCGGACTTCAACCTGGGCGCCGTGGGTTTCATGTATGTGCTGGATGTAAATGGCGACGGCCGGAACGATATTGTGACGTCGATGGCTCACGACTACGGCATCTTCTGGCTGGAGCAGGGCGAGGGCGGCAAATGGACCAAGCACATGATCGACGATAGCTGGTCGCAATCGCATGCCATGACCATGGTTGACCTGAATCAGGACGGCAAAATGGATTTCGTCACCGGAAAGCGATACATGGCCCACAACGGCCGCGATCCCGGGGAGCGTGAGCCGCTAGGCATTTACTGGTACGAATATCTGAAAGCCGACGACGGAAATAGCATCCAGTGGGTGAAGCATGTGGTCGACTACGGTTCCCGCACAGGCAGCGGCATGCAGATTGCAGTGGTCGACATCGATGGCGACGGCGATCTCGATTTCGTCGTCGGCGGTAAGAGTGGACTGTTTTTGTTTGAGAACCTTACAAAGCCGCGGTCGCGATGAAATTCGGAGTCAATACCTTTATCTGGACGGCCAGCTTCGACCGATCCCACCTGCCCTTGCTGCCGGCGATCAAGGAGCACGGCTTTGACGGAATTGAAGTTTCGCTGTTTCGGCCGGTGGATTTTGCCGCCGCCGACATCCGCCGCGGCCTGCGGGAGAACGCCCTCGAATGCACCATCTGCTCGGTGTTGACCGGAGACCTCAGCGTCATTTCAGAGGACGCCGCTGTTCGGTGCAAGACCCTCGCGCACATGAAGGACTGCGTGCGGGCGGCCGCCGACGTGGGAGCGGAACTGATCGCCGGCCCGCTGTATGCGCCCGTGGGATACCTGCCGGGGCGGCGTAGAACGGCCGACGAATGGAATTGGGCGGTGGAGTGTTATCAGGAGCTCGGACCCGTACTCGAAAGTCACAGCGTCGAGATCGCCATCGAACCCCTGAACCGCTTCGAGACTTACTTCCTGAATACCGCGGAAGACGCCGTCGCATTGTGCGAGGCCATTCACCACCCGCGCGTCGGCATTCTGTTCGATACCTTCCATGCCAACATCGAGGAGAAGAAGCTCGGAGCTGCATTCCGACAAGTCGGGCCCCACCTCAAGCACGTTCATACCTGCGAGAATGATCGTGGCATTCCGGGAACAGGCCATGTCGAGTGGAACGACGTATTCGAAGCGCTACGTGCGGTGAAGTACGATCGCTGGCTCACTATCGAGAGTTTCGGCTTTGCGCTGGGCGAGCTGTCCGCCGCGGCGTCTATCTGGCGCGACATCGCGCCCACTCCGGAATCCATCGCCTACGAAGGCGTCAAGTTCCTGAAGAGAAATATGGTATGAGCCGTACTTATGACGCTTGCGTGATCGGTTCTGGCGCGGCCGGAGGTGTGATGGCCAAGGAGCTTTGCGAGGCCGGCGCCAAGGTCATTCTGCTCGAAGCCGGCCAGAAAGTTGCGCCCGGCCAGTTCCGCTCGTATTGCTGGCCCTACGATCTGGAGTTCCGCGGGTTGCGGGGCGAAAAGCAGGAGCCGTTCTATCCGACGGATCTGAAAGACTCCATACGTTTCGAGGACTCCGACAGCGGCGTCGGGGTCGACCGCATCCGCGTCGTGGGCGGCCGTACGCTGCACTGGAACGCCGTGGTGCTGCGCTACGCGGCGGCGGACTTTCGCGAGCGCTCCGAACGCGGCATCGAGGAGGACTGGCCTATCAGTTACGAGGAACTCGCCCCGTACTACGAACGTGTCGAGCAGACTATCGGCGTCTGCGGCAACGACGACGGGCTCGATATTCTTCCCGCCGGCAAACACTATCTGCCGCCTCTTCCGTTTCGCTGTAGCGAGGAGATCCTGAAGAGGGCGTGCCAGCCCCTAGGCGTGCCGGTGATCCCGGTTCGTAAGGCCGTGCTCACGCGTCCCCACGACAAACGGCCCGGCTGTCATTATTGCGGCCATTGCATGGATGGCTGCGATGTCTCGGCCATCTTCTCCACTCCGGGGAGCATGCTGCCCAAGGCCCGCGCCACTGGAAATTTCGCGCTACGCGAGAATGCATTAGCGCGCGAGATCCTGGTCGACAAGGAGGGCCTGGCACGCGGGGTCTCCATCGTCGACCGTCAGACCGGGAAGGAGGAAGAGATCAGAGCCCGCGTGATGGTGGTGTGTTGCGCCACGGTGGAGTCCGCGCGACTACTACTCAATTCACGATCGCGTTACCATCCCGCCGGTCTGGGCAACTCAAGCGGCGTCGTCGGCCGTTATCTCCATGGCCATCTCAGCGGACAGGTCCATGTTTACCTGGAAGATCTGGCGGGCGTGCCGCCTTTCAATCAGGACGGCGCCACGGATCACGTTTACATCCCGCGCTATCGAACCAAAACCAATGACGGAGCATTCGGATTTCAGGTCAATTACGAGAACTACATGTTCCCTTACCTTGCCTCGTCGCTCACCGGGTATGGCGCGGGATTCAAGAGCGCGGTGCGCCGTATGCAACCCGGCTTCCTGATGCTCGGCGGATTCGGCAAAGTCATCGCCAGACCCGAGAACCGGGTCACCGTCGACCCCAACCGCGTCGACGCCCACGGCATTCCGATTCCCGTGGTCCGCTTCCGATTCGATGAGAGCGACGTAGCGATTTTCCGCTCCATGCGAAGCGGCGCGCATGAGATCTGCGATCGCCTGAAGGGCACCGTCTTTGATCACTTAGGAGACCAGCCGCGAGGATTCGCCAGCCACGAAGTCGGCACCGTTCGCATGGGACGCGATCCTAGAACGTCGGCGCTCAATGGCTACTGCCAGTCGCACGATGTGAAAAACCTATTCGTCACCGACGGGAGTTGCTTCACTACTTCCAGCGAAAAGAATCCGACGCTCACCATCATGGCGCTGTCGACGCGGGCGGCGGAGCGGATCGCCGAATTGCGGAAACGCCGCGAGCTGTAACCGGGCCTCTAAGTCAGGTGATCCTCGGCCTTATGTTCCGGGTGGTCACAGCCCGGAAAGCTCGTCAGGTGGTCGTTACCCTTGTATTCCAGATCCTGATGCAGTCCGATTTCGGACGTGTAATAGCCGTCCACGGTCATCTGCTTCAACCGGACGAAAAAGCGATGGAGGTCGGACTCGGGATGCGCTTCGCCGGCGGCGGCCTTGGCAAGTGCATCGACTAGCGAAGTGTTTCGGGCTTCCTCGTTAATCCGCTGCAAACCGGTTCGCCATTCCTGCTGAGTGGCCGCAGGGTCATGTGAAACCATCCAGTCGGCGAACAGGCTGACCTTGGCCGCGCGGGCGCCGGGCGAATGCGCGTCAGCAGGAATGATCATCTCCATCAGGGCGTCCAGGAGCATATTCTCGTCAGGGCGAAAGAACCGCAATTGATACGGCTCCGCCGGGCCGGCATGAATCGCGCGACAGACTTCCACCGCCTGTAACGGGTCAAATCCCGGTGACAGGGCGCCTATCGAGATCAGTTGCAGGAGACTGCGCCGCTGCATTCGTTAGGAAGTGTAGCACGGGTGGATGTGTTGCCAACGTGCCTTTTCACCTGTTCGGAAGAACCGAATGTAGTCTGACGCTACTCGTAGTAGCCCGGGGCCTTCTTCTGCTTGGTGAAATTCGCAAGATCGTGCTCGATCCAGAGTTGCGCGCCGGTCTTCTTAATCAAATCCTCGATTGCGGCCCGGCTCGCGAGCGATTGGTCGCGGTCGAACTCAAAGGTCGGGGTTTTGTCCGTGTTGCGCTCTTCCTGATAATGATACAGGTCTCCGGCCAGCAGGATCGGCCCGGTTTTTGACAGCTTCAGATAAAGCACCTGATGTCCGGGCGTGTGCCCATAGGCAGCCTTGACGACCACCGTTCCGTCGCCAAACACGTCATAATCCGCCATTCAGGAGTTTAGTCTTGCTGTTCTTCAAGGCAATATATTGGGCGCGCTGCGTAATCGCGGGACCCTTTTCCGCAAACATCGCGTCGCGCTCCGGCTGCTGGACCAGCCACGTGGCGCCGGCAAAATCGTTGGCGTTGGCCGTGTGATCGGCGTGATAATGCGACAGGCCAAAATAGGTGATGTCCTTGGGAGCGTAGCCCAGTGTCGCTAACTGGGACTTTAGCGTCTTGGTCGCCGTGAACCTTCCCTGCGTTACAGGACTGGCATCGCTTTTCAAATTGGCGTCGGGAATCGCCCCGGTGTCCCACATCAGGGTGCCCTTGGGGTGCACGATCAAGTACGAGCACACCACCATATCCGCCGTGGCGATCTCTTCCTTCTTCAAATGAAACGCAGCCGGATCCAGTCCCTTGATCACACCGTTGTCGAATATGTAGAGCCGAACGGATCTCGGGGGCTTTGGAGGGGTCTGCGTGAGGGCGAAGGGAGTTAGCGCCGCAAACGCAACCACAGCATGGAGCGTCGTCGCGAGCAGGTTGCGAGAGGACATGGCCACAAGCATACCCGATCAAAGAGTGGATAGGGGATGAATAAACGCCGCAACCTGGTTGTGGCCGAGGTGGGCTTGATCGGACACTCTCCGCAAACTCTTTCTCTATTTCTTTAACCCAGACTGCCAGTTCTCCACCACCGTGAGGGGCCTTTGCGCGTTCGCCTCGGTCGGCGCATTTACCAAAAACCGCTTGCGTCTGCGGCGGCGTCGGCACTGTGCCTCGAACAATGATCCGTTAGCCAGAGAGACCACGGTCGAGATCTATAAGTATAGGTTCTAAAGCGATCCGTCATGCCGGTGGATTTTCTCAAATTCAAATATATTCAATTCAGTGAATCCCGAACGAAGACGTTACATCGCCTGGCTTCTGCTGTGCGGGGCGTTGGCTGCGCACGTCGTCGACGAAGCTTCGACGGGCTTCCTGGATTTGTACAATCCGGCGATAACCGCCTTGGGCCTCCCGGGGCTTCGATTTACGTTTCCAGTCTGGATTACTCTCCTGGCGCTGCGATCGCAGGATTGTTGATCCTCTCCAATTGGGTGCAGCGCGGAACATGGTGACCGTCCGCGCCAGCTACGCCTTTGCGTTATTGATGCTTGCCAACGGCATCGCGCACCTGAGTTTTTCGATCTACAGGCGCGCCTGGATGTCCGGAGCTTACACGTCGCCGCTATTGGTGGCCGCGTCGCTCAACCTCGGGATCGCGACTGTCCGACGCACTTCTTAGCGTCAATCTCAATCTCCTCGATTGGAGAAGTCGCCGGAGCAACGTTGAGAATCCCCGAGAAAAGGCTACGTGAGGTATTGGTATGCATAGTATACGTGGAGAAACTCCGAACCATTCCAAGGCGGTCGGGCCAGGTCGTGCCAACCTCGTTCTTGTCGACGAACTTCTGGCGATGTCAAACGGAATCGGGCCGTCTTGATCCGGAGCTCTCTGCGGTGATGTCGACGGTCTGCTCGCACTCCGGCTTGGCCGCCCCTTGAGTTAACAGCCCAAACCGGCTGCCGAGGTCGCTGGTTTTTTTCTTTGACTGATCTACCCGGGAGGGTTCCGTCTTTTCGCGGAAGTCCGGAGCGCCGGACTTGTTCCAAGCTCGAAGGTTGCCTTGCGGCAGGCTCGACGTCCAGTACCTGGATCAACTCGGATTGAACCCGGACTAACCCGGCCTAGCGCGATGGTGCGACCTCTGCTGCGTGCTTTGAGCCTTTCGACTTGTCCCATTAACAGTTGAGTGCGCTCGCTAAGTGCCCTCATTGCCAACAGCCGGTGATCTCGCGGTCAAACACCGTTTTTGGGAAGACCATCGCTTCGGCAGCTCTGGTGTCACGTCTACCGTCTGCCCCGCAGCTTCGATCTGCTTGGCCTTCAGCACTGCAGCCTGCGCTTCGATCTGCAACACCTGGCGCTTCGGTACTGGCTCGATGCCTGCACGCTTTGCTCCGCGATCTAAAGACCACGCGAGGTGGCGAGATTCAACTGCTTTTTCGCTACTCGATCTTCGATGATAAGCCGGTAGTTTTCGAGGCGAATGTCGTCCACCTGGTTCAGTCCCTCGGGCACCCTGACATAAAAGACCAGGAAATGCGACTCGATTTTCGACTTCGCGGGAAGCCATCGATACGTCGGAGTGCCAAACATTGAGTTAAGCGTAATCGCCTCCCGTCTCGGCACATCGTAGGGCTGGGTGCCGAACTCCATGCCGCGGACCGCCTGCTTCGCGCCCGGATAGTCCCCCCAATGCTGCAGCCACCAATAGTCCTCCTTACGGAAGACGTAGCCATACAACAAATGCCGCTCTGAGTTCAGCGCAGCCACCCATTCGAGTTTGCGAGAGGGATCCATTAGCGTGGTGGCGTGATCGAGGAAGTGCGGATTCTCGGGGATGATGCTCATGTCGACCGGCTTTCCGTCAAGACCCGGCGCCAGCGGCCATTTGAAGTCGACGCCTGAAACGAGACGAAGGTCCGTTTGCGGGGCATTGCCGCGATTTACAGGCACATTGCCGCTGGGACCAGCATTGGCCAGGGCCACGGCCTGTTCGCGAAGATAATCGCGGTTCTGCGAGCGGGTGCCGGACAAGAAAATTTTCACTTTGCCTGGTTCGAGAAACGGAGCGCTGACGGTGGCGTGTTCCGCCCAATTCACCGGCCGGTCAAACCCCAGGAGATTCTCCAGCAGGCTGTCGACGTAGATAACATTTTCGCCCTTCACAATGTTAAATGTGCGGGTGAACATCTCTTGCACGATTGGCAGCCTTGCAGTGAGAGAAACGGAATCCCCGGCGACATACCTCACGATGTTGAAATTAGTTATATGCGCCTCGCCGTGCCCGGGGATGCCTGCAACGCGCTCTTCGGCTGACGATGGGCCGAATCCATCCACACAGACGAAATGTCCCAGAATGCCGTCGGCCTGGCTTTGGCGCCCCGCTTCCCGGGCGAGTCTGGGAGCATTCCACAGTGGACTTAGCTTTGCGGGGTCGTCCAGCAAAGTGAGATTGGCGATCGTGCTTCCCAGCCGCAGCACGGTAAGCTGCATCTTGTCATTCGAAAGCAGCACGCCCGGCTGGCCTTCGAATTGAGTAAACTGCTGGTCCTGCGGCTGGCCGAAAGCCGCCGCCGCGGCCATCGCAAGAAAGCAAGGCGCGACTGCCTTAAACGAGGTCAATGCGCAAGCCATAACCGTGAAAGGGCTGTCACTATCCTATCTCAGGGCCAATGCAATAGCATTCGAAACAGCCAGCGATTCCGGTGTCCGGAGCCGTCGTGTTATACAGCAATCCCGCTGCCGTCGCCAAGGATGTTGGCCGTATTGCAGACTGGCCCGGCGTTGGACCCCACGAGTGCACGGCGGAATAATAAGTGGAGTAATGTTCGACGTACCAATCCTGGTTGACCTTGGTGACGAACGTCACAGCTTGGCGGCCAGCGCCGAAAGCCCATTCCAGAGGCAAGTCCGTGGCATCCTTGGCATCAAAAATTCGGGTCAAACTCTCCGCCCGAACGTAAAAACTCGAAGCGATAACGGGGACTTCGACGCAGGTCCAAAACGACGGGGGAAAGTGACCGCCAGCCGATGATCCATTGCATGCGAAAAGAGCGTTGGCGTGCGCGCTTTGATTCTGGAGCACAAACTGAGCGGGATGGCAGCTGCCACAGACCTTCGCCGCAACATACTGCGCCGGCGCCGCATGCAACAGGCGGCCCGCAGAACTCGAAAGAGCTACGGCGCATGCCGTCCAAATCAGCGCTCGTTGCCTTAACCAGAGCATGTATTGTTCTTCGAAGTTAGTTTGGCAATTATGTCACGCCACGGCACAAAAATGAAGATAACTCACTGAGCGCCAAACTCATACAGGTTGATGCTGATCCGAGGAACTGTCAAGGGCCCCGGCACCTGGTTCAATTGAGTTTCCGTGACGGTGACCTGCGGGCTCTGGCCGAGCTGATTGGTCGAGTCAACACTGGCGCCCGTCATCTTCCAGATTCTGGCTTGCGCGCGAGGTTTAAAGTTACGGATATCGAGGTTCATTGGCTGTGCAGATTCGGTGGGATTGACGATCGCCACGGTCAGTGTCTTCCGATCGCTGCTTAGAGCCGCGGATACATCCAGAGGATAAGTTGGACTACCAGCATTGACGCGCGGTTGATCGCCTCCCACCGGATATTTCGGTGGCGGCTGGGGAGAGTTCCCGGTGACTTCCACCGGCACAGTTCCAAAGTGATCGCGATAGAGTTTAAACAAAATCCCTATGGTGCTGAAATCCGATCTGGTGCGGCTGGCATTGATCCATGCGGTCGCCATGGTGTAGGCGCTCATTTTGAGGAAGTCGGTATGGCGGAACATTTCCTGTATCGCCCACGCAATGCTCAGCGCGAGTTTCAGATTTTGCCGCGCGCCGGTGTAGGCCCATTCATCCAGGCTCACCGTAATTTTGCCGTCTTTAACGGCTGGAAAGCGTTTTTGGTACTCCTCCCATGCTTCGGCCTTCAGACGCACGCGATTTGCCGGCCTGCGAGCCCAATCTACCAGAGGCTCTTCGACTTTCACCCACCCGGTAGCTGCGCCGCCACCGCGCACTTTGGGCAGATCCTGCACGGGAAGCTCACCGTTCTGACCTTCCTGCAAGTCAAACCGCACTCCGTCGTGAGCGTAGTAATGCTCGGCCAACATATCGAACTTGCCCCACGACCTGGCCAACAAGCCACCAGTCCAATCGGCTGGCGAACCGAATTGAGTCTGGACTTTTCCATCGAGCCGGCGGCCGCTGGCAGTGACCGTCATTTCGTCGGGCATTGCGCCGGAAGCAATCAGCGTTATGGACGGATCCACCTTGCGCATGGCATCGGCAAACATGTTGTGCTTGAGTGCATACTGATTCAGCACCAGGTGGCCGAACTGCCACCAGCCGTAGGCCTCATTACCGATGTTCCAGAATCTGATGTGATACGGCTCGGGATGGCCATTAGCCGCGCGCAATTTGCCCATGGAAGTATCCGTGGATCCGTTGGCGTATTCGACCAGCTCGGCGGCGGAGCGGGCATCGCCGAATCCAGCGTTCACGCTTATGTACGGCTCGACGCCGAGCAAGCCGCTCATAGTTATGAACTCGTCGGTGCCTACGTCGTTCGGCTGCAGCGCTGCCCAATAATAGTCCCAGATAGGCGGCCGCTTCTCGGGATCGCCGATCGCGTTCCTCCAGTCGTGATTCGAAAGGAAGTTGCCGCCGGGGAAGCGATAGAACCCCGAATTCATCTGTTTCAGGAGCGCGATGGTGTCCGCCCGGAATCCATGCAAATTATCCCCAGGCATCAAGGAAACAGCGCCCACGCGAAACGATCCCGTTCCCGTCCCAACGATCTCGATCTGGCCGTCGTCGGTATCGCCTTGGGAGGTGAACTTAAGAGGAACCTTCGCGAAATCGCTCGTAAGAGCGCCGACGGAAATGGTCTGCCGGTCAGCCGGATTCGGTCCCCAGATCAGCCTCACGTTGACTTTGGCTCCGGGGTCGCCGGCAATCACAATGCGCCCAGTGTAGCTCTTGTTTTCTTGCAGAGCCAAGCCGTCCTGGCGCATGCCGCGCGCCGTCTGGTCCAGGTTGACGACGGGAGTCTGCTCGCCGGTGTACGGATGGCTGTGATCCATCCAGACGGATGCAGCCGGGCCAACCGGGCGCCATCGCCGCACGCCACCGCGGCCGCCGGGAATGGTCTGGACCGGCTCGGCGTTGACCGGGTAATAGAATTTCCGGTCGTCGAGCATCTCGCTCCAGAGATTTGAGTTGATTAAGTTCCCCAGGTGCTCGATGAAGCCGCCATACAGGTACTTCGTGATGGGATCGCTGGTCTTCGCCGCATCGATAGCAACCGAATTTCTTCCTCCGGAAATGGCTGGGGGTTGAGCGCTTAGGCACAAACTCACGGCGAGCCAGGCCGGGATCAGGGAAATCGGAGTCCTCCTCATTTGGCCATCCTCATTTGGCCACCTCAATCGCTAGACGGGAAATATACACCCAGCCGACTTTCTTTTGGCTCCGTCGAATTGGTCATCTAAAATGTCACCGACTCATCGCCTGAATGTGGCTCATCGAACTCCGCTGCGAGGCAAATTGAAGATAATCAAATTAGCCACCTGGCGTTGGTGGCTCCGCTTTGACATCCACGGTTTGCGCCGCAGCCGGCGTACCGGCTTCGATCTGCTTGGCCTTCAGCACTGCGGCCTGCGCTTCGATCTGCTGCAGCACCTGGCGCAGGAACTCCTCTGGCAGGTCCTCGAGGTTGCCGGACCAGTTCGGGCCAAAGGTGGTGTCGATCTTGTCGCCGAACCGCTTGCGGTCGTAATTCTTGAGCAGGAACATCAGCAGATTATCGGAGCGCTCAGTCTCATACAGAAATTTCCCATCGATATCTCGAACAGGTTTGCCCTTGTAAGTGACTAATTTGCGCTCACCTTCGTAGGCGCGTCTGACCGCCTCATCCTCAAGGGTTCGAATTGCCACCCGCATGGCTTCGCGGAACCGGGCGGGGTAAGTTTCATCCTCGTCTAGCCACTTGTAATGCTGAGCGCGTGCCACTCTTGCGGCTCTTGAGGCCTTCAACACGTTGCAACAGCCAGCGAAGCAAGCCAGAAACCGCCGCTGAGCCTGAGCGCGACCGCTTTGATCTCGCGTGCGCGAACGTTGTCCGTAGGTGTCTGCAACGGTCTTTGGAGCCTTCTCCTGTTGATCGTTGACGAGATTGACCGAATCCGTTGCCACCATCGCAGATTTCATCGTACCACCGGAACAGAGGAGGTCGAATTTGTTTGAAGCGCGGCGGCGCCTCGGCAACGTTTTCGCCGTCATCAGCGCCACGGAAACGTGGGGTGTATGACGTGGTCCAGAGTGCTCTTGCTTGGCTCGATGTCGGCAAGTGCCGGCGACTAAGTAAAGATTCTATTTCAGCGGCATTTATGTCACCGCAGATGGTGCAGGTTCGCAGTCTATAGCGGTCGAACATTCGGAAGGAAAACGTTTGTGCGGTCGTAAGCAAGGAACGGAATGTCTTGCACCGCGTCTTGCCCCAAACCTTGAACACTCCATGCAGATCGGTGCACACTATTACACCGTGAGCGTATGAAAGCGCGGCACCGAAATGCAGGTAAGTACTGCTGAGACGCACTTTTAATGCGGTCGTCGCGGGTTCGAGCCCCGCCCGGCTCACCAAAACAAAACGTAAAACTCACTCACTTACGGACCACTCAAATTGAACCAGCTTATCCCAGGATCCAGTATCTTCGCAAAACGCGGCACGTTGGCTGACCGTGTGGGACAGGTCCGGCTGATGGACTCGCACGGTAAGTTTTGCCCCCGGGACCAACCGACGCCTCAGCAAATTCACAACGGCGGAACTCGGCCAGCGCGAGCGCGGCTGCTTCGAAAGGGTAGACGCAGCGATCTCCAGGGCGTGCGTGATCCCCTCCGCATCCGTAGACCGAGCATGATCGGACCATTGACACGATTGTAGTACAGGAGAAGAAAAAGGGAAGCGCGTAGCGTGTCTGCCTAATTGCGGACGCCAGTTTTACACGAGATAATCTTTGGCACAATAGCAAAGCGATGCCGTCGCTGCCAGACCGTTACGAACGATCAGGCTCCATATTGCGAGGCATGTGGAATTGATTTCTCTGCGGTCCCGGCTATCCGACTCGGAAGGATCAAACGGTTTCTTTCTCTTTCGGTCGTGGTTGTAACGATCATTGTACTCACCACATACCTTCGGAATTGTTGATCGATCTGCAAACCAACGCGTTGCGACACTGAAAACGCTCAGCGGAATTCTTGCGAAATCCCGTACGGTTGTTTCGTCTCGGAATTGGTGGGATTGTTTCTGCAGTAAATATTCTCGTGAGCCGTGCGGACTCGAAACCCCCGACCACCGCATTGAGAGTGCGATGCTCTATATTCAGTCTAGTTACGGCCGTACGATTGTCCCGTCAAGCATCCGATCGTTTCCCCGGGTCTCGAAGTCGTGCCGGTAGGGGTACTTGGCGGCGGCGACTTCATCAATGTCAATTCCCAGGCCGGGCTTGTCGTTGGAATACATGTAGCCCTTTTTGATGATGGGGCAGCCGGGCAAGACCTCCTGGGTCTTTTCCGGAAACATCGTCTCTTCCTGGATGCCGAAATTCGGCGTCACGAGATCGAGATGCATGTTGTAACAATGGCCCACTGGATCTACGTTGTTGGGTCCGTGCCACGCGGTCCGAACGTTGAAGAACTCGCAGATATGGGCTATCTTCCGCCCCATGTTCAGTCCGCCTACGGCCGATATGTGGCAGCGGATGAAATCAATCCAGCGGTTGGCGACCAGCGGCAGCCATTCCTGGCGGTTGACGAATAGCTCGCCCATGGCTAGGGGCGCCGAGGTCTCTTGGCGGAAAATCTGGAACCAGCCTATATCTTCAGGAGCAACGGGATCCTCCATGTAGAACGGACGATATGGCTCTACTGCTTTACACAACTGAATAGCTTGGTTGGGAGCTGGGCGCTCGTGTATGTCGTGGACGAGTCCTACATCGAAGCCGATCTTCGAGCGTATATGATCGAACATCTTAATGGTCGCGTTTAAATAGCGCCCAGCGTCGAAGACGGGCGAGATCCCGACCGCTCCATCTGGCCGCAAAGCCTGCGTTGCGTCCGAAGTCTTCGCGCCGACTCCGTAGCCCGAGAATCCAGGAACGCCGGTTTGTATGCGCACCACTTGATAGCCCTCTTCCATGTACTTCCGCACCTGATCTTCCAGAGCGTTGAGGTCCATGGACGCCGCGTGGCCGTAGAGCGGTACCGCCGCCCGCACCTTCCCGCCCAGCAACTGATACACCGGGACTCCCAGCCGCTTTCCCAGAATGTCCCACATCGCGCCGTCAATTCCGCTCAGCGCGTTGTTCCCTTCCGGGCCGGAGCGGAAATACTCCTGCACGTACGCCGATTGCCATAGGTCTTCGATCTCGTCGACTTTTCGCCCGATCACAAACGGCTTCAACCTTTTTTCGATATACGCCTGCGCGGCTTGGGGAACTTCCTGGTGGGTTGCCGAACCCAACCCGTACAGCCCCGGCTCGCTAGTCATCACCTTGACGATCGTCCAGTTGGAGTTGGACGGGGCGGTCGCGATAATTTTGACGTCGGTAATGGTCAGCGGAGGCATGCCTCGGCGAGCCGCGCTCTGTGCGGCTTGCAAAGGTCCCGGTCCGCCTAGAGTGCTGGCAATGCTCGCGGCTGCTGCGGCGGGTACAGCTTTCAGAATGTCACGGCGCTTCATTGTAATTTCTCCCCATATTAAATTCTCTATTCACTAGAAGGAAAACATTCCTCCAATTCGAATCACTCGCGGTGACACGATATTCGAAACCGCGCCGAACGTTGGTACGGCGTAACTAGTGGTCACAGCAGCACTGGTGTTAAGAAGGTTGAAGACTTGGAAATTAGGCTCAAAGAGCCATCTCTCTTTGAGACGGAACTGCTTCGCTACTTTGATGTTTAGGACCGAGACGACGGGACCTTGAAATTGACCAAAAGGCCCGAGCCGCATAGTGACCGTGCCCTGATTCAGCGCTTGACCGTTGGTGCCGGTCCCGCTAAAGTTGTTGGTCAACTGCCCATACGTACCGGATGTAGCTCGGAAAAGCGACGATACACTGAAGCCAAAGGGAAGCCTGTAAGTCACGCTGCCACGAGCCTCCCAATTCCATTTGTTGTCAATATTGAACGGATCATCATTGGGACTTCCTGCTATGCCGGCTAGCCCCTCGATCCATCGATGGTCTTTCGTCATCCAGAACGACGCCAACCCGGTCCATCGCTTCGAGTAGCGCTTCGTTACGGCTACCTCGAAGGTGCTATAAGTATCGGGCCGGCTGGAGGGCGTGTTCAGGAACTCATTCGACGTAGTCCCGCTTCCGGCCGGGTACGTATAGACCGCCACGGGCGTCACGACTCCATTGAACTTATACGAAAAGGTCGCGGGCAGAGTATAGGAACTGTACGGATGACCTACGCCTATGCCGGTGCCAACGTACGTCGTCGTTGGCGCGATTGAACCCCCATTGGTCTGAGAATCAAATAGATCGTAAATTCTATGCTGGACGTAGCCCACTCTCAGCGATACATTGGGTATCAATTGGCGCTCAATCTCAATATGGTATTCGAATGTCTTGGGCTCTTTGAGACCTTTATTGTCTACCTGGCTGAGACCCCCTGTTTGTGAAATAGGCGTGAGCGAGGGAAGCGTAGAGAGGTAGCCCGGCGTCACGTCACACTGCCACTCCACGGCGGCATTAGGCGCGGTTGGCCCGCAGGGGCCGGACCAGCGATACGTCTTGCTTTGTATGCTCTCGGGGTTGTACAGGTTCGAATACAAAAAACCCATCGTATCGCCAAATTCTCCAAACGATGCCTTCACCACCGTCTTACCGTTTCCCCGAATGTCCCAAGCCACACCCGCCCGGGGCACAATGTCTTTCCACGTAAGAGTATTTGTATCCGGGACCGTTTGTGCGGGAAAGACGTCGCTGAATTGATTCGCCGTAGTGTGCTGCGTCGGGTAAAACGAGTTGTAACGCTCCCAGCGCACGCCCAAATTCACCGAGATATTTCTCCTCACACGCCAAGTGTCCGTTACGAAGGCCGCCTGGGCATGCAGGAGGTTCCTGGGAAATACCGGATAGTTGAAAGCGGTAAACTCGAACGGGGTCGGAGTGGTAGCCGCTGCATTGGGGCTATTGAAAATAAGCAGGTAATCGCCACTCGGATATTCCTTTGGCACTTGCGCGTCGCCCTCTTCCCAATCCCAAGTGGTGCCGAATTTCAGTTGATGCGACCCTCCCAGGAAAGTGCCAGAAGGCAGATAACTGAAAGTCTCGGTCATTTCGTGGCGATCATAGATGTGGAGGAAAACCTGATCGTTTGTTCCGGTGAAGAGTTTGTTGTACAAATCTTCTTGGGGTGGATCTCCGGCGATGCCGGCCCCGCTGGTAAAGCCATACTGTCCGATTGAGCTTCCAGGCTGAGGTATGTATGCCGGTTCCGTGCCGGCGAAGCCTCCTACGGCCTCAAACACCCAATGGGGACGGGCAATCTGAATCTCTGCCTTCCAGACCGCGGAGGGCTCGTTCTGATAGATGTTGGTTGGCAGAGGCTGCAGGATCGATTCACCCTGGTCATTGATCAGCTTGCTGCTGTGCTGATAGGAGCCGATTAACCTTATGCTGGGTGTTGCCTGGTAAGAGAGCTTCGCGTTGTACTCAGGAAGCTTAGCGAAGACCGCGGCGGGTTTAGCGCTGGGGCACTGGGAGAGTATCCAAGCAGTGACGGGGGTACAAGCGTTAGCGCCAGTGGTGGGGCCGGGGCCGCCGACAAAGCCGACTATCTGCTGATAAAGAGTTTGGTTGCTGTAGCCGCCGTAGAACCAGAGTTTATCCCGAATGATACGGCCGCCGAAGTCTGCCGCATAGTCATAATAGCCGGTACCCGTAAGGGGATTCGTAAACTTAAGATTGCTAGGAGGGCCAGCCAGGGCAGGAGTAATGTTTGTGCTTTGAAAACTGGGTCTCTCCAAGTCTCCTACAACTGAACCATGAAATGAGTTCGAGCCGGATTTCATAACCGCCACTTGTGCGACGCCGGCAAATGGGACATCGGCATTATTCCCAGTCGTCTTAAACTCCACTTCCTCGAGCGAATAGGCATCCAGATAGTCGGAAGAATTTCCTGAGTGGTCCGTGTCGGTATTGAGTCCTTCGACATAAAGCGTCGGCTGCATGGGAATCCCGTAGGTGATGATTTGAGCCCGGGAAGCGAGATTGCTGTCGCCCACATCCGGTTTGCCGGCCAAATTGATACCCGCCACCATCGGCATCATTTCCTGTATCAGCGCGCCCTTCGGAATGTCCTGGATCTCTTGCTTCTGTATGGTTGTTCCCGTTGAGGTATTGACGGTATCAATCACAGGATTTTCGCCGGTCACTTCTACCGACTGGCTTACTGCGCCGATGGTCATCTTCGCGTCGATTTTGGCGGAGAAACCAACGGTAAGATTGAAGTCGGACCGCACGAAAGCTTGGAATCCTTCGCGCTCGAATGTTGCTCGATAGACGCCGGGAGCCGGAAGATTGACGAACTTATAACTCCCCTCCGCATCGGTGACCGTGGTTAACTGTTGCACTTGTAGCGCCGGGCTGGTCAGAGTAACTTTGACATCCGGGATAGCGGTGCCCGAAGGGTCTAGGACCGTACCCACAATGCTGCCTGATTCCGCGGCTTGTCCCCACACGGCAGGAGCCCGAAAAAGCAGACACACACACGAGACGATCAACAGGGATCTACGCATTGCCCTCCTTCTGACGCAGTCAAAAACGAGTGTGCCCTCTGACAACTTACTGGCTATGGTGCAGGACTATATCATAGGCGGATGAGCCTGTCAAGATTTTGGACAGATTTTTGTCGTTAGTATGTGAGTTGTCCGGTCGAGTTAGCACGTCATTTGTCCGCTTTGCAATACAGAGCTGTGGAGAGAAGCTGGGGGAGTGGAACCAAACCAAGCGATCTCTGCGGCGGAAGTGGAGCGG
>Ga0185299_10003003_pt1 | contig 23789 bp, 17 predicted proteins | sample PaiPotPPA55metaG_FD_128002 | JGI IMG/M metagenome (GOLD analysis project Ga0185299, IMG submission 128002) | Iron sulfur acid spring bacterial and archeal communities from Banff, Canada, to study Microbial Dark Matter (Phase II) - Paint Pots PPA... ... | reverse complement strand
GAAACGCTGCGAGTTCGTCCGCTGGCGCAGATTAAGCTGGCGCTGATTGACGAGGCGCAGCGAATGCACGCCGAGGACATTGCGATCAATCAGGCCATGGGCCGGCATGGGGCCGCATTGATGCCTGCCAGCGGCGGCGTTTTGACTCACTGCAACGCGGGTGCCCTGGCGACTGCAGGATACGGCACGGCTCTGGGAGTGATTCGAGCGGCAGTCGAAGCTGGGAAAAAGATCCACGTTTATGCGGATGAGACGCGTCCGTTCTTGCAAGGTTCCCGGCTGACCGCCTGGGAGCTGATGAAAGATGACATCCCGACTACGGTCATTTCTGACAACATGGCGGGCGCGATGATGCGGCAGGGGAAGATTGGAGCGGTGATCGTGGGCGCGGACCGCATTGCGGCGAATGGAGACGTCGCCAACAAGATCGGAACATACACGGTTGCAGTGCTAGCGAAGGAGCATGGCTTGCCTTTCTATGTGGCAGCGCCGATTTCCACCGTGGACCTGGAGACTCTGGACGGAAGCCAGATCCCTATCGAGCAACGAAACCCGGCCGAGGTCACGCACATTGCCGGTAAAGCGATCACGCCGCCCGGAGTGCAAATCGAGAACCCGGCGTTCGACGTGACTCCGGCGAAGTATGTCACAGCCATTGTGACTGAGCGCGGGATTGCTCGTGCTCCGTATGAGCAGTCACTAGCCCAGTTAGTTCGGGAAGGCCATGCGCTCGGCGTCTGATTCAGAGCAAAGGCCTTTAACCACAAAGAACGCGAAGGACAGCAAAAATCGCAAAGAACAAGTTCCTCGCGCACCAGGCGGTTACCAGGCTGTTCCTTACCAACGTAACCGCCGGTCACGCGATTTCGCCGGACTTTCTCCCTCAAATCCGTTACAACGGATGTGAAAACTCGGTCTAGGTGTGTTTGTGGGGTGCGCGTAAAGGGGGAGTGGATGTCGCAGGTCAGGCAGGAACAGCCGTCCATGTTGGCACGGGCGGAAGAGATTCAGACGCAGATTCATGAACTATCCAGCCGGGACACGCAACTATGGTCCATCGTCAGTCTGGTGATTCTAGTGCTGACCGCTGGATTTTTAGCGTTGATTGCACCCAATCTGGTATGGACACAGCGGGTGGTGCGAATCGAGCAGGGTTATTTGCCGCAACTGTTTTTCGGGCTGATTTGCCTGGTGGTGCTGTTCAATATCTATCTTTTATCGCAGCGAGTCTCTCTAAACTCTACCCGCAAGGCACTCATCAGCGAACTGGTGTTGAACGAGCGGCTAGAGAGCCTGTCGCTGATTGATCCGCTGACCCAGTTGCTGAACCGGCGCGCGCTCAACGAATTAATTTCCCATCAACTGGCCCGCTCCAATCGCGGCGGTGAACCGCTGACTTTTCTGATCCTGGATCTCACAGATTTTCGCGAGTTGAATGCCAAACTCGGAAGCATGGAAGGCAATCGAGTGCTGACCGACTTTGCACGGCTGCTGAAAAAAGTGTTTCGCGGCGGCGATTTGATTTTTCGGCAGGGCGGGGACGAATTCTTAGTCGTGATGCCGGACACCACGGAGCAGCAAGCCGAGCCTCCATTACAGAGGCTGCTGCGCGCGGTTGATCAGTGGAACGTGGAAAATGGAAAGGCATATCAGCTAGCGTTTACCTGGGGAATGGCCGCATACGTGACCGGCACCAGCCTGGAAGAAATTTTGCGGACAGTGGACCGGAAGCTGTACCAGAAGATGCACCATCTGGCGCCGGTGTTTTAAGAGCAGCTCTTAGCTGGTAGCTCTTGGTCTCCCAGGCAAATCGTTAACCGCGGCATCACAGTTTCGCAGCCGCGGCCTGATCCAGAAACCAATTTAGCTCCCCTTCTGTCGGTCTCACTCCCTGGCACGGCAGGTTTGCCGCCGGATCCTTCAACACTCTCCCTACCATTGTGGCTTTATCGGCGCCGCTTACCAGAAAGACTACGTTCGCGGCACTATTCAGCACCGGATAGGTGAAAGTGATGCGAAATGTGCTGAATTTTTCCACCCAGTTTGCTACCACCCAATGTTTCTTTTCCTCAAGCGCGGTGGTGCCGGGAAACAGCGACGCAGTGTGGCCGTCCGGGCCCATGCCAAGAAGAATCAGATCAAAGCGAGGAAAGGAGTTGGGGGCCGGGCGGAAGAAGTTGCTCAGGGTCTGTTGGTAGGCCTGCGCGGCTTCGCCGGCGTCGGGCATTTCGGCGGGGATACGAAAAATGTGGTCGGGAGAAATGGGAAGTTTGGAGAGCAGAGTTTCGTTGGCCATACGGTAATTGCTCTCAAGATCAGTGGGCGGAACATGGCGTTCGTCGCTCCAAAAGAAAAAGACGTCCTGCCACGGCAATTGCAACGAGAAATCCCGGATTATGTCCTGATGAAGCCCACGGGGGGTGGATCCGCCGGAAAGTGCAAGGGTGAACCGGCCGCGGTCGCGGATGGCCTGGGATCCAAGGCGGCAAAAATTCTCGGCGGCGGCGCGAAACAAATGTTCCGCAGATGCGAAGATTCGGACCTGAGGTTCGGCGGGCATGTCAGGCAGCTTCAAGCATGGCGCAGCGCGCCGCGCCCAGCAAGGCTAGCTTGTCGTTGGTAATGACTTTGATGGGCATAATTTCCATCAGGTGCTGCATGCGGCCCTTGCCCAAGAAAGCTTGCAGAAAAATAGGGGTGGCAAGCCGGGCCAGGATCTTGGGAGCGATGCCGCCGGCGAGAAACACGCCGCCGGTGGCTTTCAACTTCAGCGCCAGGTTGCCAGCTTCGGCGCCGAATACCGAAACGAAAATATCGAGGGCCTGGGCGCACATGCCGCACTTGCCTTCCATCGCGGCTTCCGAGATGGCAGCGGCGGGATCCATCTTGAGCATCTGCTCGGCCAGCCAATCCGGAACTTTACCTTTTCCAGTGTCGCGCAGGAACTCGAAGACGTTCACCAGTCCGGGGCCGGAGAGAATACGCTCGTAGCTCACATGCCCGTAACGAGCGTGCAGATAGCGGAAGAGTTCGACCTGCAAATCATTGAGCGGAGCAAAATCGCAATGGCCGCCTTCGGTGGCGAAAACATGATGGCGCGTGCCGTCCCAATAGAGGCCGCCTTCACCTAGGCCCGTCCCGGCCGCGACGATGCACTGATTGCCGGGGCTTTTGGCGGCGATGCTGTTCAGCGGAAACAGATCGTCCGGGGAGAGAGCGGCGATTCCCCAGCCAGTGGCTTCGAGGTCGTTAATTAAAGTTGTGTTCTTAAGATGGAGTTCGTCGGCCAGGCGACTGGATTCGATGGTCCAGGGAAGGTTGGAAGTCTCAACCCGGCCATTGGTGACCGGGCCGGCAACTCCGAAACAAGCCTGCTCCGGCCGAACGCCCGAGGTGCGGACAAATTCGGTGATGATCTTATCGAGGCTGGAATACCGCCGGCTGGGGAAAATGGTCGCTGATACCAGGTTGAATTGGCCGTTCTGTACATCAAAGAGGGCCAGCCTTGCATTGGTGCCTCCGATGTCGCCCGCCAGAATCATTTTTCGAGGTTCCTCCAGTGCCGTCCATCGCGTTCGAGTAGTTCGTCTGATTCCTTCGGTCCCCAAGTGCCGGCGGGGTAGTTCGGAAAATTCCGCGGAGGCAGAGCTTTCCACACGTCCAAGGCCGGACTGACCACGCACCATCCGGCTTCGACCATGTCGGCGCGCTGAAACAGCGTGGCGTCGCCGATCATGCAATCGTGCAGCAGGCGTTCGTATCCGGTGCTGGGCTGAGTCCCGAAGTAATCAGCGTACTTGAAATTCATGTCCACTGCACCCAGGCGCATGATGGGGCCCGGAACTTTGGCGGCAAATTGGAGCGAAATGCCTTCTTCTGGCTGAATGTGAAGGACGAGCTGGTTGGGCATGAGGTTCTCGACCTCAGTATCGCGGAACAGAACAAACGGCGCGCGTCGGAATTGAATCACGATCTGGGTGGTTTGAGCCGCAAGATGTTTTCCAGTGCGCAGGTAAAAGGGAACGTCGGCCCATCGCCAATTATCTATGGCGAGCTTCATAGCCACGAAAGTCTCGGTGCGGGAGTCGGACGGAACGTCCGGTTCATTGCGGTAGCCGGGCACGCGATGAGCGTCCTGAATGCCGGGCCCGTATTGGCCCCGAACTGTGCGGTGAAGAACCTCCTCGGACGAAAGCGGCTGGATGGCGTGCAGAATCTTGGCCTGCTCGTCGCGAACGGCGTTCGCTTCGAACGAAATCGGCGGCTCCATGGCGGTCAGGCTGATGAGCTGCATGATGTGGTTGGGGACCATATCGCGCAACGCGCCGGCGGTGTCGTAGTAACTTCCGCGTGACTCAACCCCGACGGTTTCCGCTACGGTGATTTGCACGTGATCAATGTACCGGCGGTTCCAGATGGGTTCGAAGATTCCATTGGCGAAGCGAAAGGCCAAGATATTCTGGACGGTCTCTTTCCCCAGATAATGGTCAATGCGGTAGATCTGTTTCTCGCTGGCGACTTTGAGCAATTGCTGGTTTAGGGTCTTGGCTGAATCGATATCGTGCCCGAATGGCTTTTCGACAATCACGCGCCGCCAATAGTGGTCTTTCTCTTCCATCAGTCCAGCGGAGGAGAGTTGCTCGACAATCGGACCGAAGAAAGAGGGAGCAGTCGCCAGATAAAAAAAGTAATTGCCGTGAGTGGAGTGTTCCTGATCGAGTTTATCGAGGGTAGTTTTCAGTTGCGAGTAAACGTTCTTATTGTCGAACTCAGCGGTGATGTAGTAAAGGCGGCGGTTGAACCACTCCCAGATGTCGGGATCAACTTCGCCTCCGGCGTATTGGCGGATGTTGTCAGCCAATTTCTTGCGAAAGTCGTCGGTGGACATGGGGTTGTGGGCGACACCGACGATGGCGAACTCGCGGGAAAGCAGATTAGCCTTGGCCAGGTTGTAGAGCGCGGGAATCAGCTTGCGTTGCGTCAAATCGCCAGCGGCGCCGAAAATCACCATAATGCACGGGTCGGCGGGACGGCCCGGAGTGTGTTCCACCTTCGCGAGTACGTCGGCTTGAGCCATCTACGATTTCTCCGTCAGGCGGTCTTTTTACTGGTGGCCGGTTCAACGTGTCCGCCGAATTTTTGCCGCATGGCGGAGAGCACTTTCTCGGCAAAGGTGTGTTCCGCGCGCGAGCGGAAGCGGACGAACAGCGCGGCGGAGAGAACATCTACAGGAACGGCTTCGGCGATGGCGGCTTCGATGGTCCAGCGGCCCTCGCCGGAGTCCTGCACGAATCCGGAATATTCGGAGAGAGTGGGGTTCTCGGTCAGAGCCATCGCGGTCAAGTCGAGAAGCCACGAACTGATGACGCTTCCGCGCCGCCAGACTTCGGCGATGTCGGCGAGGTGCAGGTCATATTGCTGGTCTTTGGGAAGATCGGGCTTGGCGGCGTTACGGAAAATATCAAAGCCTTCGGCGTAAGCTTGCATGATTCCGTATTCAATGCCGTTGTGCACCATCTTCACGAAGTGGCCAGCGCCGGACGGGCCGCAATATATGTAGCCGTCTTCTGCGGTGCCGGGGAGTTTCTCGCGGCCGGGAGTGCGCGAAATATCGCCGCGGCCGGGGGCGAGGGTCTTGAAAATAGGATCGAGTTGCGCCACTACTTCTTTGGGGCCGCCGAGCATCATGCAATAGCCGCGTTCGAGGCCCCAGACGCCCCCGCTGGTTCCGACATCCACGTAGTGAATACCCTTTTCGCGGAACATCTGGGAGCGGCGGATGTCGTCTTTGAAATACGAATTGCCGCCGTCAATGAGGATGTCGCCAGCTTTCATTTTCTGGGCAATCGCCTGGGCTGTGGATTCGGTCGGCGCCCCCGCAGGAACCATGAGCCAGGCAATGCGGGGAGAACCGAGCTTGGAGCAGAAGTCATCCAGGCAAGAAGATGCGATGGCGCCTTCGCCGGCCATACCTTTGACGGCATCAGCGCTGAGATCGGTGACGACAACTTCGTGGCCTCCGCGCATGAGGCGACGCGCCATGTTAGCGCCCATTCTGCCGAGGCCGACCATTCCTAGACGCATGTAGTTCCCTCCAACGCGTGGCGCTGAAGCGCCAGCAGCGGCTAAAGCCCGCAATCAAATCTTGCCACGGGTTCGGCACGCCTGAAGGCGTGCCCTAATCAAGCCCTCACTTCAATGCTTCTGCGACTGCTTTCGACAGCTGCGACAGTCCAGCATTCACGTCTTTGCCCAGATGCACACGCAGGGCGCGGCGGCCGCGATCGGCGAGGACCTGGAAATCTCCGCGGGCCTGTGCGGCCTTCACTACGCCGAAGGTGTATTTCTGGCCGGGAACCGGTACGTCGTTGGCGTTGTCGCAGGTGATCTGGAGGAATACACCGGTGTTGGGTCCGCCTTTGTAGGCTTGACCGGTCGAGTGCAAAAAACGCGGGCCGAAGCCGAGGCACGTCGCGACGTGCTTGGCGTCGCGGACTGTATGGCGAATTTCCTGCAACTGCGCTTCATGGGCTTCGTTCATCTCAACGTAGCCAAGCACGGCGAAGTAGTCGCCGTCTCCGATGCGTGAGAGATGGGTGCGGAGATAATCAGTCAGGGACTTTCCGCCTGCGAGCGCGGCGGCGTTCTTCGGATCGGCGAACAGTTGTGTGCCATTGCCCTCGAAGATTGCCTTTTCTGCGGGCAGCGAGCCGGTTTTCTCGTACTCAGTGGTCAGCTTGCGAGTTTCGATTTTGCTGGCTTCGACGTCGGGTTGATTGAAGGCGTTGATCCCGATGATGGATCCAGCGACGGCGGTAGCGATCTCCCAGCGGAAAAATTCCTGGCCGAGGTTGTAAGTGTCGCTGATAGAAATGCGAACCACTGGATGTCCGGCGGCTTCGAGGGCGGAAACTTTGGCGTCTTGCGTGGAGTCGGGGGCGGCATCGAAACGAACATACGCAAAAATTCGGTCGCTACCGTAGCTGGCGGGAGCGGCGGGTTGCTCGCGGTCCACGGGGATGATGCCTTTGCCCAGTTTGCCGGTGGATTCGGCAAGAAGCTGCTCGAGCCATGCGCCTAAATCGGAAATCGCGGGCGAGGCGATGATGGTGGCTTTATCGCGGCCGGATTTTGCAGCTGTGCCGAGAATAATTCCGAGCACGACCCCCGGATTTTGTTCCACCGGGACAGAGGCAGCGCAGGCTTGGGCCATTTCTTCGGTGCGGTCTAGGAACTTGGCGACGTCGAGTCCCATAACGGTGGCGGGAACGATGCCGAAATTCGAAAGCGCGGAATAACGACCTCCAATGCTGGGGACGCCGGGGAAAACGTGGCGGAATTTATCGGCTTCAGCTTCGGATTGCAGTTTAGAGCCGGGGTCGGTGACGGCGATGAAGCGGCTGCCGGCCTTTTCCGGGCCGATGGTTTGCTTCACTCGCTCGAAGAAGTACTGCTTGAAAATGTTGGGCTCGAGTGTAGTGCCGGACTTGCTGGAGACGATGAACAGCGTCTTCGCGGGATTGATCTTTGCTTCAGCAGCTTTTACTTGCGCCGGATCGGTTGAATCGAGCACATGGAGACGCGGCAAGCCGGGGACCTGGCCGAAGGTTTTAGTCAGGACTTCGGGGCAAAGGCTAGATCCTCCCATGCCGAGCAAGAGTATGTCGGTAAAGTCATCTTTGCGGATTTCATCGGCCAGGCGCTGGAACTGTTCTTTGTTTTCGATTTGCTTTTCGGTGATGTCCAGCCAGCCCAGCCATTGGCTCTCGTCGCTGTTTGTCCACAAGGAGGCGTCGCGCTGCCACAGGCGGCGGACTTTTCCGGCGGCGCGCCAGTCACTGATGGCTTGCGCTACTTCTTTGGTCAAGGCATCGGGCAGTTTGTAGCTCTGTTGGCTGATCTTGGGCGTTGTGCCGCCTTGCGTACTCTTTTCGACCGCAGCCAACAGTTTGTCGAAAGCCTCTGCAAAGAGGCGGACACCGTCGTCGGTCAGCTTGTCGGTGATGGCGTCAATCGAGATTCCCACTTCGGCGAGATCCTGCATCACCTGCTTGGCTTCATCAACGCCTTCGGTCAGAGTTTCGCGAGGTTGGCCGTGATCGCGGAACGCGTCAAACGTCGCGGGAGGAATAGTGTTGACGGTATCGGGGCCAATCATTTCCTGCACATAAAGAATGTCGGGGTAGGCTGGATTCTTGGTGCTGGTGCTCGCCCAAAGCACGCGCTGGGTCTGAGCCCCTCGGGAGCGAAGTTTGTCCCACTGCGGGCCGGAAAAGATATTCAGGTAGCGCTGATACGCAAGTTTTCCATTGGCAATGGCAACCTTGCCCAGCAAGTCTTTGAGCTTCTGTTCGTCTTGCGGGTTCTTCGCGGACTTCAGGCGCGCGGAGATTTCCGCGTCCACGGCGTTATCGATTCGGCTGATAAAGAAGCTGGCAACGCTGGCCATGCGGCTTACTTGTCCGCCGCCAGCGGCAAATTTTTCCAAGCCACGAATGTAAGCTTCCGCGACGCGCTGATAGACCACCTGCGAGAACAAGAGAGTGACGTTGATGTTGATGCCTTCGCTGATCAGTTGCTCGAACGCCGGAATGCCCTCGGCCGTGCCTGGAACTTTGATCATGACGTTCGGACGGTTCACGGCCTTCCAGAGTCGGCGTGCCTCTTCAATCGTGCCCTGGGTGTCGCGAGCGAGATAAGGAGAAACCTCCAAGCTGACGTAGCCATCTCGCTGGTTTGATTCCTGATAGATCGGACGCAAAAGGTCAGCGACGTCCTGAATGTCGCGAATGGCGATGAGTTCGTAACGTGCCTTGGCATCGAGGTCGGAACGCTTTTTCAACGACCCAAGTATGTCGGCGTAATCGGCGCTGCCGGCAATAGCTTTCTCGAAGATTGCAGGATTCGAAGTCATGCCGCGCAGGCCATCTTCTTCGATCAGGCGCTTGAGTTCGCCGCCGGTAATCAGGTCACGGCGAATGTAGTCCAGCCAGACCGACTGGCCAAACTTCAGCAGATCTTTTAGCGGGTTGGTGACTTTCGCGGTATCGAGAATTCCGGTGGGCTGCATAATTACCCTCTATTTCGTTTGCGCCAAAACTTGTTTGGCGGCTTGGATGACATGTTCGGTGGTAAATCCAAATTTCTTCATCAGGTCTTTTATGGGAGCGGATGCGCCGAATGTGGTCATACCGATAGTCGCACCTTGCATGCCGACATACCTCTCCCAGCCGAAAACCGATCCGGCTTCGACCGAAACCCTCGCCTTGACCTCCGGCGGGAGCACGGATTTCCTGTAGGCTTCATCCTGCATATCGAAAATGGGGGTTGAAGGCATGCTCACCACGCGGGCGCGAATGCCTTCTGCGGTGAGTTGCTCGTATGCGGACACGCAGAGTGAGAGTTCACTCCCCGTGCCAATTAGGATGATGTCCGGCTTCCCATCTTTGGCGTCGGCCAGAACGTACCCGCCCTTGGCCACACCAGACGCAGCCGCGTATTTCGACCGATCTATCGTGGGCAGCGCCTGCCGCGTAAGAACCAGGGCGACCGGATTGTGCTTCATGGGCAGGATTGTTTTCCAGGCCTCGACTACTTCATTGGCGTCGCCAGGACGCATCACGATCATGTGCGGCATCGCGCGCAAAGACGCCAATTGTTCGATCGGCTGATGAGTGGGACCATCTTCGCCGAGGCCGATGGAGTCGTGGGTGAGCACGTAAATAGTGGGAATTTCCATGAGCGCGGCCAGGCGCATGGAAGGACGCATGTAATCCGTGAAGTTGAAGAACGTGCCACCGAAAGCGCGGAGCCGCGAGAGCGCCATGCCGTTCAGGGCGGCGCCCATGGCATGTTCGCGGACACCGAAGTGAAGATTACGCCCACCATAGCTTCCCGCCTGGAAGTCGCCCGCGCCGTTCAGGTTCGTCTTGTTCGATGTTGCCAGGTCGGCGGATCCGCCGACTAGCCAGGGAATATTTTGGGCGACCACATTCAGCACTTTTCCGGAGCTCTCGCGGGTGGCCATTCCTTTGGGGTCGGGCGGGAAGCTGGGAAGGTTGTGGTCCCAGCCATTAGGCAGTTCACGATGCTGCATGCGATTAATCTGGTCGGCGAGATCGGGGAACTGCTGGCTGTAGCGCGCGAACAGATCGTGCCATTTCGCGGTCAGCTCATGCCCGCGGCGGCCGATGCCGTCCTGGAAATGTTCGAGCACACCGTCGGGGACCAGGAACTTGGCGTCTTCCGGCCAGCCGTAGAACTTCTTCACTAACTTGACTTCCTCTTCGCCGAGCGGTTCGCCGTGGGCGGCGCTGGTGTCCTGTTTGTGAGGAGATCCGTAGCCGATGTGGCTGTTCACGATGATCAGCGTAGGCCGGTCATTGGTGGCAAGAAAATTATTGAATGACGCTGTCAGGGCGTCGAGATCGTTCGCGTCGCCGACGTGCGTGGTGTTCCAGCCGTAGCCGCGGAAGCGGGTGGCCACGTCCTCACTGAAAGACCAATCGGCGGGACCATCCAGCGTGACTGAGTTGGCGTCGTAAATCCAGCACAGGTTGGGCAGCTTGAGATGTCCGGCGAGCGAGGCGGCTTCGCTGCCAACCCCTTCCATCATGTCGCCGTCGCCACAAAAGGCGTAAACGTTGTGGCTGAAAATCTCGAAGCCGGGACGGTTGTAATGCGCCGCGAGCCACTCTCCGGCAATCGCCATGCCGACGCTGTTGCCAATTCCCTGGCCCAACGGGCCAGTGGTGGTTTCCGCGCCGGGAGTAATGCGGTACTCGGGATGTCCGGGAGTCCGGCTATCAAGCTGGCGGAACTGTTTGATGTCGTCAAGTGAGATGGCGGCCTGCGGCAGGACCTCGGATTCGGAAGCGATGGCTTTGACCGCTGAGAGGTAAAGCATCGAATACAGCAGCATGGAGGCGTGCCCGTTCGACAGGATGAAGCGGTCGCGATTGGGCCAGACCGGGTCGGCGGGATCGTAACGCAGGAACTGCTGCCACAGGCAATAGGCGACCGGAGCCAGTCCCATCGGCGCGCCGGGATGTCCGGAGTTGGCCTTCTGCACTGCGTCAATGGACAAAGTGCGGATGGTGTTGATGCTCAGGCTCTCTATTTGCTTGCCGGCATTCTTTGCCACCGCCTGATCGCTTACTGCCATGAGTCTCTCCCTGGCTGCATCTATTAAGGCTGCCCCTGCCTCTATTTGCCGACAAGGTATTCCAGTTTACCAAGTTCGGGCACGCGTGGCGCGATGCTTCTGCCTGATTGTTAAGGATTCATTAATTGGGAGAATGAAAGCTGGCGCTGAGCCAGCGATCCACGATCCTGAGCCCCAATTTGTGGATCGAGCAGCCTTCCGCCCAACGCCAGAACGTTGGCATTGTTGTGTTCACGGCTAAGCTGGGCCTCGACTTCACTGTGCGCGTTGGCCGCACGGATTCCCGTCACCTTGTTCGCCGCAATGGACATCCCGATTCCCGCACCACACACCAGAATTCCCAGGTCTGCTTTGCCGGACGCCACTTGCTCGCCGACCAGCCGAGCGAAGTCAGGGCAGTCCACAGAATCCGGCGAGTTGGTGCCCCGGTCGTCCAGTTCAAAGCCGCGATTCGCTAAATGCTGTCGGATGATTTCCTTTAGTTCGAAACCGGCGTGGTCCGCGCCCAGGGCGATTTTCATTGACGATATTGTAGCAAGCACTCAGCCGTCAGCCGTCAGCCACAAAACTCCTTCGCCTCCGAGATCGAAAACGCAAGCTGAATTCTCTGTCTTGGCTGAACGCTGAGTGCTGAGTGCTAGCCCTTCAACGCCCTCCCCAAGAACGACGCCAAATGCCATCCGTCGAGATATTTGTATGGCGTTTCTCCCATGGAGTAGTGGCCGCAGGGGAGTATCGCAACCTTGTGGTCGAGATTGTGGCGCTCGAATTCAGCGACTACCTGGCGCGAAAATTCCGGCAGAAAGGTCAAATCGTACTTCGCGTAGACGACCAGCGATTTCCGCTTCCAGCGGGCGAATTGCTTGAAGTACGACATCGGGCTTACGGCGAGCCACAGCGCGCGCAGGCGGTCAATATCCAGTTGCGTCTCCAGCCCCTGCCGGATGTGGCGGGTAGATTGGCCGTGCCAGACAACGTCAGCGACGTAGGTGGAAGCGTGATTGAATGCGGCAACTTGGATTCGCGAATCGTGCGCAGCCGCCAAAAATGCATAGCACGAACCCAGGCTGGTGCCGGTGATTCCGAGCCGCTCGTAGCCTTGCTGCTGTAGCCAATCGAGACAGCAGCGAACGTCGAGCACGGCCTGGCGGCAGGCGTCCATGGTGCGGCCGATGTTGGCGGAAACCGCGTAGTCGGCGCGCCGGATTTCGGCGGGGCGGCGGATGTCGTGATACGGCATGCTCAACCGCAGCACGGAAATCCCCAGCCGATTCAGAATGCGGCAGAGCGAGTTGTAGTTCAGCGCATCCGAGTTCCAGTGCGGCAGCAGCACCACTGCGCTCTTACCTTTCGCCGGAAACCAGCGCGCGTTGACTAGATTGTTCTCCGGATAAGGAGTACGCACCGGCGAAGTGAAACGAAGAAACTCTGCATCGGTTCCGTGGACTTTTTTCTCCAGCAACGGATCAGGAATTTCCCGGGTGCTGAAGACCTGCACCTCGCGCTTTTCCAGCCGAAAATCCGAAGGTGTTTTGTGGGCGAAGAATTCGTCGCTCGCAGCAACCGCGCGCGCGTTGTACTCCAAAAGATAGCGTTCGCACTCCGCCTGAGTCTGATGAGGCAGGAATCCATTGCGGCATGGCCATTCGCGGCTCCACTCAATCCCCCACTCCAGCGGACGCACCACCCGGTTTTTGTCCACCGAGGTGAGACGCGTTTCCCAGTTATACATCCAGCGGGCGTAGAGAGAGGACATGTGTCCTTAGGATAGCAAGGAGAGCGTTGGGCACTCAGCAGGCAGCATTGACTGGCGGCATTTGGCACTTAGCACTTGGCATTTGGCCATCGAAGGACATTCGTAGCCACCAGGGAAAATCTAGACGGCCAAATGCTAAGTGTGCGCTCTTCAGCAGTACTTCCTCGGCACCCGCTTCGATATCGCGCAAAGGATTTCGTAGGGAATGGTGTGAGCCAGTTCGGCATGTTCGCGGGCATCCACGCTGAGGCCGTCGTGTGAGCCCAGAAGCACAACTTCATCGGCCACCGCGATGCCAGGGATTCCGGTTACGTCCACCAGGGTCAGGTCCATGGAGATGCGTCCGACGATGGGTGCATAATGTTCGCGCACAATGACTCTTCCGCCCTCAGAGAGTCCGCGGTTCAGGCCATCGGCATATCCGACGGGAAGCACTGCAATCCGGGCTGGAGCCTTGGTGATGTAGGTGCCTCCGTATCCAAGCGCCTGGCCGGCGCGCATCTCGCGCAAAGAAAGAATCCGGGTCTTCCAGGTCAGCACTGGTTTCACATCGAGCCGGAGCTTGCTGCCGCCGCTCACCACCCGTCCCGCACGCTCGAACGGCAGATGATACCCGTAAAGGGCCAGTCCCGGACGCACCATCGTGTTCCAACTTTCATGGTGCGAGATGACGGCTGAAGTATTCGCGGCATGGACCAGCGGTGGATCGAAACCAGCTTCACGAAGCAGGCGGCGGCCGTCTTCAAAAACCTTGAGTTGTTCGTTGACGGAAGGAGCGTCCAGCACTTCGGAAGATGCCAAGTGTGTGGCGAAACCTTCGAGCTTCAAGTGGGGCGAGGATTTGAGGGCTGCGCAGAGTGCTGGCAGATCCTCCGCCGCCGCGCCCAAACGTCCCATGCCGCTGTCCAGCTTGAGATGAATCGCATGTTGCGGAACCCCAACCCGAGCCGCAGCCCGTTCCAGCAGTTCGATATGCCCGATCTCCCAAATTGTAGGGGTAAGGCCGAGGCGGACGATCTCTTCTTCCTCACCGCGCCAGAAACCGGTCATCAGCAGAATTCGAGTGGCGATTCCTTCTTCGCGGAGCGGGATCGCTTCGTCGAGTGAGGTCACGGCCAGCCAGGTGGCGCCTTCGGTCTCCAGCGCTTTGGAGCACTCGACCGCGCCGTGCCCGTAGCCGGAGGCTTTCACTACTGCGCAGACGGTCACTCCGTTGCCCACGTAATCGCGGATAGTGCGGTAGTTTTGGCGGAGATTTCCCAGGCAAACTTCAGCCCACGTGGGACGAGTCGCCGTCCGCTTCGCGATTTCAATGGTGGCCACCACTGGCGATTATAATTGGCCGTCGCCCCGTCCCTAGGTTACCGTTGGGCTACTCGCCAGAACCACTGTTGCGGTAGTCCCGGTCCTTAATGTGCCAGCACAAAGTTCACCGTGATCTCGGTCTCAACCTCGATGGGTTCGCCGTTGAGTAAATAGGGACGGTACTTCCATTGTCCGACCGCCTGCTTCGCTGCGAGAGCAAGCACTCCAGGTCCGCTAGCCACCTCCAATCGCTCGATGTTGCCCTCGCGGCTGATAATCGCCTTCAGGATCACAGATCCTTCCAGATGAATCTGTTTGGCGATAGGTGGGTACTGCGGCTCGATCCGGCGGATGAGGTTGCCTTCCATCATTTCCGAGACACGCATGGGTCGTAACAGGGCAGGCCGTGTCGGGAGAATCGAGGGTCCGGAGCCGACAACCGACAGCAGGTCTCCGCTTCCTCCAAAGCCTAACCGTGGCGGATCTGGAGTTGGATCGTCTCCCGTGGGATGCGACTTGCCGAAGGTGATACCGTTCCGTGAAACGATAAATGGGGCGGGCATGGCTGGCCCGGTTGAGCCAGTCCCACTGCTATTGGTGTCAGCTCGCACCTCTCCTCTTGACATGGGCACGAAAATCCGCCGGGCCAGAAATATCTGAGGCAGGTTCTGCGGATAAAGCATGGGAAAAACCAGCGCGGCCGTGACCAAGACTGCCTGTAGGGTGAACGATGCGAGAGCTGTCCAGCGTCGGGCGGAAGGTTGCGCGGATGATAGTCCGGAAAACATGTGTCCTCTCCTCAACAGTGGTGCTGTTGCGAATAAAGACACCACGGTTGGACTCGCCGGACTGTGGAGCGAGAAAAATAAAAAAGCCGCGATTTCTCGCGGCTTTGGGAACTAAACTCTGTCTCTGGTGTCGCCTACTGTTTAGCTGGCGGTGTGGTGCCCGGCTTGGTCGCCCCTGGAGTCGCCGGCTTCGAAGTAGCGCCGCTGCCTGAGGGCCTTGCCCCGGTCGCACCAGCGGGCCTTGCAGGCGCCGGAACACCCGATTTGGCGTTGTAAGCGTCGACGACCGGCTTGGTAATATCCAGCGTGCCGCTGTTCCACAGCACCGGCCCATTCGGCCATTGGTTGTTCGTGGAGGCGTCAATGATCAAGGCAAAACCGTTGTTTTTCGCATAATCAACGATCATGGGCGCCATCTTCTGCAGAATGCGCTGCGCAATCTCGTTCTCTTGGTTTCGCGCATCCTCCTGGGCGTCCTGAGCGTCACGCTCCAAAGCTTTCTGTTTGGTTTCAATCTGCTTCGCCAGGCCGTTCTTGGCCTCTTCGTTCAGTTTGTCACCCTGGGTATTAAGCTGCTTCTTTAGGCCATCGATCTCCTCGTTTTTTGCCTTCAGCTCGTTTTGTTTAGGTTCGAGCTTTTTGCTCAAGGTATCAAAGTCGCGCTGGCCTTCGTAACTGGCAAAGATGGCACCTTCAACATTGATGGTTCCAATTTTGCTGCCGGTGGCGCCCGCAACTGCAGGGGGATCGCCAGCCGAGGGCGCGGCGGGAAGTGCTGCGGAAGACGCGCCACTGGTTTGGGCCAATGCCGCTGCCGAGAATAGCACCGCCGCAACCGTGAGAGAACGCATAAGCGTAAGTTTCATGTGATTAACTGGACTCCTTAGGAGTACTGCTCCTGAATTTTGTAAGATGCGACTTCTTCAGATATCGGAATGCCCGGCCACACAACTACCTTTTTTGCGAGTAAGGCGAGCCGATTCAGACTCTCGCATGAAAACTGGGAGCGCCGCGAAAACGCCACGCACAACCGGCGACTCAGGTGTGTGGACGATCCATTATAGAAACAGCCTCTCTTGGCCGTCAATCCTCCTAGAAAGTCGTCCCTACAGTAAAGCGGAACGTCTTGCGCGGCTCGCGGAGCTGATAGGGCGGCGAAAACGTGTTGCTGGCCAGCTTAAAGGTATAGTCGCCCGCATCTCCGGCAGGAAACATGCTACGTGTGATCGGCACCGGCGACTGCGACAATTCGTTGAGCCGCAGCGGGTTATACGCCCAGTAGATGCGGAATGGAGCGTTTACAACGGGAAGGAAGACCTGCAACTCAACTCCGGTGGAAGCCCGCGGCTGCCAGTTGGTTCCGCCTAGAACTGAAAGATTCTGGCTGAATGTGAACTTCTGCGTGCCTAAACATGTGTTGAAGAATGGATCCAGCTCGGGGCAACCATACGGAGTGCTGTTGATGGCGGTGAACTGGCCGTTATTGATGCGCAACTGCGATCGCCTCAAGATGGGATCAAACCCGAAATCGAAAAAGGGTGCAATTGCTACTGGCCCCGCGATGGTAATCCGGTATTCAGCATTGGAGACCAGACTGAGATCTCCGCCGGGAAACGTGATCTGGTCCACGGGGATGAGGATTTTGTAGCAGTTCGGTTCAGTACCCAACGAGCACGGCCCCAGGGCGGGGTTCTTCACCACAAATGTATTGTCCCGATTCCGCAAGGTGACCGAGGAAGCGGTGGGCAGAAATGCGACTGGCGATATGGAACGAATATCAAAGCCGCGGAGGTCATTTTCTCCACCCATGTAGGACCGCTGGAAGGGAGGAGCAACCAGCCCTCCAAATCCCGAGAGAAACGAACCCTGGAAATGGATGCCGACGGTATTGCGGTGGTTCTGCAGCGGAAAATGATGCTTGTATTCGACGATGGGGCGGACCGTCCTTACGGTCCCGCCTAGGCCGGAAATTTCACCGCCTACGAAATATTCCGTACCCGAGTGAGGGTACAACGCTGCGTCCAACTTGTTCTCGGAATAGCTCACAAGAATCTTGCTGGTCACAATCCCATTCAATGCGTTAGGCCCGCTAACTCCACTGAAGGCGAGAAAGTTAAACAAATTTTTGGACGCGGTAGTTAACGCCACCAAGGACGACACATCGTAGGAATACGTAGCGCTGACGCGCTTAAAAGACCGATGCAGCGGGTAGGAAGCGTTAAGAGAGAAGCCCTTGCTGGCCTGGGTGTAGTTTTGCAGGCTCTGTAACTGTGCCGCCGACACGTTCAATACCTGCCCGGTGATGAGCGCGCTCTGCCTCGCTTGGTCGTAACTCAGCTTTCGGCCATACACGGTGAAGCCAGCGCTTAGCGGACGGTCAAACAAGTAGGGCTCGGTGAATCCAAGCGTAATGTCACGTTGCAGGGAGCCAATGTTCGCTTGGACGGACAGAGTGTCGCCCAAACCCAAGAAGTTGTTGGTGGTGTAGCTCAGGCCGATGAACGAACCGGCCAAACCGCTGACCCCGCCTGAAAGCCCGATCTGGTTCTTGCCCTTTTCCTTGAGCTTCAGGGTTAGATCAACCGTGCCTCCTTTTTCGTCGAGATGGCGTTCAGTGACGGTGGGATCATCGGGCTTGATCTGCTCGAAGTACCCAAGCTGATTCAACCGCTGAATACTGAGCTTCCAATACTGTTCGTTATAAAGTTGTCCCTCCTCCAGCACCAGTTCGCGCCGGATGACCTTGTCACGGGTAGTCGTGTTCCCGGAAAACTCGATCCGGCGAACAGAAAACTGCTTGCCTTCATCCACGTCAATATCAAAAGATACCTGCTTTTTTTGTTCGTCAAAGCTGGGAGTTGGGATGGAGGTGAAGTTGATGTATCCGCCGCTGGCGTAAAACGTCTTCAGGTTTTCCAGTCCTTTGGCGATCTTCTGGCGATTGAAAATTTCACCATCTTTGATGGGGAAAAGATTGCGCAGGACCTTACTATTCGCGTAGGCCTTGTTGTTCTTGAAGGTGATGCTTCCCAGGAAGTAGCGTTCCCCTTCCTCGATGGGAACGGTGATGTCCATAGACTTGCCCGCGCCGTGCTGAATCAGTGGAATGTGAAATCCGGAATGGCCAGTGTCGCGAATCTTGGTTTGCGGCTCACCCACCACTCCCTTGAAGTACCCGCGGTTCTGCAAGGCCTCGCGAACCAGTTCCATGTCCTCATCGAGTTTGGTCGCGTCATAAGTCTTGGCAAAAATGTTTTCCAGAAAGATCGAATGTGGTACTCCAATCGGACGCATGAAGTGCATGGCGTGCCGCAGCTCTCGGCTCTTCACGTTCTTGTTGCCTTCAAACTTGATCCGTCCTACTTTGACTTTCGGCCCCTCCCTGACCACAAACGTCACTCCCACCGACGCGGGCGGTATGGGGCGCACTTCAGTCCGGATGGTGGCGAACTGATGTCCGTGCTCCGCCTCCAACTGCTTGATCGTGACCTCGGCCTTCTTCACTTTGGTGGGATCATACTGCGATTCGACCGAGAGCCCGACTTTGGCTTCTTTGAACCGGTCGAGAATGTCGCTCTTCGAAATCGCGTTGATCCCGAGATAGTTGATCTCTTTGATCCGCGGCTTTTCCTTCACATAGACGTGAATAACCCACCCTTTGGGTGTGGCCTCGCGTTCGAAGCGGATGTCCTCGAAGTAGCCGGTATTCCACAGTGAGTTAAAGTCCCGCTCGATGGCCGCTTGGTCGTAGACGTCACCAGGATGGGTGAAGATATGCGCTCGAACCGCTTCTGCGGGAACGCTGCGATTGCCGTGGACTTCAATGGCGCTGACCAAGTCCTGCTGAGCGAGCGCGGGCGTCGCGCCGGCCAGTAGGAAAAGTAGGCCCGCTAAACCACCGAGGAGATCAAGACAAACCTTTCCAAATGAATGAGATGCGCGTCTGGCGGTGAACTTCGCCAGACACCCTGAGATGCTTTGTCCCCAAATCGCAGGACTATCCTGATGAATGCGAGAAATCGCCAGTTACCTCAGATAGGTAGAGTATGGAAAACCGCAATTATACGGTAGAGCGGTGGAGAGCGTCCAAGACCGCCGCTTCAACTTGCACTCACGGGGTCCCGCCGAAAAAGCTCCACCTCAACCAAGACGGAATAAAACGTGGCGGAGTTGCCCATGTCGGTGAGTTTTTCCGACGTAAGTACGTTGATGTTTCGATTGCCGGGTGTAAGTTTTGCCCAGTGCAGCTTCGCCGCAACTACTCCTGGCGAAACGTTGCCATCTACTTTGGCTTTCAGTTGCATTTCGCCGCGGCGATTAAACGCTTTCACCGTATCGCCATCACGAATGCCGCGCGGCAGCGCATCGGACGGATTCATCTCCAGCAGGCCAACTTCCTCGAGCGACTGCATGCCCGGCAAGTTAGAGAAAGTCGAGTTCAGGAAGTTGTCGGCTTTGCGCGCCAGCAGTTCCAGAGGAAAGGCTTTCGCGTTGCCGGTGTGGCGAGACTCTTCCGGCGGAATAAAAGCCGCGACCGGGTCGAGCCCCAAAGCTTTGAGGCTCTCGTTGTAAAGCAGCGCCTTGCCGCTTGGAGTGCGGAAATTGCCTTTCGCAAAAGGCAGAAAGGGTTTAGTCGATGCGTTTCCGTTCCCCTCAAAATTTAGCCTGATGTGCCCTTCGTTCTCCAGCCGCTCTCGAGTGATTCCGTGTAGCCAGGGATTAGGCGATGCCAGCGCCTCATCCATCATGTCTTCAACCGAATCCTGAAAGCATTCTTCCTCAAATCCCATTCTCTTAGCCAAAACCCGAAACAAATCTACATTCGACCGACACTCGCCTAGAGGCTCAATCGCCTGATTCGACGCCTGGAGATAGTAGTGCCCGTACGCGGATTGCAGTTCCTTGTGCTCGAAGAAAGTTGTCGCCGGCAGGACGATGTCGGCATAGTCGGTGGTGTCGGTGAAAAACTGCTCATGCACGACGGTAAACAAATCAGACCGCAGCAGACCGCGAACGACGTCATTGTGATTGGGACAAACTGCCGCCGGATTCGAGTTGTATACGAACAGAGCCTTCACCGGAGGATCATTCACCACATTCAGCGCCTGACCCAGTTCGACCATGTTGATGGTCCGAGCATCTCTGCCCAATGACGATTGCATGAGGTCGGTGCGTTCAAGTGCGGCGTTGTTCAGTCCAAACGCGGCACTGGTGGAAAGCTGGAAGCCGCCGCCAACCTCTTTCCATGAACCGGTGATGCACGGGAGCATAGCAATCGTCCGCGAAGCCATGCCGCCATTCTGTGAGCGCTGTACCCCATAGTTCATGCGAATGGCCGCCGGCCGGCAAGTTGCGTACTCCACTGCGAGTTTCTCGATGTCAGCGGCGGACATTCCCGTCCACTGCGCAACCTTTCCCGGCGGATACTCCTGCACTTTCACCCGCAACTCGTCAAATCCTGCGGTGTGCTGGGAGATGTAATCGGCGTCGTGCAGGTTCTGGTTGATGATGACGTGCATCATGCCGAGGGCAAGCGCGACGTCAGTGCCGGGATTGATCGGAATGTGCCAGTCGGCGCAGGCCGCGGTGCGCGTCCGATAGGGATCAATCACTACCAGTTTCGCGTCGTCGCGTCGCGCCTCTTCGATGAAAGGCCAAAGGTGCACATTGTTGCCGTGGATATTTGCCGCCCAGGCGATGATGTATTTGGAATGCCGGAACTGTTCCGGCTCCGTCCCCATGTTTGCGCCGTAAACCGACCTGACGCCGGCGCCACCGGCTTCTGAGCATATGTTGCGGGCAAGCTGCGATGCCCCCAGCCGATGGAAAAACCGGCGGTCCATCGAGCCATAGTTAAGCTTGCCCAGCGTCCCACCGTAGGAGTACGGCAGGATGGCCTCGCTGCCGAACTCACCGGCAATGCTCTTCAGCCGCAAAGTAATCTCGTCGAGCGCTTCGTTCCAGGTAATGCGCTGGAAGACCTGCTCAGCCTGTGTGGCGCGGACACTTTTGTCCGCGAACCCTTTCGGTCGCACCCGCTTCATCGGATACAAAACGCGGTCCGGCGAATAAACTCTATCCAGATATTTCGCGACCTTAGCGCACAAAAACCCCCGCGTAACCGGGTGCGCAGGATCGCCTTGTATCTTGACCGCCCGGCCATCGTCAACCGTGATCAAGACCCCGCACGCATCGGGACAATCATGCGGACACGCGGCATGGACCGTTTTTTTCACAATGCTCTGATTATACGGCGGGCGTGCGGAACTTATTTCAGGCCCACGTAGAGATCAACTTGCGCGTTTTGCGGATCCTGGCTGCGCTGGTCGTAAATCTCGAAGTCGGTCTTGTAGGTCCGCCGGATCTTTTTTTCTGCTTCAAGCTTAAAGATCGCTTGCCATGCTTGCGGCACTACCTTGGCAAGCGGTCCCTTTTCACTGTTGAGCACAGCAAAGTGTCCTCCGGCGACATTCTTTGCCACCATTCCCGGCGGCGGAAGAGTGCCTTCCTTCACCATGGCGCCGATCACGAAATCGTATTCGCCGTTGTGGTCGCTCGCGTAGTCGGAGTAAAGGGCGTAGATATTTCCGCTAATCTTGTTCGGAATTTTCGTCAGATTCCCTTCCAGAAAAAACTTCTGCCACTGCCTGGGAATCATGCCGTCGCCGGTCGCCTCTTTCGCATTCGTGGTGCGGGCCCCAATCCCGATCACTTGAAACCCTGGCAAATGTGCGCGGGTGATGACGTCCTCCTTATGGCCGTTGGCTATTGCTATTTGGTCGGCCGCAAAACCCGCGCCCAGCAGGCTGGCAATGCAGAAACAGATGATGGCGCGAAACATCTCTGCTAGGCCTCAGATTCCGGGGTGGCAGCCAACCGAGCCCAACAGCCAACAACCGCCCTACTTAATTTCCATCACTTCTTTTTCCTTCGTCTTGCACATCTCTTCCATTTTCTTGATTTCGTCGTCGGTGAGCTTTTGGATTTCGTCCATGGAGCGCTTTTCTTCGTCTTCGGTGATCTTCTTGTCCTTGAGCGCTTTCTTGATAGCATCGTTGCCATCCCGGCGGATGTTACGGACAGCGGTGCGATGGTCCTCGAGAACTTTGTGCAGATGTTTCACCATCTCCTTGCGACGCTCCTCAGTCAACGCCGGTATCGGCACGCGAATGATCTTGCCATCGTTCATCGGGTTCAGCCCCAGCTCGCCGGAACGAATGGCCTTTTCAATGGCCCCGAGTTGGCTGGGATCGTAGGGCTGCACCGTGATCAATTGCGGCTCCGGGGCGTGGACCGTGGCAACCTGATTCAACGGCATTTGCCCGCCGTAGGCTTCTACGATCACCGAGTCCAGCATGTGCACCGAAGCCCGGCCGGTGCGTGTGCCCACCAGCGCTTTGCGGAAATCTTCGACTGCCTTGTCCATGCGGGTCTTCAGTTGTATGTAAGTCTCTTTGAGTCCGGGGACCGCCGCCATCGTAGGTTGCGCCATGTCTGTGCTCCCTCAGAAGTTAGCTTTGGAACGCTGAATTATAAACCGTGGTGGACGCGAAGCGTTGCCTCAAGCCATTCATCCTGGTTCGCGCGGCCTCCGCGATTCCCACCCCAGCGACAGTCATCCCGAGCGAGGAAGATCGTCCGTATCGCGGCTATCTTCGCAGTCGAGGGACCTGCTGTTTGCCCGCGGCGAGTTGACGACACGAGGCGCAACACCAGAATCGGGTGGTGAGGAGCGGGCGGGGACGCCCGCCACTCCAAAATCGGCTTATGTAAGAAACTGGAATTTTTCAAGCACTGCCGCCGGCAGTTCCTCCCGCTTCTTCTTCCCCTTAAATCCCAGATCATGCCCGGCACCCTCGACCGGCAGCAGCAGGGTCTTGGCCGAAATCAGCTTGCGCGCACTTTCGATCTCGTCCATCGTCCCGAAGGGATCGCGCGTGCCGTGCACGAACATCACCGGGACCTCGATCTTAGGCAGATGCTGCGTCCGCGGCTTCTCGGGATGGCCGGGAGGGTGCAGAGGATAGGACAGCAGAAGCAGCCCGTCCGCCAGTGGCTTCTGCTTGGCGCCCAGCCCATCGGCGACAAGCATGGATGCCTGGCGGCCGCCATAACTCTGTCCGCCGAGGAAGAGACGGCCGGGGAAAAGGTTCCTCATCGCCGCCACCGCGTGCTTCAGTCCCTCGCGATCGCGGATCGCATTGCCAGGCCTGGGCGGCCCATAGGGCCGCTGCTGACGAAAGGGCAGATCGCAGCGCAGCACGGCGAAACCGGTGCCAACAAAGGCCTCCGCCAGCGCCACCAGCAGCGCCATCTGCGCGTTGCCGCCCGCTCCGTGGGTGAGGATCAGGCTATCGCCGGAGGCGGATTCGGGGCGATGCAGGAATCCGCGAACCGGAGGATCGGAGGAGGTGTCGGAAAAGCGTTCGGCGGGATTCATCAGGTATCCACAACTGCTTCCATTGCCGCTTCGCCTACGAACGGAATCGTAATCCCGAGCCAGTCCTCGCCCTTCGTTTCAACGCTAACATCCCACCTGACCGGCTGTTCAGTCGGGTCCTCAAGCCCGAAGCCCGTAAGCTCAACAGCGCTGAACATGTCGTCAGGCAATTGCGGCCGTTCCCAATCTTTGAAGGCCTGCTCCAGCCCGGGACGGCACGAAATCAGAATCTGCTCAAACTGGGCTGGCAGGGCGAGATAGAACCGTCGTGCCTCTAGCGTCGGACCGCGCTCCCCTCCTCGAAGGGTGATCCATACGACCTTGCCAGTCTTCGGA
>Ga0185299_10003002_pt1 | contig 23796 bp, 11 predicted proteins | sample PaiPotPPA55metaG_FD_128002 | JGI IMG/M metagenome (GOLD analysis project Ga0185299, IMG submission 128002) | Iron sulfur acid spring bacterial and archeal communities from Banff, Canada, to study Microbial Dark Matter (Phase II) - Paint Pots PPA... ... | reverse complement strand
AAGCCGCTTCGGGCTTAAACCATCCCAACATTTGCACCATTTATGACGTGGGCGACGATGCGGGCCGCGTGTTTATCGCCATGGAGTATCTTGAAGGCCAGACGCTACGGCATTTCATTCAGGGTGCTTCCGTTGATCTTGAGCGCACTCTCGATATCGCCATTGAAATATCCGATGCCTTGGACGCCGCGCACGCCGCCGGCATCGTCCATCGCGATATTAAGCCTGCGAACATTTTCGTCACCAAACGCGGTCACGCCAAGATTCTTGATTTCGGGTTGGCCAAGATGTCCGCACAGGATAAAGGCCCAAAGGTGGACACCCAAGCCACTATCGAGCAGGAGCAACTCACAAGCCCGGGCACAACCGTGGGCACGATTGCCTATATGTCTCCCGAACAAGTACGCGGAAAAGAGTTGGACGCGCGCACCGATCTGTTTTCCTTCGCGGTGGTGCTGTATGAAATGGGCACCGGGCAATTACCGTTTCGAGGCGACACCTCAGGGGTGGTCTTCGAGGGAATCCTCAATCGCATTCCTACGCCGCCAATGCGTATTAATCCAGATCTGCCCGTGAAGTTTGAAGAAATCGTTCAGAAGGGACTCGAGAAAGATCGCAATCTTCGTTACCAGCATGCCGCAGACCTACGTACCGACCTGCAGCGTTTGAAGCGTGACCTCGATTCCAAGCGCTCGGCCAGCGTCTCGGAAGCAGAATATGTGCCGACTGCCGTCTCCTCCAGATCTATACCCAGCCAAGGCAAGGTGACACATAGCAGTGGTTCATCGAAGGTGGTGGCCGCGGCCCGACAGCACAAGTTCAGTTTCTCAGCCATAGCATTCATAGTTTTGTTGGTGCTTGGGGCCGCAGGGTACGGAATTTATTCTTTTCTCAACCGCTCCCGCCCGGCTCCGTTTTCAAATTTCGTGGTGACACAAATCACGAACACAGGAACAACCGAGCAAACCGCTATCTCTCCTGATGGCAAGTTTCTCGTTAGTGTGCAGCGGGACAAGGGCCAGGAAAGCTTGTGGCTGCGCAACATTGCTACCGCCAGCGATACGCAGGTGGTGTCCAGCAGAGGACAAAGATTTACAGGACCGGGATTTACACCTGATGGGAATTACATCTATTTTCGTGAAACCGCGCCGGGCATGTCCGGGCTCTACATGTTGCTACGCGCGCCAGTCCTGGGGGGCAAGCCAGAAGCGGTGGCTAAAGATGTAGACAGCGATGTAAGTTTCTCCCCTGACGGCAAGAGCATGGTGTTTATCCGTGTGAACGATCCGGAAATTGGAAAGTGGCGGCTTATTGCGGCTTATGCAGATGGCTCAAACGAAAAGGTTCTGTACGTCAGCGCGGAACAAAATAGCCAAAAGTCGGTAGCCTGGTCCCCAGACGGCCGTCGGGTAGCCGTGTCGATCGGTGCAGCCGGTGGCTCCGCGATCGGAACGATCTCCATGTACGAATTGGCGAGTTCGCAAATGCGCAAGTTCGCGGAGTTCAACGACAAAGCTCCGAACCGGCTTGCGTGGTTTCCGGACGGCCGCTGGCTACTGATGATCTATGGAGCAAGAGGCGAGAGTTTTTCAACCCAGGATCAGATCGGAATGTTCTCCTATCCGGGCGGACAGTTTCACGCGATTACCAATGACACCAATGCTCACGAGACGCTGACCATTTCCAGCGATGGACGTACCGTCGCCACGGTACAGCAGCGGCTGAGTAGTGAAATTCAACTACTACCATCGTCAGGAAGGGGAGTTGGCGCTGTTGTCCCGGGGCTGCCAGCCCAAGGGTTCATCGCAGCGTTCGATTGGTTGAGCAACGATGAGCTGGTGGTTTCCAAAGGCGTGCGAATGTTGCGATTGAAAATTGATGGGAGCAATTTGGTAAGTATCGTAAATGGTCCGACAGGGCTCATCGGCAACATTAATGTCTGCGGCGGCGAGCGTTCCGTTGTTTTCGGCTGGTACTTTCGCGGCGGAGAAAAAGGGGGAAGACTCTGGCGCACGGATGCGGACGGGTCCGCTCCTGTTCCTTTAACTCCGCTTGGAGAACCGGAATTGTGGCAGTGCTCACAGGATGGGAAATGGCTTTACGAAGCCGGTATTTCTGGGAATCCCGAAATTCGGCGGTCGTCGCTCGCTAACGACGGGAGCAGCGAAGTGTTACCTGGCAGCAATGCTGCAGATTCGCTGCTCATGAGCACGGCGCTTTCGCCGGACGGGCGGGTGCTCGCACGCTTGGTGGCCGAAGAGCATCCCGAAACGCGCAATTACACGCAAAAAATTTTGTTGCAGGATCTAACCGAAAGCGGCGAATCTGCGGTGCGCACAATTCCTCTGGAATCCGATAGAAACTTTACATTTCACGGTTTGTCTCCTGATACCTCTTTTCGGTTCACACCCGACGGAAAAGCCCTGGCTTTTGTGGTGGAAGAAAAAGGCACGGACAATATCTGGCTGCAGCCGGTGGACGGTTCGAAAGGCCGTCAGATCACGGATTTTAAGTCGGAAGAAATCACCGGATTTCGCTGGTCACCGGATGGAAAACAACTGGCCTTAGTAAGACATCACAGCGGTGCAGATGTGATTCTTTTGCGCGATTCGGCAGTGACTGCACAATAAAGGAATATTTGACCGAGCAGCGTAGTCGCACGGTGGAAACGCAGGTGAAATCTAGCGCGCAATTGCAGTGTTGACTGGCGGAGCTGCGGTGACGGTGTCTTCTTCGATGGCGGGCACGAGGCGAGTGAGTTTTCCAGCAAGCAGGCGGCGGTATTTGGTGCGCTCGTCGAGATTCATGTCCACAATTTCAAAAGCCATGTCTTGCGCGCGATAATCGCGCATTAACGCGGTGGCTTGCAAACTGCGCAAACCCAACTGCAACTTGAGCTGAACATGTGTGCCAGGTGCGAGATGGCGGCTGATTGTAGCTACGCCGCCGGCCAGACTGGCGGTTTTAATTTCCAGGCGGCAATTTTCTTTCAGGTTGGTACTGACAGCGCTGAGCGGTTTTCTCAGGCGCACACGAGTGTGCCTGCGTTGTCGAACAAATTTTGAGTTGGCAAAAATTGTTAAGGGTGCAAGCGTCAGATCTTCATTTTCGATGCCGCTCTTGGGCAGAAAGTCCTGAGCCCAGCCGAGGTCAAGTTTCTCAAGGGCTTGCAACGCGGCAATGCGCAACTCCTGCGAATGCGTCCAGCCGAATACTTTTTTGCCGCCGGCAATACGCTTGAGCGCAGCAATAGATTCCGTTGCTGGGATACGGCCCAGCGCTTCCACTGCTTTCACCCGTAGATATTGACCGGAGCCGATGGGCAGATCGCCGTCCACGATGGTCAATAAGCGGCCAAGAGCTTCGCGATCGGCAGACATTCCAATTTCATCGATGACCAATGGCATGACCAGCGGATCGACATAGTCCAGAATGTCCAGCAAAATGCGGCAGCGCCCTGTTGCACCGCTGCCGGAAATCTGGCGCACAATGCGATCCTGGGCACTACGCGCAAAGTCCCTGATGCGCCCGGGGAGAAACACTTCCACGGCTTGCGGGTCCAGCTTGCTCAGCAAGCCGGCCATCTCAACGGCTTCCGTAACCGGTCCGCCGCGTATTGCGCTACGCAGATATTGCAACCCGTGTTCGCCCAGATCTCCGGCCAGGTTGGCCACATGTTCCGCGTCCTCGCGGTGGCCACAGCGATTAAAACGCGCGCAAAGCTGTTCCATGGCTGCTTGCGGCAAAAGCTTCAAGACTCCGGTGAGGCCAGCAGCAGCTTGACGCGCGCGCAACGCTTCATCGACAAAATCGGGCACGCGCTCTTCAATACCCATTTTGCCGCGCAAACTGCGCCCAACTCCCGGACGCTGCGCTTCCACGCCGTCCACTAATTCCAGAGCTTGCTCCATGGCCGAAAAGGAGCGGCTCGATGCGGCTTCCTGGCTGAGCCGCACGAACGCGGCGCTGACCATACCTTGCACTTCCGCATCCTGCTCGATACTCAGCCGGAGGCCGACGTGGCGCAGCGCTTCACCAAGAAGTCTTGGACTGGCTTTGGAATAAAGCTCAGCTAGCTCAGATAAACCAGCAGCGGCTTTTTTGCGCGCTTCGGCTTCTTCGCTGTCGGCACAGGATGCATAATTTTGCAAAATCTCGATGGCTTCCGCGACGTTTCCTTTTTCGAGCAGGCCAGCGACGTAGGACTGCACGTTGCGCGGCGGAATGCACCACGCATCTTCGGAAAGCAAAACACTTTGCTTGCCGCTGTCAGGTACGGCGGCCCAGAATTGGCGGTCGAGGATTTCGCGGTGAGATTCCACGAGAATTCCCGCGTCAGTCATCTTATTTTCATGCGAGCCGAGAATGTTACGGAGACTTTCAATCTCCTGATTCATGCGATCAAGCATCTGGCGAACGGCGCTGACTTTTACATCGCCATGCTCGAATTGCTCCAGGGCGAAACGGATGGCCAGGTGTTCGGCCAGCTGCACCAGCATGGTTTCATCAGGTTTGGCTTGCGTGGTTTGAGCCGCCAGACCTGCGATGGCCTGACGTAGCGTGGCCTGTGCGGTGCCGGGCAATTGCGCAATCTGTTGTTGGAATGTGCCGGCACCGGCAATTCCACCTTGACCGGAAGCGATCTGACCAAAACTTGTAAGGGCGGCAAGTATTCTGAACATCTCCGCTTCACTGGGCGCGACAGCTCTGCCATCCGAATAGCTTGGGACGAGTCCTTCTGGGACGGCTGTCCCAGCCGGGACCCAGTATCCGCCCGCGTCTCCACCTCGGGATGAAGAGGAAAGTTCGTTGCCCGGGCCGGTTGCAAACTCGACGTCCGGATTACCTGTGCCGGCAACACCGGGTCCCATTGCCGCTGTGCCGCGCGGACCGAAGCCTGTGCCGCCGGTGCCGAAGCCAGCACCGCCTGTGCCGGGGCCCACCGCTCCGGCGGATCCCGAGCCACTAACGCTGGCACTGGCACCTTCGATGTGCGAGCCTTGCGCTGCAGCAATCAACTCCAATAATTTTTTGGGATCGTTGAGCCACTGCTTGAATTGATCCTGACTGGCATCGCCGAGCGAGGCAACAGCAAGCTGCGCCGCTATACTGGCGTCTTTCAGGCGCGCGTCGGTGGCAATGAAGCAGATTTCGTTAATGCGCACGCCGCGCGCTCCCACGAGGGCGGATTTAAGTTGCAGCACCAGCTCGGCGGGCCTGGCTTTACTGGTGGGAAAGGCACGCGCGAAGCGCCGCAATTCCTCCTGAGTCACAATAGGAAAAAATTGAACACTGGCAATTCCAGCGGTAGAAAGCAATAACGCGAACTGCCTTTCCGCCGGAGCACCTTCAAGCGGGACACCATCAAGCAGTAATTGTGAGCCCGTCGCACCCAGGAGGAGCCCAGACTCAGAGGCAGGAGGCATGGCGGCTTGCAACTCACGCCAGGCGATGTCCAGATGCTCGATGGTGCGCACATGGTCGTAACCATAGAGACGCGCGAACTTCAATAGAATATTCAGGCTGCGGACGAACGCGCGTGCTGAGGCTGCGTGCGGATCTATTTTCATGATCGTCCCGGAGAACCCCACAATAGGACTTCCTGTCTAGTACCCTAAGTTCCAGAACGGTCCCGTGCAATGGTACATAGGTCCTATGTGCCCAGCAGGTCAAGTAACGGGCAGGGGTCAAAATTCGAGCGGTGGTGCTTGTCGGAAAGTACGTCGATTGGGTCTTAGGTCTTGCTGATGGCTATGCGACCGCGCCGGCTGCGATTGATGGGAGCCGCAGATGACGGCAGCAAGCCTCCGAGTTCGAGCAGCAATTTTCTGAGCCGCGAGCGCTCTTCCAGGTCCATTTCGACGAACTCAAAAGCCATGGCTTGAGGACGGGCACCGCGAATAATGGCTTGAGCTTTAATATTTCGAACGCCGGAAGAGATCTTCAAATTGACGATCGAACCGGGCGGCAAGTTACGCTCCCCGGAGCCGATGCCGCCGCCGAGATTTAGCTCCGGGATGGACAACTTGAAATTCTCCCTGAGATTCGTCGTGGTGATAATCACGTTGCGCGAAAGTTTTAAGCGCGCGTAGCGACGCTGGCGGATGACGGAAGCGTTGGGCTCAGGGTCCGTGGGTCCGAGTGCCAAGTCTTTGTGCTCAATCCCGCAGCTAGTCACCTTTTGTGTTCCCAGAGGCGGATTGATCAGGACTAACGCCTGCGCTGCTGCGATGCGCAACTCGCTGGGGTAGGTCCAACGCCATAATTGCTTGGCGTCAAGAATGCGCTCAAGGGAACCGCCGGCGCGCGTCGCACGCAATCGTCCCAAGGCTTCAGTGGCCTTAACGCGGGCAAAGCCTGGAGTTTGCTCGTCGTCGACAAGGTGCAAGAGCTTGGCGATGCATTCGGGACGCCCGGACATGCCCATTTCGTCGATCGCCAGCGGACGAATCAGGACGTCGAGAAAATCGTAAAGGGCCACGAGCAAACGGGCTCGCTGCTCAGCGGGAACGGAAGAGAGTTGACGAACAGTGCGGTCGTGCGCCGCACGTGGCCATTGCTCAAGACGGCCTGGGAGCAATTGTTCAACCGCGTCTGGATCGAGCTGACTAAGAAGACCGATGACTTCGGCGGCTTCCGTCGAGGGAGCGGTCTGCAATGTTTCCATCAAGCGATGAGTCGCGTCATCACCGAGGCCGCGAGCCATATTACCCAGCAGTTCGCAGTCTTCACGGAATCCACAGTGCCCAAATCTGTTGGTGAGATATTGCAAAGTGGCTTGCGGCATTAAAGCCAAAATTTCAGGCAAGCCATCGGGAAGTTGGCCACCGCGCAGAGCCTCTTCAACAAATTCGGGGAGACGTTCCTCGGCGCCGATGCGGGGACGTAAGCTTTGTGTAGCACCAGGGCGCTGGATCTCAATGCTCTCGAGAGAGGCCAGCGCCTGATGAATCGCGGCGTAGCAACGCTTGGCTGCGGCTTCCTGGCTGAGACGAACGAAGGTTGCGCCAACGAGCATCTGCAGTTCCGGCTCACGTTCCACGGCAAGCTGGTTCCCGGTGCGACGGATAGCTTCCATCAGCGCACTGCCATCGCCGCTGCCATAAAGCTCGGCGAGATCCGAGATCCCGATCGCGGTCGTCCTTCGGGCCTCGGGCGCGTCCATGGCGATACATCTGGCGTAATTCAAAAGAACTTCGTTAACGGTTTTTAGCTCGCCTCGAAGAAGCATATCTTCGAGGTAGACGCGAATATTGCGAGGGGGCACACACCAGGCCTCTTCGGAGGTCAAAACTTCTTTTTTGTTTTCTTCCGGCACCTGCTGCCAAAATTCCTGATCCAGAAGATCGGTGTGCGATTGTAGCGAAAGGCCTGCGCTGGCCATCATCTGTTCTTGAGCACCGAGTATCTTGCGCAAGACTTCAATCTCCGTATTCATGCGATCGAGAAGTTGCTTGACGGCGTTGACACGCAATTCACCGCGCTCGTAGCTATCGAGGGCGAAACGAATGGCCACGTGCTCCGCAAGCTTGAGTAGCATGGGTTTGTCTGGCGCCTCAGTGGGCGCCTGCGCGGCCAAACCGGCCAAGGCCTGCTGCAGAGTATGCTGTGCGCGAACGGGCACGGCGCTGAGCCGGGACTGAAATGTCGGCATATCCATGCGGGCATCCGGGCTTTTGCGCGACTTTCCAAGTTGCGAGAACAAACTCAAGACGGAACGTATTTCTTCCTCCGCCACGGAGTAAGTTCCGCCCAAGGTCATGGTGGTCGCGGGAAGCATTGATTCAGGGGACCCTGACACCTTCGTTCTCAATAATGCCGAGGCCGACTGCCACCGGCCTAATCTGGGAGACTCGATTGCTGAGCCTGGAGTTCCCGAACCTGCCCCACCCCCTAAACCCAGACCCGACCCGGTTCCACTGCCCTTTCCGAATCCCGACCCGGTTCCACTACCCGCACCAGAACCATCACCAGGCTTGGAACCAGTTCCACCACGCGTTCCGAATCCCGCCCCGGTTCCACCACCCAGTCCCCATCCGCCCTCGGTCCCAGAGCCATTAACTGTCCCGAATCCCGACCCGGCTCCACTACCTGTTCCCGTTCCGTCCCCCGCGCCCGAGCCACTACCCGATCCAAGCCCCGAACCGGTTCCACTACCTGACACAGTTCCGGATCCGGTTCCATTCCCCTGACCAGATCCCGAGCCTCTTCCATTGCCGGGTCCGGTTCCACTTCCGGAGCCAGAGCCTGTTCCCCCGCCGGAACCGCTGCCACGAGACTCCCAAAGATCAGTTCCGCCGGAGCCTCGGGATGCCTCGTCTCCCCCACCGCCTTTTGAACCGGGAGTTCCCGGACCGCTCCAGGCTCCGCCACGAGAACTCTCCGCAGCCAGAATCATTTGCAGCAGGCGGCTAGGATCATTGAACAAGTCCTGGAATTTGTCGCCGGTGGCGCCAAGAACTTTTGCGGCAAGATTCGCGGCGGTTTTTATTCCGGCGACCGAGGAATCTTCGGCGACGTAACGAATCTCATTCACCTTGATGCCCGTTTCACCTGCAAGAGCGGACTTAAGTTGTTCCGCAAGGGAAGACGGTCTTGCATTGCCCGTCGGAAAGGCGCGAACGAAACGGGCGAACTGTGATTGAGAAAGCGCTGGAGAAAAGTGGATGCTGGCGATACCGGAAGAAATTAGCAGCTGCGCAAAAGTTTTTTCGCCCGCGGAGGTGCCCAGAGGCACGCCATCGAGCAGAATTTGATTACCGGAAGCGCCAAGTAACAGACCAGTACCGCCACTGTCGTCCAAGGCGCCACGCAATTCTTTCCAGGTGGTTTCAAATTGAGCAGCGGTGCGCACATGCCCGAACTCATAGAGGCGAGCGAGTTTCAACAGGATGTTGAGGCTACGAACAAATCCGCGCGAGCCACCACGCGTGTCGATGCTCATGTACTTTGGCGAGGCACTGCCCCTCCAGAGTTCTACAGTAGAGTTTTCGGACGCAATAAAACAAGGACTGCGGTGGTCGCTGTGGCTATCTAACTAACCCCGGGCATGAAACATGCCGTTATTTTAAGCTCGCATCTATGGGGGGTGCGGGAAGGAAATCCCCAATGTAAGGTTGCTTTAAGCGGTACTGGAAAAGCAAAAGGCGTCCCTAGGATCGGGACGCCCTCTGCGAAACCTTTCGCTTGATTGAGAAGCGAACGGCTGAGTCTAGAAGAAAATCTTCAAGGAAAGTTGCAGCGCTCGAGCTTCGCTCGGGAACACCGCACTAAAGTTGTTGAAGATGCCGCGTTGCGGTTCAAGAGCATTGCGCGCTGAACCGGTGATGCCTTGAGAAGTCACTTGGTTGGTTGCTCCACCAAGCGCACCGGGACCAGCACCTGCGGCGCAGCATGGAATAAATTGTGGATGATTCAACAAGTTGAAGGCCTGCACTCCGAACTCAACTTTGTACCGCTCGGTGATCGCGAAGCGCTTGATCGCCGTGGCGTCGAAGTTGTTCGTAGGTGGAGTGAGAATGGTGTTGCGGCCCGTATTGGCCAAAGCGCCGTAGTAGGCCTGGATATATTTTGCACTTGGGTTGGTTGCGGCGTAACCTACAACATTGTCTGCAATGTTTAAGACGTTCTTCAAAGTGCAATCCGCGGGCGCCACGGCGCTAGTGCAAAGTGGCACTACGCCGCTTCCTGTAACTCCGACACCAGAAGGGTTGGTAATGGTGCGGTCGCCAGCAGAATCGCCGTTAAGATTGGCATCGAAGCCACTTTGTGCAGTTGCCCACTCTCCGGTCTGATAGGTGTAGATCGGGGCAATTTCCCAATTGCCAAAAACGTTCCTGGTAAACGCGTTTCCATTTTTGAAGAACGGTACGTCGTATACCATCGCCAAAGTAAAGCGATGACGATGATCCAGAGCGGAGTTGGACCGATCAGCAGACAAATTCTCAAAGTCCTGCTGGCGGCGCGGTGTCAGGTCTGTAGTGTGGAAGTCTGCGGTGCTGTTATCAATTAAGTGGCTGTAGGTATAAGCCCCAACAAACTGCAGACCGTGGCTCATATGTCGAGTCACCTGCAAAGCCAAGCCGTGATAGGTCGAGGAGCCGGCCGGGATGAACGCCGTAAGAGCATTTTGATTGAAACCAGCAGCGTCATAAAGTGGCACTACACCATCACCGCTATTTAGAATTGTGCCCAGGTTTACTGTCGAAGCGTCCAAGGCAGCCTGCGATGGCACATTTCCGATGTACGTGGGCAGGTGCAAAGCAGGAGTCGTTAGAGCCGCAAGGTTTACAATCGATTGCACGTTAAGATGAATCCCTCGAGTACCTATGTAGCGGACCTCGACGGTGTAATCATTCCAGAAGCTGTGCTGCACACCCAAGGTCCAATCCATAGACTTCGGATCCAATACGTTTGGCGGATAATAAGTCGTGGTAGCAGCTCGTGCGGCCGCCGGAGTAGCATACGTTTTAACACCTCCCGTTCCCGGTGGCAAGCCGCCGTTGGCGAGAAAATTCGGAGTATTTGCTGTAAGTGACGGGGTGTTCTCCGTAACGCTCAACTCCGGTGGCAAAGACAAAATGCCGATGTTGTCGTAGTGGACGTCATAGGCGATCCCGAAGCCGCCGCGGATAGACGTCTTGCCACTGGTGCCGGGCGAATAGGCGAATCCCACACGCGGTCCCCAGTCATTCTTGGGAGCGCGAGGCTCATCAAATACCGCGACGCCAGGCACGGAGGCGAGGCTGTTCAGGCTTTGCGACCGAATGCCGAACGGTGTGGTGGTATATTCGTAACGCACGCCGAAGTTCAAAGTGAGATTTTGCTTTATTCTCCAGTTGTCGTTTACGAACCAATACAGAGCAGACTGGTCACCGTAATAAGTGGACTGGCCTACGCTTCTTTGCGCCAGAAAATCAGGGCTTAGGTCATCCAGATATTGCTGCAAGGAATTGTATTCGTAGTCGCCGCGCGCTCGTTGGGTGAACGACTGAGGAGAGATGTACTTGCGACCCTCAATACCCAGTTTCACAGTGTGTTTGTTGTGCGTCCAGCTGATGTTGTCGGATAACTGATAGGTGTTGATGATCGTGAACTGCGGCGCGTTGCCATCAGGGCCGATATTGAGGCCGTTGAGGCTGAAGAGGACGATGTTGGGGAAGCTATCCAATCCCGGAAACGAAAAATTCCCAGCTGGCGTAGTATTCGCGTAGCGGTTATAGCCAAGCCGGAACTCATTCTGCAGGTTGGGGTTAAACGTATGGTATTCATTAACGGTCAAAAGATGAAATTTGGTCGGCGAATTTAAATAAAAGGCCGGCAAATTTGCAGCGGTGTCAATTCCCACGGAGCGGTTATACACATAGCGCCCGCGCAGTTGGTCTTTTTGGGATATGTCGTAATCAATGCTGCCCAAGGCCGCCCAGTTATTCGTGTAGTTAGGACCGGCGAAGCTAAGAATTCCTTCCGGTACGGCCGCAGTCGCGCCGGTATTGCTGGTGACCGTTTCCACGCCACCGCTGGCGGCAGAAGGACCGCACGTTCCGGTCGTGTCTACGGAGCCAGCTGGAGCTGCGTATTTTTGCAAAATGGCCAGGTTGGTCGCTGAAATCCCCGGCAGAGCCGCCAAGGCACTGAAACCAGCGGCTGTCGGCGAACAGACCGGTGACCCTAGCACCGATGCAGCTCCGATGGGGTTATATTCCAAAGCGCCAAAGAAGAAGAGCTTGTTCTTGAAGATCGGTCCGCCAAATGTGCCGCCCATGCGGTTGTTGTCATAGCGTGGATTTGAGGTGAGCCCGCTGTTGATAGTGGATTGGTCGATGGCGTTAAAATTTCTATTCTCGGAATAGATGTAGGCATCGCCATGAAACGAATTCGTGCCGCTCTTGATGATGGTGTTAAATTGGCCGCCGGAAGAATGACCGAAGTCAGGAGTGAACTGGTTTTGCAGAACTGAGAATTCCGCCACTGCATCGTTCGGGATCATAACCAAAGGGCCGGTGACGGACTTATTGTTATTGTCGACGCCTTCGATAGCGAAGTTATTGTTGCGTGGACGTTGGCCACCGATCGCCGGACCAGTGCCTGCGCCGATTCCCCCGCCCGTGGCGACGCCAGCGCTCAAGAGAGATAGATTCAGGACGCCGCCTGTGACTGACGAAACGGGTAGGTCCGAAGCGAGCTTCTGGTCAAAAGTGGTGGTAATTTGCGCCGTCGTGGTGTCCAAAGCTGGTGCCGCGCCCGAGACCTCGATGGACGTGGCAGCGCCCTTAATTTCCAGAGTGATTTGCAGCGTACTGGTCTTATTCAACTCAAGCTGGAAATTGTTAATTGTAGTGGTAGCGAAGTTGGAAGAGGAACCGGACACGCTGTAGGTCCCCACCGGCAAATTGTTGAAGCGATATTCACCGCTCTCATTTGCCTGAGTGTTGTACTTAACTCCGGTTTCGGAGTTAACCACTTCTACCGTCGCGCCCGGTACCCCCGCTCCCGTCTTATCTAGGACGGTTCCGACGAGGTCGGCGCTGATTACCTGAGCGCTCACGGCGCCCGCGATTGCCAAACTTAAGGCCATAACAGCGATACACGAGAACACGAAAAATCTGCGAAAACCTTGATTCACTGAAGCCTCCATAAATTTTCGTACTGAATGATTCGCGCAGGAACTAAATACACTCCCCGGTTGATGCTAGAGGCGATACTGCAATCACCGCTCCAAACAAACCATGAACTTTAGCTGACTAGACGATAGGTAAGCTTATTGTTTGCAGCAGTTTATATGCGGGTTAGGAAGGTTAGAAAGGCTGATCATAGGCGATTATCCTATCCGACATACTGAATACTAATTTTAGAATAATTTTAGGATGCAGCTCCAGGTCTCGCTAAAGGCCGAGATTGTGGGCCATCGGCAAAGGGCCGGCAATAAAGAATTAGCGCTTTGAGTTACAACGCTTCGCCACAGGTGGCGAAAACTCGCTGTTGATGCATGTCATCCAGGTAAGCACTCGCACCAACTAATTTAGAACTCGAAACGAAGAGCCACCTGGAGCACTCTCGGGTTGTTCTCTTGTTCGGTGATGATGCCAAAATTTGGAGCGTTCAGACTGTTGCCAGGGTTCTTGAAACTTACGTTGTTGAAGACGTTAAATGCGTCCGCCCGGAACTGGAGATGTTGATGTTCAGACCAAGGCAGGACGAAATTCTTGAATAGGCCCATGTCCACGTTTGAATAATTTGGACCGCGAACGGCGTTACGGGTGCCCGTTCCCCCACCGAAGGGATACGCGAAAGCGGCGTTTGCGGCACTCTGGCTGGCGAAAAATTGAATTTGGCCATTTTCGGAGTGGATGTTCGGCTTTATCGCCGAAAGAGAACCGGTAAAGACTGCCGGAGCGGTTTGCGTAAAATTAATGGGAAATGAATTCGAATTAATCGAAAATGGATAGCCTGAATGCCAGCTAATGATGCCGGAGGTTCCCCATCCGCCCACTAATAGATTCAGCAAGCTTCCGGCGCCTCCCAAGAAACGTTGGCCCTTTCCGATGGGCAGGGTGTAAATGTAGTTAGCGTTGAAGGTGTGCCGGGCATCAAAATCGGAGCTGGCGCGACATGTTCTCAGATTGCGCAGATCACAGATCAGGCCCTGTCCGCTGAACGTAAACAGCACGAAATTATTGTTGATTTCGGAAACATTGTCGATGGAGTGGGCAAAGGTGTAGTTGAAATCAGCGGTTAAATTAGCCGAAAGCCTTTTGCGGATGCTTAGGAGCAGGCCGTTATAATTGGAAGAAGAAAAATTGCCGATGTAACCTGCGGAACCGGTCTGAGCGTCAAGGCCCGTATTGGGCGCCAGAACTCCGGCTTGTGAAAGCGTCAAAATCGTGCTGGAAACGTCGCCAACCGGAAAAAAAGACGATGCCAGTTGCGCAGCCAGTTGGGTGCAGTTATTAGCAGTAAGACCAAAAAGTGGGGCGGCGGCGGGGCAGGTGAAGCCAAAATTCGCAAGCTGGTTGGTAAGCTGATTCTCAAAAAATGGCTGAGCTGTCACCGCCCCGGGTGCGACGCCACTCTGCACCTGGCTTTGAACATTCCCGAACGCCGTATTGAGAAACTGGCCAGAGGCTGCGTCCTTGAAGTTGAGGGTTTGCGCCGCATCTCCGATGGCCACCAACCTGCGGCCGAAACGGCCGAAATAGTCGACTTCCACGATCACGTTGCCCCGTAGCTCACGCTGAACACCGAATGAGGCTGTGATGGCGTAGGGCGTCTTTAGATTCGGGTTGAACGCGAAGAAAGTAGGAACACCTCCGTTTTGGGCCAGGCCGATAGGATTGCCATTGGCGTCTACGCTTGGCGTAAATGGCCGAGGAATCGGAGAAGCAATGACGGGCGGAGGCGTGGACAGGCCCGTGAAGCGCGGGTCAGTTGCGAGAGAGGTATTCGCATCGCCTGGGGTGCCGAAGGTCTGTGGCACGGTGTTGCTAAAAAGGAAACTTGACTGATCGAGTTCAAATTCCAGTGTGTTCAGAACACGGTCGTAGACAATGCTTGAACCTGCGCGAACGACGGTCTTGTGATCGCCGAAAAGCGCCCCTAAAAGGCCGCTGGTGAATGACGGAGAGTACGCAATCCCGATTCTGGGAGCGAAATCCTTATAGTCTGGCCGGTAATAATCAGGACCATTGTTCTTGGGGCCGGCAAGGATGGCGCTGACAAGCGGAGCAGCAGTGTTGCCGTTGAGACCCTGTGCGGCGGCCATCTGGCGGGCGTTAAATAATGTTTGCTCATCGACGTTGAGAATTGATTCGAACCCATTGCTTTCGTAGGGAACGGCGTGGTACTGCCAGCGCAAGCCGTAGGTGATCGTTAAGTCCGGTCGGATGCGGAAGGTATCCTGAGCGTAGAATTCAAATTCGTTATAGGCGTAGTGCCGGATTGCAGCACTACCCAGTGGCAGCGGATTACCGGGAACATCGTAATTAAAGTTCGTAGAGGTAGAAGCATAGCGCCCCAACACGACCGGAAAAAGCCCATCATATTCATTGATTGCACTCTGAGCGGGGTTGATATCGGCGGGACGCAAACTCGGATTTAATTGGTTAATATTGCCGCCTATACCCATGATCGCGTTATTGATACTGTTGGCGAGTTTGGAGTATTCGCGGATCGGTTTGATGTCCGCGCCAAACTCCATAGTATGCCGGCCCTTGGACCAGTAAAGTGCCTCGCGCACTTCGGGAACCGCAACGTTTCGCGCCTGGGAGCTGAAACTTCCGTAGGGGTTGGACAGATCCTCATTTAGCCCGAAAAGAAAGAGAGTCGGCGCTGTGGGTGCAAACAAAGCTGGAAAATCGACCAAGTTACGAGTCAGACCCGCGAAAATATTGTTAACCAGGGTGTTGGATATCGTCCAGGTATATCCGACAACGAAGGAGCGATTGTGACTTATGTTCCCAATCAACGCGGCCGGGTCTCCCGGAAATTGCGCAGTTATCTGGGTGTTATTGTCGCGATCCCAGGTGCCGCGAGCGAAGAATTTATGCCTCGAGGTTAAATTGAAATCCACCCTGCCCACATACGTGTTTTCTTTCAGGAATGACGGCGTATTGAACAAGAATCCCTCGGTATTTACTCCATCGCCCGCTGAGGGATCATTCGGCGAGGGATAACGTGAATTGAAAAGTGACAGCAGGGCCTGATCCGCACCAACGCCGCTCGGATCTAAGGCTGCAACTTGAGTTGGGGTCAGGGTAGTAATGCAGTCTGGTTGCGTGTTAAGGCGAGCCTGAGCGGTACAGCCGGGATTGCTATTTATGTAGTTTAGACCGCCAGCGCGAACGGCAGCCACCGGAACAATGCGTACCGTTTGTATTGGAGAATTTTGCCGCAGACCCTCGTAATCAAAAAAGAAAAACAATTTGTCCTTCTTAATCGGTCCTCCGAGATTGCCTCCAAATTGATTGCGGATGAGTGGAGCGCGTGGAACGCCGTTCAAATTGTTGAAAAAGGTGTTGGCTTCAAACGAAGTATTACGATTGTACTCACTCACGGAGCCGTGGAAATTGTTGGTACCGCTTTTCGTGACGATCTCCACTTGTGCGCTGCTGCTACGCCCATAAGACGTGTCGCCATTCCCAACAATGGTTCGAACTTCCTGAACGGAGTCGACAGGTGCGCGGCCAACAGTAGTGAAGGCCTGGCCAATGGTTTCGTCCATTACATCAAGCCCGTCCAAGGTGATGTTCTGTTGATCGGCGCGCGCGCCGGTCACTGACCCATACAGCGTGTCACTCGAATTCGGGTCCGCCTGGACGCCGGGTTGAAGAGCCAGAAGCCGCGCCGCGTTGGTACGGACCTCAATCGGTAGATCCTCCACTTGGCGGGTTTCGATCACGTGGCCGATGCTGGCGTCAGTGGTGTTTAAAGACCCTTCGCCTTGCGCCACGACTTCAACCTTTTGTTGAGTTGAACCCACTTGCAGACGTGCATCCTTTGTCTCCGTCACGCCAACACCCAGCGCTACATCCGCCACCGTGAGCGTATTGAAATCGTCTTTTGAAAATGTCAGCGTGTAACCGCCACCAGGAGGTACGAGCAGAAACTGATAGATCCCCTCCTGGTTAGTTATCACATTGAACTCGAACCCAGTTCTGGCATTGCTCAGAGTGACTTGTACGCCCACGATCACGCCACCCGATTGGTCAGTGACCACGCCAGTAACTGCTGAGGTCGCTTGGGCCAGAGTTAGCTCGCCGCGCAGTGATAATAAAATCGCAACTACCAACATGCAGGCCCGAATACCCTTGGATATATTCTGATATTTGCTCATATCATTTTCTCCGAGTAGGCGAGATGCTCGGGCCACGTCAGTATTAGAGCCAAGAGATGGCGAAAAAATCCTTGCGCCAATGTATGCGAGCCGCAAACCATAACAGATGAAAATATGAAGCAATCGTGGGTGTTTGAGCCGCCAGGACGCCAGGTTACTGTGGAGGATACCGCAAACTTCGCGAACTCAACGAAAAATATTTGCGATGGTTCAGAAAACGCATCGGATATGAAGTGCAGCCTCAACAAGGCGAAACTGACGTAACTTCCAGACAATTTATCCGGTCATGACAAGTTTTATCCAGACTTCTAGCCGCTTCAAAGACCAATTCAGGAAGTTCTGGATGCATAGTTTCGCGGGCGCATAATGTGATTTACGAAGTTGCGTAACTGTTCTGAATTTTGGAATATTCCGTTGGATAACGTTAGCGTAACGCTACTTCGAACAACACCGCAGAACCAGAGTCACATACGGACGCTGTCGCAGAAGTTCACCACCAACTGTTCGGCCCAGAATCTTGCCGGGCCGGTTTTATTGGAGATGAATGCGCAATGGCCGCCGTGGTCGGGAGCCACCAGGTGAATTGCGGGATTTTTTTCGGCGCCAGCGGCGAGAATGGAAGAATAGGGCACAAAGGGATCGTCTTTCGCGGTGATGAGCAAGGTCGGAACACGCAGCTGCGCGAGGATTCTTTTGGCGGACGCGGCTTCGTAGTATTCGTGGGCGTCGCGATAACCAAAGATCGGGGCAGTGATGACGTCATCGAACTGGCGAACAGTGCGGACCGGAGGTAATTTGTTTTGTACGTAGCGCTTGGGCATGGAAATGGCTTTGCGGCGGTAGCGATCCATGAGGCTAGCCACGAAATGATGCTGATAAACCTGATTCTCCCAGCGTTCCAAGGCGTAAGCACAAGCCGCGAGGTCCACCGCGGGGCAAACCGCGCAAATGCCGCGCAGCGATTGCGGAAAAGAATCCCCGTATTCGGCGGCCATTTTGAGCACTAGATTCCCGCCCATCGAATAGCCGACGAAGAAAATTTGTTTGAAGCCGTCATCATTCGCGAGTTCCTCGCAAACGGCGCGATAATCCGAACTCATTCCGGAATTGTAGAGCGTTGGCGCCAGCGATTCGGTGCCGCCACAAGTCCGTTGATTCATGCGAATGGCGTTGTAGCCACGTCTGAATGCGGCTTCGGCAATGCCGCGGGAGTAATCGGAATTACTCGAGCCTTCTAGTCCATGGACGATTACGATAACCGGTGCGTCCGAACGCTCGCCCGGTTGCCAGTGGCAGTGCGCAAGTAAACGAGATTCGAGATCGACCTGAAACAGGCGATCCTCGGGCGTGGGCAGGGAAAAAGTTCTTGGCCAGAAAACAGGAGCCACAGTCATCATGTGCGCGCCGCGAAGCACGAGATGAGGCTCGAAATCTTCGATACGTAGGGGCATGCGCGGACACCCGCGATATCCTATACCTACAGTAACACGAATGGTAGAGCACGACTTTCCGACAAGAGACGCTGGCACAGTAACGTCCATCCAGCTGGTCAGCTTGACCCCAACTAGGCGTGCCCCTACAATGAAATATCCACGGTGAACAATTTCTTCGATTTGATGAATCAGTTTGAAGCCCAGCAGAAGCCTGCTGGGCCGCTTTGTTTTAGCGCGTGTTTTTCGTAACACGCGGATTTTTGTTCTTAAAATTTCCTCTGCGAGGCTTGTGAATGAAGGATGGACCGATAGCCGAAGCCCTTACTTTCGATGATGTGCTGCTGCTGCCCGGGAAGTCCTCGGTGCTACCGGCGGAAGCGGATACGCGGACTAATTTCACGCGCAAACTGGCGTTAAATATTCCGCTCGCATCCGCGGCCATGGATACGGTAACGGAATCGCGGCTGGCGATTGCCATTGCCCGGCAGGGCGGTATTGGCATCGTGCATCGAAACATGACCATTGAGCGCGAGAGCGAGGAAGTCGATCGAGTGAAGCGTTCGGAGAGCGGAATGATCGTCGACCCGGTGACGATTTCGCCGGATATCACACTGCGGCAAGCGCTTGACATCATGACCAAGTACCGCATTTCGGGCTTGCCGGTCACGCGTGGAGCGCGGCTTACCGGGATTCTTACCAACCGGGATCTGCGCTTTGAAAAGGATCACTCGCAATTGGTCAGCGCGGTGATGACCAAAGACAACCTGGTCACCGTGCCGGTGGGAACTACGCTGGACGAAGCTGAGCGCATTTTACAGAAGCATCGTATCGAAAAACTGCTGGTAGTGGACCAGGATTACAACCTCAAGGGACTGATCACGGTAAAAGATATTCAGAAAAAGCTCGCGTACCCCCGAGCAGCCAAGGACGAACAAGGCCGATTGCGCGCTGGAGCCGCAGTGGGCGCTACGGGAGATTTTCTGGAACGCGCGGTGGAAATGGCGCGCGCCAAAGCGGACGTGCTGGCCATCGATACCGCGCACGGGCATTCCGCGCGGGTGATGGAAGCGATCAAGGCGATTCGCAATCGCCTACCGGATATGCAGCTGATTGCCGGAAATGTGGCTACCTTTGAAGGCGCTAAAGATTTGATCGCACTGGGGATTGATGGGCTGAAGGTGGGGATTGGCCCAGGATCTATTTGCACCACACGGGTGGTGACGGGCGCTGGCGTCCCGCAGATCACCGCGATCATGGAAGCGGCGCGCGCAGCGCAAGGCACCGACGTGCCGGTGATTGCCGATGGAGGCATCAAGTTTTCCGGCGACATCAGCAAAGCGATCGCGGCCGGCGCTTCTTGCGTGATGATCGGCGGATTGTTTGCCGGCACGGAAGAAGCTCCGGGCGAAACAATTTTGTATCAGGGGCGCACGTTTAAGTCGTACCGCGGCATGGGCTCGACGGCAGCGATGGAAGATGGCACCGCGGCAGCGGACCGCTATGGGCAAGAAAACGTGGAGCGAGGCAAATCGGTGCCCGAGGGCGTGGAAGGACGCGTGCCTTACAAAGGTTCGCTGGCCGCGCTTACAGATCAGTTGGTGGGCGGATTAAAGAGCGGCATGGGATACGCGGGAGCAGGCACTCTGAAGGAACTTACGACGAAGAGCAAGTTCATCCGCATTACCAGCGCCGGTTTGCGTGAAAGCCATGTGCATGACGTAATCATCACGCGCGAAGCCCCCAATTACCGCATGGAATGAACGGCAAAACAGAGACAATATAAGAATGACCGTGTGCGAGTTATTTCGTGGCTGAGCCGCAACCCTGGCGCAATCCGCGCCCCATTCCCCAATTATCGGAGATGGAAGGACGCATTCAGACGCCGAACCAGCTCAGGTTGGTGATGGCGTGGCTCCCGGCGCTATGTTGGGCGGCGGTGATTTTTTCGTTGTCGACCGACGCATTTTCTGCGGAGCACACCGGAAGAATATTGCGGCCCATCCTATTCTGGCTGATCCCGCATCTGACCGAGCAAGCTTTTGACACGATCCACTTTCTTGTGCGCAAGACCGCGCATTTCACGGAATATTTTATATTTTGCTTGTTACTTTACAGAGGCATTCGCGGAGGCCAGCGAGGGTGGCGCTGGTCGTGGGCGCTCACAGCGCTATTCATTGCTGGCGGTTATTCAGCTCTCGACGAGATACACCAAGCTTTCGTGGCCAGCCGCACGGCGTCGCCATACGATTCCCTACTCGATTCGATTGGCGCTGCGTTCGCAGTGATAGCGTTGTTTCTATGGTTTCGGTGGCGATCGGCTCCAGCAGAGTTTAGAACTGCAACCACCGATTAAACTCGCATCAGTCAAAACAAAAGCCCGCTTCGACGGATCAAAGCGGGCTTTTTGTGACCTCTTGCGTTCGCTTGAGGCTTTGGAGACTAGCTCTTTTCGTCGACAGCTTCTTCTTTCTTGGGGCGTTCTTTCTTTTCTTTCTTCTTGAATTCGTAGCCTATCAATTCCAGAATGGCTACTTTGGCGTTGTCGCCAACGCGGTGTCCGGTGTGGATGATGCGCGTGTAACCGCCCGCGCGGTCGGAAAATTTCGGCGCGATTTCACTGAACAATTTCTGGGTGATCGCGGGAAGCATGATGTAGGAGGCGGCCTGCCTGCGCGACTGCAGCGTATCGCGTTTGCCCAGGGTGATAATCTTTTCCGCCACGGGACGCGCGGCTTTCGCTCGCGTCAACGTGGTAGTGATGCGTCCGTGTTCGAACAGATTAGTGACCAGGCTGCGCAAAGTCGCGCGGCGATGGGACGGGTTGCGCCCGAGCTTCGATCCTGACTTGAGATGTCGCATGATTTACCGGGTCTCGCGCCGCGATTACAGGCCGAGATTTTCCTCCGAAGGAGCCATGGTGGTTTGGCTCGGAAGTGGCGGCCAGATGATGCGTCCGTGCTCGTCGAATTTCATGCCCAGCGCGAGGCCCATCTTCACCAGTATATCTTTGATCTCGTTCAACGATTTGCGGCCGAAGTTTTTAGTCTTCAGCATTTCGTTCTCGCTCTTCTGCACGAGCTCTCGAATAGTCTGAATGTTGGCGTTCTTCAGGCAGTTGTAGGAGCGTACCGAAAGCTCCAACTCTTCGACGGAGCGGTCCAGATGCTCGAGACGCGGATCGTGCGCGGTGTCCGGCAGCGGTTCGATGCTGTCGACCGGCTCTTCAAAGTTGATGAAGATGCTCATGTGGTCTTTGACCAGCTTGGCGGCAAGACCGATGGAATCCTGCGGGGTGATCGCTCCATTGGTCCATACCTCGATCATCAGCTTTTCGTAATCGGTCATCTGGCCGAGACGAGCGGCTTCGACGGAGTAATTCACCTTGCGCACCGGCGAATGAACGCTGTCCACGGGAATGTAGCCGATGGGCAGATCTTCGTCATAGTTACGGTCGGCAGCCACGTAGCCGCGGCCGTTCTTCACGCGCATTTCGATCTGCAGGCGGCCACCTTCGCTGACGGTGGCGATGTACACGTTCTTGTCGAGCACCGCGAAATCGGCGTCTTCTTCAATTTGCGCGGAAGTGACCGGGCCCGGATGCTCGAAATTTAGAAAAATGGTCTTGGGCAGGTCGGTGTTGAGCTTAATGGGCACCTGCTTCAAGTTCAGAATGATGTCAGTGGCGTCTTCGACTACGCCCGCGATCGAGGAGAATTCGTGCAGTACGCCCTCGATTTTCACGGCCGTGATGGCCGCGCCTTCGATGGAGCTCAGCAGGGCGCGACGGAGCGCGTTACCTACCGTTGTGCCCCAACCGCGCTCAAACGGCTGCGCGGAGAATCGCCCGTATTTTTCCGTCAGCGATTCCAGTTCAGAGGCTAGACGCTTTGGTTTCTGAAAGCCCTTCCACATCGTGTTCCTTCCTTCCGGGGCTATCGCAGGCCCCAATACTGTTTGATGACAAGAGATATCTAAACGTCACCGAAGCTGCTGTTGGCCGGCCTCGCTGCGGCCGGGACGAAATTACTTCGAATAAAGCTCGACGATCAGCTGTTCAGTGAAAGGCGGTGTTTGCACGTCTTCACGCTTGGGCAAGGCCACGACCTTGGCTTTGAACGCTTCGCGGTCCTGCTCGAGCCAGGGAACGGCGCTCTGAGATTGCGCGACGTTACGAGCCTCGAGAATCATGGCATTGTCGTGCATGCGTTCCTTGATGGCGATCTCGTCGCCCACGCTGACCAGGTACGAAGGAATGTTGACCTTCTTCCCGGTGACTCGGACGTGACCGTGCAAGACGAGTTGCCGTGCCTGCGCACGAGACGAAGCCAAGCCGGCGCGCCATAAAACGTTGTCTAGGCGACGCTCCAGCATGATGATCAAATTTTCGCCGCTGGGACCCTTCATGCGCGTGGCCCGCTCGAAATACAGCCGGAACTGGCGTTCCAGCAGGCCGTAGGTACGCTTCATCTTCTGCTTTTCGCGCAACTGCAAGCCGTAACCGGCAACTTTCGGACGCCGCGACTGGCCGTGCTGTCCCGGAACGAAATTGCGCTTTTCGATGGCGCACTTTTCCGTAAAACAACGCAGGCCTTTTAAAAATAGTTTCTGCCCTTCCCGGCGGCACAGGCGGCAAACTGCTTCTCTATGTCTTGCCAACTTCTATCTCCCTTCCCAAAAACTTCTTTGCAGGCCAGGCATTTTTGTCTGGCGCTGAATAGCGCTAATCTTTGCGTCACACACGGCGGCGCTTCGGCGGCCGGCAGCCATTGTGCGGAATCGGGGTGATGTCGCGAATCAATACGATGTGCAATCCGGCAGCAGCGAGCGCACGAACCGCTGATTCACGGCCGGAACCGGGCCCCTGCACGCGAACTTCAACGCTCTTCATGCCGTACTGGTCGCGCGCGACTCCCGCAGCGGCCAGCGAAGCCTGCTGGGCGGCGTAAGGCGTACCCTTGCGGGAGCCTTTGAAGCCGATGGCCCCAGCGGAGGACCAGCAGACCACTCGACCATCCTGATCGGCAATGGTGATCTGCGTGTTATTAAAGGACGCGGCCACGTGCACGACACCGTGCGGAATGACGCGGCGCTCACGCTTCTTCTTGAATTCTTTCTTGCGCTTGGTTGCCGCGGCCGGTTTACCACCCGGTGCGACGTCCGGCTGTGCGTTTTTTTGCTGCTCTTTTGCCACGTGTTACTCCGTTTCTTTTGACCTCTAATTCCTGAACTGAATAACTTTCCGGCGTTAGCCCTTCTTACCGGTGACTTTCTTCTTGGCTGCTACTGCGCCGCGACGCGGACCCTTACGAGTGCGCGCATTGGTGTGTGTGCGCTGGCCACGGACCGGCAAATTGCGCCGGTGGCGAACTCCTCGATACGCCTGAATTTCGATCAGCCGGCGAATATTCATCTGGATCTCTTTGCGGAGATCGCCCTCGACGCGGCCTTCCTTTTCAATTTCCTGGCGCAGACGGTTGGTTTCGTCTTCGGTAAGATCGCGGATTTTTTTATTGAAATCGACGCCCGCTTGAT
>Ga0185299_10003001_pt1 | contig 23802 bp, 25 predicted proteins | sample PaiPotPPA55metaG_FD_128002 | JGI IMG/M metagenome (GOLD analysis project Ga0185299, IMG submission 128002) | Iron sulfur acid spring bacterial and archeal communities from Banff, Canada, to study Microbial Dark Matter (Phase II) - Paint Pots PPA... ... | reverse complement strand
CGGTTCGCGTCCTGCCGAAGCAAGCCATGCCAATATTTTCGCGTTTGATATTTTACGTTGTGCGTTGGAGCGCGCGCCGTGGTCTGCGTGATTCTCCTTCTGAGCCTGCGTCACAGAGTCGAAATCCAGCAGCCCCGCGAGACGAAAAATTCCAGCGCAAGCAAAAGGCGCGGCGCAGAGGCCTGCTCGGTGAAACCTATGGCTACTGGTACCTACGCAGGCAGGGCTACGTTTTCATTGCGAAAAATTACATGCCGCAAGGTATCAAGGGCGAACTGGATCTGGTGGGCTACGACGGAGAAACGATTGCGTTCGTGGAAATCCGAACGCGCACGGTTCGCGAAGATATCTCTGGGCTGCCAGAGCTGAGCGTCAGCTATGCTAAACAAAGCGTGCTGGTACGTACTGCGCAGCGCTTCCTGACGGACCGCCACCTGCTTGATTGCCCGACGCGCTTTGACGTGCTGGCCATCGACAATATTCCTGGGCGTCCACCGGAGGTCAGGCTGCACAAAGACGCCTTCAGCCCGCAATTGCGCCGCTCCAGATAACTTTCTAGCACTATGTTGCTCTAAATGGCGATACCATCCGCAGCGCAGGTTTGGTCCGTCACCTATCCATGCATTAGGGCAATCGCGGTACAATTTACAAATTGCGTTAGCGGCGGCGCACGGCCTTTTCTGTGTGTCCGGCTGGTCGTTAGCAGCAATAAGTCGAGGAGGAATCTTTGCCCGAGTTGCGGAAGGATCCAATCACAGGCCGCTGGGTTATTATTTCCACCGAACGTGGCAAGCGCCCCAACGAATTCCTGCGCGAAAGCGTCGTAGCCTCGAACGGCAAGAATTGCCCCTTTTGTCCCGGGCAGGAATCCAAAACGCCCACGGAAATCCTGGTTTATGGACGCAATGGCGGCAGTAAAAATACGCCCGGGTGGAGCATACGAGTTGTCCCCAACAAATTCCCGGCACTGGGCATCGAAGGCGATCTGGATCGCGAAGGGGAAGGACTGTTCGACAAAATGAACGGGGTGGGCGCGCACGAAGTTATCGTCGAGACTCCTGACCACGGTGCCACGCTAGCAAGCTTGCCTGAACGCGCGGTGGAAGATGTGTTGTGGGCGTATCGCGACCGCATGCTGGATTTAAAGAATGACAAGCGTTTTCGCTATATCCTGATTTTCAAAAATCATGGCGAAGCCGCCGGGGCTTCGCTGGAACATCCGCACTCGCAGTTAATCGCGCTGCCTATCGTTCCACGCCGGGTGCGCGAAGAAGTCGACAATTGTTGGCACTATTACGACGAGAAAGAGCGCTGTATTTTTTGCGACATTATTCGCCAGGAGCGTGATACCGGCGAACGGGTCATTGGCGAAAATGAGCATTTCATCACTTTGGCGCCGTATGCTCCGCGTTTTCCTTTCGAAATGTGGCTGCTGCCTAAAACGCACGGCTCTTCGTACGAAAATAATCAAAGTTCAATTTACGGCAGCCTGGCGCGCATGCTGAAAGATACGCTCATGCGACTCGATGCGGTGCTCGATCGCCCGGCGTACAACTTCATGATCCACACTTCGCCGATCGGAGAAGAAATCAACGATCACTATCACTGGCACATTGAGATTATTCCGAAGCTCACTAAGGTCGCAGGCTTCGAATGGGGCACCGGTTTTTACATCAACCCGACGCCGCCGGAGGAATCGGCCCGTTTTCTGCGCGAAACAAAGATCGATTCGCCCCTGGTAAACAAGAAATAATTCACGGGAAATGACCGCCCTGAATATCTTCGCGGCCTTCAGGCGGCTTACAGTTGCGCCCGCCCCATGCCCTCGGAGCCCTTTTTTAGGCTGTCAGCTTCAACGTTTGCAATTTTAGCCACTCGGAGCGACGCCCAGTGGTTGCGCGAGTTTTGCTATACTCAAAAGTTCGGCGCGGTACCCAAGTGGCCCAAGGGAGAGGTCTGCAAAACCTCCATTCGTGGGTTCGAATCCCACCCGCGCCTCCAAATTTATCGTTTTAGTTTCAACTAGTTAACGGCTTCGTTTTTTCGGCGTAACTCCCGCGTAACTTCTGCCTCAAGACGAATGACCGGATCGCGCTCCCAAGCGGAGCGCAAATCGGCCTCAATTTGGCGCTGTCGAGAGTCGGTCCACGCTGCATAATATTTTTCTGTTATACGAATCGATTGGTGCCCTAGGAGAATGGAAACCCGCTCCATTGGAACTCCAGCCTGCAACAATTCGGTTGCGAAAGTATCGCGAAATTGATGGGGGTGACCTTTTACGCCCGCAAGCCACATTAGCTTTCTGATTCGTTTTTGCCAGCCGCTGACAGCTATTTCGAGATTTCCGATACCCGACCAGAAATAAAATCGATCGTTAACGCCCGGGATGGTCTGAAAAGTTGTGACGACGAAATCAGGCAGCACACTGCAAACATGGACTCCGGACTTTTGCGTATAAAGGCGAAGTCGATTTCCATCGATCTGTTCCGTTTTCAGATTCACGGCATCGCCAATACGAAGTCCTGACCACCGCAGAAGCAATATTAGCGACCGCAACCTGCGAGCATTATCGCGTCCCCGAGGGGCCACTCGCTCGATGTATGGGTCAAGCGCCGCAAGAATCCGTAAGATTTCTTCGCGCTCAAATGGAAGAGTGGGGCGCTGCGGAACTTTTGGGGCCTTCAATTTGCGAGCGTAATTCTGGTCAACCCAGCCTCTCTCCATACAGAAGGTGAAGAAGGCGCGAAGCCTTTCTAATGTTTTCCCGCTCGAAAGTGGGTTTAACAGCCAAGTGTTCCGGAATTGGCTCAGCTTTGAAACGGTAAACTGCTTGAGAAATAGAAGATCCTGTTCATTTGCGAATTTTCGCATGTTCTTACCCAGCAATTTATATTTTCGAATCGTGGAGGTGTGCAGGTGCCGAGCATTTAGATCAGCAATGAACTCTTGCAACGCAAGATCCAATGTAATCGGCTCGGGAGGAGCGACCGGGCATTGATCACCACCTGCTTCAACTGCTCCCCACCCCTGTACGATTTGCTTGGCCTTTTCCCACTCAAGCGTACGCAGTGATTTATGGATTCGAATTCCACCTTTCCAAAAATCTACCCAGCACGGGCACTGGCATTGCCAATAGCGCCGGCGTTGACGGCGATGCGAGCAACTTTTCAAATGGCGACGGTAAATCATCGGGGCTAACGATACCTATCTGCTACTGTTTACCAAAGGAATATTTAGCGTGAACTCTTTTCGCCACGGATTCTGGGATTAACATCGTGTTGTAATTTGCGCGCAGCGCTCTGCGGGGATTGCGGCTTGGAATTAAGACAACGCCTTCTTCGTGACGGAAAAGTCTCCGGACGGTGTCCGTGCTCAGATTCCAGCGTTTGGCGATATCCGAAACGGTGTAGTGAGGCTCGAACATCCCGCCGTAGTCACCACGCATTTCCCCAAGCGCCACCGATGTGCTCCTTAGACGGACCTCGATTTCAGCCTATCGGTTTGTAAAAAACATCCGGCGTTTGGACCTATCGAACGGATGAAAGATTCCGATCGCTTGGGCAGGATTACCTCTCAAAGGTTTGTAACGCCCTGGAAAGAGGAGGGAAGCTAGATGAGAGAGCAGCAAATTATATTTCATTTGGAGGATCCGGAGCCGGGTACGATTATGGATTTGGGTTTGCGCAAATTCATAGCCACGAGTGCTAAGGAACATAAAGCTTGGGCACAATTCAGGGAAGAAATGCACGAACAGGCTGAAGACGGAAACTTTCGTCCGGCAATTCGTTGCGAGCCCCCTTTCGACGGGCGGGTTCTTTGCCCATTGCCATCGGTCCCCGAAGAAGTGGAATTCCTTGTGTGCAGCGAGCAGGCTTACCTCGTGATGAACAGCAGGTCTTCTGATGCCAACCCCTTAATCGCAAAAGGTCCCGAGCATGAAACATTGTCGTTTGAGCAGTGGAGTGAGATTCCGGAATCGATTGGACGCGGATACGGCGGATTCGCAGCAACTTTGGATGATAAATACGCCCTTGTCCTCTTGAGTTCAGATCGCCAACGAAGCCTCATGATGGTTTCTGCGCATGAAACAGTGTTCCGGCGGCTTATGGTGCTGGTTCCTCGGCCCCGACTTAGAGAAAATGCGGTGAGGAAAATCCTATGGCGCTGGGAAAAGATGGTAAAGCGTTCTGAAATACTGAGAATAGAAGCTCGTGATTACGCGACAGCATTCAATGCATTGGTCAAATACCGGCGGTACCTTGACGAGGTAGACGATGAGCGCAGTGCATTCCACGAACTCCCGAGGCCGTAAGCCGAAGGATGCTTCACAAGATTCAATGGAATTAGTCGGATCCGAGAGCTCAAAGGCTGACTCTAGAAGTTTTCTTGGGGACAGCCATCAACGCTTTCCGCGCCTTTCCAACGGTGATCAACTATTTTATCTGACCTCGATCGCGTGGGGATCGCGGCGAACTATTATTCGCGAGCATAAGGAGTACACGGAAATTGTGTTTCGCATACCTGCACGCCGGATATTTAGGCGAACCTCAATTTTTGGGGTCATGTTTGAGCCAGACAAAAGGGGATGGGTTGGAGCGTTTGAAAAGTCATTCTATCAGACGGAATATTCAAAGAAACCAGCTCACCGTTATCTTGATCTTGGGTTCAAAGCAATCTACGCCAAGGCCATCAAAGATTTTTATCGCGAAGGGTTGTCGGGCCGATCTCACGGAGTGCAGGCGCATGTGAACGAAGCGGTAGGGAGATTTGAAGCTTTAGATGAGACAACCAATACAATCAAATCGGCGGCCGTCGCTGTCAGTCTCGCCGCAAGATACAGGTATTTATATACCCGCATTAAACATATGCGTGTTCATCGCGGCGCATTTAATTCAGAAATTGACGAAATTGTTCCCCCGCAAAAAGCCAAACCGTTTTTAAGAAACGAGACAGCCGACAATGTGTATGACGTTTTTTACGGCAATGTGCTCAAACCTAGGGATCTGACGATGAAAATCGTAATGTGGGAACTTCGCCGTAAAGGCATCAAATATAAGCGGAAGCGAACCGAAGAATACATCGCTTTGGGCGGAAAAATACTCGCAAGCTTGGGGCAGGCTGATCGTGCCACCTTTGACCAAGCCGGATGCTTACGAATCTCCATACCAAGGGTGATACCCAAGGGGCTAAAACCACCGAAGAGACAAGCCAATGCCAAACTTTGATCCGGTTCGCGACGTTTCTTCTGAAATTAGAGTCGAAAAATATTTCACTCATGACCATGAGGTATTCGTTGTTTGGCTCAACGGACGAAGATTCGTAAGACGAAAGGACAGAAATGGACTTCGGTCCGCGTTGTGGTCAACGGCTGACCGTAACGCCGGAGACAAACCCATTTCGCCAGAAATAGAAGGTCGCTTAGCGCAGATATATAAATACGATAAGGTCCTTAGATTTCCGCGATTGAAACGTCAAGGGAAGACTCCCTTTGACGCTGATAACCCGATGTGGGAGAACATTCCGCGGTTTGATCCAAATGAAGTTGACGATACCAAATGGCTTATCCCGTCATTTTTGCCTGAGAAGGGCATTCATTTAGTTTACGGCGCTCACGGGTCATGCAAAACCACGCTCATGATTTATGCCGCTAAATGTATATCCGAAGGAAGCCATTTTCTCGGGATGAAGACCCTTAGGCGACATTTCCTGGTGTTCGATTATGATAGCCCCGCTGACTTCCTTAAGCTCCGCGCAATTGATCTAGACCTACGGCTCCCGGAAAACCCACGATTAATTATCTGGAATCGATTTAAAGAACCTACCCCTCATCCTTCTAAGCAATGGCTCAAAAAGTTTGTTCGTGACCACGTGAAAAAATATGGAGTAGGACCGGTCATCATGTTTGACAGTTTCTCCAACGTACTCAAGCCCGGAGAGGGCGGCGAAACCACCGGCCAAATCGCCCCAATCTACGCTTATTTCCGCAAGCTGGTCGACCTCGGCGCCACAGTTATCGTTATTGACCATACCAGGAGGGGCGACGATGAGCTGTACGGCGGTGCAGATAAGAAAGCTAAAAGCGATTCGAGTCATTGCTTCATCGGTCCTGATAAAATTGGTGTAGTAAAAGTAAAATCGACGCTAAAACGATATTCTCCGGAGCGCTCTGACGAATTTTCTTTTAAGGTCTGCGGACATCAAGACGAAAAGGGAAACTGGCATATTACGGCTATACAAAGTATAGAGGACGCAAGAAAAGAAGAGGAAATTACGAAAATCGAATACATCAGCAGGCTCATTAAGGAGATGGGCCAAGACGGTAAGGAAGCTCTGCTAGATAGAGCTGCCAAAGAAGGTCATCGCCGAAGTGAAATCACTAAGATCCTGGGAAACGAAAAGCGATATTGGAAGATGCGGAGAGAGAAGTCCGGAAAACATGTTTACCGATTATTAGAAGACGCAGGTTTCCAGAACCCGGCCCCTAAAGGGGCCGGAGTTCTCAGGAACTGAGGAACTGCGATATTAGCGTAATGTTCCATCCCTTCGGGATGGAAAACGGTTTAAGAGCTCCACTTCGTAATGCTTCGCATTACTCATCGCTCTTAAACCGTTTCTTAAAACCTTTAAAAACCTTTGAGAATGCTTTTGGGTTTTGGAGTCGGAAGTTGCGGTTTTTGCAACTTCCGACTCTCAAGATGGCCGGTTTTGCCATCTTGAGACAAATACCGATGAAAACGAAACAGGGGGAAGAGAAAGTCCTCAAGGAATAAATCGGCAACGCGGCGTATGAAGAAATATTAGCGAAAGCCGCAGAGAATCGGCGATTTTACACGAGGCTACGGATTTCATCGGTAAGGCCGCTACGCACACCGATACCTGACATTTTCTGCGGCCAACGCGGGCAGTTTGGATTTGGTGCAACGAATTACTGAGGCGGATTCGGAGCGTGTATTTTAAAGCTGGGAGTTCGAGAGTTATTCGCCCCGACTGAACGATTGGGAGTGATCCGGGTGGCCTTACCGGATTCTTGCCTGAAGAAGGGACTCCGTGGGACTTTGGTATGTCCTCCTATTAGAGCAATTCTTGCGGTACCGCAGGTTTAGGATGGTCGTCTCATTTGAAGTTTCGAATCGTCAGCGTTTTCTGGGAAAACGATCAGGCTTCCACTTAAGCAAATCTCCCGGTCTGCACTTCAATGCGTAACAAATTTTATTGAGTACGGAAATGCTGTAACGTTCGGTCCTGCCGTGGAACATTGAATTGATCGTTGGGTACGTGACGTGTGCCTCTTTATGCAGCTTGTATTGCGACCAGCCCCGTTTTTCCAGAATCTTTCTTAATCTACATATGATCATGTGGCAGTCTAGCGCCTGTCGGCGTAGTATGTAAAGCTTTATATAAAGCTTAGTGTATAATGGCGAAAAGCGGTATAATCCCGTCCTGAGGCGAAGAGGAGCGAATCGAGGGCCTTTCCTAGTTTCTAGCTACCGAAACCGCTAGGCCGGGCGGATCGTCAGCCTACGGGCTCCGTAGCTGGCAGAAACTGGATTCTAGGAGGTGGCCGCGATTGGGAAATCAAGGTCTAGTTTCCGCAGGGAATCGGAGAATCGCTTGAAAGTAGCAATTTATGCGAGGGTGAGCACAAACGGGTCACAGAGTCCTGAATCTCAACTTCTAGAGATTCGCGAATATTGCGACCGAAGGAAATGGAAAGTGTTCCAAGAATACGTAGACATCGGGATCTCCGGGACCAAGGAAAAACGACCTGAGCTAGATAAACTTTTAGCTGACGCCCATCGACGAAAATTCGATGTGGTGATCGTTTGGAAGTTTGATCGCTTTGCCCGCTCCGTTTCCCATCTGTTGCGCGCCCTTGAAACATTTCGAGCGCAAGGTATCGAATTCGTTTCACTCTCTGAACAAGTTGATACGTCAACGCCAACCGGCAAAATGGTTTTTACCGTGCTCGGCGCTGTAGCAGAGTTAGAACGTAGCTTGATAGTGGAGAGGGTAAGGGCCGGTATCAAGAACGCGCGAGCGAAGGGCAAGAGGTTAGGTCGTCCTCGAAAAATTCCCAATGCTGATCAGATTAACCTATTACGCGCTAACGGCGCTTCTTGGCGAGCCGTGGGAATTGCGCTTGGAGTTAGTCCATCTACCGCATTTTGCGCTTTGAGGACCTCAAACCAGACAAAGTTGGGAACTGGAATATCATGACGATAAAGGCCAGCCGCAAAAATCGAACCGTTTACCCTTTTCCGAGGCATAGAGTTCTGGTCCCTTTCGAGCGGAAATTCAGCCCGGAAGAGTTCGAGCGCGTCAAGCTGGGAGTTTTTCCGGACGACATGGGGCATTGGTTGATTTTCTTGGAAGGCCGTCGTCGCCAATTTCTTTATTTCGTCCGCAGCTGGTCTGGTTATACCGTTTACAAGCTCCTTGTCGAAAAGTCTCAGGACGAATACCGGGTCGCCGAAGCCTGGGTCAGCCGGGATGCCCGCCTCGCGGCTGGTGAAACTGTTTTGGTTTCCCGTCGTGTTCGACCGCCACTCCAAATAAACATCAGTCCGATTCGCAACTCGATTATTGAGACTGCCAGGCCGATCAGCGCAGTGGCTTTCGTCCACGATCCTTTACGAAGACAGCGTCCGGCACAAGAAGTTTTACGAGCACTGTATGGCCTAACGCCGGCGGAATGTCGTGTTGCCTTGCTTCTAGCCGATGGCCTCGCGCCGCGTAAAATAGCGGACATGGTCGGCGTTACCGATAATACCGTGCGATCACAAATCAAAAGCATATATGCAAAAACTGGTGTCAAACGACAGGCCGAACTCATTCGGCTTCTTCTGAACAATTTAGCATTCGAGATCAGCGCGGCGCCTAGGCAGTAGGGACCTATGCCGATTGGTCTTCCCACGTTGTCTAACCAGCTTTGACTGTATGGCGTTCAAAGAGCGATGCCACTGGATTCCTTCAAGAAACGATACAGAGCGGCCTCACCACTTGAACCCGGCTTAAAGGTTTCAACAGTAAACACGTCGCCCGGACTATCAATCTTGTTAAAAATGCTTGTGAATTCTTCTGGCTTGGGTACGCCACCAGGTTTCGTCAGATATAGGTACGCATCTCGAAGGAAGCGCATCAGGCCCCTAAACCCATTTGTCCGATTCAAAATCCTACCTTCGCCCGCATAGTCCCAGGCATCTGGCCACCGACGGCGAACGGCATCGAAGTAGTTCCACAACACATCTGCGATGTCGTTATCTCGGACGTCGATCATCATATTGCGAAAGATAAGCTTTCGAGACTCGTCCGCCCCTGCTTTGGGAGGTGTTTTTCCCTGACGATATATCTCACGGTCTCTATTGGGATTTTCGGATAGGTACTTTATGAGTGATTGAACGAAAGTGGCCTGCGTAATTGTTTCCCCGAACCTTCCTTCTGTCGCCACTCCAAGGCGCTTAATGCGTTCTTTTAGTGGGCTACTGTCTGTTCCGTCCAGGGCGACCGCGATGTTGTGGCAGACCTTTTGAGGACTTCGGAGCTTAGCAAAATCAAATAGGTCGTAAACGAGACTTGGATTCACTTTTGTCTGAGCCAAGTTTACAGTCGAGAAAATATACGCCTGCTCGGCAATGTCCAGGTCAATGAAGATGCAAACATTCACTTCGAACGTCCGGTCGATGAGTCCTCGCAAGCCTTCGATTCGGTGCTGGCCGTCCAGGACACGGGCTATATCCTTGTAGAGAATGACCTCTTGGCCTTCCTCAGGGTCCGGGAGGTTAAATAGAGTGAGTTGGCCGTTCTCTTCATCGTATGCTGCACAGGAGCCACGTACAGCCAAAATGACTGCCGTGGGAAAGCAAGCGTCGGTGGATTTCACGTATTCGGAGATTTCCTCCACCCGCCGTGGGTCCAACCTCCTTTGTATGCCCAAGTAACTCTCTATCTCGTTCTCTCGAACAATATGGCGGATGTCGAATTCGGTGATATCGCAGAGCGTCTTGGAATCGATCTTTCCAATGTAAAAGTCACCGATTGGCTGCGTTGCTTTGAGCACGTCGATCGTGACGGAGCGAGTATCTTCTTTGAAACTCATACGTGCTCCCGATGATCTTTGTAGTCTGAGACAAATTGATTCACTTGGCTTCTTATTTCCTGCGGCAAGCGGCTCGGAAGACGATGGTTATTGTAGAGAGTTGCCAGATAAATCAGACCGACAGCCGCCCAGAAGAACAACACGGCTAAGCTGTGAAGGATTTTTACGTTTAGTTCAGGGTCGGTATGGCCTGACTTTTGCATTGCAAAGGCGATGGCCGCAAAGACCGTTATTATGGTTGTTAGCGTTGTGTGAGCAAGTTTTGTTGGGAATTGCTGTGCCCCCGGTGGATCGTTATGTACGATCCAAAAAATCGGAGCAAGAAATGCGGCCGCGTATATAAACAGCTCCCCGCCAACAACCGTTCCCCCAAATGCTGAGTTCAATCCCGGCCAATCGAATGACGCACCCCTTACAAATGCCACAAAAGTCCCTACCCAAATTGGCATCATTGACCAAAACAAACCTGCGAGCAGCTCCTGCAGAGTGTGCCAATGCTCAGGGCCAGTGCAATCCGTCACTCTCCCAACTAGTGGAATCGTGTGAACGAGCGCAAGAATCTGGTCCAGTATTTTTCTCACGTTGTTTCTACCTCTCCAGATGTTATGAGCAATTCCCGGATAGGCTGGCGATACTGGGAATCGGAAGCGATGACGCTTACTCGCCGGAGCGACTGAACACGGAATGTCCCTGAGTAGAGGGACCGTACACTGCTGTGGTCCGCGTTAGTCGCGACTACAAACGCACCACGTTGTTTCGCGCGCAGCAAACAATTGTGTAGACGAACTTGGTCGGACCACGCAAATAGTTTTTCGTTATACTTTATAAATCCATTCGAGCTATGCAGCGTTGTATAGGGCGGGTCAACGAAAATGAAGTCACCCGATTGGGCCATTTCTATCACCATTTCAAAGTCAGAACTGAATAGCCGTACGGGGCGAAGCCGCCGGTGAACGCTTTCAAAGTCATCGCCTGGGAGACAAACGCTCACCTTTGAACCCAAGGGGACGTTGAAATCTCCGCGTTGATTTACTCTGTATAACCCGTTCCAGCATGTACGATTAAGGTACACAAACCTCGCGGCTCTTTCAATGGGATCACTCGGTCTCGCTGACCGCATCCGATAGTAGTATTGGGACGAATGTCGGTCATGGTGGCGTCTCAATTGGTCATCAAAACTTTGCCAATCGCGTTTTATCGCTCTGTATGCATCGACCAATTCGGGGTTTAAGTCTGAAAGAATTGCTTTCTTGGGTCGCAAGGCAAAGAACATGGCACCGCTTCCAAGAAATGGCTCGATGTATGTGTTGTAATCGGATGGCATGAAGCGCAGGTATTTAGCGACGAGCCACCGTTTGCCGCCAGCCCATTTTAGGAACGGCCGACTGCCGGGCCTCTGGTTAGAGCTGCCCTCAGGTGCGCAATTCTTTGTTTTCACAATAATTTTCCGTTAGAGCGCTGGGCTGTCGAAGAGCAGACAAGATCTTTTGTATCATGTAATTCTGAAATAAGGTCGCTTAGGGAGCGGCTAACGGCGCTTCTTGGCGAGCAGTTGGAATTGCGCCCAAAAAATCGCTCGGAAGTGTATGAAGGAGAAAGCCACGCGAAAAAGTCATAGCGTTTATCCTTTTTCAAGGCGACGTGCGCAAATCCCATTTGAACGGAGCTTTACGGCGGAGGAATTTGAACGCGTGAAGCTAGGGGTCGTGCCCCAAGAAATGGAAGACCACTGGTTTATCTTTTTTGAAGGCCGCCACCAGAACATTTATTTCGTTCGGAGCTGGACTGGTTTTTGCGCTTATGTAGCTCGCGTCGAGCCGGTGAAAAACTTTATGCGGATCATTGAGGTGTGGGCCAGTTGCCGGTATGGAAGCGCCGATGCCAAATATGACGCGGAAATACTTGTCGAAGTTATCGACTACGTTTTGTTAGCACGGAACAGAATTTGATTCATGCAGGCGAAAAAAGTATTCATCGTTAAATGCTTAGTGCCGCCCCATTTGTACACTTTTTGAAATTTTTCGTCTCCCACTTGACTTATACATTTGCCGTGGCGTACGAAGGAACACCTTTAGTCCGCAGTCCTTTGCAGCGCGATCGGCGTCAGCGCAATCGTGAATCCATTTAGGTCGCTGCAAATAACACAGGACGTGGCCAAAATGGTGCGCCACTTCGGCCATGGTAGTTGTTAGCGGTTGGTCTCTGACACAGTCTTCTCCGATAACCATCATGACTTTTACTTCAGGCTCTGGCACGTGTGGAGGTTTGCCAACAATCCAACGACGTCTATGAATGGGGAAATAAGCCCAGATCATATTCCCGGGCAACACAACAACTTGTAATCTCGGGTCGCGAAGCATATAGACCCCTTCAATGACCATCGTGCGCAGAAGTCGATCCAAGCATTTCGTGACCTTATGAGTCTTCGTCAATTTCCAGCGGCCAATTTGATCGGCCACGGCGTCGTAATTCGTGCGCTTTGCGCAATTTACTCTTGAAGGCAAGCGTAATTCCACCGATTTCAGGACCTAGGAGGCCGGTCACTTTAGACAAGTATAGATGCATGGGAGAATCACCGGCGCCTAAGTTAACCGAGTAAGTAATATGCTACTGTGTTCCAGCCGACCTGATAAGATTCCAATTTAATTTCCCCCCCACCGCGTACCTCTGGATTCATGTCGGTGGGGATCGCTGAGAACTTGGTCCTTTATCGCTTCGCGGCACTCGTATTGTTGGGGGACAAATGAACGGTCAAAGGGGTGACGAAAGGCTCTACGATACGCTCTGCAAGGTACTCGATGCCCTGAGGGCGGAAGCTCCTTCTGACGACGTCACCTATAATCCGCCTCCCCAAAACGCCGGTGCAATCATCCAGGCGCGATCGCGCGCACTGCTCCACCTATTTCTTAAGGCGCGTTTTGGCTTAGTGCGTTTCGCCGAACGGCAAAAGTTCATTACTGACGGAACGGCTGATGGCGGTATAGACGCGTATTTTATCGACCGGAAAAACAAACGAATTTACGTATTGCAATCAAAGTTCCGGGCCACTGCCGGGAATTTCGTGTCTAACAACATGACCGCAGCCGATCTTCTCAAGATGGATGTTGGGCGTATTCTCAAGGGAGAAAAACGAGATGAAAAAGGAATGTCCTACAACGAAGGCATAAGAGGACTTCAGAAAGAAATCCAAAAGCTCACAGATGCAGGGAGTTACACGACTCATGTCGTGGCTTTGGGAAACACTAAGCGATTTTCGGCGTCTCAGCTAAAAAAGCTCGTCGAGGGATACGTAGTAGACCAGTATCCGCATGATCGAGCATATGGAGAGCTATTGTTTCCGGTGATTAACGGAACATATTTTACGGACCCATACCTCACTATTGAGATCAATTTGGCTAATCTAAAAGGCGACACACATTTGGATTACGATGTAAAGGTAGCTTCACTTACAGCGAATGTGAAGTTGCTCTTCGTGCCCACGCGTGAAATAGGTAGAATCATGAATACTTACAGGAACTCGATTTTGACCTTCAACCCGCGCAGCTTCCTCGAATTGAAAACGAATCCAGTCAATCAGGAAATCGAGAAATCTATCAGGAATATGGGGACCAATGAATTCGCTCTGTTCAATAATGGCATCACAATTATTGCCGATGGAACTTCGATAAGTTCCGATACTGCCAAGCAAGATACCGCCCAGGTCGTACTTAGAAATCCACAGCTCGTAAACGGTGCACAAACAGCGTATACCCTCGGAAGAATTTATGAAGAGTGTTCAGCCACGAATAACTTTAAGATTTTCAAAGGGAAGGAGGTACTACTAAAAATAATTACCTTTGTAGGACCACAAAAACGCGCGCGCGGAGACGCTCGCCTTACTCTCGTTGGAGAAATTTCAAAGGCGAGCAACTCACAAACCAAAGTCGAAGAATCGGATCGGCGGTCGAACGATACTATCCAGGTTGAACTGCAGAAGGAATTATTTCAGAAGTACGGGCTTTATTATGAACGTAAGCGTGGTGAATTCAGCGACGGTATTCACTACGGTTACCTTTCTTCTAACCTTGTTATTAACCGCGAAAAACTGCTCCGCGTTAGCCTGGCCTGCAACTACCGGGTAAATCAGGCGCGCTCAAGCATCGCGAAGTTTTTCAGTGAAGGAGCAATTGCGGACGTATTAAAAGTCAGCGAGGCTGAAAAGTATGCATTCGGCTATGAGGTTCTGAATCTGTTGGACGAGAAAAGAAAGGCCAAACCAAAAATTAAGGGCGACAGATATCATATGAAGGAATTCGGGCAAGCACTGAGGTACGGGCAGTATGCAACGGTGGCGGTCTGTACAAATCATGTATCGAGTAGTAAGAAAAACGAGGGTGAAACCGTAGAGGCAGTGTTATCACAATGGATTAAGTTCGAGAAATGGGTTGAACAGCTCTCGACAAATAGCAAATATAAGATTGGGACTTCGTTTGACTACGTCAATTACTACAAGGGATCTACCATTAATTCTGATCTGCAGAGATTCCCGTTCACGACTTAAATGCCACGTCACATTGCGTTGATGGTCTAGCGGATATTGGGTCCGCGCCTCGGACTATGAAACAGCCGTTTAGATCGATCCGCCCACCTATTTAGGATAATGGACGCGTAGGTCGAAATTCCTTCGACACCGGAGTTCCGAACCTTCGGGGTGCGTTCGGAAATCGCTTCTAGAAAGAACGCATTAACTAGTTTGTTTTCAACGACGGATTTGCGTCGGTTTCCCGTTCGTAAATTAGTAGTTTTTCGAACGACATGTTTGTCCAGAGCGCATATTGCCCGGGCACGACGGCGGTAAAGCCAAACAGCCTCGCCCCGATGCCAAGTATTGCGATACGACCTGCCAACGGAACGCGCGGCACGCCAAAGCGGGGTCCAGACAGTTTCAGAAGGCCGCATAGCATAGGACAAGACCCCCGTTTTACAAGGGATTTTGAAGAGTCAGAAAGTTCCAAGCCACCTAGACATATCCCGGCCTGTTAGGTTAAATCGTCACTTTGGGCGTTGTCGGAAAAGTGGGTGTGGGGAGGCAGTTTTTAAGGCTAGTTTATTCCTTCGGCTTTTCGCCGACCAGTATATGGATTGCTTTGTTGTTGTCATTCTTAGGACCGACGCCCGGTTGTGCTGTCGCGTCTATTCCTTCTGCCTTAAGTGCCTCAGCTAAAGCCGTAGCGGCACCCCAAAACTTGGCGACTTGTTCTTTGTGCATTTGGACAACGATCCCTGTGGCCGTAACAAATCCAGTTCTAGGACCAGAAGGACGCGTAGAAACTATATCGCCACCTCTCCAATCAATTTCAGTCCATCCCCCCATTACCAGAGTATTTTCCAGCGTCAGCGAAAACTCTGCTGGCTCGGTCAGGTTCGTTAGTGCGAGATCGAACTGCATTCCAGGAAACGACTTCAATTTAGCTGCAATTAGTTTCTGTTGCTCTGGAGTCAACCTTCGCGGTGACCTTAGCCTGTCTAAGGACAACTGCGCTTCCGCTGCTCGTTGCAGGGCTTCTGCTAGATGCGATTCCGCCTTAGCAGCTTGTTCCTTCGCGGATAGGATGTCTTTCTCAAACGAGTCCGCTTCCTTCCTCGCACCTCCCGCAAGCGTTAAGGCATTGGATGACGCCGTTTGCGCCTCATTCGCCTTGTCCTCCGCTTTACCAAGAGAGTCTGCGGCTTTCCCGGCTGTGATCAGCGCATCTTTGGCTTGGGATAGTGCAGTTGAGGAATCGGAAATAGCTGTCTTTGCTTTCCGATCAGCCTCTTCAGCCTTGGCGCCGAGAGAGCCTATAACGTTTCCAGATAGCTCATTTGTCTTGACGAGGCATATAAGTTCCATCGACAAAGCAGCTACAAGCAAGATGGTTGAAAACCTTTCAATGCGATCCCGATGTATTCTCGTTAGACATTTTCTTCCTAAATCTGCTACGAGTTCTCCACCGCAAGCGACGATTACTAAACCCTCGAAAACGTATTCTGCTATTTCCCAACGGTGCAAGAATTGCGATACCGATGAGACATCGGAGGGCGTAAAAATCATCTTGGCTCACCACCAAAAAGTGACAAGAGTAGTTCGGAAAACGAACATCAAGACTGGAAGATAGGAAGGCATGCTGGCGGGAATTTACTCTACCGCGCGGTACGATGGCAACGGATGTTCGGGAAGCGGACGAACATAGAATCGATAGGATACAGACCCGATGGGTAAGCGTTCACGCCGGCCGGTACAATCGTTGGTAAGGTTGAAGTCTTCTGGCAGGACGGAACGCTTTATGCCGTTGTAAAGCGGGCAGCGGCTGTGCCATTTAGAACAGTTTGATTTACGGCCCCGATGTCATGCTTTCCAATAGATTGAAGGGAGGTGTACGTCGGTGACATTCAAACCTGGCGAAAGAGTTTCTATATCGGGAATCTACACCGTCGTCCACGACACGAGTCACGAACATCAGAGGCACGATGTGACTTGCGTAAAGGGAAGAAGATTCCCGCCATGCAAGGCCTGCAGCGACGGAGTGCTGTTCAAATTGAAGACGGAAGCAGTTCACGTCCATGACCATCGAAGCTTCCCTGATATATAAAAAGAACCGGAAGAGAGCCGAGAGGACATGCCATTACCACCGGATGTAGAAGAGGCAAAGGCCAGAATGGACAAGGCTGATGCGGCGTTGCGTGCGGACATCGAGAGCAATGCTCCCGTGGATAGGGCAAGGCGCCTTGAACTCATTGATGAGTTGCAGATAGCCGCGGATGACTATACCGAAAAGATAAGCCGCCTCCGTGGTTGGAGCTAGCAGCCTCTCCGAAGCCAACACAAGGGAGGGAGTCATGCACGAAGTAGCGACTTCTTTGATGAGGTCTGCAGGGTGGACTGAGATACCGACGAACGGTGGAGCGAATAGTCGATAAGAGAGTGCGTACCGACCTATGGAATCCATAGGTGTTCGTGATGCACGACGTTATAATGGAGCGCAGGGAGAATGGTGGATGCAGCCAGAACGAAAGATAGACGCCGACGAGGCAGCCCAAGAGATTGTGAACGTTTGGGGTATGAACATGCAGGCTGGGACCGCCAAGTACTTCACGGCAGATTTTAAGGAGTTAATTGAGAAGGCTTTCGCTTACCGCACGGAGAAGAGCTCTGCTGACAATGCCCGCGAGTTCAATAGGCTAACCAAAGAGCAGACAGAGCGGGAGCAGAGAAAGAAGAAGGAATTCACAGACGCTTTTGTCGAAGGCCAGACAAAGGAAATTATGGCTACTCGACCCGCGACCGACAAGAGCTAAGGTCTGACGATATTTCTAAAACAATTTATTTTTCTCTCGCGAGCATATTTTTCATCGTTTCGATGTGTGTAAAACTGCGATTCACACTTTCCAGATGAACCTGTCAGCAAATCCGAAATTCTCCTGCGTGTAATCAATCAGTTGCAGCCAAGAATCACGCACAATTCATTCCAGTTCGAGAGTTCTTCAATTGGAATGCGCACGGTCCCCTCCGTAGAAGGCCTCGGTGTCTAAATGACTAAAGTGGACGCTTTAAACGCTTAAAGCTCTTCGTTCGATTCTGACATTTCGCGTTTTTAGCGTATGGGTATGGGAACACCGCGGTCTCAACCTCCATACCGAAATAAGAGACCGAGCCGGATTTTTGTGGACAAAAAAGAGGGCCCCTCCGAGCTTAGTGGGTCTTCGTAAACGAAATGATTTTTCGGTACTGATAATTAGGGGCTGTCCTGATTACCAGGAAAATAGAAAAATCCACTTGTACGAGTACCGCGTTTATCAAGCACAGTCTCTTTAACTCGTCGTTTTCACATTTCGCCGTTAAGCGTAAAGTGGGTACGACGACAGGATTTCTATGGAATCCAAATTTGAAGACCAAGCACCGCTAGTAATATTCCTCACCATTGTGTTCATTTTGTTGGTCGCCGCTGTGTCGGCACACTTTCTTTCCTCTGAGAAAACGCGACAGCCTTGGCGAAAAATTGCATTGTGGGTCGCAGCAGGAGTTTCAACCGTAGTAGCATTTTTTGTCAGTATGGCGTATGGCATTCCGGTTTTGGACGATTTCCGCAACCCGGGCGTGCACTTTCGGGTAGCGTTGATTGGGACCGCTATCGTCTGGGCAATTTGCCTTTGCGCGTGGATTGTAGCAATTAAATGCATAGCTGCCGCGCTTCGGCGAGACCCGTTCCGAGTTGAACGTTCTCAGTGAGCACTTGTACGGTAACGGCGTTTATCAGGGATGTGGATCACTCCCGAGTGCGCGACACTCAGGCACATTCAAAATGGGAGGCCAAATCTGGGTTGAAAATTATTGTTCGCGGAGCAGGTTTGCCGGATCGATGTACAGGGCGCGTCTCACGGGACTGGCCACCGAAAGTGTTCCGGTGAGCAGCAAAGTGAATACAACAGCGGCAAGCACGAATGGATCTTGCGCCGAGGCTTGGTAGACGATGGCTGAGAGTATCCGGCTGGCCGCCACGCCCAACAAAATGCCCACTGCAGATCCGCTCGCGAGCAGGATCAGCATTCGACCGAGCGCTGCCGCGAGAATCTGTTTCGCCTGCGCTCCAAGCGCTACGCGAATACTCAGCTCGCGCAGCCGTTTGCTGACCGTGTAGGAGGCCAGACCGAACGTGCCCGCGATCGAGAGCAGCAGCCCAAACGCGCCAAAGACACCAAGAGCCACTGTGGCCACCTGGGAGGGAAAGAAGCTCAGTGCAAGCGCGGTGTTCCAGGGGCCCAATTCGCGAATAGGAACGCCACGGTCAAGATCCAGGATTACTCCGCGAACGGCAGCTACCATGTCGGCCGTGTCACGCCGGGTCCGTACGACGATCGCCGTACTGGTGCTCGCTTTCTGCGAGATCGGGAAGAACGCAGCGGCTTCCGGATCTTCAGCGAGCGTAAATTGTTTTCCGTCTGCCACGATGCCCACGATCTGGATCGACGCACCGTCGCGGTCTTTAAAATAGCGTCCAATAGCACCCTCAGAGTGGAAGAGCCGCCGGGCGAACTCCTGATTCACAACGGCAACAGGTGGGGTCTTTGCAGTGTCGGCAAAGCTCACATCGCGCCCCGCGAGCAGAGATGTTCCGGCGGCGGTCAAATATCCCGGTGAGATGTCGTAGTTATAGGCATAAAATGCTTTGTTTGAGGGCCTGAAATCGGAACTTTGTTGAGAGAAAACAGCAGAGACCATTGTGTCGCCGGAGAGGGGCGTGGTATTCGCGTAGCCGGCAGCGTCCACTCCCGGGATCTGCGAGACTCTTTCCAGTAGCTGGCGCTGGAAATGATCGGCGGCTTCGCCGGTATAGGCAGCCTGGCTCAAATCGAATTGCGTGAGCAAAGCATTCTTCGGATTGAAGCCCAGATCCATAGTTATTGCTCTGCCCAGACCGCGCAGCGAGACAAAAGCTGCTGTGACGGTGACGCAGCAGAGCGCGATCTGTGCCGCCAGCAGCACATCGCGAAGCGCCCAGCGGCGTCCTGCCGCGAATTGGCTTCCGCCGCCCTTAATCGTGTCATTTGGATCGGTCTTGAATATCTGCCGCAGTGGCATCAGTCCGAAGACGACTCCGGCGGCCACCGCGATTAGGAACGCCATAAGGATTAACGATGGCTGCGGCAGAACGAAAAAGAGCCTGAGAGGATACCTGGTGGGTGGATGCCAGCTAGCCAGGCCGGTGAGCGCCATCCACGCCAAGCCGCAGGCCAACGCGCCCCCGAGAATCGAGATCACAAAGGCCTCGACCAGGAGTTGCCGAAGGATGCGCCACCGGCTCGATCCAAGCGCCATGCGGATGGCAATCTCTTTCGCTCGGTCTGCCGTACGCGCTGCGAACAAGCTGCCAAGGTTGGCGCAGGCAGCGAGCAGCACAATACCGGCCAGCCCCATGACTCCAGCCAGAAAACCACGCGCCGGTCCGCCCACAAAGTCGCCAATCATGCCAGGACGGGCGAGCTTCAATGCCAACCCCTCTTCATCTTTCGGATATTGCCTGGCAATGCGGGTCGCAATGGCGTTCAATTCCGCCTGCGCCTGGGGCGTGGCGACCCCGTCCTTGATGCGCACGATCGAAAAGAGATTCCTATAGCTTCGCGACTCAAGCCAACTGAACCCGTCCAGCGAGGCTTCATTTGCTATGGGAACGAAAATGTCAAGCTGGGCAATTTTCTCCGTCCCGCGGAAGCCTTCCGGCGCGACCCCGACGATGGTGTACGGATGCTTGTCAATGCGGACCGTCGTTCCCACGATGTTGGAGTCCGCGCCAAAATCACTCTGCCACGCTGACCAGGAAATCACCGCAGCCTCTGAGGCTCCGGGATGATCGTCATCGGCGCGCTCCAGCAGACGCCCGAGGAACGGCTTAATGCCGACAACCTCGAAGTACTGCCCGCTCACCTCGGCTCCCCACACAGGCCGGGTGACGCCGTTGGCCTCCAAGCCAAAGTCTTGAAACTCATAAACGGCTACAGCAGAAAACACCGAGTTGCCATCGCGCACATCGCGCACTTCCGGATGCGAGACAAAGGGGCCGGCGTCTTTAGGCTGAAGCGTCATCACTTGCTCCGCATGAGGTAAATCCAGTGACCGCAGGACTAAAGCCTGCAACACACCGAACACGATGACGTTGGCGGCGATGCCGAGCGCCAGGATAAGGACCGCGGTGAGGGCAAAGCCGGGAGAACGCTGCATCTGGCGCAGGGCGAATCGCAAGTCCTGCAATAGGGAATCGAGAAACGCGCCCGTCCGCGAATCGCGCACTTGCTCCTTGACTTGCTCGACTCCGCCGAGCTCCATCCGTGCAGCGCGTTGCGCTTCGTGCGGCGGCATGCCCGCGCGAATGTTTTCGGCTATGAGCATTTCGAGATGGGCACGAACCTCCTGGTCTAGGTCTGCGTCCACACGGCGGGATAAAAAGAAATTTCTCACGAAACTTCGAGCTTTCACAAAGAGCGGCATGCAAACCTCCCTACGATGCTTCCAATGCTTGAGAGATAGCCCAAGAAACCCGCCCCCATCGCTTGGTTTCGACTTCGAGTTGCTTCATCCCAGCTTTGGTCAAGCGATAGTATTTCGCGCGACGGTTGTTTTCGGACTCTCCCCAAAAAGAGGAAATCCAACCTTCTTCTTCCATGCGGTGTAGGGCGGGGAAGAGCGAGCCTGGCTTAACAACAAAAGTGCCGCCTGTAATCTGCTGGATCCTCCGCGAGACTCCCAATCCGTGCATCTCGCCTGCAATAAGCGATTTCAAGATCAGCAGGTCCAAAGTCCCTTGCAAGAGGCTCGTCGGTTCAGGGCTCAATCTCTGCCTCCTATCGGCTTTCTATACGAACGCTACCCGTCTACGTATAGAATGTCAATAGGAAAAAGACCGCGCCAGTGAGCGATTAGTCGGGAAACCGGACATGTGGTTTTTTGCGTGAATTTTACTTTTCCGGTTTCGGCGTTAATCAGGGTAGAAAATACCGAGCTTGACGAATCGGTCATCGAGTTGAACGGAAGCCTTATCGCTAAAAAAGAGTCATTACAGCTTCACGCCTCATTACATACTTCGTTGGGATAGTCTTGAAGATTAAAATCATCGCTACTACGAGAGCCGGAAAGTAACACACGAGTCCGGCGAATAGAAGAGTCACTACACCCCTTAGACCTAGAAATGCCGGAAATGCAAGCGCCAAGAATAAGGCGAGCGCGACAACGAGAGTGCGCTGCCACCAAATAGGAAGAAGCTGCACTCCGCAGAAAGGGCAGTAGGTGTATGGAGGCTTACTTCCAAACGGCTTTGTCCCCAGGTCGCGTGAACATTTGGGACAGCTAGACCACGAGGGTTGAGTGAGATTTTCCTTCATGCGCGTAATCGTCAAGACCAAACCGCGGTCTTGCTAAAGAGTAACAAAACAACGGTGACGGCGGGCGTTCTCTCCTCGCTTCAAAACTTTGCAGGCATCCCTGATAGCAGGCATATAGCAGAATTGGCGGGGGAAAGATTCTCAACTCCCGGTAAGTCGGGTAATCGGAGATGTAAAGCGGTACTTCACATTGACGGTATCGGCGTTTATCAAGCAGTGATACTGACATAAGCCAATAGATGTGCTAAAAGTGCGTTAGCCCGTTCCCACCGGAAGGAGAACCCATCATGAAGAAACATCGAGTCATCTTGAGCGCGGTTTTGTTGGTAGTAGCTCTCGGAAGCTCAGGGTCGCAATTCGCACAGGAAACTCCGACTGGCGCTGAAAAATCTAAAGCGCAAGATCGTCATGGGCTCGCTCTCGGTTTTCTCAGGACGATCAACACGGCTGAAGTAGCGGGCTTCGCTGAGTACGGGTCCTACGCATCGTGGCAGACTTTGTTGGCGCACGATGCGCAATATTTGAATGGGTGGGTCGCGACCTATTACTCAGAAAATCCCGGCGTGCATTTTGGTGACCTGCCGGAAATTTTGCCTGGGTTGAGTCTGAGATTAAATGTGCATAGCGATGGCCAGGGGTACGACGTGCTGCTCGAAGACTTGAGCGACAAGGACGGATATGCAGTGGTAAGTGACGAACGCGGAATAGCCAGAGAGTGCAAATGGCTCCAGTGAGCAGCGACTAGAACTGCTCGGCTAACTCCTGGTAAGTCGGATACTCGGAAACTTGAAAGTTCCACATTGGGGTTAAGCGATATGTTCCACACCCTCAATCCGAACGTAAATGCGGTCACACTCTGCTACGATTCGATTTGGATGACACGAATCTTCGGCGTACTGGCGGTAAGCTTAGCAACACGCACGCGACCGTGGCGGGGGTTATCAGAATGACAGAGATGCCTATTCCAAATCCACTTTCCGACCGAGCAAAATCATCGCGAGGGTGAAGAGCCGAATAGAAGATAGAGACCCCTAACCCAAGCACAAGTATGCTGGCCCCCAAAGTAGTCCACCATGCCCAGACCTTGCCCTGGATGAGGCGCAGATTAATGAAGATACAAAGAAGACCTGCGGCACCGAACAGCACGGTGTCATAGATTCTTGAGCCGAACATCGGAATTGCCCGTGCATCAATCCAGGGACCAACTGCATAGAAAAAGAATAGAGCCCCTAGCGCTATGCCAATGACTGCCACTATTCCGATGGCAATCTTCGCCAACATTGACATGTTGCTCTTGTACCGCACCCCGGACAGAGATTCAACTGTATTGGTCTTTGAACCGGTTAGTAGTGAACTAGGAACGCCGGTGCTGCAAGGACTTATCGAACTCGCAGGCCATAAAGACGCCCAGGAAGTAGGAAAAGTTTAACGTGCCGCGTCATGTACACACCAATCTGTTCCTAAGCTAACTCGCTACCTCCTGATATGTCGGGAAACCGGACAAGTGCTTTTGCGCAAATCCACATGATTGCATAACAGTGTCGGCTCCTCGACCCTAGTAGACTTGGTTGTCTGACGACCAAAGACTCGGGAGAAAGGAGCCGAACATGATGATTATAGGCGTAGATTACCACCCGAGTTTTCAGCAGATTGCTTTTTTTATTGAAGAAACCGGTGAGTGCGGAGAACGGCGACTGAACCATGAAGATGGTGAAGCCGAGCGATTCTATCGGGAGCTGAAGCAAAAAGGAATCAGCGTGCGTGTAGGGATGGAGGCTACCGGGTATTCGCGCTGGTTCGAGCGATTACTGGCG
>Ga0185299_10002999_pt1 | contig 23826 bp, 30 predicted proteins | sample PaiPotPPA55metaG_FD_128002 | JGI IMG/M metagenome (GOLD analysis project Ga0185299, IMG submission 128002) | Iron sulfur acid spring bacterial and archeal communities from Banff, Canada, to study Microbial Dark Matter (Phase II) - Paint Pots PPA... ... | reverse complement strand
GCGGCTCGCCGGGGCAGTGTATAACGCATCCTACACAATCCTGCGTTTGCGAAAAGAGCAGCTACGGTTATTTACCTTCAATGCGGTGCCGCACCTCGCCGCCCCGGGGCTGTGCACCCACCGCTAAGAGGATTCCGCGCACTGCTTAGAACGGACCGCTACCTTATACATAGTAGCGAACTACCCACTCAGCTACGCAGCACGGCTTGTCGCTACCCTGGACTTCCACTCTCGCATCAAAGACTGCCTCCAGCGCATCCGGCACGTCTTTTAGCGATTGAAGAGTGAAGCGAACCCGAATCTTAGAGTCGGCGCGAACAGCACAAGGAAATCGAACTCGATTCAAGCCGTAATTGACGCTCATGCGGACACCGCCTCGGATCTGAATTGCCTCCTTCATAAACCGGCTCAGCAGCGACAAGGTCAAGAACCCGTGAGCAATTGTGGTCCCATAGGGAGACTCACGCTCGGCACGTTCGCGGTCCAGGTGGATCCACTGGCGATCCTCGGTAACTTCAGCAAACTGCTCAATTCGATCCTGGGCGATGGGGAACCAGTCCGTCAGGGTGAGTTCGCGACCTACCAAATCTCGTAAGGAATGGGGTGTTTCCAGGACAAGCGGCACTGGTGTCTCCTCTCGATTTTGCCGCATCTCTTATCTCTGTCGAAAAGATTCACACGAGAGCTGCAGCAGGAACTACTACTTCCTGCGTGAGGGACGCGTGACACGACGAGCACTCGGCACAACACTCGGCACGCGGGCGGCGGCCTGGGGTCCGAGGTCTGACGTCCGAACAGCAGGAGGATTGATGAGCATATAAGTAACGATGGCCGTTCCAATCGCACGCCCATCTTCATCGGTGAGATCCACGTTACCCACACACAGCGTGGAGCCGATGCGAAGAAGGTGCGACCGGGCAAAGATGCGGCCTTCCGTCACTGGTAGAAAGTAGTTGATCTTTAACTCCACGGTGGTGATCCGACGCCCCCCACCGAAGTGGCGCTGGATGGCACCGCCCACAGCTGCGTCGGCCATGGCTGCAGCGACACCGCCGTGGGCTACCCCAGCGTTGTTTCGCAAGTCGTTGCGAATCGTGCAGTCGATCGTAATGCCGTCGCGGTGCACTCGGTGGAGTCGCATCCCGAGCAAGGTATTGAACGGCACGCTGGTTAAGGAATCGCGGAGTTGTCGAAGGGTCATTTCCTGTCACCCAAGGCCTGCGGCACACTCCACTTCCTGAGTTCCAGCTTCGCGATAGCTTCGGTGTGCACTTCGTCCGGGCCATCGGCCAAACGCAGTGTGCGCACATTCGCCCAGGCGCCGGCCAGAAAGGTATCCTGGGAGACGCCCGCACCTCCGTGAGCCTGAATCGCGCGGTCCAACACTCGCAGACAGGCATTCGGCGCCACGACTTTGATCATCGCGATCTCGGCGCGTGCTTCTTTGTTTCCGACCGTGTCCATCAGGTAGGCCGCTTTCAAAGTCAGAAGACGCGCCTGCTCGATCTCCATGCGGGATCGCGCAATGTCGGCCCGTAGGGTGCCTTGCTCGGCCAGCGGCTTACCAAAGGCCACCCGCGCCTGCACTCGCTTACACATGGTTTCGAGGGCCCGTTCGGCCACGCCGATGCAGCGCATGCAGTGGTGAATGCGCCCCGGACCCAGCCGCCCCTGGGCAATTTCGAAGCCTCGTCCTTCGCCGAGCAACATGTTCGAGACGGGCACGCGAACATTTTCAAAAGTGATCTCGCCGTGCCCGTGCGGCGCATGGTCATAGCCAAACACCGTCAGCATGCGCTCAATCTTGAGCCCGGCGCTATCCATCGGCACCAGCACCATCGACTGCTGTTTATGGAGCGCCGCCGAGCGACCTGTCCTTTCTGGGTCAGTTCGGTCCGTGTCAGTTCGGCCCATAAAGATCGCGACCTTGCAGCGCGGATCGCCCGCTCCAGAGGACCACCACTTGCGGCCATTAATGACATACTCGTCGCCCTGCCGAACAATACTCGCCTCGATGTTGGTTGCATCCGACGAGGCGACCCCGGGTTCCGTCATCGAGAAGCACGATCGAATCTCACCTGCCAGCAGAGGCTTGAGCCAGCGCTCTTTTTGCTCCGCGGTGCCGTAGCGGGCGAGCACTTCCATGTTGCCGGTGTCCGGCGCCGAGCAGTTGAACACCTCAGGAGAAATAAAACTGCGCCCCATAATCTCGGCCAGAGGTGCATATTCGAGATTCGTCAACCCCGCCCCATGCTCCCGATCCGGCAGGAACAGATTCCACAGGTCCGCGGCGCGGGCTTTGGGCTTGAGTTCCTCAATTACGGCCGGCGGCGACCAGCGGTTGCGCTCGATCTCATCGTGGTAGCGCTGCTCATTCGGATAAATGTGCTCATCCATGAAAGCCTGCAAGCGCCGTTGCAGGTCCTTCACTTTGCTGCTGAACGAGAAATTCATGTCTGCCGCCTGTCTCCTATTTACCCGTGAAAGCAGCGGGACGCTTCTGCACAAAGTGCGCGACACCCTCTTTGAAATCCTCCGTGCGGAAACACGCCATCATCTCGCGCACGGAGATGTCGAAAGCTTCCGCGAGCGGTTGCGACATGGCCTCGTATACCTGGCGCTTGATTATGCGCAACGAGCGCGGGCTCACGGTGGAAGCCAGTTCTTGGGCATACTCCTGGGCTTTTTCGAGAAAGGTTTCCTGGGGAAAAACTCGATTCACCAACCCCATGCGCAGAGCTTCGGCGGCATCGATGGTCCGGGCAGAAAACAGCAGGTCGAGCGCGTTTGCAATTCCAATGATCCGAGGCAACATCCAGGCCATTCCATACTCGGCAATCAGCCCGCGCCGCGCGAATGTGGTGCTAAAGCGGCCTGCGTCTGAGGCCAGCCGCAGATCGCAATAGAGAGTGATAACCAAACCAAGGCCAACCACCGGCCCGTTGATGGCGGCAATCACCGGCTTCCCGATCGCCGGGAAATACGAGTATTTCTTCTGAACATCCGGGGCCGCGCCTTCACGGCGGTTAGCGCCGTCGCGCAAAACCTGCTCGCGGCCCCGATCATCCAAATCCCGGCAATCCAAGCCGCGTTCCGCCACCGCGCTCAGCAGCGACATGTCAGCGCCTGCGCAAAAGCCCCGCCCAGCGCCTGTCAATATGATCACGCGGACCTCGTCGTCCTGCTCGGCGTTCTCCATGTGCGAACGCACTTCGCTTTCCATCAGCGCCGTCCAGGCGTTGAGTTTGTCCGGCCGATTCAAAGTAATCGTGGCCACTCGATTGGCTATGTTATAGAGCGTCTCCTGAGTTGGCATGACGCGCGATTATATAAAATCAGCTTGCGTTAGTCACTATCATGTTATAGCGACTATCGAGATACGGAAGAGATCAGTCGAATTCGTTGATGCATACTCGCGGGATCCCGTGGGCTGCACAAGGTGGCACTTGACGCCGCTTCCGCTGGAAACCTGACTGGAGCATTGCAGGATTGAGGAAGCGAGCGTATATTTCGGCGCTGGCGGGAGGTCAATCGGAAATTCCGGCCTAATTAGAATGTCTGTAAGGAGGAGGCGCAAATGGGGTTCATCATTTGGATTGTAGTTGGGCTGATCGCTGGCTGGCTTGCTGGTCAGGTTATGAAGGGCGGCGGCTACGGGGTACTCGTGGACATTATTCTCGGCATCCTCGGGGGAGTTCTGGGCGGCTGGGTCTTCGGGCTTTTGGGCATCTGGCCGGGCGGCGGCATCCTCGGAGCCATCATTGTGTCATTTGTTGGCGCGGTAATTTTGGTCGCGATTACGCGCCTGCTGAAAAGGGCCTGAACAGATTCTTGACATCCGGGCGCTCCGGGCGATTCTCCTCTCCGGAAATAGCAGGTCGCGCATCTTCGTCTTCGCTTTATGGAGTTGTGATTTTGAGTTCCCAATCGAGCAATGCAGCAGGTCGGCGATCTCGCGATGCGCGTATCCCTCAACCTCGTGCAGTTCGAAGATCCTCCCACACCCTCTGGGCAACTCTTCGATGGCGTGACGCGATACAACGCGATCAATCGCCCCACGGAGGTTCAGATCATCTTCCCCAAGCTTGCGCTTGAGATGGCGAGTCCCTCGATACAGACTCATCGAGCGAAAGCACTTGTGGAGATTTACGGCGCACCTTCATCAGCACGGTGTTCACGGCAATCCGGTATAGCCAAGTGGAGAATGCCGAATTGCCGTGAAACGAGTTGAGGTTGCGAAATACCTGCATGAAAGTGTCCTGCGTCAGGTCTTCTGCTTCAGCCACATCTTTCGTCATCCGCAGACACACCGAATACACAAGCTTGTTGTGCAACTGGTAGAGTGTGGCAAAGGCCTGCTCGTCGCCGCGCTGCGCACGCTGAACCAGGGTACCTCCGGAATCGTCTCGCTGGTTTTCGGCCCTTGACGGAATCCCATCTACTGGTTGGGGGGCGTTCATTGGTGTCGCGGAAGTCGTACAAGTTGCCACTGTAATCTCCCTTGGGTTACGCGGGCCTAAATTGGGCTTTCAGACGGCAACTCATGGCCGCGTTCTCACCTTCAAGAAAATCACTGTAGCTTTCAAGGGTTTCAATAACTGTTCAATTTTGTACACCTCCGAGAAACCTTGAGAATTGCTCGACATTGATTTTCCTCCCCGCGGCAGCAAGCGAAAACGCGCTCTACTCGGCCGATTTGACGGAACTAGGAAAGCATTCTCGTTTCCTTTAATCACATTCCGGCACGCTCGGTCTTTCTGCGGAGGATTCATCACAGACGTCACCGCTGGCGCGGGCAGACCGAAAAGGCTCATGCCGCGTACAAGAGAGCGATAGCCATCGCAAAAATGGATGATCCGAGCGCCCAGTCTGCCAGCCTCCTAGGAGACATCGGACTCCTTTACGCCAAGTTTGGGGATCAAGCGTAAGCAGTGCACTACACTCGGATGGCGCGTGCGAAAGCTCCGTCAGACGTGCAACTTATGTACAGCGAAGGCCAGGTTTATGCTTTATTGGGACAACCCGTAAAAGCGATACCCGCTTACCGCCAAGCTATCGCGAAAGGCTATTCGCGAAAAGAAGTTTGGAACGATCCCGAAAATGCCAAATTGCAATCCTTCCCCGAGTTTGTAAAGCTCGTGAAGAGCGGCACTTCAAAATGATATCTTCAGATCACGCGGAATAGCGGCGGCGATTTTATTGTCACGGAGGTACGCGATCTCGCATGGGGTCACCCACTGGCTCGCCGAGTTGTGTCGCACTGACAACAACCAGATCGTTTCCGGATTCGCAGGAATGTGCGTCTGCGATAAAGAGGCTATCCCAACTGCTAGGTGACCGTAAAGATCAACGCATTGCTGTTGCCGCCGCTGTCGCAACCGAGGTCTCCGGAGAGGTTGGCAGGAGTGTGCACGACAATCTGGGCGGTACCGGGAGATGAAATCTGGGTCGTGGTAATCGTGGCCTGTAACTGGGTGCCACTCATGACTGTGGTGGGCAATGCCTGTCCGTTCCATAGGAGGATCGAAGAGGAATAAAAGTGGCTGCCATTCACGGTGAGCAGTAAGCCCTGTTGTACCTGAGCGAGGCTCGCGGGGTTCGGTGCGACCGAAGTCAGCAGGGGTTTCGGCCGGGCACTTCCGCAGAACGGGTTGAGCGCACCGCACCCGGCGAGGAACATGATTGCAAGCAGCGGAGGAAACAGCGATTTCTGGATTTGATTGCGGGGCATCGTCAAGAACGCACCTTCCGGCTATCCGTTGATTCTTGGACGTCGCGGATGTGCTGTTCCAACGTTCTGAAGTTTTCCTCAATGGCGTGTGACAAATGCTTGAGCCCGTTCAACATCTCGACGGTTACCGCATCGGCGGTGTTGATTCTGGCCTTCTCGAAATGATTTCTTGATTCGCTATAGCTCATTACATTCTTCCTCTAACTTTATGCATTTGAAATCTTCTCTCTGTTCCCAATCGTGTCACTCTCACTGCTTCTGGTGAGATGCGCGTTTAACGGACAGACCACGATTGCGCCACACGTGGCGAAAAGGGTAGGGGACGACCGTGTGCTACCGTGGCATGCTCGTTCATTGCCCTAGCTGCTTGGGTGCGACAGCTACCGTTCTGGCTGCTAAACTCCCGCGTGGTGACGGAGTGCTTGCAGACTAGGCAGTTGAACTTGGCGAAGCCGCTCATCATCTTGATGGTGTAATGTCTCACAGCTTCATTGTAGGCGCTCATCTTTGGTATGACTCCGAATTTGGTATGACTCCGAACTAAAGTTACCCCGGATCGCTCCACCCTATGAAATCGGAGCGGCGGTGGAGGCAGCCGGGGGCGGAATTTGATGGCACCGAGAAACGACTACGTTCACGACTAAGGATTGTTGGGGAATCGCAATATTCCGTGAATTGTCCGCGAGTCTATCTACCCTGAGACTGGCGCAATGCCTCGGCCCTTGGCAGGACTCTTCCCTACGAAGCGAGCGACCGATTCCAGCTTCCGTAGATCGTCGCTGGTGAAGTCCGGTCCGGCTGCGGCGGGGCGGGGAGCCTTGCGGGAGACTTGAATGACGCCAACTACTGCTCCGTTCGTGGCCAGAACGGGCGCAGACATGAGCTTTTGAATTACTTGCTCATCCAGTCCGGTGTTGCCTAATTTGACTAGTTCAAAAACGCTGAAGTGCTTCACTTGCGTGAAGCCATTGAAAAGCTCCGCTTGCTTGGTTTGCGCGGTGCGGGCAGCTACCGCCGAACTGGAAAGAGGGATCGCTCCCGCCGTTTTCAACTCGGCAGGGTAAAGGAACGTCGGCAGATTTCCGCTAAGCTCCAGCAGCGCGACTTCCGTTTCTCTTGCTTGGAACATCTTAGCCACGCTGGCGCAAATCGACTCCGGGGTGCTCTCCGACGCCTCCAAGCCCGCAAGCTGTTCGATTTCCCACATCTCTCCGAGCATGACGGAGGACAGGGCGAGCGACAAGGTAACCAACGTGTCGCTGCTTTCCTGACGCATGTCGTGGCACAGCCAGACTGATTCCCACTGCGATCATGGAGTTTGCAGTGCCCCGTAGAGGACACCTATCCACAGCGCCGGGGAACGGGATCACTCCACCCGATGGCAATCGGAGCGGCAGTTGAGGCAGGCGGGACGAAATTGGCGGGCGCATCCCTTGACTTCAGGTCACGATCCGGTCAATGGGCTCGATGGGGATTGCGCAGCAGCTATTGCCCAGCAAGCGCTGGCGACACCACTGTCATTCGAGTGTGCAGTTTTGACCAGACTGGTGCCCGAGCATTTCGGCAAAATGTGGAAGGTCTAAGTAATCGGTGAACTTTGTGCATACGATTTGCACAGCCGGATGGCCCGAAATTCGAAGAGGAATTGGGAGACTTCGAAAACGCCCTGAGCAGGAACGTCGGACCCATCCGGTCGTTTTTTTCCCAAAAAGGCAGACCTTTGATAAAGAGGACAATGAATAATATCGGAAAACCTCCAGAGCCCAACCGGGAAGTTGTAGAACGCGCCATCGCCGAAGTGTTGGGGATCGCCCAGCGGCAAGGCATCACCCCTGCTGATTTTGTTCGAATGTTGGATTCAGGCCTGCGAATGTCGGATTTCCTGACCGCCGTGGACCTGGGTTGAGCAGCACAAAATCAGCGGACGACAGGGTTGCCGTAGATTCGGGTGGGGCTTTGGGTCTGGGTGCTGGGTAACCAAGAAGATATTTTGTGTGGATGTTTGACAGGAAGTGCGTGCGTGGAGCTGGTTAACGAGCCCAAAGCCTTTTTCTTTAATGAATGGGAGGCTTTGGGAACCCTTCCCCAGTTCCCCGAACCCCCCCACTCCTAGCTTGCCTACTCTTTAGTTTGAGGGCGGCGAGCGAAAACCCCCTTAATGAGTGTGATCTTGCTCCTGATCAGGGGAAACGTCCATGGAGCCAGACCGAAGCCGTATGAATTGGTCTGAAGAATTTCATCGTGGCGAACCCGATGAAGAAGCCGTTAGAAAGATGTGTGGATCTGCCCAGCTAAGATTTTACAATTGCGTCTGAGTCCTAGACGCGCAGCTAACCAACATAGAACCGCTAACCCTGGCTTTGGTTACGAAACATCTCCTCAGTCATATTCAGGATCCAGCCGCGAACTCGTCGTGGATACGGCGGGAGTAATTCGTTCACTTCCGCATTGCTGTTACACGCCAATTGAGGCGTGATGGTGCGGAAGAGTGCTTGAAATCATCTGCTTCCGGGTTTTTCGGGAAAGCGATTTGTTTTCGCGAGGCAAGCGTTGGCTTGCGATTCTCCAGAGATACATGGCTGCGTATGCGCGCCAAGGCCTCCACGATTCTGCGCGGTGTTCCAGTTCACGAGACGTGGTTAAGTCCAAAGCACGCAGAAGACCGAGATCAGTGGATGGAAAGGCGTCAGGTTCGCCGAGAGCGCGCATGGCCACGTATTGTGCGGTCCACGTTCCGATGCCCGGGATTTCGCACAGGCTGCCAAGAAATGTGTCGGAATCAACGACTCCCTCAAAGTTGGTTTTGCCGGTGCAAACTGCGCGTGCGAAAGCGCGGATGGTTTCGGCGCGGTCTCCGGTGAGGCCGATGTCGCCGAGCTTCGCGGCGGCGAGAACGTCAGGGGTAGGAAAAAGATGGGTGAGACCGGGCGCGTCCCGGAACGGCTTGCCCAAGGTGCTGACCATGCGGCCCGCGAGAGTAGTCGCGCCCTTCACGGTAATCTGCTGGCCGAGAATCGCCCGCGTGGCGAGTTCGAAGCCGTTCCAACAACCGGGAACGCGGAGGCCGGGATCGGCCTCGATGCTGGCAGCTAACGCGGGATCGCCTTTGAGACCTTGCGCGATGGCAGCCCAATCCGCGTTCAGGTCGAACATGGCGCGGATGCGTTCGACGATAAAGAAAAGCGAATGCGGATCGCCAAATTCAATGCGTACCAGGAGCACTGAGCGGGGTTCGTCGAGGGAAACTTCGAAATAGCCGGCGCGGCCATGCAAAGAGATCGTGCGGCGATAACTTCCCGCCTCTACCGTCTCGACTCCGGGAGTGGCGCGCGCGGTCAGGAAATCCAACATGCCCTGCCAATGATATGGCGGGCGGAAGTGCAGGCGAAAGAGATATTGGTTTCCGAACTGGACTGCCGTCTTCCGCGCCAGATGCCGCAGCTGAGTAGGGGTTCGATGATAACCGTTGCGAATGCCGGCGTTGAAGCGGCGCACGGAGCCGAATCCCGAGGCGAGAGCAATCTGGCTCATGGGAAGACCAGTCTCGTCGATCAACTTCTTGGCGAACTGTAGGCGGCGGGTTTGAGCAACAGCAATTGGAGTTGCGCCCAGATGCCTTAGGAAGAGGCGCCGGAGGTGGCGCGAACCAACTCCCAGCCGTTCGGCTAGGACTTCGACGCCGCCGTCCTCGAGGCCACTCTCGCCAATCAGACGCAGAGCGCGCGAAACTGTGTTGGACGTACCCAGCCATGCTGGAGTTCCGGGCGAACTCTCGGGACGGCACCGCAGGCAAGGGCGGAAGCCGGCTTGGGCCGCAGCGGCCGCGCTTGGAAAATAGCGGCAGTTTTTTTCCTTCGCAGTGGGCGCGGGGCAAATGGGGCGGCAATAGACCATGCTGCCGACCACGCCGATGAAGAATTTGCCGTCGAAGCGTGGATCGCGCGACAGCCTAGCTCGCGAACATATCTGCCAGTCCAAATTCATACCTTGCGCGAATCCCTCGTGGGAAGTCGATGCGGATCGCTCGCGGGTCCAGCGGTCGCGGATCGTGCTTTCGCAAATCGGCCACTGCGCACCTATGATAGCCGACCTTGCGGCGCATTCTGGACGTTTTCGGACCGAGCTAAAAGATGCTCAATGTAGCAGAGCGAGGTCCGCAAACGTCCAACGCATCGACATTAACGTCCGCAAACGTCCAATGTCCTGCCTTCGACTTGGCTAAGGTCGGGAAGCGCCGACTTGGTTTCGGTTTTTTCGGAGGTGAAATCCAAATGGAGGCAATATGCAAACCCGGACGTTGAGGTATCGCGCCGCATTCGCGCTATTCGCCGCACTGGCAGTCTCAGGTGGGGTGGCGCAGACCCAGCAGAAAACAACGCAGCCACCGAATTATTACGTGATCAACCTCGGCGATCCGCTAGGCGTGCCGTCTGCCGCGGCCGCCAGCATTAACAACATCGGCTGGATTGCCGGCGATGCCTTCGCGACTGCAAGTAGCGAGCATGCCGAACTGTGGGTCGGGGTTCCGCTTGACCTGGGCACGCTCGGAGGGCCAAACAGCGCCGTGGGATGGCCGAACAAAAATGACAGAGGCCAGATCGTGGGGATTACGGAAACGGCGGACATGAATCCGCTGGGAGAGGATTGGAGTTGCGCGTTGGCTAATTTCCCCACCATCACCAACCACGTCTGTTACGGGTTCTTGTGGGAGGACGGTGTGATGTCTGCGCTGCCGCCCCTGCCCGGAGGCTTAGACAGTTATGGCTCTGGCATCAACAACCGTGGCCAAGCGGTGGGTTGGGCGGAGAATGGCGTTCACGAATCCACCTGCACCCCTCCGCAGGTCCTGCAGTTTAAGGCGGTGATCTGGGGACCAAAATTGGGCGAGATGACAGAGTTGCCTCCGTTGTCCGGTGACTTGGACGGAGCCGCGACCGCCATCAACGACAACGGTCAAGTCGTCGGTATCTCTGGCATTTGCGATCAGGCAATCGGGAGATACACCGCCAGGCATGCCGTGCTCTGGGAAAACGGCGTGCCAATCGACCTCGGCAACTTTGATGGAGGCGTAGCCTGGAACACTCCCACAGCAATTAGCAACCAAGGTCAAGTCGTCGGTTTCGCCAATCTGCCTAACACCCAACCCGGCGCCTTCAACCCGGTCGCTTTCCTCTGGAGCAAACAACACCACATGCAAAAACTCCGCCCTCTGGGCGAGGACACAAACAGCTGGGCTTGGGGTATCAACGCACAAGGGCAGGCGGTAGGCCAGTCGTTTGGTGGTAGCAGTGCGAGAGCGTTCCTCTATCAGGACGGCGTGATGACCGATCTCAATACCCTCGTTCAGCCCGATCCCTCGCTGTATCTGTTGTTGGCTAATGACATCAATGCCCGCGGAGAAATCGTGGGTTATGCCTCCGATACGAAGACGAATGCGATTGTCGCATTCCTGGCGATCCCAGTTTCTGGGTCGACCAGGGAGGCAGCGCAAACCGAGGGCAAACCCGGGGGCAATTCAAAGAGAACGTTTGTTCCCGACAACATTCGCCGGCCATTGAAGGGATTCGGAGGCTTTGTCAAATCAAAATAATAAGCGTCGCGTCATCGGTGCGAAGCGAATATCGCGTGGTGATACGAGGGCGGGAAAAAACTCCTACCCTCGCTTCGTTAGTGCGCCAAGCACTGGCAATTCAGTCCGATTAGACAAGAAATTTATCTTGATGGTTACATACCATGTCATCCCGCGTTCGCCATTGCATTGAGTGCCCAAAATGCGGTACTCGATACCTCGTCGGTTTCAGTCCATACCGAAACGGATCGTGCCTTCTGCCGCTTGCCCGCGGGTTCTGTGATGAATGGATCCTCTACTGCTCGTGCGGCATCCCTCCCCATTCCAGTCGAGGGAACTGGAGCGAGCTGAAGCTGTACGCTGTTGGCAACCAAGCGCATCACCGAGGCTATGGCCCACCGGAGGAGATCGTGTGCATCGGCACAAGCTCGATCCATTCGAGTTAAGATTGCGAACATGCGATGGTATTGGCATCTGACGCTCGTTTTTTTTGACGCCTCATTATTCTGACGTTCATTAAGAGGAGGAGACTCCAATGCATCCCGTTGTCGAGCGGTTGAGAATCGCGGTAGTTTTCACAATGGTGCTTTTCGCCGGCGGTAATGTGTTGGTCGGGCGCGTCTTAGCAGCGGAGCCAGCGCCGTCCGCCAGGTGGTGCGTTGCGGCGGCATACCGTCAGTTTGATTTCTGGGTTGGGGATTGGGACGTGTTCGACGTCGGCAGTTCAATCCCGGTCGCTCATGCCCGCATTGACCCGATTCTCGATGGTTGCGTTTTACGGGAAGACTACCAGGGAACCGACGGACACAAAGGCCAAAGTTTCACAATTTACGATGCTGCCAGGAGAGTCTGGCATCAGAGTTGGGTGACCAATCGAGGCGAACTCTTGGAGATCGAGGGGAAAATCGAGAATGGCGAGATTATTTTGAGCGGCGAGGATCGCGCGGCGGGCTCGCTTGTTCGCGGCACCTGGAAGCCTCAGAACGGCGATGTTCGAGAGACGGCGGTCACCTCTACCGATGGCGGAAACACATGGAAACCATGGTTCGATCTGGTATTCCGTCGCAAAGCCAGCGCGGTGGGCGACGCTCACACATCTGCAGACGACAGAAAGGCCCTGGCAGCTCTCGACTTCAAATATCAAGCCGCAGTTAAGGAGAATGATGCCGCCACCATGGAAACTATTCTGGCGGATGATTTTGCCCTTGTGACTGGTTCCGGCAAGGTCTATACAAAGGCGGATTTGCTCGCGGAAGCGCGCAGCGGCCGCGTGTGCTATGAACGCCAAGACGACACCCAGCAGACAGTGCGAATTTGGGGCGATACCGCGGTGATCACTGCCTTGTTGACCGAAACAGGATCAGACGACGGCCGACTATTCGATTACGACCTCTGGTTCAGTGACACTGATGTGCGAACTCCGTCAGGCTGGCGATATGTGTTCGGTCAGGCTTCGTCGCCCTTGCCCAAGTCGCGGTGACACGCTTTTCCGCACTGCGGTATTCACATTCCACCACCTTCCGGCACTCTGATTCGAAAGGCTAGATCCAGGTAAAAGCTCCCGGTCTTTAACGTCCCTGATTCGTTTTGCTGCGGCGCAGCTCTCTGCCCAGCATCGCGATCGAAACGGGTCACCAACGTGACCAAGCCGAGCCTGACAGTTTTCAAGCCTTCTCCGGAGTTGAGAAACGGCACCGCACTGAGCCTTGTGCGATCGGAATGCACCCAGAGAGCTGAACTTGAGGCGAAAGCTCTGACGGGGATAAGAATGCTCTGGAAGTATTGTGCTCTGTCGACCGGCGGAACAAGAAAGGGAAACGAAAGAAGGCAGCAGTCTGGATGGGAGTTTGCGGGCTACTCGCTCTCTGTCTCGCCGCCTATTTCCTGCTCCATGGCGAACGCTAGTTCAACATGGATCTGCGGAGCTTCGTCTGAGACATACCAACTGTAAATTTTCGGCTGAACCTGTGGGCTCAGCACCTACCAGCAAGGCCTCCAGCGCCGGCAGTCGAGGCAGATCGAAGCAAATAAGGGGCACGCAAGAGTGGAAACCGCTACGTCCTTCCCACTCCCGCACGTCCCCGAAGGCGGTATTCTATCGACAATCCATAATTGTCCTCAGCGCAGGCCACGGCCCGTTCAAAGCTCATTTTCTTAGTCACAATCTCAGTTGTCTATGCATCCGTGTTGGCCGCTGCTATTGGGAAATCCGGTACCAGCGGTAAAGGCGGCATTCGACCACTCGGCCTGAGCCTTCCACTGGCTCCCGTTGGTGGCTCGGATGGGGTCATTCTGCGAATACCTCGGGACAAAATCGGCAGTCTACGGAACCGCAATCCTAGGTAGAGCTGCCATGACGGCTGCTAGGAGCCGACCTGGGTCTGCTAGGAGCGAACCCTTCTCTATGAAAGCATCTGCACCTTCCTGCACCAGTTTTGGGCCGTTGTTCTGGGACAAACTGGAGAGAACTACCACAGGGATGTGAGCTGTTAGATCGTTCTTTTTCAAAGAACGAAGCACCTCGGGGCCGCTCAGCTTGGGCAACAGCATATCGAGCACGATTAGGTCAGGAAGCCTGCTTCCAGCTAGCGCCAAAGCTTCGTCACCATCACCTGCACAAATCACCTGGTAGCCTGCTTTAGTAAGAATGCGTTCTGTCGCAGCCCGCAAGAATTTACTATCCTCAACTAACAAAATCGTTTCCATTTGGATCACCTAGCTCTCAGTTCGGACCCTAGGGTCAGTTTAGGCGCATCGAAGGCGGGCTGAGGCGGCAAACGTTTGCGCGGGGGTTACCAAAGGGCCAAAGAAAGAGCCGCCCAACAGACGAATCCCACGCCTCGCGCAAAGCCGGTGTCGTTGAGGGCGGCGGTAGTTGTTTGAAAATACCCATTTCGCTAACTGACTCGGTCTGAGTGATATCTGTTTACATCAACTATCTGCGTTCCGTTCGTTCCTCGAACCGCTTTTCATGTCAAACGATTACTCTTGGACCGCGATTCTAAAGGATTTCCCCTTAAAAGAATTTCATCAATCATTCATTGAGCGTTCACATTCTCTTTACAGTTCCGAAATATTTCGATGGTAAACCCGAACAATCCATTCTCTCAGGATCAAAGCGCCATTTCGTCACTCAAAGGGAAAGGTTGAGGTACCGAAAAATGAGGACATTTGTCTGCTCACTAGTCTGGGTAGCGATCATCATCAGTGTTGCGAGTCCAATTTCGGTCAACGCACAGCAATCTCCCGGCAAGATCAACGGTGCCGTTACCGATGCGAGTGGCGCGGTCTTGCCCGGGGCCACCGTGGTACTGGAGGAAAAGGGACTGAGAGCTGTGTCGGACGCTCAGGGTCAATTCAGCATTCCCGTCATAGCCCCAGGCATCTATACGCTCAAGGTCTCCTATGTCGGCTTCTCGACATTTGAGACACCCGTCACTGTGGTTGCTGGGCAGCCGTCCAATGTGTCGGCCGTCCTAACGGTCGGCTCTGACAGTGAGAGCGTCATCGTAACGGCCGCGCGCGCCCACGGCGAAGCCGAGGCGATCAACGAGGAGAAGATTGCCGACAACATTCTCAATGTTCTGCCTTCGGAGGTGATCACCAGCCTTCCGAATGCGAATATCGCTGACGCTGTCGGCCGTCTGCCTGGGGTCACGCTGGAGCGCGACGAGGGTGAAGGCAAGTACGTGCAGATTCGCGGTACGGAACCGCGGCTCGCCAACCTGACCATCGACGGCGTGGAAGTTCCGTCGCCCGAAGGCGGTGTGCGCCAGGTGAAGCTCGATACGATCCCCGCGGATCTGATCGAATCGGTCCAGATCAACAAGACGCTGCAAGCCAACATGAACGGCGATGCAATCGGCGGATCTGTGAACCTCGTCACTAAAAAGGCGGGCGATCGGACCAACGTTACCCTCTTCGGGGCAGGAGGCTTTACCCCGATCATCGACACACGCAAGGTCTACGAGTTCGGTGTCGTTGCGGGCCGGCGGTTTGGCGTGCAGAAGCGTCTCGGCCTGATGCTCAGCGGATCCTACGACTTCAACGGCCGCGGCATCGACGATGTTGAGCCCGCTCCGTGGGCGCCGCTCTGCTTGGATCCTTCGGGCAACTGCGTGCCGAATGGGCAGGCAGGAACAAAGTTCATACCGGATATCACCAGCGCCGCAATCCGCGAATATCTTTATGATCGCAAGCGCTTTGGTTTCGGCCTCAGTGCCGATTACCGGCTCTCAGACTCCACTAATGTTTATGTTCACGGCCTCTTCTCCAACTTCAACGACCACGGTCACAGGTTCGAGTACATCCTGAATACGAACGACGGCGGCATCCCCGGGTTCAGCGTCCCTCAGTTCACCACTGAGATCCGCAGTCCTATCTTTCGGGTTGCGAGCTTATCGGTGGGTGCAAACCACGTCTTCGGCACGTCTTTGGTCAATTGGCAACTCGCGGTTGGCCGTGCAAGCATGAAAAATCCCATCGGCGGGGGAGAATCGCATACGCAATTTAACTACTTTCCGCCAGGTACTGATCCCAACGTTAACCTGCCCACCAGCAACTGCCAATACCTTCCTTCTGCTACCACCAACCCCTATTACCCGCAGTTCTCGCCTGCATGCTTTTCCGAGGCCTACAACACTGCCGACATGAAGCTGAACGTGATCCAGGCCTCCGATCATGGACAAGCCGCCCAGCTCAACCTCGAGGGCACGGTGTCGTACGCGAAGAACTACCACATCGGTTCGCACACCAGCACCTTCGAGACTGGCTTCTACATCCGCAACGCGCATAAGTTCGACGACTCCTACGAGGTTGACTTCACCCCGAACGACGTCACGGCGATTCCGGCAACACAGTTTGTCACCAACTTCCACAACTCCAACTATTACGGTGGCCATTACCAATACGGCCCGGGGATCAGCTGGGAAGCGGTCAACGCGTACCTCGCGGCTAACCCGAATCAGTTCACTTCCAGCACGCAAATTCCGAATTCGAATAATTTCGATTTGGTCGAGCGCGTCATCGCTGGCTACATCATGAACAGCCTCGATTTCAGCCGCTTCCGTGTTGTTGCTGGCGTGCGCTTTGAGGGGACGCAGGATCGCACCCTGAGTTTTGACAACAACGCCGGAACACTGACGATTCCGGGGCAGGGCTCCTACATTGATGTCTTGCCCAGCGTTTCACTCCGCATGCGCCCTCGACAGCAAGAACGATTCCGCACTGCGATTCGTCTATGCCCGCGGACTCTCCCGTCCAGACCCAGTGTTCCTAACGACCGCTACCAACATTGACAACTCGACAACTCCTCCCACAGTGACGATCGGCAACCCAGCCCTCAAGCCTGAGCATGCGAACAACATCGACGTCCTTTACGAACGATATCTCACACCGCTCGGCTCGATTCAAGCCGGCTTCTTCTACAAAAACCTCACCGATCCTATCGTCACTCTTCTATCCGGACCTGGAAACCTCCCTCAATGCCTATCCTCGCTCACAAATGGCTGTTACCTGAGTCAAGCTGCTAACTCCGGCGGCGCTCACATTGCGGGCTTCGAGATCGCCTTCCAACAGCATCTCAGCTACCTCCCTGGTTTGCTGAGCGGACTGGGCATCTCGGCGAATTACAGCTACGCGACTTCGCAGGCTACCAATGTGAACCTGGGTTTTCGCATCGACAACCCGGCCCTCCTGCGCCAGGCTCCCAACACCTGGAACATAAGTCCTACGTATGATCGCGGTCGGGTTTCGCTAAGGGTCGGAATGGCGTACAACGGGGCCAACATCTTCAGTTACTTTTATGCCACCTGCCTGAACGGAGAGCCAGTCAATTCGAGTGGCGTTTGCCAAACGAACCCAAATACTCCCCCCAATGCAACTCCCGAACCCTTCGGCGTTAAGGGCCCACTTGGCGACGTCTACCTCTACTCGCACTTCCAGGTTGACGCCCAAGGCAGCGTCTACCTCGGAAAAGGACTCAGGTTCACCGCATCAGGTCTGAATCTGAATAACGAGGTCTTCGGCTTCTACCAGGGAAGTCCCCAGTTTCCGATTCAGCGCGAGTTCTATAAGCCGACGTACTCATTTGGCCTACGTCGGGAACTGGGGCGTGAAAAATGAAGCCCAGCGCCTCGCCCCACAATTGGCATGCCACTGGTCTGAGGTGGTACAGCACATTCGATACAATCCGCGTTGGATGCAAGAGGCGGCGGATATTCAGAGCGGATACTTGCCTCCCGTTCCTGATTTTGCTAGCCACAGCCCATTCGGGGGAGCAACTTCTTGGTTCCAGCTTCATACCACTGACCGCGATTCCGAATAAATATTCTATTGATTCCAACTGGCACCACGTCGGCGCTTCAAAGACATTGTTGATGATCGCGGTAGGGACCACAGCAAGCTGGCGGCAGGGCGGCGAGGCCCGTAAAGTCCGAGCCACCTGATCTGATTTTCCTTTGTATGAGCAAAGTTCAAGTGCTCCGGTTCAATAGGTGTCGAAATATCCCCCATTGCACGAACTGACCAGGCTCTGAGTGTGGCCAGCGGCGGCTGCGTTGTATTCCGGGCATCTGAGACGCGCGCAACGCTACCAGCGGGGGTGTATCGCAAATGGCAGGCGTTCTGACGCCGGGTGGCTACGTGTCCCAGAATCAGTTCATTTTCGGAACAGTTCACGCAGTTCGTTTCGTGTGCGAAGAATCAACGGGTTGCGGTCTGGCTTGCGCCGCCGTTTTTGGAACCACGGAAAAACCCGTGACAGGACGGCGTGTCAGAATTGACACGCATACGGTCGAACCTAATCGTGATCCCGAAGAAGTTCGGTGCGAAGCGCTTCGAGTGCCTCTTCCGTATGTTCGTGAGACTCCTGAGCTAGGGCACTGGCACGAAGTTCTTCGAGGTATTCTTCATAGGCCCGAAAAATCTCAGGATGCTTCTTTGCTACCTGCTCAAGAGCTTTCAACTTCAAAGCATATTCACGCGAGTGATCAGCCATAGCCGTTAGAAATTGGATTAGTTGATCGATCGTTTCTTTTTTCATAAGCGCAGCGAATTATACCTCCAATTCACCTCCAACAATGGAGGAGCCGTGACAGAGAGCAAGAAAAGCCTAATGTGGAAGTCCTTTTGTCGGAGTTCGTAGCAGAGTTAAAACGGCCTCTTGATCCTCAAGTGCTCTCATTATTTTCTCGATGTGGGGATCAAATTTGTCGTCAATCTCCGCCTTTAGTTCAACATCAACGCTGACCTCTGGCGCGCACAACAATTGCAGCTTCGCGTACTACGCTTTGGTTTGCTTCAGGATGGGGGTCGGGATCGGCATCCTTCCAAAGCTTGACGAAATCTTTGTAAGCGGCGAAAAGAGTTTCGAACGGACCCTGTGCAGTTTTGCTCAGTATTGAACGAACCGTAATGAGACAGTTTTTTGGAACTATTTTGCCACCTTTACGGCGAGGAAGTAGACCCGTGTGGACTCTTTCAAGACATCGAAGCAGACTGACATTCAGGCAATCCCGCTCTCAACTTGAATTGCTGGTCCTGGAGCGCACAGAAGCGCTCCAGAGGCTTTCACAACGGCTTCTCCGGGTGCAGGATGAAGAAAGGCGCAAGGTGGCTCGTGACTTGCACGATAGCACCGGGCAAACCCTGACGGCGTTAAAAATATCCGTTGCACTGCTGCAAAAAGGGCTAGACAACGGCGAACGAATACGTGAGGAGGAACTGTCCGGCATAGCGCTTTTGGCTGATGCTGCACTTCAGGAAATTCGCACAACATCCTACCTGCTCCATCCGCCGATGCTGGACGAGGCAGGTTTCACTTGCGCCGCGCAGTGGTACATCGAGGGTTTCGCCCGGCGTAGCGGGATGAAGGTGCGGTTAGACTTTGCGCCACAGGTTGAGCGATTGCCCGACACGATCGAGACAGCGCTTTTTCGAGTGCTGCAGGAGAGTCTAACTAACGTGCATCGCCACTCTGGAGCATCTGAGGTGGAGGTTCGCTTGCTTCGACAAGCCCGCGTTGTGATCCTTGAAGTGAGAGACTACGGACGCGGCATTCCAGAGAAATTGTTGAGGCGCTTGGGTCAGTCGGTTCAGGATTCCGGCGTCGGTCTCGCCGGAATGCGCGAACGGTTGAATGAACTGAAGGGAGACTTGGAAATCACATCAGCCGATCCTGGCACGCGGCTGCGGGCTATCGTCCCTCTGTCTCCTGGACCTCAAAGAGAAGAGGCTCTCAACGACCGTGCATTTGTGCCGGCCGCAGCAGGGAACCGTGCGATATATCAGCCTTGCGGAACCTTCATGGCACGGGCCAGGAAGTTGCCGGCGCTCACGCGTTCAGCGTGGGCAGCGTTAAATCGAGTAAAGCGCATTCCGTTGAATGTGGGCCGTTGGGAAACCGCTGTGGGCGTGGCTGCAGTGCTGGTAATAGCTTGCTGGATTGGCTTCAGGGATCGCCGCCCCCCGTTTCCCTTGGGAGTTTCAGGGCTACAGGGATCAAATGCCCTCCAGCAGCAGATACCCTTCGCACCTGCGAAACAAGTTGTGGCGAACCGTACCTCCAAGCCGCAAACCGCGCTGGATAGAGAGCCGGGTGAGAGGAAGACTTCCAGAACCATGCCGCGGGAGGTGCTGGACAGGAACATCCGAGTCCGGTACTTCTCAGACGACGTGACGGTGCGCTATTTCATTCCCCAACCCCCACCGCAGCGGGTGCCGGACAGGAACAGCGGATTCCGGTACATCTCAGAAGACGTGACGGTGCGCTATTTCCCTCCCAAGTCCGATGTAGCGTCGCCGTCGACTCCGAATGGAACCCCCGCGCATTCTGTCAGCCGCTAGTTTTCACTGACTGATCGTGCACTTCTCATACACCTAAATCTGTCTGAGCAGCGCAGTGCGGGCCTTTCCATCATGTTCAATATTGCTCAGATTTTCGCTGCCGGTGGGATCATTCTGGTCTCTGCAGGTATGGCCCGGACAATGAGCGCCCAAATAGCATTCGACCGGACTGCCGTTGTCCACTCCCACTCTGCTCAACCACGAAAACGAGCGAAACGGAATGCTTCCGTGCGAACTGTTCGTAAAACTGAACCGAGAGACCTATGAATAACTTCCGAATTTTGGTGGCTGATGACCACGAAATAGTGCGTCTCGGTCTGGTTTCGTTAATAGAGTCACATCCCGGATGGGAAGTGTGTGCCGAGGCCGACAACGGTCGGATGGCCGTGGATAAGGTTAAGGAGTTGAAGCCTGATATTGCCATTCTGGACATCGGAATGCCTATCCTTAACGGCCTAGAAGCTACGCGCCAAATTCTACGAGACAACCCGCAAGTTAAAGTCTTGATTATGACTGTCACGGACGCAGATTCGACCATCCGCGCCGCATTGGACGCAGGAGCCCGTGGCTTCGTTCTAAAATCCGATGTAGCGCGCGATGTGGTTGCCGCTGTGCAGGCGTTGCAATACGGCCACACTTTTTTCACGGCACGAGCGGGCGAAATGATTCTATCCGGATACCTTGGAAATGCTCGCGTCACGAATAAGGACGAGGTGACTCTGCCCACTTTAACCTCTCGTGAGCGGGAGGTTATTCAGCTCATGGCTGAAGGGAAGTCGACAAAAGAGGTGGCCTGCCTCTTGGATGTTAGTACTAAAACGGCGGAGACTCACCGCCGCAACCTTATGCTAAAACTCAATCTTCACTCAGTGAGTGAATTGGTGCTGTTCGCTCTCCGGAACGGCGTCATTCAACTTGCCGCTGACGCAATTCGACCGTCGAAGCAGCCTGTCACTGATCGAGTCGCAGCCTAGCGGGAGAGGGCTACAGAAGTGAGCCTATCCACGGACACAAAAGTTCTATCAATCTGTTCAATTTTGCACCGTTCCGGGCAAAGTCACACTTGTTTTGTCAGTCATAGCGTTGTCCCCCTTCAAGGTTTATGCGCTGAAACATCCCGTCAGTAGCGGAAATGGTTGACTTTCGAAACCAGTGGTGCAATCATTATTTTCATCAAACGGATCGCAGTTTTGCTGACAAAGATTCGCGCCCTTCTTGCGCATTAATCATCCCTACATCATCACCGATCGTATTGTTCTCATTCGGAACTCATGAGAAGGGGCAACATGCCACCCGTGCTAGCCGCCAAGAAACGCAAATTCGACACCAAGACATTCCTTTCGACCATCGAGTGCGGCAGGAAGGTCGCAGTTGTTCGCAAGAAACAAACGATCTTTGTTCAAGGCGACTCATCCGATGCTGTTTTTTATATACAGAAAGGAAAGGTGAGACTCACCGTTGTCTCGCAGAGCGGGAAGGAAGCCACGATAGGCATTCTGAACGAGGGCGATTTCTTCGGAGAAGGTTGCCTTGCTGGGCAGCCATTGCGCCTGTGCTCCGCAACAGCAATGACCGATTGCTCGGTGATGCAAATCGACAAGAAGTCCATGATGCAAGTGCTTCACCGGGAACACGGGTTTTCCGATATGTTCGTGGCATATTTGCTGACACGGAACGTCCGCTATGAAGAGGATTTGGTTGATCAACTCTTCAATTCGAGTGAAAAGAGACTGGCCCGACTATTGCTATTGCTGGCTCATTTCGGCAAGGAAGGTAAGCCCGAGGCTGTAATTCCCAAGATGAGTCAGGAGACCCTGGCAGAGATGATAGGCACCACGCGGTCGCGGGTCAGTTTTTTTATGAATAGGTTCAGGAAGTTAGGCTTCGTTGACTATGGCGAGAGCGGGTTGCAAGTTCACAGTTCACTTCTAAATGTCGTTCTTCACGACTAGCTTCCGCGTTCCGTTCCCAAAGGCGATCCAAGAACCCGGTGTAAGTGTAATCGCCACCCAGGTTGCATCAACAGTTCTTGCTGGGGCGGTAATCAGGTACGATCTGACGCGCGGTAGAAACAGGGAAATGTGGCTGGGCGGATTGTTGCTCGTTCCCCAATGGGCGGAAACTATTGGCCGCAGAAAGCAAGAAGTGCCCGATGAACTCGCAACAGCTTGCCTTTCGGTCCGTAATAGATGAAGCCCGAGTTCTTGAACTTCTTCATGAAGAAGCAAACGCGCGACCGCGTGGTCCCTACCATTTCTGCCAGCGTCTCATGACTGACCTTCGCAATTGTTGTCTCGCGTGCTCCACGCCTATCAAAATGGGCCATTCGGAGGAGAATATGGGCCAGTCTTTTCTCGCTGGAATTAGAGCGTTGGTCAACTAAATCCTGCTGATATCTGATATTCCTGGCCAAGACATACGCCCGGAAGATGTTTGCCAGTTTCACCTGCCGTGTCAGTGCGAGCATCATGGCCTTCTTCTCAATTCGCAGGAGGCTACAGTCTGTCATTGCGCTGGCAGACGCTGTGCGGGAAGACTGGCCAGCGATGGAATCTTTGCCAACAAAATCCCCATCACTCAATATGTCGAGGATCGCTTCTCTCCCGGCTTGGGATCTGACGCCGAGTTTTACCTTTCCTTTTTGAATTACAAACAAGGCATCGGGCACATCCCCCTGAGCATAAATGGGCTGTCCCTTCCTGAGTGACATCATGCTCCTACCGTCGCCGACGGTTGAGAGAAAGATCATCGGGTTGAAAGCATGTCCTTGCTTGGTCATTTGGGCCGTCGATCCTTTAATCAGGCCGTCTTCAATTCGAGCACGCGGCCGGATTATAATGATGCTCAATATTGCACATAATTGCCTCGCACCCTCGATCAGATCGTCTGGGCTGAGGTGATCCGCCTGCTGGAAGAGCCAGCTCTGATACAGCCGGAACTTGATCGTCGGCTGGTAGCAGCGCGCTCCTGCGATCCCACCAGAAAACGGGAGCAGTGTCTGCAGAGAGAGTTGACCCATGTTGGCAAAGGGATCGAACGACTTATCAACCTCTATCGGGAAGAACTGCTGTCGATCGATCAGTTGCGTGAGCGAATGCCTCTCCTGCATCAGCGCCAAAAAACACTCCGTGCTGAGTTGCAGTCGATCGTTGACCAGACCAACGATCGCGCTGGATTCCTGCGAAACGGGTGCAGCGCATCTGTCGCTCTATCCGCGACGAGACCGCGCGAGACACAGTCTGGCGGGATTCGAAGGCAATCGCGGAACGGCTCAATCGGATGATGATCGGCTGCGCCAACTACTTCAGTCTGGGGCCAGTCAGCAAGGCCTACAGTGCGGTCGATATACACGCCCACCGGAGGCTGCGTCGGTGGTTATGCGACAAACACAACGAGCCGCGGCCGGCATACAAACGATTTCCGGAAGCGTCTCTTCACTCCGTGTTTGGCTTGGTATAGTTACCACACCGGACCGCGAGCCTTCCGTGGGCGCCCACGTAAGTATTTTCCGAGAGCCGGATGCGGGAAATCTGCCTGTCCGGTTCGATGAGCGGGTTGTGTCAAGAAGACGAGTAATCGTCCTGCTGTACGAAAGATGAAGGATGGTCCTTCGGAGTCGCCCTGTAGGGGGAGGCTTCAAACTGCCATAAGCTGCTTCAGCCAAAAGCTGCGGTGGTGAACG
>Ga0185299_10002998_pt1 | contig 23847 bp, 18 predicted proteins | sample PaiPotPPA55metaG_FD_128002 | JGI IMG/M metagenome (GOLD analysis project Ga0185299, IMG submission 128002) | Iron sulfur acid spring bacterial and archeal communities from Banff, Canada, to study Microbial Dark Matter (Phase II) - Paint Pots PPA... ... | reverse complement strand
TATTTGGCGGAGCACCGCGCGCCGCCCATCTCCACGGCATACGAGATCACGACCAAGCTACACCCGTATTTCGGGTTCATGAACGTGTATTCGCCGGCCAGCCTTGAAGCGGCCGGCCTGCAGCCGAATAATTACGAGTTTCCGCAGGTGGCGCGGTACATTTCGGCGCTGAACGGCTGCTGTGATTTCCCAATTCGCGCCGAGAACAACAAAGACAAATTTATCGTCGCGATTTTCGGCAATTCGATCGCACATGGCATTGGCGAGGCTTTCCAGGTTCAGGATCCCAACTACTCCAAGCTCACCCAGCGGTTGAACGCACTTCCCGCGGCGGCCGGAAAGCGAGTCGTCGTCATCAATCTCGCGCTCGGCGGGCACAAGCAGCCGCAGGAGTTGATGACCCTCGCCTATCTGCTGGCCGGCGGCTCGCACTTCGATCTCGTGCTGTATTTCGCCACGGTACAGGAGCCTATCGGCGCACTGGCAAATACGCAGAGCGGGTTAGCGGCCGATTTTCCGACCAGCAGCGTGTGGTTGAACATGAGCCTCAGCCTGGATCAGGTTTCCGAGGCCAGCCCTGGCGCTTTGCTTGGTCTCTTTGCGCTGCGCCGCGCTCAAGCGACTAAGGCGCAAGTCGAGGCCTGCGAAACCGCAAGCTGCCTGATGGTGCATCGACCCTTGCTCAAAGTAGAGAGGTGGCTTGCCGACAAATTGCTGATGAATAGCCAGCAAGATCCGCGCAACTTGCCGCATTTCGTCAATTTCCCATCGCCAGTCCACCCGACCGGCCCGGATCGATATGACAATCTTGTGCAGCAATGGACCGTGGCGTGCCGAATGATGGCGGTGTTGACTCGTCTTCAGGGCGGCACCTATGTGCAGGTCATAATGCCGACGCCGTGGGTACACGGGGGCGATCCCCTGCCGTGGCAGATGGCCCCCCAGGTACCGGCCCTGTACGCCCAAGATGCGCCGCTGGCGCTGCATAAAATGGTCGCGGCAGGAAACGAACTTCGGGGCGAGGGCATCCGGGTGCTCGATGCGACGCAACTTCTGGACCGTTTGCCACTCGATGAATCGACACTGTACCTAGACTATTCGGGCCATCTTGGGCCGGTTGGAATGAAAGCCTTCGTGAATTATACAATCGACCATTTGTTCCACCCCGATCAGTCCTGATTGCCTCGGCTTGATGCGATGATTTTCAGCGACGCTCGCTTCATCTTCCTATTCTTTCCCATCGCTTGGTTTGTCGTGGCACTGGCGCGCCGCACGCGGCGCCCGCATTTTGTCGCCGCGGTATTCATTGTGATCTCGTTCTGCTTTTATCTGCAGTGGAACCCGGCCGACTTCGTCGTCGTGATCAGCAGCATCCTGATCAATTTCGCGATCGCGAACTCCGATCGATTGCCGTCGCGCGTCAAACTCGTCCTCTGTTTGACGATAAATATCGGCTACCTCGTTTTCCTAAAGTATTTCGTGGCCACCGGCCTGATCGCCCCGTCATCCACCATGGCTGGGAATTTGTTCGGCACGCTCGGCCTGCCGCTCGGCATTTCGTTCATCACCTTCCAACAGACGATGTTCGTTGTCGACCAGACGGAGGGGCGCGACCGCGAGACTAACCCGATCCGCTATCTGTTTTTCGTGCTGTTCTTTCCGCATCTCGTGGCGGGGCCGCTCGTTCGCCATCGGCTGCTGTGCAATCAGATCGACCGCAAGCCCTTTTTGCGGCTGCCTGCGCAGTTCGCGCGCGTCGGCCTTGCTTATTTTGCCATCGGTCTGGCCAAGAAGCTGGTCATCGCCGAACCGCTTCTCACCGTCAATAACGAGCTGTTCCGCGCGACTACCGAGCTCTCGTCGATAGAAGCCTGGTTCAACGCGTTTGTTTACAGCTTCCGCATCTACTTCGACTTTTCCGCCTACTCGGACATGGCCACCGGCATCGCATATCTGTTCGGCATCCAGTTCCCACGTAATTTTCAATCCCCCTACAAGTCGCACGATATTTTCGAATTTTGGCACAGTTGGCACATCACTCTTTATCGGTTTTTCCGAGAATATCTCTACGTCCGATTGATGCGTCTGCCCCTATTTTGGCGTCACGTGCCGCTCGCGATAGTCATCGTGCTGACGTTGAGCGCGATGTGGCATGGCGTCGGTTGGGGCTACATGCTGTGGGGCTGGGGGCACGCCGGCCTGATGATAGCCACCCGCGGACTGGTCAAGCTTGGCATCCTGCGACGGCAAGGGGAGAGTGATGCCCTGTTGCGCCGGACCGCCGCGGTTGCGGCCACCTTCGTGCTCGTGACGGTTCTGTGGCTGCCGTTCGCGATCAACGATCTCGGGGGATTGCGTCTCTATCTCCCGAAGCTGCTCGCCCCCGATTTCGGAATTTCCCACCTGACGATGTCCATGTGGCTGCTGGTGGCCGCTCCGGCAATCATCACCTTTGCCTGCCCCAACTCGCACCAGCTATGTCTCGGGGGTCGCCGGCGCGCATGGCTGGTCCCGTTGGCTGCCGTGCTATTTGCCTTGGCCGCGCCCTTCGCGCTTGGCCGGCAATCGCCGCCGCCGCCCTTCATTTATTTTCAGTTCTGACGAGAGCGGCGAGGCGGAACCGTTCAACGGCGCTCGGCTGGAGACACCCAAAAACGCGCTTGCATTTCAGCGAAGTCCTTTGCTTCTCCAACGGTTGGAGGACGTTTGGCCGGGAGCATCGCGGCCGCCTCACGTAGGCGGCGCAGAAATGCGTAATAGCTGATTCCTTCGAAACGACTTAGCGTTTCCGCTGCGACGTCGAGCTTGTCGGCTGCTTCCACAACGAATAAGCCATGCTCGAGCAGCCTGAACAGAACGCTAATGAAAGCGAGCTTGTGGAACGCCAGGTATCGTTCACCAATCTCGGGGATGACCTCTTTGAGGGTGTCGATCTCGCGGAGGAACAATAGGTCTGAGCCGAAGAGCTGACCCTCGGCGCGGGCTCCGATCGGTGCACGCAGCGGCGAGAAGCCTTCATGCAGATAGCAGCCGGCCAGGCGAAACCCGGCGGCCGAGAGCAGCGTGACGAGATCGCAAAACAGCTTTTGGCCCTGGTAGATCGGCACGAACTCGGCTTCGCAATAAACCGCGAGCACGCGCCGCAAAGTGGCGCGGCCGCCCTCAAGAATGGCGTATTCGGTCCCCTGTGTATCAAGCGACAAAAGATCCGGCGGCGCATCAGCAAGGTCCCCGCGCGCCATCAGCTCGTCGAGGGTAACCGACTGTACTGGTTTCCGGACCATCGGCCGGCAAGCTTCACCAAGGACGTAATCGACACCGGCTGCGGCGTGATGCATGTAGTAATGGGAATACCGAGAATCGAATGGCAGCAGCGAACTCGTATAGGCATCGAAATTAACGTTTAATATCGCGGATCCCGACCGATCCGACAGGCAATACGGCAATACCCGTGTCTCGCATCCATTACGAGACCACAGCACCCGGATCTGCTCAATTGCGTCGCGATCCGCCTCGTACATCACGTTGAGCATATCGCGTGCAAAGGCCGGCAGGATCGGCAGTGGGATCCCGCCGTCACGCGCGCCAACGTGGTGGCTCACCAGCTTCGTGTACATTCGGACGCTCTGCTATCGAGTTCAGGCGAGCCTTGCCGATGCGGCTCAGTGCCCGATCAATCGCCGGCGCACCCGGCGCATCGCGGCCATCGTGACGCCCCGAACTGTAAAGTGCCGCCGCACCGCATCGGCAAAAGCTGCCGAAAAAGGTCTATCGAACGAGGCCCCTAAGGCGGCGGCAAACCTCTCGTCGAACCGGCGGTCAAACCATGTCTCAAAGGCGGAGATGAACCGCTCATCGAAACGGCGATCAAACCATGTCTCAGAGGCGGAGATGAACCGCTCATCGAAACGGCGATCAAACCATGTCTCGAAGGCGGAGATGAACCGCTCATCAAAACGGACGTCGAAGGCAGCCGCGAACCGCTGGTCGAACATCGTATCTAGCGTGGCTGAGTAGCGAGCAAAAGCGCCGCCTTGCGGCGAGTCGACATCACTCGAAGGCTCTCCGTCGCCAAAGGCGGTACTCAAGACGCGGTACGCGATATCGAGAGTCTCCTGCTCGAGCTGGCGCCAGCGCTCGTCGAGATCACTGACATGCACCTTCAGTGCCTGCATGAAATACAGGCGGTGCAGCATCGTTATGTCGGAGCGTCGCGCCCACCTGGCGAGCGTCGCGAAAGGATCGGGATTTATCTGCCGGCCGAAATCGACCGAATTTGCCGGCGTGATCGAGAGGACGACAAATTCATCCGAGTCTATCACCTGATGTACTTTGTCCCAGGTAAACAGACAATCGGCGGTATATGTACCGTCAATAACGGAACCTTGCTCTGGCGACCCACGGCCGCCGACCATGGCTCTGTAGTCCACGATGTAGGGATGCAGTGAAAACGGACGGATCAGCAAGCCGTCACCGCCGCCAATATCCCAGACGCACATGTACGGGGTCGGAGCAAACAGCGGCGAACTCCAGCGCAGCCGCCGCACATCTTCATGCATATGGCGGAGTAACAGAGCCGCCGCCTCGCGCGGCGGTACGATCAGCGGCTCGCAGTTGTCGATCCGGCCGGTGCGCGTTAGCTCTGCCGCGATGCTCTCTTCCGTAACGCGCGGCCCCATGCCGACGACGACCTCTTTGCCTTCCGCGGCGCGCCTGTAGAGGGCAGAGAACATGCCGTCGGGATAGATGGCGTCAGGTCCGAGAAACAGCGCAAATCCCTTGCCCATTGCGCATCTCGCGCCCCAACTATGTCCAATTCTTAGCCCGGCATATTTGTCTGAATGCGTCTCCATCGCGGGGAAATGAGCAAACTCAACCTCAATGAAACGCTCGAGCATTCGGAACTCGGGCTTCGCGCGAATCCGCCTTTCATCTTCGGCGGTGGTCGCAATTAAGAACCTGGAGACAGTCAGATTCGGCAAGGCCGGCAAATTGTGGGGTGCGAGCAGCGAGGGTACCGCCCATCGCGCAAAGTATTCGACGTAGCGCTGGCCCCAGATCGCGATGGTGTAGAAGAATGGGGTTTGGGCCAGATCAGAGGAGGGAATAATATTTGGCGGCGAGTTCACGCCAATGATCGCCTGGTCCTGGGGCAAGGGGGTGATCTCCCTAGGCTGGGGTAATATCTTCGTCGTCGCTGACCGCCTGACCGCATATCCGATGCGCGTCCAGTCTAAGAGCGATCGGCTCGGGTCGATGACATCGAGGGCAAATTCCTGGGTCTCACGCATAAGCTCGTCCCAGGCGGGACTCATTGGCTGGGCATGGAAGCGGATCGGATAGACAAACCCTGCTCTATTCACGAAACTATATTCGTTGCGCAGCAGCCACAAGCTGAGCTGTTCTCGCACGATCCGGCCAGGGGCGTCCGGCTTGGCACGAACGGTGCGCGGGGTGAGCCCATAAATCGAGAAATCGTCGGAATCGGTTTCGACGTAGAAACTGTTCAGATCGGAGGCGAAACGGGGGATCAGATTGTGATCGATCGTAGCATTGTCGAGATCGCCATCTGCGGGAACGAGCCGGCAATCGAACAGATAAGGATGGAACCCTAGTGACCGGACGAGCATGCCGTCGCCTTCAGGACCGCGCCACGCACAGCAATAGGGTTTCTGGGGAAAGTTCGGCGAATCGACAAAATGGGCGCAAAAGTCCGGGTGTAGGTGCCGCATCGCGAGCGAGACGAGATCGCGCGGGGCAAGCTCGAGCGGCTTCCCTTCACGATAGGTCGGATGCCCGACAATTTCAGCGATGGTATCTTCCTGGTTGAGCCGCGGTCCGAACCCAGCGACGATGCGCCGTCCCGCTACGCAAAGCTCGTAAAGCCGCATCAACATGCCATTGGACGGCAGCGCGTCGGGGGCAAGGAAAATGCAATATCCACCCGCTTCCCGCGCCCGTCGTATGGCCGTGCTGTGGGCGCGCTTCATCAAGTCGTACTTATGTTCAGTGGTAACTGCTAGCCGGAGAAATACGGTCGACACTAGCCGATCCAATACGCGATAGATTGCATGCGCGCGGATGCGTTCCTCGTCCTCCTCCGTGGTAAAGATCAGAAACTCTGATGCAGATAGATTAGGTAAGGCCGGCAGATTGTCGGCTGCCAGCAGAGCTGGAATAGATATTCGAGTGAAAATGTCAACGTATTCGGCCCCCCACACCGCATTGACGATCGAAAATTTTGGTTTCTCCGAAATAAACATATGGTAAGCGGCAACCGCGAGCTGTCAGAACAGGTTTTGCTGGCCGAGAGAGGCTTTCTTGTAAACTGGGTATGGAGGCCGTACAAGCGGTTCGCGACTAGGTTGGATCGATGAACAACGACAATTCATTCCTGGGCGATGAGCCGGACATGCCAGCGCTCCGAGCTGAGGTGTCGCGGCTGACGATGCTGCTGCAGGAAGCCGAGTCCAAAGCAAATGGCGCCGACGGTCTCCGGCTTGAAGCCGAACGTAGGCTGGAAGCTGCCCTCGTATGGCTGAAGGAAGCCGAGGCACAAGTTGCGAATCAAGAAGTTCGGCTGCAAATTGCCAGCGAGCAGCACGAGCGATTGCTCCGCGACGCGGAGGAGCGTTACGCGGAGCGTCATGAACAGCTGCGACGCGACTCCCAGGAGCATTGCGCCGCTTTGGAGCGACGCTTAGCCTGGACCGAGGCCTTGCTTACCGCTGAATGCGATCGGGTGGATCAGTTGTCGAAGCTCGCATCTGCATCCAGGTCACCCGCTGCGCTGGAGCACGCGTCGGAGCAGGCCGCCGAGGCTGCAGCGGTGGAGGATGGGCGCCGCGTCGAAGAGCTGACCTCATGGCTGCGAGCGGCGGAGGCTGAGGCGGCCAACGCCGAGGCGCGCCTGCGCGATGCCGAACGCGTCGCCGCGGATCGGCAAACCGAAATTCTTGCTCTCCAGGCCGCCCTGCGGCTCCATAGTGCAAACGGGAAGGCCGCCTCCGATATTGCGAGTGTGCCGAACACGGCGCTCGAATCGCTTTTGAACGAGTACGGGCTTTTCGATCTGTCGGCGCTCGTTAAGACGCGCCGCTGTGCTGATGAGGCGGGCAGCCGTTCATCAACCGATGCCGAGGGTACCGGCTAGTCAGCAGGCGCCCGGTTGTTTGCGCCCGCGTTGCGTTGAGTGAGGCGAACTGCAGCCGGGCGGCGTATCGGCCGCTTGATTTCGCTGGTGGACAATGGCAGATCAGGTGATGCGCCGATGTGTGCGCGGATCGCGATGCGAAGGGCGGCACGGCCGCCCTCGCGCGCTTGCCTGAACGACCACGAGCGGCGTTGGAATGAGCTCTCATCTGATATTTGATCTGGCCGAGGCCAAACGCGCTGTCAGCACCTTTGACAACGCGGAAGGCCGGCCAGCGCCCGAATTCAAGATTGCTCTGCTGCGGAACTATTCGGCCGAATTCATTCAGCCGTTCCTGCGGTTCTACTTCAACCGGGCCGGGCTCCGCTGCAACCTGCAGCTCGGCGGCTTCAACACCGTGGAGCAGGACGTGCTCTCCGGAGAGGCGATCGCCGACGCTCGATTGATTGTGCTGTCGCTGACCCTGGACGAGCTTGAGCCGGATTGGCAGTTCGGTCGCTTCTCGCCCGCTGAAATCGCGAACCGAATCACCGGGGTCGTGGAATTGATTAACGGCAAGAGCCCAGCACCGGTGCTTATCAACACCGTCCTGCGTCCGGTACTAGCCGACGAGGGGGCCGCGCAGGCTGCCTCCGAAGGCTCGATCGCCCGCCGCATCGCAGAGGTCAACGATCACCTTGCCCGTTACGCCGCTACCAACCACAAATGCCTTCTCGTTGACTGGGAGCGGCTAGTTATGCTGCTCGGGGCCGAGAAGGCGTTGGATCGTCGCCTCCAATACCTGGCGTCCGCGCCGTTCAAACATCCCTTCCTGAGCGCTTATGCCTACGAGATTTTCCGGGTGGCACGGCTGCTGACCGGTGCCGGGAAAAAGTGCGTGATCCTCGACTGCGACAACACGCTCTGGGGCGGCGTGGTTGGCGAGGCCGGGATAGCTGGCATCGCCCTTGATCGCAACACCTACCCCGGACGCGCCTACTACGACTTCCAGAAGAACATCGTTCGGCTCAGCGAGCGTGGCATCATGGTCGCGCTTTGCAGCAAGAACAATTTGGAAGACGTTACGGCCGTTCTAGAGCAGCACCCACACTGCCTCCTGCGGCCTGCGCACCTCGTCGCGATGCGCGTAAATTGGGAGGATAAGGAGCGAAATATCGCGGCCATAGTCGAGGACCTGAACATCGCGATGGATGCAGTGGTGTTTATCGATGACAATCCCGTCGAGTGCGCCCGCATTGCATCGTTCCTTCCGGATCTGACAGTCGTTCAGGTCCCGGAGCAGCTGTCCGACCTTCCACTCTTGTTGGAGCGCGAGGGCTTGTTCGATCAGCTGTCGGTGACGCAGGAGGATCTGGCACGCACTCAGCTTTACCGCGAGGAAGGCCGACGCAAGCAAACCGCCGCCCGCTTTGCCACCGCTGAGGAGTTCCTGGCCTCGCTCGATATGGTAGCGCGCATCAAGCGCGCGAGCACCGAGGAGGTACCCCGGGTCGCGCAGCTCACGCAGAAGACAAATCAATTCAATCTGACGACCCGTCGCTATTCGGAGGGACAGATCGCCGACATGATTGGCAGTCAGGATTGGGCGGTATTCACCCTCAGTCCGCGAGACTCCTTTGGTGATCTCGGCTTATCGGGTGTTTTGATCGTGCACCGCCGCGAAGATGGCTACTGGATCGACAGCATGCTGATGAGCTGCCGTATTCTCGGGCGCGAGCTCGAGCGTCAGTTTGTCACGACATGCGTCGAGAGACTCGATGTGGATTGGGGTCCGGGGATTTGGCATGCGGAATATCTCCCAACCAAGAAAAATTCCCAAGTCGAGGCATTCTGGCCAGCCTTCGGCTTTACCGAGGAAATGAAAAGCGATGCCGGCGTCCGCTATGCGGTGGCGCGGGCCGATCTGTCATTGCCGGACTTCAGCTTTATTCGGGTCGAGGAGTGAGAAGCGGCACACATGACAATCAGGTTAAAACTCGCTGATCTGGTCGCCGCTACACTCGAGTTACCCGTCGAGCAGGTGCACGATCGTTTGTCGTCCGACACGAGCGAGTCATGGGACTCCGTACATCACCTGATGCTCATTCTTGCCGTCGAGGACGCCTTCGGAATCCACTTTGACGAGGCGGAATTGTTAAGCCTCACCAATTTTCGTGACTTGCTCGCGACGGTCGAGACTCGGGCTGCCCGATAGCGAAGATGGCGTCGTCCGCGATCCACTTTTGTACCGAACGCGACCTGCCGGAGTTGATGGAGCGTTTCGCCGATTGGTACCGCCATAACCCGCGGCTGCAGGAACGTGCCTATTTCGATTGGCAATTCCGCGATGGACCGACGCGACTGGCCGACGCCGAATACGATTTTCTGATATTGCGAAATGCCGCCGACGAGATCACTGGTTGTCTTGGCTTCGCCGGCTTTGAGTTCCGGGTCGGAGACGAGGTCCGGCTTGGCGGCTGGACCCATAATTGGATGGCGCCACAACAGGGCGATGCTGGGCTTGCCTTACTATGGCGTTTTATGGAGCTGGTCGAGAACCGGTTCCTGCTGCGCTTGAACGAGAAATCGGGCGCCGTCGTCAAGCTCCTGCGCGTGCCGATGCTGGGCACAATGCCGCGATGGTGGGCGGCGATCGATGCAGAACTGGTCACAGCGCATTTCAACATTCATCAGCAAGAGGATCGCCAGCATCTAACGCAATCGGCCGAGGCATTTAGGCGGGCCATTGGGGATGATGAAGTGCACCGGCTGGATTGCTTTGCAACCGAGGACGAATTTGATCTCGGCCGTTTTGGCGGTGCAACCGGGCTGGCGCGCCGCACTGGTCGTTACCTCAACTGGCGATACCGGGATATACCGAACCATAATTACCAGTTCCTGCGCACCGAAACCGGTGTTGGGGTCTATCGACTGGAGCAGGTGATAGGGACGGACGTATCAGTGATCCGTCTCCTCGAATGGACATTCGATGATCGAGAGACCAGGAGCGCGCTCGCAACGGTGCTCGCCGACACGGCCACGCAAAATCCTGTGCTCATTGATTTTCATACCACCTTCGCGCCGCTCGGCGACATGTTGCGGAGATGCGGTTTCGTCCCCCAGTCAATGACTGCGACACCGATGCCCGATTTATTTAGGCCAACGTTTCATTCGGGCGGCTATGCGGTAGCAATCGACTTGCCACCACACCGGCAGGCACGCTCGGTCGCATTTGACAAATGGTACATCACGGCGGGCGACAGCGATATCGACCGCGTCAAGCTCTAAGTTCGGCGAGCAGGATCGGGACCGGGTCCGCTGGCTTACCTGCTACGGCCACTAGAGAACTGGTCTGGTCTGTTCTCAGCGGCGGCAGCCGGGGGCAACGAATCGATAAGGAGGGTCGGGACGCCGCCAGGCTTTTGCACAGCGCCTCGCCGGCTGCCTTCGCCGCGATGTATTCGGCTGCGCCGGGGGGTGGCCGCTCGATAAATGTCGTTGAGGGATAGAACAGACGCATTGGCTCGATAGCGCCAGCAACGCTGTCGACACGCTCGATAAGCGCGGCGACGCCGTCGACATAGAAGCGGCAATAGCTGGCGAAGAGGTTCGCGTCCCAGCCCCGACCGCGAACGAGGCGGATTGGGGGGGTCGCAAACAGGTAAACGTGCGTCGGCCGATAGCCCACGGGAACACCCAAGAGCGGAACACGTTCAGGCAAGTTGGTGATGTCAAGCTGGAAGGCGTTGGCCTTGCCGCCATGTTCCTGGATATCGGCGACCACGGCGGCTGCATCGTCGGCCCCGTGTGCGTAGGTGAGCCACACTTCTGCGCCCCCCAGGGCGAGGATTTTGGCTGCAATCTCGCCAAGCCCTCGCGAGCCGCCGATCACGAGAACACGCTGCCCGGAAAACTCGCCTGTTTGCACCAGGGGGCGCAAGTCGGCTGCGCTCGGCTGAGCGGTTGCTTGTGGGCGCATCAGCGCGGTTATATGGCCTGTGGTTCCCTCAGCCCGAATACCGATTCCCAAGAGGTTCAGCCGAGGCTTCGTCCGGTGGACCGCATACTCCATTGTGGTCGCACCCGCGCCGGCGAAATTAAGTTCAAGCGCTGCAAAAATCGAATGCATACCGGGACATTTCATCCCAACGAGCCGGGTCGTCGCGAGCAATATCGCGATCTGCCAGAGCGGCAAGGTTCGAACAAGGGCCGGGAACATCTCCCTGGCCAAATTCAGATCCAGGCATAGGGCCAGGGTTCCGCAAGCTGCGGCAGCCTCGTCCAGCGAGAGGTCATCAGCCGTCTCGGGCGCGAACCGGCCGCTCTCGGGCTTATGATCAGGTTGTTCGGGTATTCCACCGAACTGGAGCGTGGCGGTCTGGAGAAGCATGTGGTTCTGGCGCACCACGAGCCGAAGTGCCGCGGCATCGTCTTCTGCCTGTATTTCTATCGGCTCCCGATGGATGGCGGGCAGGGCGAAAGTTGCTTTCAACGCCTCTAGGCGGCGGCTGCTTGAAGACTCCCGCAAAGCCCTGTCGAGCGCCAGCAATAGCAGATGCATTCCGTGAGGGACGGCATTGCCGAAGATCATTCGCCGCGCATAAATCGGGTCCAGATGAAGGGGATTGAAATCCCCGGACAACTCGGCGAAGCAGCGGCTGTCGGCAAGATCGAGTGATACGCGGGCGACCGGGCTCATCCCTCATTTTATCATAAGTCGCCAGAGCGCGGCCGGGCTTCTCCCGCGTGAGTCTTGGATCATCGTACGTGAATGGGCCCTTGCCCGATCGCTCTCGCCATAATATAGACAACACTGTCGACGGTGCCAGCGTCGATTGGGGGACCCATGATCTTATCGCGCGAAGATTTGAGCGAGGACCACCTTGGCCAAGAGTTAGCGGCATTGGCACAACGGATTGACGTTGATGAGTTGAACGCGGCTTTGAAATTCCCGCGTTTCTTTCAAATTGAGACCACGCGGCTGTGCAATGCACGATGCCCGTTTTGCGCGATCGATCAGTGGGACAAATCGACACCGATGATGGCTGACGAGTTGTGGGAGAAGATCGCGTCGGAATTGGTCGGCTGGAGGGACTGGATCCGCTTTGTCGACCTCCAGCGCGCCGGCGAGCCGCTCCTGGACAAGAAGATCTACAATCGGGTCAAGCAGCTAAAAGACGGTGGGATCAAGCATGTCGCTATCTCCACCAACGCCTCGGGATTGAATGAACGCAACGCACGGCGGCTCCTCGAGGCGGGCATCGACGAGGTCATGCTCTCAATCGACTCTGTCGTGAAGGAGAAATACGAGCAGCTTCGCGTCGGCCTCAACTACGATATGGTTCTGTCGAATATCAGGAATTTCTTCAGGTTGCGCGATGAATTGCGTCCGACGGCGCAGATACGCGTCCGTGCAGTTTGCGTCTTTGATCCGGATAGCGAGAGTCAGGAAATGCTCGAATGGGAGAATTTCTGGCGCCCAATGACAAAGCCTCGCGATCGTATCTATATGAAGCGCGTTCATAGCTGGGGCAATCAGGTCGACGTAGACGGTGCTCCTTCGCCCGATGCCGACATCTTCCACCCCTGCATCATTCCCTGGTCGACGATGCACATAACCGCCATGGGCACGGTTGCCTTGTGTCCGCATGACTTCGACGGGAAAGCAAATTTGGGCGACATCAACACGCATTCGATCGCCGAGGTTTGGCGGGCTCAAAAGCTGATGGAAGTGCGCCGATTGCACGCGACGGGAAACCGCAACGAGATCAACTTTTGCCGTGGGTGCCGCACCTTTGATGAAGAGTTCTCCCTGGAACGGGATAAGGAGAACTGGCGAACGCGCCGGAGCTCCATGACAGAAGCAGTAGAGACAGCAGCAGTTGCTGGAGGATGATGCTGCGCGCTTAGGCCTGTGCCGGAAAGTGCATCCGCTGATACCCGCACGATGGTGCGACACAGATGCCGTCGGTGCGATAATTACGGTCGGCAGAGGAGGCTATTTGTTGCAGTTGCGCGACGATCGTCCCGGGATCTGGTACCCGGGGCACTGGGGTTTGTTTGGGGGGACGTTGGAGAAGGGAGAAAGCCCGGAGACCGCGCTACGCCGCGAGCTTGCGGAAGAGCTGTCGCTTGACCTCGACAGCACCATGCTTCTGATGAGTATGAAGTTCGATTTTGCGACATGGGGGAAACCGATTTATCGCGACATCTTTGAGGTGAAGATTACGCGCCGCGCGATACGGGAACTGAGATTAGGGGAAGGGCAGCAGGTCCGAGAATGGCAGACGGACGAGATCGGACGGTTGAAGCTGGTTCCAGCCGATCGTATCGCCTTGGATTTCCATATTTATCGAGCGGAAAGTCCGGCTGGGTGAAGAGTAATGACAGCAATGATACCTGACCAGACATCGTCGCCAGCAGTGCGGGTGCGCTTTCTTGATTTGGCTGTGCATGATTCCACGGAACGGAGCGTTTTGCTCGCTGCGTTCGAGCGGCTTCTGAATCATGGGCGGATCGTCCTCGGACCTGAGGTCGAAACGTTCGAAACCCGGGTGGCCGAGTTCTGCGGCAGACGGTTTGGTGTTGGAGTCGGCAGCGGGACGGACGCCTTGATTCTCGGGTTGAGAGCCCTCGGAATCGGCCCCGGCGACGAGGTGATCACGACTCCTCTGTCATGGCTTGCTACCGGCAGTGCCATCCTTCTGAACGGCGCCACGGCGATCTTCTGCGATATCGATGAGACGCTAAATCTCGATCCCGATACGATCGAGAAATTGATTACTCCAAAGACAAGGGCCATTCTTCCGGTCCATTTCACCGGCCGTCTCGCTCGTATGCCCGAGATACTGGAGATCGCGCGCAAATACGATCTACTCGTGATTGAGGACGGTAGCCAAGCCTTCGGCGCGACGCTCGGTGACAAGCCCTGTGGTAGTTTTGGCCACATGGCGTGCGTCAGCTTCAATGCCATGAAGGTGTTGGGTGGTCTGGGCGACGCCGGCATTGTTCTAACCGACGATCCAGCCGTTCGTGAACGGCTTGACATGCTGCGCCATAGTGGCGTGATTAACAAGGACTACTGCCAGGAACTCAGCCATAACTGCCGAATGGATGCGCTGCAGGCCGCGATCTTGCTCGAGCGTCTTGAATTCCTACCAAGATTCATCCGGCGGCGGCGCGAAATCGCCCAGCAATATGACAGAAAGCTGGCTGGAATTGTTGAGACCCCGCCACGGTTGCAGGGCTATCACGATGTCATCTACACCTATGTTATCCGGTCTCCTCGCCGTGATGCCCTGCGCGACCATCTCGCGAAGCTCGGCATCGAAACGAAAATCCAGCATCCCGTTATTATGAATGATCAGCCGGCCTTTCAAGGAAAGGTAGGGGGCCACTCGCCGAGAGCGCGTTCTCTCGTCCGCGAAATTCTCTGTCTGCCGGCCCACGAGAAAATGACCAATCTGGACCAGGACCTCGTCATTGAGGCAGTTTGGGAATTTTTTCAATGACCGCGAAGAAAGTTGCAGTGTTTTACAATTCGGAAGTTGTAGCCGAGGTCGATCAAAGCTGGTACGAAAAGCTAAAGTGGTGCGCTTTCGAAGCAGATATGAAGCGCGCTCGTCTTTGCCTTCATCACGATCCGAACGATCCGCTGCATGAAATGATAATTGTATTTCATTGCGATACGCTAGTGCGGCCACATCGGCATCGTGGCAAAAGCGAGTCATTCCACTTGATCTTTGGCGAAATTGACATTCTGCTGTTTGACGATAATGGCCGGCCCACGCGTGTGATCCAGCTTGGAGAGCGCCATACTTCGAAATCGCAAGTCTATCGTCTTAGTGGCGCCCTGTGGCACAGCGTGGTTGTGCGAAGTGAATATGCAGCCATTCACGAAGTGACGAATGGCCCATTCCGAGAGGAGGAAGGAGATTTCGCATCCTGGGCGCCCGCAGACACCGGAGACCTTCGCCAGTTCTTGAGCGATTGCCGTCGGCAGTTGGTTTGAATTCGATGCGCACTTTTTGCCGCACGCGATTGCGGATCGGAGCGGCGGACGCGATAGCCGCGTCAGCGGGATCAGGGTTTGTTACACTCAAACTGAGACACTACCGGCTGCCGATACAAGTCAGCACTTGTTAGCGGTTCGCCCTGTCACCCAGATCTTTGCCGCTTGACTTCCGATCGTCTATCGACTGTAGACGTCGGCGGCTGTCAGCAACTCCGGCACTGGCTGGGAGCTCTCGCTGCGCGGCAGGGCGCCGATGGCCGAATGCGGCGGAGGCTTTTGCTCGATGAGCACCGTTAGGCTCAAGCAGTCTACCGACGCGACGCTAGGGCGGCGCACCAGGCTATATCCGAACGCCGCGACGAGTGCCCATGCCGCCGCCAGAACTAAGGCGCTACCCCTCGCTATCCGGCCGGCTCGCGTGTCCGGCTGCCAGGCCCATTGCGCCCATGCAATTGCGCGCTGGGCCAACGAGGACGATTCAAACCTTACATCGGCGTCAGCATCGCACAGCGTCATGAGGCCGATGAGACTCTGCTCGAGCGCTGAATCCGCCGGTATCTCTCCGCTATTGACCCAACTCAGGATCACCGGACTGCGGTCGCGGAGCGGCCGCGCCACCGCGTCGAAGATGACCTGAGCATGCGGAAGCTCGGCGCTAGACAGCTCGATAACCGCCATCCCGAAAGCCGGCAACGCCGCGACAGCCTTGTCCCACTCGGTATTGTGCAGGAAAGCCGGCGAAGCCGTGTAATGCATGCCGGGAAAGCCGCCGATAAGCCGCGCCAGCGGCGTCCCGGCAGACCCGATAAATAGCGTGTTGCGTGGTTTACCGGCATGTGCCTTCCGGAGCGCGTGGACGGTATTTCGGTAGGCCAAATACATGGGGTGCCAAGGCCGGCTCGGCGGCACCATCCTACGCAGCAATTCGTGCTTCCAGCTACCCGACGTTGGCGCGCGATGCACGAGCGGATGAACGCTGAGCTCGGAACAAATCGTACTCGAAGCAGGCTGCTCCGCATCGACGCACGATTCTGCAGACAGATCCGCTTCAGTCTGTGGCTGCGTCGCCGCTAGCGCCTTTTGTTCGTGATATCGGTGGAGATGCTCTTTGTGATAAAGCCAATCGGGATGATCGTAATGGTTCTTCGGTTTAAGCGTGAGATGCTCGATCTGCCCGTCGACAAAGCGCTGCAACGCGGCATGCCCGGGGGCCGTAGCCGATGACAATTCTCCTGAACGCAGCGTCAGCGGATAACGCCCAGCATCGATTTGATATTGAGTGATGTATCCGAGCATGCGGGAGGCAGCCGCTTGCGGGGTCGTCGCGCCCATTCGGATCAGGTTCAAATGGGTCGCCGCCTCGCGTAACTCCAGCATCAGAAAGTCGTCGGAATCGCCTAGCACGCTGAGGCGTTTCGACGGGCAAAAGTCATAGACAATTCCCCAGTCCCAGAAGGTGCTGAGATCGTCCAGCGCCACTTCCGGCCGCATCGCCACCAGCGAGATTGGCATTTGATGCCCGAGCAGAGTGTGCGCATCGACCTCCCAGTACGACTGGTCCATATACTCGAAATGGAAGAGCTGCTGATTTACGGTTTTAGCGCGAATTGTATTGTGCCGATGCTCTAATATCACCCCGGCCAGTTCGCGCGGTGGCAGCGCGAGCGCCTGTGTTCGTGGGTCGACTTGAGCGGTCAATATCGGCGCCACCCCCTCGGCCACTGTGCAATAGCTTGGCGCCAGCAGCGCCGGTTCACCCCGCAGCATGTGCGGAATCAGGCTTTTATAAGAACCATCCGCTAGCACGAAATCGGCATTGAGAAAGAGGAGATAGGTATCGGTCATTGCCGGACCGAGCTCGGCAAACCCGCGAAACAGGGCATAAGCCAGCGAAATGCCGTATTGCCACGGCTGGCCAATAATATCGTCGAGCGGCAGGAGCCGAAGCGGACAGATCGATGCGATGCGCTTGCTTGTCGGGTGATTCTCGACGTAGCCGAAGAAGCGCTTCTCGGTGAGGATGACAACGGTCGCGTCGAACTCACCGGCCAATGTCGGCAGATTGCCGGGAGCCAATACCGAGCCGAGGGTAAATGTTAGGAGCTTGTCGACGTACTCTTTTCCCCAGGCATAAGTTATGAGTCTTGCTGGCGGCTGCGGCATGCCGGCGTTCCCCGAGCGTGGCTTGCGCGACGTTGATTGGTAATACGGCCCGGCTCATCTAGGCAAGCATCTCTGCATGCCCGAGATCCTCTTTCGCCCGATACCGAGCCCGCTTCTCGGCCGCAGCGTTTCTTATGCTGTCTTTCCGTGCCGCGGCGCAGACGAGTTCGGCGTCGACGCGGCCGGTTGGTTGGGCTATGCATGGTGGCATCGGTCGGAGGGGACGATGGGGCTTGGGCCACCAGTTATAGAGCTATATCGCCAGCTGAAGTTGGCAGGCGCGCTTCACGACATCAGCGAAGTCATGGAACTCGGTTCGCAGGATTTCTGGTGCCCGCAGCAGAACCTGGTTAGGGCACTCTGCGCCGCCTTCGGTCAGCCGAGTCCGTCCGCCGAACTGCTCTCCACCAGCAATGCCCGCCAGCTACCGGCGCGGCAACTCTATGAGGCGCTCGGCCTGGGTTATCAATGCGTCGACGTCGACGGGCGGATGGGTACGCTTGTTCTCGACCTCAATTTCGACGGCGTCCCCGCGGATCACCAGTCCCGCTACGGTCTGGTAACCAATCACGGGACTTCCGAGCACCTGATCAATCAGTACAACGTGTTCAAGGTGATGCACGATTTCACGAAACCCAACGGCATCATGATACACGCGGTACCGTTTACGGTGCATCTCGAGCATGGGTTCTTCAATTACCAACCGAATTTCTTCGAGTCCCTGGCACGTTACAACTCCTACGAGACGCTCGGCATCTGGGTTGGGCCGGATTGGCAACTCGCCAGCTTTATCCCGTGGGACCCGGCGCTGCTTGACTTCCTCAGTCTTTCGTCAAAAACGACGCACCTACTCGTTGTTGCGCAACGCAAGATGTATGAGCAACCGTTCTGCGCACCGTTTCAGGAAGTCTATGAAAATATGGTGCCGGATGAGGCGCGCGGCCGCTACACGATGGTGATCGACGGCGAGGTAATGGATGGCAAGCGGGTCAAATACCTAACCAAGGATTCCGTTCTCGCGAACCAATACCTGAGCGAGATTCAAGACCTGAAGAACTGGATAGACGCCTATCGGGGCGAGATCGACCGACTGAAGCACGAACTGGCGGTTACGACGCACCTTTTGAACCAGGTGACGAGCGGAGCCCCTCCACCCAACCCCTGGACGGAGCGCATCGCAAAGCTCGAAGCGGTGGTCGCCACAACTGAAGCGCGTTCGACGGCGCGCATCGCCGAGCTCGAAGCGGCGGTCGCCACAACTGAAGCGCGTTCGACGGCGCGCGTCCGCGAGCTCGAGGCCGAGATGCGCGCCATCCCGCCGCTCGCGACTGTCTCGGGACGAGAGCTTGCGGCGGAGTTGCGCGAACGCGTGCGGCGGCGGTTGTCTGCCAAGCTCGATTTCGCGAAACTGCACCGGACGACGTAACCGACGAAACGCACCCTATGACGGGCGATCTTTTGCCGGGGAACGGGTCCACCGATCTGCTCGATAGCGAGGCTGCCTACCGCGAGCGGATACGGCAGCTCGAGGAACGCGTGGCAGCGCTCACCGCCGCGGCAGCCAAGCGTGAAGATCAAGCGGCGGCCGAGATCGCCGCCCACAAGGCGGCATATGCGGACCGCGTTGGCTATCTCGAACGCCAGGTTGCGGCATTGACCGAGGCGGCGATCAAGGGCGAAGCAGATGCGGTTGCCGATCTTCAGGCCTACCAAGCGGCCTATGCTGAACGCATTTCGTATCTCGAAGCGCAGGTCGCGGTGTTGACCGAGGCGGCCGGACGACGGGAGAAAAGCATCGATGAGCATAACGCGGCTCACGCTGTGCAGGTGCGGCAGCTGCACAAGGAGATTGCTTCCTATCAGGAGGCTTACCAAACAAGAGTAGGAGAACTGGACGCGCAGATTGCCGCACTGACCTCAGCGGCCAACGAGCGTGAGAGCCGCGCCGCGGCGGAAATAGCGGCGCTGACCGAGGCGGCGATTGAGCGTGAGAAGCAGCTGCAACAACGCGGGGAAACCGACTACCAACTCCTGATGATACACCAGAACGCGCTTGCGGAATTCAAGGACCTGGAACCCGACTTTCTCAGCGTTTACGAACGCTGCAGGCCGTTCACGATGACCTCGATCGAGCGGCTCTATGCGCTCTATCAAAGCGTTGAGTACGTCTGCGCCTCAAATTTAGAGGGCGACTTGGCGGAATGCGGGGTCTGGCAAGGCGGCAGCTGCATGCTGATGGCATTGGCGCTGACGAGACACGGCACGGCGAGCCGTCAGATTTGGATGTTCGACACCTTTACAGGCCACCCCCAACCGGACGCCGAGCGCGACATTGACCTTTGGGGCAATCGGGCGATCGACGAATGGCGCCGTCATCAGGCGGATGGAACCGCAGACGAGTGGGGTGGCGCGTCGTTAGAGCAGGTACAAGCCAATTTGGCATCGACCGGCTATCCCGAGAGCCGGCTGCGTTTTGTCAAGGGCATGGTCGAGAACACCGTCCCCGACAACCTTCCCAAAGCCCTGGCGCTGCTACGGCTGGATACTGACTGGTACGAATCGACAAAAGTTGCGCTGAGGCACCTTTACCCCCGGCTCGTATCCGGCGGTGTCCTGATTATCGACGATTACGGTCACTACAAAGGCCAGCGACAGGCGGTAGATGAATATTTTCGTGACGTCGGGCAGCGGCCGCTACTGCACAGGATCGATTACAGCTGCCGTATAATGGTTAAACCTTAACATGGATCTATATCATTACCCCGATCCTCCGTTCACGGGATGGGTAATCGATAATCGATTACTCAAAGAAAATTTTGTCGTCATCGATATTGGCTGCCAAGGCGGAGAGCACCCGCGCTGGAGCTTTCTGGGCGACCGCCTCGATTTTCATGGCTTTGATCCGATAGGCGAAGTCATCACCGAGCTTCGGCGTGAAAGCCGCCCTGGCCGGAGGTACTATGAAATGGCGCTTGGGAATGAGGACGGGGAACGAGAGTTCTTCGTGCCTACAAACTCATTCTCCGCATCTTTCTATCGCGCCGGCGACATTCCGGCTTCGAGCGGCACGGGACGGATATCGGCGGGAACCCGCAACGTGTCGATACGGCGCCTGGACAGCGTGTTTGCGTCGGGCAAGCTGCCGCTTGCCGATTACATCAAGCTCGACTGTGAGGGCTTTGAACCTGAGATCCTGCGGGGATCCAGGCAGTACTTGGAAGTATCGGGGCCGCTCTGCGTCACAACGGAAACTAATTTCGGCGTATCGCAAACCGTCCCATACACGCATTATCAGGCGATAAACGAAATCTTGGTCGAACATCGACTGCTGGTCTTCGACCTGAACCTCGTCAGGGCGCCGCGACCTTCGTTTCGGAGAGCACGCGCGGCGCGCCCCTTATCGCCTCCGAATCCGTTGACCGAATCGCCGGAATTGGATGTGGGGACGCCGACAACGATCGATGTCGTGTTCTGCCGCGATCTGGTTGCAGAGGATCTAAATCCGGGACAATACGTGTTTAGCCGGGTGCCGGAAGGATGCCCTTCAGTCGATAAATTGATCAAGGCCATGATCAATTTCGAGCTGCATGGGCTCGTAGATTGCGCCTTCGACATAGCCGAACGGTTTCGCGACAGGCTGGAGAGCCGGTTCGATGTCGATAAGGCGTGCGAGCTGCTGCTCAATCGCCCGCCCGTTCCCCGAAATACCGCGGATGTCGCCAACTGTCTCAGTACGATCGGTGTACTAAGAAAGCAGCTTGCGGCACGAACTGCCGAGCTTGCTGACTGTCTGGATACGGTCAATGACCTGAGGAAACAACTTGGGTTACGAACAAAATACGCTGAGTGGGGCTCCACCGAACAAGTATTGCCGAGCTGTCACGATGCGGCCGAGCGGTCTCACGGCGCTGCCGTGATGGGCCTGGATTATACGGTCAATAAAGTCGGCGAGCAGCTCAGGATGCATCTCGTCATCACGGGCTGCGCCACAGAACCGAACGAATTCGTGGCTGCGATTTTCCGGGACGGCGACACTCACCCGGTCGCCTTGGCTTCCCGTCCAGTGTTTCCTGGCGAACAAACGACGATTGACGAGACGTTCCGCTTTCGGGCGGAAGCAGCCGAGGGGCATGCGTTTGAAGTGCGGGTAGGGCTTGCCCGACCAGGGGGAATCCTATTCTTAAACGGGGATGCACGAGGACCTGACGAGAGTTGGCCGTTATCATACTTTGAGGTGGCAAAAGCCAGATAACGCGCGATCTCGCGTGCCCAGTGATGGGCGCCCGAGCCAACCTTTTAGACTAGCTCCAGTTCCAAAGCCGGCACCCCGTACCCTCGCCCCGTTCGCGAAGCCGTACTCAGCGAAGGAATACGGCTTAGACGTGTCTCAGTAGACCATCGCGATCTGCGTGATCGATGGCCGCGGCTGAAAGATCTGGCGCGGTGTCTGCGCTGACTCGCCCGAGCGCATTGAGCAGACAGTCCGCCAGCGCGCCGGTGACGACGCTCTGGAGTTGATCCCGTTAAGCCGGACACGCAGCGGGTTGAGAGAGAATGTACTCGCGGGGTGGTAGCCCAATCGAGAATGCGGGTGAACGGTATTGTAGTCCTCCATCCAGCTATCAACGAGGGCGAGGGCGGCAGCGGCGTCAGGGATCGCGCTGACCCGAACGTAGTCGCGCTTGAAGGTCTTCACGAACGCCTCGGCCATACCGTTGCTCTCAGGGCTTTCGACCGGGGTGAAGCATGGCACCAGGTTCAGCGCCAGAGCGATCTCAAGGGTTCGATGGGCAGCAAAGATCGAGCCGTTATCGGAGAGCCACTGCACCGGATGCGGTGCGCGGATCGCGCCGAAGCGCTGCTCGACGCAGCGGACCATCATGTCGCGGATCATCTCGCCGGAGATGCCGGCGGTAGTTGCGACCCAGCTGATCACTTCGCGGTCGTGGCAATCGAGGGCGAAGGCGAGGCGCACGACCTCACCATTCCAACAGGTGAACTCCAGGCCATCCGAGCACCAGCGGATGTTGGAGCGCAGCGTCGCAACATGGCCGTCATGTTCGCGCGGCCGGCGGCGTCCGGTGTGACGGGCCAGCAGCAGTCCGTGCCGTTTCATCAGCCGGTAGACGCGCTTGGCGTTGACCTGGGCCAAACCATCGGATCGCCGCTCGCGCTTGAGAAGCGCGGCGATCCTCCGGTACCCGTAGAGCCTGCCCCGGCGCATGCCGGGGTCGGTCGCGTGTCGACGAAGCGACGGATCGCGGCCGTCAGCTCTAGATCGCCATCGCGCGTTTGCGGCCCGCGTTTGGGACGCACACCCTTGACCCGCTCGGCAATGTTCGAGCGAGGCCTAGCGTATCGGTGAGCTGCTTCATCGGGAAGCGTCCGGCGGCCCAGAGCTGGACAGGAAGATCGGTTTTTTTGCCCGGGCGAGCTCGAGTGCTTCTTTGAGGATCTCGACCTCCATGGTTTTGCGCCCCAACAGCCGTTCGAGATCGCGCACCCGTTCTTCCAGCCGGCGCAGCTCGGCGGCAGGAACAACCTCATCATCGGCGCGGACGGCTTCGCGACCCCCCTTCGCTCATCAGCCGCCTCCAACGGAATACCAGGCTGGGTGACAGCCCGTGGCGGCGCGCAACATGGCTGATCGACGTGCCGGGCTGCATCGTCTCGGCAACCACGGCCAGCTTCAGATCGGTCGAGAAGCGCCGCCGACGTGCGACGCCGGTGATCACTTCAACCTTCGAGAACGTGTCGGACATAGGCGTATGCCTAGGTCTATGCCTAGGCCCTCCGGCTAACGCCGGTGTCCGGTCGAAACGGGGTGCAGTTCACGCTCACATCGGGTTGAGACAGGGCCGATGACCCGCGGCTCGGCAATGAGTCGCGCGGGCGTGACGTGTGAAGTCGCTCGAGGCCTATCGGGCCCGCGCGCTGCTTAGGGTGCGTTCTCAGTTCGTCGGCATGACCACGCGACTTTCAAACATTATTCGTGGTGTGCTCAAGACCTTTGGCTCGCTGCCCGGTGCCTTGCATGGCCTGCGGTCCGACCCTCAGCTTGAGGCTTTGCTGATGATCGCCGCCTTAAGTCGAACGCCGTCACAATACGATCGATGATTCAGAGTTCTTCGCGCCAAGCAGGCGTCATCCATTCCCAATACCTTCGTAAGAAAGCCCTCTCCGATCTGGCGGGCTTGGTACGCGAGTTGATCAGAGGCAGAGGATGACAGGGACTAACGATCGAGCTTGGCGGGCAAAAGCGCGTGCGATTAGGATGAGACGACGGAGCCGATCGCGACACGGTTCGATAGCATTGGGTGGCGCGAAACGGCAAACGGCACATTTTTTTGATATTGGGTATACTTGGGGGGACGAACATGCGTTCGAGCACCGTTGCCGAGGTTCCCACCCCAAGGGTTGGGCGCACCATTACTCGTCCGCCGGTGCGCCTGATCACTATGGCGTGGGGCGAAAGGTATATCGACGAACTCTTTTCGCTGACACTCCCTGCGCTGCTGGCTCCCGGCAATGTTCCCGC
>Ga0185299_10002996_pt1 | contig 23879 bp, 32 predicted proteins | sample PaiPotPPA55metaG_FD_128002 | JGI IMG/M metagenome (GOLD analysis project Ga0185299, IMG submission 128002) | Iron sulfur acid spring bacterial and archeal communities from Banff, Canada, to study Microbial Dark Matter (Phase II) - Paint Pots PPA... ... | reverse complement strand
CCCCGGTTTGGTCGAGGCACGCTAAGACTTTTGACTTGTTGACGCAGGCGATTTGGAAGCGATTAGGAACTGTGCCCACTGTTCACCTGTCGGTTTGCCAGAAACCAAGTCATAGTCGGTGAATACAACGTCGCCGCCAACTAGCTCGGGGGAGTAAACGGATTCAAATCGCTTTACGGCCTCTGACTTGCCATGGCGAGTTTGGGCAGCGGCATCCTCGAAAATAAAGAAGTGCAGAAACCGAGTTGGATCGCTCTTTTGCTGCCAGGCAAGATACATCTTCGTGCCTGGCTCATTGTCCTGCACGTAACGGACAAAGTCTTTGATCGCCTGCTTGACTTTGTCCACTGCTGAGGGTTTAACTTGGTATCCGCCAGTCTGATAGATAGCCATTACACGTCTCCCTTGTTTTCGAGATGTATGAAACTGCTTCTGTTAAGACTTGCAAGCCTTTTGGCGTATTCTTCTTCCATCCCAATCTTGATTGCCCAGAAAGGCGGCGGCTCTCCTCCGCTAAGAAGGCCCGTGAGAATGCCGAGGTGCGTGTGCCATCCGCTGGCCACGCTGACCATCGTTCTGAGGTCGCCGAGGCGGCGATGGGTTATGACGAGCAGTACGTTGTGGCCCTGCGGTATCAATTCAAAAGTCACTTCCGAAGCATCTGGCTCACTGCCCCAGGTGTAGCTAAGCAGACGTGGCGGGTCGCAACGCGTGACTCGACCAGGAACTTCGCATTCATCGTCTTTGGTTGGTGGCGTCTTTTCCGCAGTTAGCTCCGAAAACTTGAATTGCAATTCCACGCGGCCGCCCGGGCGTAGCTCCATTGGACCAGCACCAAACCACCTTCTCCGCTTTTCCGGTTCTGTTACATAAGACCAAACCCGTTCGATCGGCCCGGGAAGCAGGCGTTCGATGCGGAACGTTCCCGGTTCCCCGACTTCCCCATATTCATTACGCTTGTCGCTTGGTTTTTTCGGCCCATCGCTCATCGAGATGATCGTCTCCTGGTTTTGGCTGACAACCGATCTTCCGTCCGTAATATCCCTTCGAGGGTATCCAGCCTCCTGGTCCACATCGCACACTGGGCCGACATCCACGAAACAGCCTGGTCGAGCGGCTCCAGGTTGGCCGACAAAAGATGCTCGCGTCCTGCACACCTGCGCCGTACCAGGCGCGCTCGCTCCAGCACCCTGACGTGCTTTGAGACGGCGTTGAGAGACATCGCGAACGGTTCTGCCAACGTGGTAACGCGCACCTCACCACGCGACAGGCGTTGCAGGATAGCTCTCCGCGCTGGGTGCGCCAGCGCGAGCAACGTTTCGTCCAGTCGAACCTCTGCATTCATATTATTCAACCTAGAGGTTGAATGTACTTTGAGCCAGTCTTTCTGTCAAGATGCGTTCCCGATTACTCATGCTTGATAACGCGGACAAAGTGAAATGTTCGTCGGAGCTACGCTACGTTCCGGGCCTGCTTCCTCACTTTCGCCCACCGCTTCTTGGTCGCCTTAACAATTGCTGCTCTACCAGCCGCCGACAGGACGCGTTTCTTTACGCCGACTGCTTCGCGCTCCAAATGTCCCAATGCTTTCGCAGCCGCTCGTAATCCGCTTAGTTGGCGCTCCAGCTTACCTAACCGTTTTTCGAGCTTTCGTTCCTCGCGCTTGATTGCTGCAAGAATGTCCATGAACTCTCCGGCCCGAAATGTATCTCAACTGGAGGTAACGCACCAGACGTACCGCTAGAAGCAAGTGGCTCAGACAGTGAAAATAACGCAGTCTTCTTTCGCCGAGGTTCATCCAACGATTTGCAGGGACCAATATCATGGACACCGAGTTCTTAACACGATTGGCTCATGAGGTAGCGAGGCTATTCGGAGTCACGCCACAGCATATCTACAGGATGGCGGCGAACGGGAGCATCCCGTCGTTTCGGATTTCAGGATCTGTACGCTTCGACCCAGATGAGGTTGCTACCTGGCTCAAAGAAAAGCAGGCCCCGGCAGTGGCTTCACGGCGGGTGGGCTCAGCAAGTGTCGCCGCGTAGTTCTCAACGTCATGCCTTGCGCAAGCGGAGTGGGTTGGTTTTCTCTCGCGCAAGAACACCTTTCGCCTCGAGATCAAGTTGAACGGTCTTCGCCCACCAACCCGCCTTAGCACCTTCCGGAAACAGCTTCTCCGGTAGATGGGCGATCACACCCTCTTGAATTTCCGCCACTGTCAGTCCCGGCGATGTCTTCGGAAGAATCTTGAGGAATGCCCGTTTCATTGCTTCGTACATTCGTACATGTGAGGGTCGACGCGCGTGACGTGCCCAGGGTGGTTCACATTTTCAACCGCGATCTTTACAAGCTTGCTCGTTGCCACGTGTGACACAACGGTCTTGGTGACCGATCCAAGCCCACGTTTCTTGGAAAAACTGCGTCTCAACATTACAATTCTCCTTCTCGCATTTCGCGAGGATGAATAGCCTGAATGACGGCCTGCTTGTAGAGACGAAGGCTTTCAGCGCTCCAAGCAGCGTCGATGCCATTTTCTAATCCGGGGCACTCGTAAGCGGCCCAGCGCTCACTACGGCTGTTTCTCCCTCGGTAGAGGCTTCATGACGGCGAGCACCGCGCCAGTCGGATCCTCCAGCACACCGAAGCGACCGATGCCCAGGATGTCTCCGGGCCCCGACGGGATCCTTGCGCCTAGCTTCCTAGCGCGGGCGATCGTCGCGTCAACATCGTCGACGGCGACGTATGGCAGCCAGTGCGGCGGTGCGCCGACCGGCACGTGGCCTGTCACACCGCCGCGGTCGACGCCATTCCTGGACAGGATGTGGTACTTCTCGCCGGGGCCCATGTCCATAGAGCGATGTGAGAACCCGACGACCTTCTCGTAAAACGATAGCGCCTTCGTCGGCTCGGTGGTGTGCAGCTCGTTCCAGAGCCAGCCGCCGGACGTCGCCGGCGCGTCGCCCTTGTCACCTCTGGCGTCCGTCAACAGGCGCAATTCGGCCCCTTGTGGGTCGGCGATGCGGGCCTTCCGGCCGACACCCGGGAGATCGGAGGGCGCGTCGAGCACCTTGCCGCCGTTCGCGACCGCGGCGTTCGCGGCCGCATCGACATCCTGGACCGAAACGGTCGCGACCCAGTGCGACGGCTTGCGGTCGACTTCGGGCGCCGTGTACCCTCCAATCATCGAGTCCCACGTGTCGCCGGTAAGGATCATCTCGTAGCCGACCTCGCCCATCGGGAACGTCTTAACCCTCCACCCGAACACCTCGCCGTAGAACTCCTGCGCCTTCTTGGTGTCACTTGACATGTGCTCGAACCATACGAACTTTCCGGGAAGCAGCTTGCGATCAGACATATCGTTTCTCCTGTATCTCTAAATCGAATCACAAGGACTGCCATCGACGACCGGATGCACAACCTCGCAACTCCTCGATGGTTGGCTGCCTTCCACTAGGCTGTTGCCTGGGCCAGGCGCTCCACCAGTGGGCGGATTTCGACGCCGCCCGTGGGCCCACCTGGAATTCGCGCGGCGATGGCGATGGCCATGTCAAGATCATTGACGTCAATGACGTAGTAGCCCAGGAGTTGCTCGCGTGTCTCGGCGAATGGACCGTCGGTCACGAGGCGTTTGCCGCTGTGCGCTCTAACACTTGTGGCTGCCGACGTGGGGTGCAATTGAGAGCTGGTGACATACTGTCCGGCCGATTGGAGTTGCTGGGTGAACTGCACGTATTCCCCCATAGCCTGCTGCTGTTGGGTCTCGCTGAGCTTGGCCCAACCCTTCTCGTCGTCATAAATGAGCAACATGTACTTCATTTGATCCTCCATAAGTGAATCGAACGGGGAAGGCCCGAATCGACAGCCCGGCCCAAAAATCTTTATGATTGGGCATGCTCCGAGATGTTACCTCCGCTTTGGACGCAGTCTATCGCTCCGACTGGGGCCGGATCGTCGCGGCCCTGATTCGGCTCTTTGGCGATTTCGATGCGGCAGAAGAGGCTGCCCAGGAAGCCTTTGCGGCCGCGGTGAAGCAATGGCCAGTTTCCGGGGTCCCTGAATTCCCACAAGCGTGGATCATCCAGACGGCCCGCCACAAGAGCATCGACCGTCTCCGGCGGCAAACCCGCTTTCAGGAAAAACAGGAGTCATATATAGTGTCCGGCTTTGGTCGGACGTCGGAGGAACCGAACTACGATACGGAGGAGATTCCCGACGACCGTCTTCGTTTGATTTTCACCTGTTGCCACCCGGCACTGACCCCCGAAGCACAGGTCGCGCTGACCCTGCGTACGTTGTGCGGCCTGGAAACCGACGAGATCGCGCGGGCGTTTCTCGTCCCTGGCCCGACTATGGCGCAGCGGCTTGTGCGAGCGAAGAGCAAGATCCGCGATGCGGGCATCCCGTACATCGTGCCAGAGACGAGTGAACTGCCGGCGCGGCTGGATGCCGTGCTGACTGTAATCTACCTTGTCTTCAACGAAGGCTATGCAGCCACGCGGGGCGAACCGCTCGTGCGGGCCGATCTCTGCGCCGAGGGGATCCGTCTTGGCCGCCTGGTGCGAACGCTGCTGGGACCGCAACCACCCTCCGAGGTAGTCGGGCTTGTCGCGCTCATGTTACTTCACGATTCGCGGCGGGATGCCCGGTCAGACGAGTACGGCAATCTCATCGCCCTAGAAGAGCAGGATCGAAATCGATGGAATCGGCGGCAAATTGCGGAAGCGCTCCCGCTTGTCGAGGAGGCACTGCGCGGTGGGCCGGGGCCGTTCGGGGTGGAGGCAGCGATCGCCGCGCTCCATTGCGAGGCGGCTCGGGCAGAAGATACCGACTGGCCTCAGATCCTACGCCTTTACGATGTACTTGAACGTCTGCAGCCGTCGCCGATCGTGTCCCTCAATCGGGCTGTGGCCGTCGGGATGGTCGAAGGCCCCCGGCCGGCGCTCTCGCTGGTCGACGGGTTGGCGTCGACCGGAGAACTCAACAATTACCACCTGTTGCATGCTACGCGCGCTGATCTCTTGCGGCGGATAGGATCGTCAGCGGCTGCCGCAGCCAGCTACGAGCGCGCCCTTGCGCTCGTGAGCAATAAGAGTGAACGACGTTTCCTTGAGCGACGGCTGCGCGAGATGCAAGCCCTCGATGCTTGACGTCTCACCTTGATCAACAGGGACACCAGCTTTTTCCTGAGGTATTTTTGGCATACTTTGGTTTTTATCCGTGAAAGGATTCCAGAAGTACACTACTCCGGCGATCAGGCGAGCAGCGGCCAAAGCGATACCAACATCTCAAGAGGGCACGACGAAAGCACCGGTGGACGAAGGTCCCTGTTGGCATGGTGTCTGGTTTGGTGTCCGAAAGAACGGTTTTACAACCAAAATCTGTTTCAAACATTTGCGGTAATTGAAACTATTGAAGTGACCTTGGACCGTGGTTTGCCGGTAACGCGATGAAACGAATGCTGTAGATGCGCGAGAATTGGGGGAGAGTGCCAGCATTCTCACCTGTCATTCGTACTTCAGGGCGACCATCGGATCGACCGTCTGATAGGCTTCTCAGCAGTGACATGGGCCTTTACTCGTAACGCAAGGCCACCATGGGATCGACACGCGTGGCGCGACGCGCGGGTAAGTAGCTGGCAATCACCGCAACAACTATCAGAATGAGGGACACGGCAACAAACGTGACTGCGTCAGTGGGGCGCACACCGCAGAGCAAAGACGTAAGTAAACGCGTGGCCGCCAATGCGGCGGCCAGGCCAAAGCCTAGTCCGATGCCGGCCAGGCGCACTCCGAAGCGGTGTGGTCGTCATCGCAGGCTAGCGACATTGTTGCCCCACATGCCACGAGGATAGCCCCAGACAATCGTAGCCATCAGGAATTGTGCCAGATCCTCGGCGGTAGCAAGGTGGCGAAGGTCGCTTCGCGACAGAGTAACTTCGCTGGCATCAGCAAAACTTGCGCGTAGCGCAGCGCCGCCATCAACGGCCAAATGAGATGTCCAAGTAGACTGCTTTGAGGTGAAGGCTTGGTGGGACACCGGCATGTTTGCGTTGAGGTCTCTGAATTCATGTAGCGATAACGGGTCTCGCTGGGGGCAGGCTCAATTACGAGACTAACAAGGTCGACATCATCGATCCGTTGCCGTTGAGCACTCGAACTGTTACTCGGCAAAAGGCGCACCAACGTGGGCCAAAGTGAGCCACTGGGACGTTAGGGGAGATCGGGACAAATAGATGGGGCTTTACAAGCGCGGGCGAACTTGGTGGATGAGCTTCACGGCCGAAGGTAGACAGCATTGCGAGAGCACGAAGACCAGCAACAAACGCGTAGCGCAGAAGATTTTGGACCTACGGAAGGTCGAAGTTATCGAAGGGCACTTTCGTTTGCCAGCCTCGAACGCACCACGGCTCGAAACGTTTGGCACCAGTTTTGTGGATTCAGTGCCACATCCGATCACAAGGAAGCGCTACAAATCTTCGATCGTCAATCTGGTGGCCCATTTCGGCGATATCCCCATCTCGACGATTACGACAGAGGGAATAGAACTGTTCAAGGACGCCAGGCTCGCATCCAAAGTACGCGCCGCGACGATAAACCGAGATTTGGCCGTCCTACGGCGTATATTAAAGATTGCAGCCAAGCGCAGGTTAGTGGCGGCGACGGCATTTCGTGAAGTTGAAATGTTAGAGGAACGCAAAGAGCGTCGTCGTCCGCATATTCTGACATTTGACGAAGAGAAGCTCCTGCTGGCAACTGCTCCCGACCACATCCGGGTACTTGTTACCTTAATTCTGGAAACTGGATTGCGATCGCGTCGTGAGGCTCTTGCGCTCAAGTGGAAGGACATTGATTTCGCAAATGGGGTTATCCACATTCGTCAATCGAAGAGCCTGGCTGGTCGCCGAATTGTGCCCATGTCCAGTCATTGTATTAAGGAGTTGCTGGCATGGCGAACTCTTCTTGGTCCCGGGTTCTCCGAATATGTTTTCGCAAGCCCGATACGACCTGAAACTCACCTGATCGACGTCCGGGTGGCTTGGTGCAAGGCCGTGAAAGCAGCGGGACTCGATTATTTTTGGATTTACGACTTGCGGCACACTTTTGCCAGCCGGATTACCGAAGCGGGCGCATCCCCTATCTTTGTAGCCCAGATTATGGGGCACTCCAGTCCAAACATTCTCCAGACGTATGTCATAGCGGTTGACGACTTTCGGCGGTCAGCCATTTTTAAACTTGAAACTTTGCGCGAAATAAGAACTGCAGAATCACCGCAATACACCGGCCAAAACTCCACAACCATTCAGTAGCGGTTTATTCGATAGCATTCAGGAAATGAGAATCGGCTTGGCATTCTTATCTTCTGCTTGAAGGAATCTCATCGGTAGTCGTCGGGAGGCGGCTAACCATGAAACGGAAACTCAAGCGCGGGCATACCCGATTGAAAACGAAGCTCGGCCTTCCCGATTTGGAGCATGCCAAGGTCGCCGTGATTGTAAGCTTGAGGTCGTTCGAATCGCAACGCAGTTATCGACATTCGATCGAGGAGTTTGTGGCTTGGTATTGCTCCGCGCCGCGACTATCGTTCAACAAGACAGTCGTGCTCCGTTACCGACTTCATCTCGAAGATCGCCACCTGGCTCCAGGGACCATAAACGTCAGACTAGCAGCCGTACGACGCCTAGCATATGAAGCAGCGGATTCCGGATTGTTGAGCCCCGATCTCGCAGCTGGCATTCGCCGGGTAAAGGGCACAAAAAAACTGGGGTACCGACTCGGGAATTGGCTAACAGCCGAGGAAGCTCGAACGCTATGGCAGCTCCCTGATCCTGCCACTTTGAAGGGCACGCGGGACCGAGCGATTCTTGCTTTGCTGTTGGGTTGTGGCCTGCGGCGTCGCGAACTGACGGAACTCACGGTTGATCATTTCCAACGTCGCGAGGATCATTGGGCCATTGTTGATCTCATAGGAAAAGGCGGTCACGTTCGAACGATACCCGTGCCCTCGTGGGTTAAGCGGACCGTTGACGATTGGCTCGCCGCATCAAGCGTGGCCCACGGGCGGTTATTTCGGTGCGTCTGTAGGACGGGAACGATTTGGGGCACCGAAATGACCGAAAAGGTGGTCTGGCATGTCGTAAAGCAGTACGCAGGCCAGGTGGGAATCGTAAAACTCGCACCGCATGACCTTCGAAGATCCTGTGCCCGCCTCTGCCACAACGCCGGGGGCGAACTAGAACAAATTCAATTTCTGCTGGGCCACGTCTCGGTGCAGACCACGGAAAAATATCTCGGTTGTAAACAGCGATTGCGAGAGGCCGTCAACGACAAAATAGGAATTGAACCTGTTTCCAGTGAAGCAAATGACTCTGAGCGTGGCTAAAGATTGCCCTTAAGCAAAAAACCTGGCTTCGTGTTTAATCTTGGCAATCTTCTCTGGTTGGAGACCGTGAAGGTCGCCCTCCCTTAGCCAGCCGTCGGAGAGCAGTCTACCGAAAACCACTAGGAGCCGTGAATACCGATAATCATACAGTCGATCCACAATCCTTCTTTGCTCCGTCAGATATTCTTGAACTCGAAAGTTTCCAGCATTCGTCTCGCTTCTTGAGTGATCGCCGTGCACTGCCTCTCGAATGCGTTGTCAAAAGCGATCCTCGCCAACTTCTTTTCGGTCGATGTCCACGTTTCGTTGCGTTCATGTTGCGCAATTGATTCCATCGACGATCTGCCTTTCTGTTTCAGATTCCCGTGTCGAGGACAGCCCAATAATAATCTCCTGAAATTTGGACTTCAACGAAGCCAGTCAAATTCTTTGGGTCTGGGGAGAACATTTGTAGCCATTTGTCCGGTTAGGCGACTAATCGGGAGTTGACGTACCATCGGCTGCTTTGGAATTGGCGGAACTTTTATCCTACAGACCGCGTAGCATGTAGGACAAGGAGAGAAAATGAGCCAACAAAGAGCGCTCTTTCGGCGCAAGAGCACGATCGCCTCCCCCGGCGCTTTAGCGGGAATCGTTCTCGCGGGAATAACGTCACTTGCGGCGAATCCACTGTGGGGACAGGAAAAGGATAAAGACACAAGCAAGGACAAGGAATTCTCGGCCACTGTGCCCGGCCCAGAAACCGACGCCGGATTGATTGTCAGCGCACGGGCGACGGCAAAAGAGGTAGGTTTACCCATCTACCCGGAATCGATTCCGCACAGGGAACAGAACAAGGATGATGATAGTCCAGCGGCGAAGCTAGGCCTTTGGGGCACCTCGTTCGGCTTCAGGCTCGTGGTACTGAAGATGGAGTCGAAGGACGCACCGAGGAAAATCGCCGACTACTATCAGAACGCGCTGGCTAAGTACGGGACGGTTCTCGATTGCACAAATGGTGGCCGGCCCCAGCAGGCAAAAAACGAGAAGTCCGAAAAGCTCACGTGCGGTGATGACAAGCCAGAAGCAGGAGGGATGCTCTTCAAAGCTGGCACCACCGAGAAGCAGCACATTGTTGCCGTCCAGCCAAAGGGAAACGGCGCAGAGTTTCAACTACTCTACGTCGAAGCGCGCGAAGAAAAGAAGAAACCCGCCTGAATCCAGAATCGTGAAATCAGTGTCGCTGACTCACAGGTGTAGGCGAGAAATTGGGGATGTGAATCCACTTCTCCGGTAACCCGACTAACCGGGGAAATGGAATTTGTTGGGAAAGAAGCGAAATGCGCCGCCGGAGGTTAATCTGACTTACTAGGCACTCACAAAGCCCGTGCCCAGAAGCTTTGTTTTGAGCCGTTCGTCTGTGCCCACCGATTTTTTGGGCGACAGGGAGGTGGGGCTGCCAAACAGCAGTCACGTTTTAGGGCAGTTCGACATCCAGGGCGTAAATCTCCTGGGTCGCGGTATCGCGCAGCATCAGAGGCGAATTATCCGGAGTAAGACCTTCCCAAGCACCAAAAACGCCTCCGGTCCGGCGAACGTCTTTCAGACTCTCGACCTCTTCCACCTTTCGATCGGCAATGCGCGCTCGATACGCTGCAACGAGTCTATTCAAGGGCTGCATATAAAAGTAAATATACTGAGAGTCCCTCGACCATTCCGGCCAACTGACAGAGTATCCGCTGGCCAGCTCGACGGATTTATGGGTCGTGAGATCGAAAAGCATCAGCCGCTGGTTATCCGCATAAAGCGCGGCCACGTATCGTCCGTCCGGAGATATCCGGGGCGACCACAATCCCTCCGAGCCGGGGATGATCGAGGTTTGCTGCGTCCTCAAATCAACTATGCGCAACCCTGCGGTGTGCATCGTTCCTAACGATCCCAGTGGCGACTCTCCAAACACGATAGAAGTTCCATCCGGGGTCCACTGCGGATCTTCCTGGACCGGTTGTTCCGGAGCGATCGCTTCGGTGCTGCCGCCCTCTGCGGAAATCACGAATATTTTTGGTGGCTGTCCCGCCGGGATGCTGACAAACGCAATGCGCTTCCCATCCGGAGACCACCGCGGCACGGCGCTTTTATTAGGGCCGAAGGTAAGTTGCAGCCGTTCGCTGCCGTCAATCTTGCTTCGCCACAAAGTGCCTTCGGGGTAGGTCACGTACGCGGCCCACTGGCCGTCGGCCGAAAATCGCACTTGCTCGCCGGAGACACCGGCGAGATACGGAAGTGACTGGCGCAACTTGGTGTCATAGCGCACCAACTCGCCGCGCGGCTGCTCGTCCACCGCGAAGATTTTCTTGCCGTCCCTGCTTGGCAAAGGAGCCCAGTAGTTGAGCGGGCCGGTGGTCAAGCGTACTGGCACGCTCTCCGCTTCGTAGAACAGTCGCCGCTTGTCGCGCATCGCCCAAAGATCGGTTCTTCCGTTCTGGGTGGCTTGAAACACGAAATAATTTCCGTCCGAGGTCCAATTGCCACAGCATTGGGACGATCCCGGCTCCCGATCGGGAAGCAGAACATGAAGTTTTGTTCCGTCGATCGAAACTTCCCATATGGTATTCAATGCCTTCTCCGGGTCGTACACCGTGAACCGGACACGGTCGCCCTTGGGACAAACCCGTGGCCACCAGGTACGTCCCGCCGCCGTTATGAGCTTGCGTTTTTCACCGCCGTCGGTCTTGGCCGTGTACAAATCCGACTCGTTCGCGTAGATGATTCCCTTGCCGTCGGGCAACCAGGTCGCGTCCTGTCCTGCAAGATCGGCCAGACGGTGCGGCGACCCGCCCGGCAGCGGAACGATCCACAGCGGAGATTGGTAGTAGGTCGGGTTGGCGCTTCCGACCAGCAACTCCGACCCTTTCGGTGAAATGTCGTCTGCACCGGCGTCCTGGAAGCCGAGCGACACGGGAACTGTCGCACCGCCGGACTCAGAGACCTGTGACATTCCAGGGCCGAATTCCCAGAAATAGAGTCTAGCTCCGTCGGTGACGATTGGAGGCGGCACGTTTAAGGGAGTGTAACTAGGGCGTTTCTGGCGCCCATCATTCGTCAGTTGGGTAAAACCAGTAATTCTGGGCGGAGCTAGCGGACGCGACAGCCAAAAAGCGATCGCTGCAACCACGACGACCAAAATTCCCACCAGCGACATCGGCCTGCGCCTTTTACCGGTCGGCTTGCCGGTTTCACTCGCCACCGGCAGTGCCGCGTTCGTTGCCCCCGCTTGCGACGCGCCTATTGTACTTGCGCTGCTTTGGACGGAGGCCACCGTTAGCGGAACGTCAGACCCGGAAGACGAACGCCCGGAATCCGTGTCGCGCTTCAAGCGCTTCAGGTCGGTGTGAATATCCGACGCGGACTGATAACGAAGATCGCGATCCTTTTCCAGAGCTTTATTGATAATGTCTTCGAACTTTGCGGGAAGATCCGGGTTGAGCCGCAGCGGAGTTGCGTACGGTCGGTTCAGGATCGCGTCGGAAATGATTCCGGAAGTTTCTCCACGAAATGGCAGCGTCCCGGTCGCCATCTCGTACAACACCACTCCAAACGAGAACAGATCAGTCCGCGCGTCCAGTTCCTTGCCACGCACCTGCTCGGGAGACATATAAGCGACAGTTCCCAGCGTGCTGCCCGGACTGGTCAGTTGGTCCGTGTTCACTCCGAGCGTGTCGAGACTATCTCCGCCCGGTGCCGCGCTTTTTGCTGAACTAACCTTGGCCAATCCAAAGTCGAGAATCTTGGCGTGCCCGCCTTCGGTAACGAAAATGTTCGCTGGCTTGATATCGCGGTGCACCACGCCTTTGGCATGCGCGGCATTCAGTCCGTCGGCTACCTCGATTCCCAGCGACAACACGGTGTCGATGTCCAGCGGTCTTCCACCGATCTTGTGCTTCAGCGTCACGCCTTCTAGATACTCCATGGCAATGAAGGACTGCTCGCCGTGTTTCCCGATTTCATAAATCGTGCAAATGTTGGGATGGTTCAGTGCGGAAGCTGCTCGCGCCTCGCGGCGGAAACGTTCCAAAGCTTGCGGATTTTGTGCTACGTCGTCTGGCAGGAATTTCAGAGCGACAAAGCGGCCAAGGTCGCTGTCTTCGGCCTTATACACCACTCCCATTCCGCCGCCGCCCAATTTCTCGACGATTTGATAGTGCGAAACGGTTTGCCCAAGCAGTGACTGGGAGTCTGGCATGTGCCACGTATCTTAGTTGGCCCATTAAACCCAAGTCAACGAAAGCGCTCTGTTTGCAGGGTCAGATCTGGCTTTAAAGTCCGGTTAGTGCCTGATAAGCGGTCTTCACCGGCCCTTAGGTTCCATTAAGAGGGAGCACTTCCTAAGTCCCGATTAACGCGGAAACCGGACAAGTGGAATCGCCCAGAATGATAATATTAGGCCCTAATGGCTCTACGAATTCCGAACCTTCAGGCGCAACGAGAAGCAATGCAAAAGCTTGCTTTTCTAACCGGAAAATGGGCTGGGGAAGCAAGCCTGTTGCGCGGCCCGACAGAGTTTGTGGAATTGCTTCAGACAGAGGAGGCACAGTACAAACTCGATGGCTTGATCCTGGTGATCGAGGGAGTTGGTCGGACAGCATCCGGTGGCCAAGCGCTCCTACAGGCGTTTGGAATAATCTCCTGCGACGATGAAAGCAAAAAATATCACTTGAGGGCATTTAGCGACGGTCGGTTTTTGGAAGCCGAAGTGAAACTCTTGGAACAGGGCAAAGGTATCACCTGGGGCTTCGCCCTGGGTGAGGTCAAGACGAAATCGGTATTGCGGATCAACGAGCGCGGTGAATGGACCGAATTCGCAGAGATATTCATCGGGTCCCAATCTCCGAAGAAGCTCCTGGAGCTAACCGTCCATCCACAGCAATAGTTGTCTGACTTCAGTGCTCGAACTTCAGCAAGGAAATTCGGGACAGCCCAGAACGTGCCGCTTTGTCCTGATGATGTGCTTTGACGCTTGAATGTATCCTTCCGCATGCTCTCGTTTCACGAGGCCACGACGGACCCGGTCTTCCCACCACTTCACTTCGTCGATTTCCCGCTTTAGTTCGGCTGTGGCGCGTACTTGAACATCCTTACGAATTCGTTTGTGTCGGGGTTGGTGTTCATGAAGGTGCCCTGGAGCTTGAAGTCGCTGGGTTGGTGCTGCCGTGCATTCTACTACCGCGTATCAAATCGGCGACAGGAAATTCACCGGCCCCTATTGGTGCCTGGGGCTACCCGGCTTTCTTGAGCGCACTGAGAATTACTTCGTATAGAATGACGTTCAACAATTGTCCCCACAAGGAGAGTAAGAATGGTGATCTGCGACCGACTGCGAGAATTGCGCGAGGGCAAGAACCTCTCTCAAGGAGACATCGAAAAGCGAACGGGATTGCTGCGCTGCTACATATCCCGCGTTGAAAACGGCCACACGGTTCCCGCTATCGAAACTTTGGAGAAGCTGGCGCGAGCTTTGGAAGTGCCGCTCTATCAACTCTTCTACGACGGCGAAAAGCCGCCTCACTTGCCAAATCTTCTTAAGGGAAAGACCTCAGACGCGATTGTTTGGGGAAGCAAAGGCAAGGACGCGCTGTATCTCCATAAACTTAGAAAGTGCCTGAGCAAAGCGCGGGACAAAGACCGCAAGATTCTGTTCGCCGTTGCTCAAAAGCTGGCCTCGGGTCGGAATCGAGTCGCGCAGGCTTCTGGCGCTTAGAAAATCGGATGCTCCAAGGCATTGCTCGCGAGGTTAAGTCGGTGTGCCTGTCAGTGTCAGAAGTCGTGAAGAACCTGACATCGCTCTTTTGGGTCTTTGTGCTATTTGCATTAGGTTGCTCTTGGGTGAACGGGCTGCATGTGACGGCGTACCAAGCGTTTACGGTGCGGAAGCTTCGCCTTGGCCTTCCGGTTGTCTCGTAACCATCGAGAGCAGGACGAGGCGCTATGTTGGCCTTCACGGTGAGCCGTGCGCTCACATAGCTATTGGAGATAAAGCGGTTTTTAATCACGAACCCGACGTCATATTTTGGGTTGACGACAAGCCTTATAGCGTAAAGTCAGCTTCAAAGAAGTGAGCCTCACCTTCGCGCGTTCGCGTTAAAGGTTGGCGAGGTGCAAATTTTGATGGCGGTTCGCAAAATCCGCCTCCACTGCATGTCCTGTTTTACCTGCCTATAGAGATGACGAAATTGGCAATTTGCGCGTTAAATGCAATTCCTATAAGCAGAAAAACTACCGCGCACAGGACATAGTCCAAAGCGACGAACGGCATCGGTCGAATATCCGCGTACGGTTCTTTTAGGTACCATTTTTTAGGCGTTGACCCCATGAGACTCCTAAGGGTGGGCGTCCTCGGAGCATGGCGCTGGGAACAGTTCAACCGCTATCGACAGAAACGTGTAACAAATCGTGTGGAATGCTTGACCGCAAGTGACTAGTCAGGTTAGGAGTTTTAGATCGTACGGGAGTCGTGTCCGAGATTTCTGCTCCACTATAACGGGCCGAAGGAGAAAAAGAAACGAGGCCGTTGGCAACATCCCAAATCTTGCGTGAGTTGGCGGAAGATTATTTGCATCTCGCCGCTGATGCGGACGGCAAAGTTGACGGACTCCGAAAGCGAAATTACAAGTGGTTAGTTAAATTGTCAGAACGTCTCAGGACGGGGGAAGAGTAACTCTAAAGTTAGTCGGTCGGTCTACTTGCCTATGTCTGCGAAAAACTCTTCGACGGCAGCGCGTGGAATCTCCGTCTGCCGACTTAGCGGTGTGGCAGCACTGCCGACGCAGCGATTGCGGCGAACAAGAGCAGAAGGAACAATCTGAGCAAGAACGTCCGCATGCAAGAAAGTGCTACGCCTGCGAAAATGCTTCAAGCCGGTTTACAACCCCTCCATAACCTAGACCGATCCCGACCGGCAAGGGTGGCGAGGATGGGGCAGTAAAGCACAACGATCTGGGGAGCGTGGACAGGGCATGGCTTCTTGTACAATAGGGGGAGGCGGGGATACAGACAATCCGAGTATGGAACCGATAACGACTGTCACAACAGCGTGGACGATTGCAAAGACCGCTGGCGAAATCTCGAAGAAACTCTACGAGTTCGGCAAAGGTCTAACAGACCGCAAGGCGAAACAGCAGATTGACGAAATACTGGACCGCGTGCGAGACCTAAAGCAATCCGCCTCGCAACTCGAAGACGAGAATCGCGATCTGCGGGAGCAGTTGCGGTTCAGGAGCAGTGACTACGAGTTCCGTACCCCGTTCTGGTATGACAAGGCGCACCCTGACCGACCGTTGTGTCCGAAGTGCTTCGCTAGCAAAACAGCCGCACCGATGGGTGAACCAGGTCAGGGGAGCAATAGGAAGTATCGCCGCTGCCTGGTTTGCAGCGACTTCATCCAAGTGGACTTCAGTGAACCGCAGCAAGCCCGCCCATTGCACAGGAGTGGTGGCCCGCATGGCTGGATGCGATAAGGACTAATAGTGCGATGGGGAGCGATTACCGTTGAAGAAATCCGATTTGTACGCCGCACTTCCGCACCGAACTTCACCGGCACGACTTCTCCATTCGTTGACGAGCCGCCGTCCATCGCCCAAGGCGGGCGAGGCGTAGTGGTACCCGGCTGTCCGACCTGTAAAAAGAAATTCGGTGGTGGGTCAGTTTCCGATAACCCGACAAATCAGGAGTTATCAGGCGACCTGTAATCTCTGATACTGGATTGACATCAAAGAGTCAGGAGGTGCCTATGCACATTGAGGGCAGCGGTGCTCTCGTGACTGGGGCTAACCGTGGACTTGGAAAGGCCTATGTCGATGCCTTGCTTGCAGCAGGGGCCAAGAAAATATACGCAGGAGCTCGACAACCGCCGGGTGCGGCCGACTCTCGTGTGATACCTCTGAAACTCGATGTCACGTTGTCCGCAGATATCGAAGCAGCGAGGCAAAGGCATATCCCCCTTCTCATCCACGACCCGACCCTCTACCCCATATTTTCTGATACTCCCTCCGCTTTGCCCACCCGTCCGTGTGACGCTGAGCTAACTCTTTTTGCCGAAGATGGCAGCGAGGGATTTTGCTTTTTTCTGGAAGATGCCTCCGACGTCCGCAGTAATATTGGGGTCCACGGGCGTGCCCGTGACGCGCAGGGGTACACCGGAAACTTTTCCCGAGGCACCGCCTGAACCATTTAGCTTCGTGAGCAAGCCGGCACCGATTCTGCCGATGCGTTTCGCTGCGACTTTTGCGAGGAGGTCGAAGTCCATCTCATCGGCAGCTCCTACCATGCCGCTGCCGATAACCTCGCCCAGAGCCGGAATCACAGCTTCGATTTTCTCGACAGCGACTTCGGCGTTTGTGATGCGGACTGTGACGCGCAACTTTTTAATGTCCGTTGTGTCACCCGTTTTTAGGCCGCCGAGCGCCGCGACGCCGTGAATTTTTGAACCGAGGTCAAAACCCACCAAGCGCGTGTTATCAAGCGCGATGGTCCCGGCGACAATGAGCGATTTCACCTGACCGGTGATGGAAAGGTCCAGCGAGAGCGTGCCGCCCTTTAGCACCGCGCCATTTGGCAAATGAACATCGGCAGCGGTCATCAGGGACTGGAGGTCATCAATCAGCAAACGTTGGCCGGTGATTTTCAAATCCAGCAGCGGATTTTCCACGCCGAGCGCGGTGATCTGATACGTACCACTCACGTGTATCGCAGAAGCGTCGATTTTTGCGGCGGCGTCTTCGATCTGTCCGTTGTTGGCTTTCATGTGATACGTTCCGCTGTAAGCGAAGTCCAACGGCTTTCGCGCGGGGGCGGCGCCTTTGCGAAGTTTTAGGTTTTGGATGTGAACGTTGCCGCTAGTGTTGAGGGTTTGTCCGTCGGACGCGGCATGTATGTCGATATCTGCGAGAAGCGCTAGGCCGGCATCGGGATCAAGAAATCCGGCGGCGACTGGGTCGAGGCCCTTCACATAGACTTGCGCGTCGCCAGGGCTAGCTGCCACGTCGTCGCGATTAAATGGCCCGACGTGGCCCGTGGCACTGATCGCACCGCCAGCGGGCAGGTCGGCACTCATCTCGAACGGAAACTGTGAGGCGAAGGAAAAATCGCGCACCGTAAGATTTACATGCTGGTACACGAGGGGCGCGCTGTGTGCCGGCATTCTTGCAATTTCGGCGCGACCATCTTCAATAGCGATGCGAGCGACGAGAAAGGTAGGAAGCTCCGGCGCGGGTCTCTTTGAAATCCCCGAATCGGTGTTTGCGGCGGCGCTAGCAGGGGCACCCGCTGGGGCAGCACGTCCAATGCTGGAAAAATTCCACGTGCCATTGGAGGCACGAATCAAGGTGATTTGCGGCGAAATGATCTCGAAACTCTCCAGGTTCACCTTGCGCGAGAAAATTAATGGCCGCAGCAAGACGCCCATACGAAGTTCCTTCGCTATCAGAAACGGGGCGACGCTGAAATTGGAATCGTCGGCTACGCTGAGGTCTTTGGCAACTAGGATGCCTGAGAGAAGTGACAGTCTTAAGTCGCCGAGCTTCACGCTGCGGCCGAGCGCCACTGTGAGTTGCATCTCGATAGTGGGTCGGAACGTGTTCGCGTTCAGGAGAAAAGGAAGCGACGCAACCGCGACGACGACGAGACCGATAATTGCCAATAGTATTTTCGTTCTGCGCTTCACGGAGTACCCTCAGCGCAATACCATCCAATCGCCTACGAGGTTTAGGCTAGAAGTATATGACGGTTTTTAGCCCAAACCTTTGGGTTCGGCAAGTTTCGCGCCCTTCAATCGGGCTTCCTTTGCTTCCAGAAGTTAGTGCTGCATCTCATTGCCTTTCCCGGTAATGCCCATTTCGTGACCATGTAAACCATAGTCTTCCCCACCATCACTTCCGCATCCGCCACCGTATCCCCTCAACATCCACCACTCTCCCCGCAATCGTAAACTTCCCCAACCCTCCACCGCTTCTCTCCACACCTACTCCCGATACGCCCACGTCGGTCCCGTAAACTCGGTAAGTCTATTCCGGGAGCGATCCAGAGAACTTCGGAAGTTAGGGTAGGGACAGGTACACCCTGTACTTTACTGGCCTATTTTTACCCCTTTTAGCGGGTTGACACGGTCTCGTTGGCGTGTGAGATTGACATCGTAATTGGTGCGCCGGGTGGGGCTCGGACCCACGTAACTCCGCTCCAGAGGCGGATGCTTTGCCTACTAAGCTACCGGCGCACCTCTTTCTTGTATTCCCAAAATGGAATTGACTCAACTGGCTGAAAGGCCAATTTAAGGACAGGCCTGTCCGACTGTACCGGCGAAAGTACAGCTGGTCAGGCGTACTACCTAACGCGATAACCCCAATATTTCCCTTATTTTCCTGCGATCTAACACGTCCCTCCGACTATTTCCCCGCCGATCGAGCCACGCCATAAAGTCCTTCAACTTTACTTCGTATTCAGCTCGGACATCAAACACGAGCACTTTTATAGGACGGAAACCATCCGTCGCGACACTCCCACCCTTCGTCTTCAGAGCGAGAGCAATGGCCTCAAAGAGTGAGGACGCCTTCACTTCGACAACGTGGCCTCCGCCTTCGATATCAGTGATCGTGACGCGACATGGGGAGACAGGCATGATTTTGCGAAGATATCATAGTTCGCTTTTTCTTCGCCATACGCAAAAGGGCATAGGAGCGGGCGGGATTTTTCACGGCTGAACGGGTATACGAAAAAAGAGGGCAAACCCGACCTGGCGGGCCTGCCCTCAAAACGATGTGGTTTTGTGAAGCGCTACTTCTTGGCGATCAGAACCTGTTCGATGGAGGCAGGTCCCTGAGCCAGTTCGACATCCTTTTTCGGAAGCCCGGGCGCGCGATACGTCAGTTCCACACCAAGATCGGCCAGGTACATCGATCGGACAAAGCTGATGCCACCGCGGTGTTCGATGGTCAACTTACTGGAGTCGCCCTCATTGCGTGTGTCGGTCACAGACGTGAGGACGAAGGCACCGCCATTCGGTCCCTGGAGGAATACCCGCCCCCCCATCGTCGTGGAACTCAGAGAGAAAGTGTAGTCACCAGCGGGTAACGTGGCATCGGCCCAGCGGACGTCATTGGGCAAAGTGAATTTGCCTTGGAAGACATTCTGGGCGGAGGCAGATCTCGCGGATGCGCAGATGGCGATCAATCCGAATGTGGCGATTGCAACGATGCGGGTGAACTTGGTTTTCATGGTGGGGTCCTTTCTAGACTTAAATTTCGTTTAACTCTTCGGTGCTTCGTTTCTCGAACGCACGCCCAGTAAAGAGCATTTGGCTGGCCGCGAAGGGCAGAGGTTCAAGCGCAGGTGCGTTTCTAGTGGAAGCGTCTAGCTAACAAGGAGATGAGGAGGAATGAGTGCGGGAGATTAGAACTATTCGCGTGCCGCGCAGCTTAAATGTCTATCCGATCCGACGGTTCCACTATCCGTTTGGATAGTTCGAATTACGGCGGCCAGTACCCTTCATAGGATTTCCCCTAGAGTGCGAGCCGTCATTCCCGGTTTTGGGCAAGGTGGGGATAAAGAGATTTCTAGGTTGCTTCGCAGCTGCCGTCAAGAGTGATATCCACTATCGGACTCTTCGATCAGCTTTCGAAGGATTCGAGTCCGAACCTGGAACTCGCGGGAATAGCAACGGGTGCACATCCCAAGTCCGCCGGGGTGTGTACGACACGATCGGGACTGGGCTTACACGTACATTCTCGATCCAGGCCCTCAGAGATTCGATACAACCGACGATACACATCTCTAGTGATCTACAACAATCGTGACCGATTCTCCCGACTCAATCTCCGCCCCCGAAACAATCCATCCACCCATGTGGGACCCATTGTTCCGCTAGGGCAAGTAGCCTGGCCCGCGCAGCACTCTTCCCGGCAAGGTTCCTGTCATCTTGCCCTGGTCAATCACGGGAACGCCGTTGACCAACACATATTCCATCCCCTGCGACAGCTGATTGGGATTCTCGAATGTCGCCAGATCGCGCACGGTGGTTGGGTCGAAGACAACTACGTCCGCCCACATGCCTTGCTTCACAAGTCCGCGATCTGTGAGACGCATGCGCTGGGCGGGTAGCGAGGAAAATTTGCGAATCGCATCTTCCAACGTGAGTTTCTTCTCTTCGCGTACGTACTTACGGAGGATGCGTGGGAAAGTTCCATAAGCGCGAGGGTGCGGGTGTTCTTGCCCGAGAATGCCATCCGGCGACGTACCAGAGGAATCGTTGTCAATGGAAACCCAAGGTTGTTCCAGCGCAAGCGCAACGTCTGGCTCCGACATGCCGAACACGGCCACTTCCGTAAATGCGTTGTCTTCGATCAGCAAATCGAAAAGTGCATCCATAGGGTCTTTGTTCCAGATCTTCGCCACATCCGAGAGGCGCTTGCCTTGGAGCGGCAGGAGTTTTGGGTTCTGCACTACTCCAATCAGAATCGCCTCCGGCCCGGAAATCTCCTGCCACTCATTGTCCCAGTCCCGCGAGGGCGTAAGCATATCTCTCTTAATCCGAGCACGAGTGGTCGGGTCCTTGAGCCGCTCGACTAGCTTGGCATCGCCGCCGTCGTGCGCCCAGGTCGGAACGAAAGCAGAGAACGTGTTAACCAGGCCGTGTAAGCGTAGGTATCTGCCGTGACATCGACTCCTTGGGCTCGAGCACCGTTTATCTTAGCTACCACTTCGGGCATGCGACCCCAATTGCCTTTACCTGCGACCTTGAGGTGCCAGATCTCCACGGGAATCTGTGCCTCGCGTCCGATGCGCACCGCTTCGTCTATGGCAGTGAGTACCGAGTCGCTTTCGTTGCGCATGTGGGTGGCATAGATACCGCCAACTTTCGAGGCTTCCGCAGCGAGCGCGATGATCTCCTCCGTTTTGGCGTAGGGAGCGGGCGCATACTCCAGCGCCGTCGAGACTCCTACCGCGCCGTCCTGCATGGCATAGCGCACGAGAACTTTCATCTGGTCAAGCTGAGCGGGAGTGGGCTGTATGTCCGCATCGCCCAAGATCATGCGGCGGACTTGCGTCGCACCGACGTAAGTTGCGAGGTTGATCCCCAGGCCCTGTCGTTCCAGTCGCGATAAATATTGACGCAGAGTCCTCCAATCGGGAGTGATCTTAAGGTGCTCGTAAGTTTCTCGATCGTCGCGAATGACGGCGTCGTTCAACGGCGCTGCCGAACCGCCCTCGCCGGTAATTTCAGTGGTTATCCCCTGATAGATTTTTGAAGGTAACCGCGCGTCTATCAGGATCGTCAGTTCCGACTGTCCTAACATGTCGATGAATCCAGGCGCCACCACCATGCCGCGTGCATCGATTGAATGTGTCCGCTTAGCCTCTGAAAGATTTCCGATCGCCGCGATTCGTCCGTCGCGAATACCGACATCACCCGAGTACCATGGTGAGCCACTGCCGTCGATAATGTGGCCGTTGGTAATTACCAGATCAAAAGACTGCGGCGGTTCGGCTTTCGCTGACATCAGACAAACACTTAAGTGCAGAGCGAGCGATATGGCAAGGAATGCCTTGATGATTTGCATTTCGGCCTTCTCGTGATTTCGTTGGAGTCCAAAGACGGCCTGGATTCTATAACAGCTCGCCAGCGTCGCGCTCGTGTCTCGCCCGGTAGAAGGGCGTCCAAAAATGCCTAAATCCCGATTAGTCGGACAACTGGTTTCGGCCAGAATCCACTTTTCCGATAAGCGCTTTACCAGGCACTGGCCATGGCGCAGGCACGTCTGTTCCAAACAATTGCTGTTCAACCTGCGGCAACTCCTAAATATAGAACCTCAGTCGAGTCAGGCGTCTTTGATTTCGCGGAGACGCCCACTGGTGACGTCGTAGACGAAGCCCTGACAGCGACACTCTCGGGAATCCAGGGATGAGTGCGGAGCTTCTGCAATTGGTGGCGGACATTTTCTTCGATGTTTTGGAAGGCGTAGAAGAAGGCGGGAGTAACAGGGGCTTTTCCGGTGCGATTCTGGATTCTGGTGCGCAAGTCCTGCTCGCTGGTGTGCATTAATCCGCAATCGGTGTGATTGATGACCATGATTTCCTCGGTGCCCAGCAGATAATGCGATACCACCAGTGAGCGCAGGGTGTCGTCCGTAACGATGCCGCCGGCGTTGCGGATGACGTGCGCGTCTCCCGTTTTCAGGCCCAAGGTGCGAATCGAAAGCCGGGTATCCATACAGGTCAGGACCGCGAGCTTGCGCTCCGGACGCGGGGTCAGTTTGCGCAATTCATGGGTGCGCGAGTAGATTTCGTTTGCTGCGAGTACTTCGTCGATGACGCTCATGGCCGGCACAGTTTAACCTAGCCCTATCCGAGACGCTCAATGAGACAGCCAATTGGCGCAACTCCTGGTAAGGCGCGTAATCCAGCACCGTACCCATTCGAGATGCAAAGGTAGGTGCGTTCATTTCGCTTGGTCTTGGTATCGTTTGTTGGATTGCTTTTCCAGTTGCTCACCCATTTATTCTTGGTACTGGCGGCCTCGGACTCATCCTCGGTCTCATTCTCATTGGACGCATCGAAGCTGAACCATCTGCGTAAAAGGTCCTATGCGATTCTTCGAGCCGTGAACTCCCTCTGTTCCAGACCATGTGGTAATCTGCGCTCAACCAGAACGACGGCCCAGGGTTGCAAAATACAACGTCTGTTAAGAACTTCAATTCAGGAGGGAATGATCCATGACGAAGCAACGACTTGGTGTGCTGGGTGGGTGCGTGTTACTCGCGGTTGCGTGTTGGGCTCAGACGCCGCCCGCGAAAAAGAGCGGGGAAGCGGCGAGCGGGCCGGTGATGCCAGGCTCCGAGCAATGGATGGATATTCCGGCGGCAGCACTGGCGGGGACACCGTCGGTGGAGATGGGTGGAACGCTGAAGATTGCGGTCCTAGAGGGCGACCCGATGACGGCTGGGCGTTCGTACACGCTTCGGCTTTCCTGCACGGACGGGACAAAGATCGCGCCGCACTGGCATCCGGCCACGGAAAATGTGACGGTGATTAAAGGCACATTTCTGCTGGGAATGGGCGCGAAGTGGGATGACGCCGCGATGAAAGAGATCCCCGTGGGAGGCTTTGCGTCAGCGCCGCCGCAAATGCGGCACTATGCCCAGTGCAAGGGGGATGGCGTAGTGCAGGTGAATGGGATTGCGCCTTTTCTGGTTAACTTCGTTGGGCCCGACGATCCAGGGCCCGCGAAGAAGACGAATTAGTTTCGACGCTAACCCCGACATCCGCGTTTCGGCCTTCAAATTTAGTGCCCCGCATCGGACGCTTCCTTTGATGAACTTCAATGGACGTGCTCCACAAAATAGACTTGCCCGGAAGGCTTTGAAAGCGATCCGGGGCTTTCCTTTTTGCCCCTGATCTGGTCGTCAAGTCTCTAATTCAGGCCGCCCACATTCTGCCTAAGATGTCCGCAAGGACCCTAAGGGTCTCTACCTTAA
>Ga0185299_10002995_pt1 | contig 23883 bp, 19 predicted proteins | sample PaiPotPPA55metaG_FD_128002 | JGI IMG/M metagenome (GOLD analysis project Ga0185299, IMG submission 128002) | Iron sulfur acid spring bacterial and archeal communities from Banff, Canada, to study Microbial Dark Matter (Phase II) - Paint Pots PPA... ... | reverse complement strand
CTTCAAGCAATGGACTCCAGGTAGGGCTGCATCACTCTGGCGACCCGGCACACTTTGGCAGCCTTCCATAGCTCATCCATTGTGGCCTTGCGTTGCCGATAGCAATCACGCAGAGCCTCAAGGGCCACATCAAGCCCAATCTTGTTCCTATATTTGAAGCAGTCGGCAACTGTTTTTGCGGGATCGAAAACCCGTATAGGAACGCCTTCCACTTTTTGGGTTACCGCTCCATAGTCCAGCGAATCCCCAGAAAAGCGTACGATTCGGAGAGGCGGATAATCGACTTTCGGCCGACGGGCTTTCTCGGAGATGGCCATCCACACCTCATGCGGCGACTGAGTCGTGAGATCGTGAAAGCGCAGTGCAGAGATTAGGCAGATGATCCCGTTCGGCACTCGTTTCGAGGCCTCCGCCAGGCTGTGATGCTCCGTCGCCTGTGCATCAGCGGGAATGTAGAGACCGCGTCCCACTCGCCTTACCAGACCTCGATCGGTGGCGAGCCTCAGGTATTGGCGCGGTATTCCAGCGCCATCCAGGTCGCGAGATCGGAAGACACCCGCCCTGCGAACCATCCTCGCCACAAGCTCCGTCTTTGAGGTTGCCATTGGTGCCGATTTTACAATATGTCGGTTGATAGATACAAGTACAGACATATTGTAAACTGCAAGCGCTTCTCCCTGCTGCAGTGGAATAGGACGGAAAGGCGAACAGCTACTTAGATTCACCGGGTACGCAACACCCTCACTATCCCATTGAAGACGTGAAGCGCTCTTGGGATCCCGGCTATCTTGCGAACATTTCCTGCAAAGTCTCGCCTCACGCCGGGGCTTCATGGGATATTCCCCAACACGTTCCTGGAAGGACCCACGCCTTGTACGAAGTTTCAGCCGGAGTTCGCAGCACCCGTAATGAGGATGGCGGAATTGTCCTCGATATAGACCACGGCCAGATGTTTCGGCTTAACCCAGTTGGAGCGTTGATCCTGCAATTACTTGGACACGGATGCGCAGAAGCAGAAATCGCTCAGGAAATCGCGCGCCAGTACAACACGAGCGAGGAAACAGTATTGGCTGACGTCCGTGAGTTCCTGCAATCGCTTGAAGAACACAAGCTTGTTCGTAGTCAGCCAGGAGGCAAGGTCTCGTGAACTCGGCAACCCTGGACCGAAGCTCTGCCTCGGCTGCAATCTCAGCGGCGCCGAAAGATCTGTACCGCCTTCTCTTGCTCCGCCGGAAAGGTTCGGAGCTTCTGGTTGCCGGCGGACGGCCTCCCTTCACACTTCCTTGCGTCGAGATTCCCAGGTGGGAACGCGTAGCGGAAAACGTTATTGCCGCAGTCAGCAAGCGCTATGGAATCTCTGCAACCTGCCTTTTCACGCCCGAGCGGTTGGCTCATACGACCGGTGGTGACCAGCCGCTTTATCAAGTGATGGAGACAAGAGAAGCCAAGGTTGCGGCGGCAGATGAAACGAGCTGGCTGCCTGTGAATTCGTTACTGAATCAATCCTTTGCGGATGGCCAAGACTTTGCCGCAATAACCGATACGTTGCGTCAGATAGCCGACTTTCAAAAAGGAAAGACTATCGGGCCGTTTGGTAGACCGGGGTGGATCGAAGAGTTGTCCTCCTGGGTACAACGTGAGATTGAGCCATACGGTCTTCGTTTGAATGGAGAGTTCCGGCAGCTCAATGCCAGCCCGACGTTCGCGTTACTCCGGCTTGAAACAAACGGTCAAGCCGTATGGTTTAAGGCTGTCGGTGAGCCCAACCTGCATGAGTTCCCAATATCCGTTGCTCTGTCGAAACTCTTCCCTGGCTTCGTACCAACTGTCATCGCAACTCATCCCACTTGGCATGGATGGCTGACGACAGAGTTTCCCGGTTCATCATTGGATCAAACTCCGGATGCTTGTGCCGGGAAGCGGGCTGCGCAGACCCTGGCAGAGCTTCAAATTGCGTCGCTAGAAAAACGTGTCAAGCTTCTGGATGCTGGATGCAGGGATCTCCACATCACTTCCCTTCTGACACTGGTGGATCCCTTCATGGAAGTCATGTCGGAGTTGATGAATCGACAGCAAAAGACTTCGCCGCCGGCCCTTGATACCAAAGAACTTCAAACGCTCGGAAGACAGATCAAAAATGCGCTGTCGGAATTGGCCGAATTGCAGATTCCCGACGCGTTGGGGCATCTGGACTTCAACCCAGGAAACATACTTTGTTCAACAGACCAATGCGTCTTTCTTGACTGGGCTGAAGCGTACGTTGGGCCTCCATTTCTCACTCTTCAGTATCTCCGTGAACACCTAGTGCGGCTGCGACCGGAAGACTTCGGGTTGGGCGCCGATATCGTCAAGGCGTACGAAACCAAGTGGCACAGGATTCTCCCTCGTGAAACCGTCGCCGCAGCACAGGACCTTGCACCCGCGCTAGCTGTTTTCGCGTATGCCGTTAGAACGCCTCCTTGGCGGAACCCGACAATGCTACGAGAGCCTACCGCCGCTTACCTCCGGAGTCTCACGCGACGGATGCATGTCGAAATGCAGCGACAGCAGGAACGGAGGCAAATTTGCTGCAATTGAGAACAGCCCCGCCTTACTCTCGCGTCGACCCCGTGACTGAGATGCTTCACGGTGTACCCATAACCGATCCCTACCGCTGGCTCGAAGACCAGGAATCACCAGGGACTCGAGAGTGGCTTGCCGCACAAACGAAATTCGCGCGCGCGTATTTGGACGCAATTCCGGGCCGAGAGCACATTCGTGAACGTATTCGTGAGCTTCTCGATGTTGAGACTTACGACTCGATTCAGAGAGTCTCGAATAAGTATGTTTTTCGCAAGCGTGCTCGCGGCCAAGAGCAGCCATGCATTTTCTTGCGCGAAGGTCCCGACGGAGAAGATCAACTTCTTCTAGACCCTGCGGAGCGGATGACCGGTACGCACACGGCGCTCAAGCCGCTGCGGCTATCACAAGATGGTCGCCTGCTTCTATACGAAGTGAAAGAGGGTGGGGAGCGCACGGGAATATTTGAACTGTTCGATGTCGAGAAGCGGGAGAAACTTCCTGATGCCCTGCCCCGGGGTTATCTGAGGGGGTTCTCGTTTGCTCCGGATGGACGGAGCTTCTACTACGTCCACGAGGCTCTGGGCGCAAAACGCCCTCACTATCGCGCAGCCTACCACCATCTTCTCGGCACTGCCTTAGGCGATGACCGCGAGATTTTCTATGCCGGAGAAGATGAGAGACTCCGGTTGCACATCGTACCCGGTGAAAAACATCTGGGCTTTCTCGTATCCAGGTTTTGCGACAAGACCTACACGGATTTCTATCTCCGGTCTTCCGACAACAAAAGCCCTGCCGAGCTCCTGGTTGAAAATGCCGACTACAAGTTTGGACCACTGCTTTTGAAGGACCGAATCCTGGCCATCACGGATCGCGACTCGCCCAATTCCAGGATCGTCGAGGTTCACCCACGAGCAGGACACCCTCCGGAGTTTGTGGACGTCGTCTCCGAAAGCGATTGTCCAATCCTAGGCTGGGCCGTCACCGCCAACCGAATCTATCTCTCCTACACGCGAGGGGTCCGATCGGAAATTCGAGTCTTCGGGCTGCAGGGCGAAAAACTCGGCCAACTGCCAATTGAGGAGAGCGATACCGTTCACATCGTCGGAGCTTCGGCCGAGAGCGATGAACTCTTGATCGAGCAGGAGTCATTCACCAAGCCCATTCAGATCTGCCGCTGCTCTGCGCAGACCAGGGAGCCGCAGCTTTGGGCGCAAAGAGCGATTCCATTCGACTCCCAAGAGTACGCGCACGTCCAGGTGCAGTTCCCCGCAAAGGATGGCACGCGGATTCCCATGTTCCTCGTGGGCCGGCATGAAGTACTCGCCGATGGGCTACACCCCACGATCATGACTTCGTACGGTGGCTTCGGCGTTTCGATGACGCCGCAGTTCAGCGTGTTCGTCTCGTTTCTCATGGAGCGAGGCTGCTTGTTCGCTCTTCCGAACATTCGCGGAGGTTCGGAATTTGGGGTGGAATGGCACAACGCCGCCAAGCGGCGGAACCGCCAAGTCGCGATCGACGACTTTCTGGCAGCAGCCGAGTGGCTCGTCGAAACCGGACGGACGAGACCAGAGCAGCTGGCCATCTTCGGTGGATCCAACTCTGGCCTGCTTGTAGGTGCGGCTTTGACGCAGCGGCCAGAACTCTTCCGCGCAGTCGTTTGCATGGTTCCGATGCTTGACATGTTGCGCTATCACCTCTTCGACAACGCGCATGTCTGGGTGGATGAATTCGGCACGGCGGAGGACCCGGACGACTTCCCTGCTCTGGCTCGCTATTCTCCGTATCACCATGTTCGGGATGGCGTCGCTTACCCGGCCATGATGATCGTCTCAGGCGATGCAGATCGAAACTGCAACCCTCTCCACGCCAGAAAAATGACGGCACGGCTGCAGGCGGCCAACACATCCGATAATCCCATCGTTTTGGATTACAGCCCCTTTAGGGGGCATTCGCCGGTGCTCCCGCTGAGTGAGCGTGTTGAAGCTTTGACCGACCGTATGGCGTTTCTGTGCGACCAGTTGCGACTCTCAGTCTGAACCGAGGAGAACGAGCCATGTCGTACCTTGTTTTGAAAGCTTACCTGCAATTGGTCAGATTCGATCTGCACTTAGCGCGAGGAGATTTTCACGTCTTGTACAACCGGGTCCGGAAGCAGCCTGTACGTGGTCAAGTTGAGGATCCGCAGTCGATTGATCGGATCTGCCAGACGGTGGATATGGCCTGTATCTGGTATTGGAAACGGGTCCTCTGCCTGCAACGCTCCGCAGCAACCACATGTCTGCTCAAAAGACACGGGATTGCCGCACAGATGGTGATTGGTGCACAGCAAATGCCTTTCAAAGCACACGCGTGGGTCGAAGTGGAAGGACGCGTAGTGAATGACAAGCCGTACACACCGGAGATGTACGCAGTTCTCGACAGGTGCTAGAGGCAACTATGAGCGTCCAGTTTGGAAGATGGGATTTCGATGGGACACAGGGGGCCCGGGAGTACATCGAGAAGGCTGCCTGCACTCTTGTTCCATACGGACCAGATGGCCGGAACTCCTATTGCAAGGACGGCGTAATGATCGTTTATTGCGCATTCCATACCACCAGAGAATCCCGAAGAGAAAGCCAACCCCACGTCTCCGAATCGGGTGCTGTTCTCACCTGGGACGGTCGCCTCGACAACGGCGCCGAATTACGGCAGCAGCTCAACCAGGTACTAGAAAGCGACTGCCCCGACGTTTTGATAGTTGCTGCTGCCTACGAGCAGTGGGGAGAGGAGTGCTTTGCAAAGCTGATCGGCGACTGGGCCCTTTCGATCTGGATACGCCAGGATCAATCCCTGATCCTGGCCAAGGACCCCATCGGAACTCGCCATCTCTATTATTCACGCGCGGCTGGTCACGTCGCCTGGAGCAGCCTTCTCGACCCGCTTGTCCGGTCTGCCGATCGCTCCTTTGAGCTGAGTGAGCTGAGCGAGGAATACATCGCAGGATGGCTCTCGTCATTTCCAGCGGTGCACCTCACTCCCTATGCAGGAATTCAGTCCGTGCCGCCATCGTGTTTCGTTCGCGTGAAAAAGAAAGGGCAGACGATCACGAAATACTGGGACTTCGATCCGACAAGGAGTATCCACTATCACACTGATGTCGAATACGAAGATCACTTCCGAGTCGTCTTCACAGAATCGGTGCGGCGGCGGCTGCGGTCTGACCGTCCAATTCTTGCGGAGCTGAGCGGCGGGATGGATTCTTCATCCATTGTTTGCGTGGCCGACCGCGCGATCAGAAGTGGAGTATTGGGTGCACCCAGACTCGATACCGTGTCCTACTACGATGATTCCGAACCCAGTTGGAACGAACGTCCATTCTTCACCAAGGTGGAGGAGTGGCGGGGTCGAACGGGACGGCATATCGATGTCAGCTCTCACGAGGCGTTCCAGGTCGAACTTGAGAATCGTAGTTTCACCTTGACTCCGGCCTCTGGCGGCCGTCCAACCGAAGCAAGCAAAGAATTCGCTCTCCACTTGAGTTCACTGGGATACCGCGTGCTCCTCTGTGGCACGGGTGGAGATGAAGTCATGGGTGGAGTTCCTACTCCTATCCCCGAACTCGCAAATCTCCTCGCAAGAGGAAGGCTGCGGACTTTTGCCCATCAGTTAAAAGTTTGGTCCCTCAACAAAAGGGAACCTTGGATTTCTCTGATGTTTGAGGTAGTCCGGTGTTTCCTACCACCTGGTGTCCTCGCAGGCTCGGCCAACCAAACGCCTGCCCCCTGGGCCAGCCCAGATTTCATCAAGCAACATCGAGCATCCTTCAGAGGTTATGAGACTAAATTGAAGGTGTTCGGACCTCTACCCAGTTTTCAGGAGAATTTGAAAGCAATCGAAGCACTTCGGCGACAGCTGGCTTGTTCCGAGTCCGCATCGCAACCTCCTTATGACAAATGCTATCCCTATCTCGACCGTAGCCTCCTGGAATTTCTCTTCGCCATTCCGAGAGAGCAACTCGTTCGCGCGGGCCAACGACGCTCACTGGCTCGTCGAGCCCTGGTTGGTATAGTTCCACCCGAAATTCTGGATAGAAAAACGAAAGCGTTTGTGACGCGCGGACCGATGATCGCCTTTCTGGCCGCGAGGCCAGCGCTGATCGACATGGCGCAGAGCATGATCAGCAGTTCCTTCGGATTCATCCGGGCTGAAGTATTTCTAGAAGCTTTGCAAAACGCTCATCGTGCAGAGGGAATTCATGTTGGTCAATTCCTTCGAACTGTTGCGCTGGAATCCTGGTTAAGAGCAGTCGTTGGACCTAAACCATGCGACCCGAACCATCCCGTCAGTTGGCGCCGGCACACCGGTGAAGTCCAGGCCAGGGCAAAAGCTCTACAACCAAGTTGACTCGCTGGAGAAGATCCCCTGGCACGGTCAACCGGTCGCTTACTAATCGCTGGGAATTTGTTTTTAACAAGAAAGGAGGTGAACGAAATGAAGTACCGCAAACCGGAAGTTGTTCTCTTGAGCGATGCAATCCGTGCGGTCAGAGGCCAAACACAAAAGCAGTCATCAACCTCTGATAACAACCCGCCCGGAAACGGCAAGCTCACGCCATCGGCGTATGAAGCCGACGAGTAAACCTCCTGTCGGAGCACCCTTGTCGACGGGGTGCTCCGAAATAACAGAGCAACGCTAGAGATGGGATCGAAAAGCTTCTGTCCGGCGATTTGGAGGGCTCTCTGCCGAGCAGGGGCGTTTAGGGAAGCATACCCACGTTAGAAAGGAGGTGAGCACAATGAAATACGAAAAACCGGAAATGGTCACGCTGAACAGCGCTATCGTTGCGGTTAGAGGCCAGATTCAAAAGCAGTCATCGACGTCTGACAACAACCCGCCGGGCAACGGCAAGGTAACACCATCGGCGTACGAAGCCGACGAATAGCTGCACGTCGGAGCACTACTCCACCAGAGTGCTCCGACCTTTCTTTTCGCATTGAGCTACGGGATGTGTGACGCAGATCGGACCGCAATGGCTCCTCTGGGGACAGAGATGCTCACTTTGTTTCAACCTGTCGACCCAAATCGTTCTTCGTCGGACTGTTGCCACGGCGGTCCCGGAGCATCCGCCATCGAACGTATTGGTCAGGATCGTAAGGGGGTGGTTCTCCTTGGTATCCCCGCATCCAAAAACGAAACCAGTCTACGTTGCGCCGCAAGGAAGCGACTCGTTCCCATGGAGTATCTAGCTCATGGTCGCCCTTCGGGTAGTAGATGAGCTCAACGGCCTTGCCCTGCCGATGAAGAGCTGCGAAGAACTCGTAGGCGGCGACAGGTCCGAATGACGTCTCTTTTGTATACTCCATCAAGACGGGTGCTGATACGCGATTGGCATTGAAAGCTGGAGTGTAGTCAAGCCAATTCTTGAAGGTATCACCGTAAGGGGGCCCTCCCAGTTGTGCTTCGCTGTCCTCTGCCTCACTTTCTGAGTTCCACAACCAGTAGCCACCGTAGGTATAGAGCCCTGAATCGGCGGAAGACGCCGCTGCAAACTGGAAATCTGAGTGCGTTAGCATGAAATCTACGTACCAACTGGTACGACTAAAACCTGAAATACCCACCAGGCCCTTGTCCACCAGTCCACGTTGATCAAGAGTGTCAATGCCGGACTCAACCATCGCCATCCACTCGTAGACCTCGCCCAGTTGTCCCGGGTACCTCGCCAGCCGCTCCTTCTGACTAAAATTCTGAAAATAACTAGGCCGTCTCGCCAGGAGCACAACGAAGCCGGCAGCGGCGAGCGATTGAGGGGCAAATGCGGTGCGATGAAATGTGTCAGTGTAAAAAAAGTTCGACACCCACCCCTTGCTCATCACGACCACTGGGTATCGATGGCCCGGTACATATCCCACTGGCTTGATCAGAAAGCCACCGCACGGCTCTCCTAGATTAGACCTCCATTCGATCGGCTCGACGACGCCGAGCTCGATATCGCGATATTCGGGATTCAGATCTGTCAACACTCGACTGGCCCGCTGCTCAATGTCATACGAAGCAAGCTCAGGCGGTGACATCAGGCCTTCGCGCACGCCCACAACCACCCGTCCATTGGTACTCCAGCCCGAACTCGCATCCACTCCCGGTATCGAATATGTAAGCCGACTACTCTCCTTCCAGTTGGTTCCGGATCGCACCTTCCACACAAAGGTCTCCGCATCCGAGTGAACCAGCATTGGACCGCCCTTTTGGGACCAGGAGGCGACCCCGTTTTCGTTCCAGCTGGGCAGATTTAGTAGGGCCTCAGCCACATCCCCAGTGGAGACATCGACCGTATAGAGGTGCGAGTATGATGCCCATTCGACTCCGCTGTCGTACCCTGCAGCGACGTCGCGCTTCTCCCAAGAGCTGCCCGCCGGCGCAATTGAAGCAATTGCAAATGCCTTACTGTCTTCTGACCACACTGTACGAAAGGACGACGTCTCGGGAGCATTGAACCCCAGTCGGCCCTGATCAGTTTCAACTTCATACAAGACAAGCTTGGAGGGCCGAGAACCACGAGTGGCCAACCACTTCGTTAGACTGCTCTGGGCCCAAGACTCTGGAGTCTTGTCAGGCACATAGCTGAAAGTGAAATATTTTCCGTTCGGTGAAAGGCTGATGCTCGACGCGCTCTCAAAGACTTCCGTCTTTGTCCCCGATTCTGAGGTCAGCAGCACTTTTCGTCGTCTCCAGCCGCTTTTCGATCTTGATAGAAGATAGATTCGGAACAGGGGCATATAGTCTGGAAAGGAATTGTCGAGATCTATCACGGTTCCTTTCGCAACTGGGAAACCGTATTTTTCTGCCTGTGCGCGTTGTTTTCGGTCGATCCGAGAAACCGGCACCGTGAAAACGTAGGTTTGACCTTTGCTGTCGACGGAATAGGATGCAACGTCATCTGGGACTGGCAGGCGAGCTACCTTGCCAGTCTCGATATTTATCACCTCCACGTAGGAGTGGTCATGGTCCCTTGCCAACAGAGCAACCCGTTTGCTGTCTCCAAGCCACGTTATATCAGCAATCTTTTCATATCTTGCCAGTGATGTGCCGTTCTGCCTTTCCGGCTTCAGATCCAGTTGGCGGACGTACAGGATGTAATCGTTCCTATTAGTCGCAAGATTTGGTGCTTTCAAAACATAAGCAACGTGACGTCCATCAGGAGCCAGCGCCAATAAAGCACGCTCGCCGTAGCCGATGCGACGAGTACGGACACAGTCTTCGATCGTGATTGTGCGCTTCGCGTGAGGAGCGGCGTGACCGTCAACGGAGCTTCCCGCCAGAACTAGGGCCAGAAATATCCGAACAGCTGTCTTGACTTGGAACACCGACCGCACTCGTCCACCTCCACCAATCAACTAGGCAGCAATCTGGTTCACGGACAGGTTTTGGGATCCTCAAAAGGAGAAGCGGAGCATCAGCTGGAGCGACCGCGGACCGCCTACTTGGTATAAGGAACTCAGTCCCCCCAAATAGTTGTTGAGCATTGAGTAGGCGCGCCCAAACCCGCCAAAGCCCAAGAAAGCACTTGGATCACTGAAATTTGGATGATTGAAGGCGTTAAACGCATCCGCCCGAAGCTGTAAATTGATCCGGTCAGTAAGAGGAAATGTTCGACTCACAGAAAAGTTGGCCTGCCACATTCCGAAACCTCGAATGGCGTCGCGTGGCAGCGTACCCTGGCGTGGCTCGGTCTGAACAGCGAATGCCGCCGGGTTCAGTACCCTACCGGCTGGGGCGGTAGGATCCGATAAATAGAATGGCTGACCCGGCACAACGTCGGGCCGCACCGCAAGAATATTGCCTGGAATTGCTACAGCGTAGGTTTGAACAGTGACCGGAAACGCCGTTCTTGCAACCACGATTGCGTCCCAAGACCAATGGTTAATGATTTTGCCCACGGATGACTGAGCTGCAAATGGTCCTGGCTCAAAGTGGAAGGCTCCAGAAAAGTTGTGACGAACGTCAAAGGTAGACGAACCCCGGCCACTCGATGGGCTAATGATCTGAGCGGAGGTATTTGGATTTTGGTCATTCGATCCGGTGTCGATCGAGTGTGAAAAGGTGTAGTTCACTACTGCTTGAATGGTTCTCGCGGTCCTGACTCTGTACTGCAGCTGAAGTGCATTGTAGTTCGAGCTGTCTCCATTGAAGGTGTAGAAAAAGTAGGAACCGTCGGCAAAATTCGAGTTTGGTTGAAGCACATACTCCGGACGTAGAAGCTTGCGACCGCTCTGCCCAACAAACGTCATCGACAAAGCCTGGTTGTCCCTTATCGATTTTTCGAGCGCAACATTCCATTGATACGACCGTGGCAATGTAAGGTCATCTGCAAAGCCGTTGACGATGAAGGAGGCGTAGGGGGGATTGAGCGAAAGTGGCGGGGGAAGGAGCCCCGAAGACGAGCTGCGTGGCAGGGTCACGCCAGGTGAATACAGAGTGGAAGTATTCGGGAAAGAATACGCTAGTTGAGGTACAGTTCCGGTTCCTAAGTCGTAGAAAACCCCTAATCCCCCGCGGAGCACCAAGTCACCCTTGGAGGTAAGGCGCAAGGCGGCGCCCACGCGTGGCGCGAAGTGATCATACTTGATTCTCCAGATAGGAGTACCCGGCTGCGCAATCTGTGTTGTTGCCAGATTGCCAGTGTTCTCCCATGCCACTAGACTCGTGCCATCACGCCCGGCGGGTGCGGGATTGATCTCCCAACGCAGACCATAAGTTAGGGACAGGCGCTGGCTGACCCTCCAGTGGTCCTGTGCGTACAACGAGGCAAAGCGAAGCCCTATCCTACTTCGCTGATCAGAAACTCCGAATACGTCAATCGTGCCGTTTTGCGCGAAATCTTGTGGCGAACTTGAGGCAGAAAAATAGGACAGCGAACTCGGTACCAGTTTGGTATCCAGGTACAGACTCTTGAAATCCACTCCAAACTTCAAGCTGTGTGTACGCTTCGTCACCGCTAGATCGTCGAGGAATTCCAACTGCGCCTCGCTGTTCGTAGACGCCTGCGATCCGATGTAGAGAGGCGAAAACGGACCAGGATCAAAGTATATTTCCGTATCCGATTGAGTTAGGGGCGAAAGAAATAACAGGCTCGGGTCCGGAGCCACGGCTCCGTGCGACGAAACGAGCCGATAATCTCCGTCAATATGTTGCATCGAGTAGTTAAATCGAAAGGTGTTCGTCGACTGGGGAGTCAATGCGGTCGAAAGACCGAAGGTGAAACTCATAATCTTTTCGTTGGTCGACTGAAGCACGTTTGGCACCTTGTAGGGAGTGGTAAGACTCGACAGGGCGTAGCTGTACCGGCCAAACAGGTTCACTCGCGAGTTGAAGTTGTGGTCGACCTTGATACTCGCCGAATTCAGAGAGGTGCTGTCTGGTACCGTGCTCGTCAGTTGAGCGCACATGTCCGGAGGGCAGGTTTCCAGAATCGGTCCATTCGGAATGGGATATGCCGCTAGTAAAGCTTGCGCTGCTACTGAGGTGGCCGAGTTTCGGAACGATAGGGACGGCACCGTGGAGACGAGAGTTTGAGGCTGGCCGACCCTCAGCCCTTCATAGGAGAGAAAGAAAAAGGTCTTGTCCCGTAGGATGGGACCACCAAGCACACCGCCAAAGTCGTTCTGATGCTCGGGTGCGCGAGGCAGTCCTGCGGCATTTGCAAACCAGTCATTCGCGTCCATTGCGGTATTTCGAAAATAGTCGAATGCCGTTCCGTGAAAATCGTTGGTTCCAGAACGCGTGACGATTGAGACTTGCCCACCGGGGGTACGTCCATATTCGGGAGCGAAGGAAGAAGTCTGCACACGAAATTCCTGCATCGCATCCACCGAAACCAAGCCGCTCGTTCCACCATAAACATTGAAGGCCGGTGTGCCACCCCCACCCGCCTGATAGCCACCCGGCAAACTAACACCAAGATTCACACTCGCGCCATCTACTTGAAAGTCATTGGCGTTCGTTCGCTGACCGTTAAAGCTGAACTGCCCGGGCTGGGACTCAGTGCTCGGAGTACCCACGGCACCCGGGACCAGCAGGACGAGTGAGTTGAAACTTCTTCCGTTTAGAGGCATGTTTTCGACGAATTTTCGATCGACGACCGAACTGACCGCAGCCGACTCCGTGTTTACGAGCGGGGCTCCGCCTTCCACAGTCACGGTCTCGGAAACGGCTCCGACGGGCAATGTGAAGTTGATAGCCAGTGCATCTTGGACATTCAAGACGACGTCAGGCTTGATCAAGGTTTTAAATCCAATCTTCGACACCTGGAGACGATAGGGTCCCGGAGGGAGGTTGTGAACAGCATAAATGCCCTCACCATTGGTCGTGCCGGGATATCTGACACCCGTGGCATCGTTCGCTATTAGAACTTCTGCAGCTGGGATTGACCGTCCAGACGGATCGAGTACAAGGCCACTGATCGTGCCGTTGGTGGATTGCGCAAGCACAGCCCTAATGAGAAATACGATCACAAGGAATAGGGGAAAGGGAACGCGTACTCTCATTGGGGCCGCTCCTAGCTCACGTGGATTCATGTAGACTCATCCGGTCTACGGAAGCCCCTCCCTATTTGTATCAATATTTTTTAGGCAGCCGCTGCGGAACGTGCGCTGGTCGGTTTTCCGAACATCACGGATGATTTGGGTCGATGTGGAGGTACGCAAACAGGAGGGACTTGTTGCTGGGCTTGTGACTACCGCCGTTTGGTTCGACCGTTACAAAAACGGCATCAATCTGCCCCAACGCTTTGGGGTCGTCGAACCTCAGCACCCACCGCTTCTTCGAAGCATTGTCCACATAGAAGATACCGAGGTTGAGCGCCTGTTGCCGATCCGGTCCACGCCGGCCCCAAGCTTGGAAGGTGCTGGCATTCTTGACTCCAGCCTGCTGGTCCAGATCGTAGGCATAAAAGATCAGGGACTTCCCTTTCGTGTAGAACACACGACCATAGGGTTTCTTTGTCTCTCCGGTACGCTCGACGTCGTACACTTCGGCGACGTAAAGATCTCTGGCACCCATTAAGTCCCGGATGTCGCGGTCGTGAGCGAGAAGTTCCTGCTGTTGATCGATCGCGGATTCACGATCGCGCAACAATCGATTCAGGTCAGTGACTTTGGCTTCGAGAGCCGTAGCCCGCTGATTATCCTCGGACGCCTTGCGTTCGAGGGAACCCAGCTTGTCTTGAAGACTCTGAGTTTTAGCCTGAGCAGCGTCCAATTTTATGTTCAAGTCAGATCGCTCTTGAAGAAGCTCCCGCCTGCCTGCCTGCCCGTTATGGAGATCGGTCTCCATTTGATTCCCGGCGATCCTCATTCTGCCCATCTCGGCCGATTGCTGCTCCAGTTCGTGCCGAAGCGTCGCGACCACTTTGTCGCGCTGTTCAATTTGCGAGCGCAAGATCTCGCGGTCGTGTCCGGCGTCGCTTACCTGCTGCAGTAACGCAATTTGATTCGACTGGTTTGGTATGGGTGCGACCGAGGCAGACTCCGTGCCACGATGGATTCCGACTCGATAAGCGGAAACGCCCAGTGCGATGAAGAGCAGGATGCCGGCTGCATACAACGTCCACACATTCCGCCACGTTGCCTGACTGGCTGAGAGAGGGACCCTGCCGACAAGCTTCGAGGCAGAATCCCCATCACCCCCCCCCGATCCGTGCCTAATTGTTCCTCCAGCGTCAGCCGTTGGAAGAGATCCGCTTCTGCTTGCTCTTGCGACCACGACGGATCAGACTCGAGATTCTTGGGATCAGGCGCTAACGCAGGAATTGTATTGCTAACCACCGCCTCGTACTGCTGCATCGCTTCCCTGCACGAGGGACAGACTTCCAGATGCTCCTGCAGCCGCCTCTGTTCGGCCTCGGTTAGCTGACCCGAGGTTGAGACGGCACAGAGTTCGAGGAACTCGTCATGGGGTGATCGCGGCAATGCCCCGGCTCCTTCTTTGAAAGTCACTTTCTACCATATCCAATACGGCTCGGCAATTTGCCCGGAAACATCTGCTTCCGGAGTTTCTCCAGACCTCGATAGTAGTGATTACGGATGTTTCCAAGGGATTGATTCAGCTTCTCGGCAATCTCGGCGAACGCGCAACCCTCGAAAAAGTAGAGCATTAAAGTATTGCGCTGGTCCTGGGTCAGAGTGTCCAGTAGTTCGCCGATGGTCGGTTTACCGACCGAACTAGTCCAGAGTTCTCCTTCTTCCGTGCCCTGGCGGGAGTCGGCCATATCCTCAGCTCCGTCCAGATCAAGGCGGGTGTAGAAGTGCCGCGACTGGAGATAGCGGCGGCGATCGATCGCGCGCTGATAGGTCATCTGGACAATCCAGGAGCGGACGGAGCACCTGTTGGGGTCAAAGATGGGCGCTTTACGGTGGACGAACAAAAAGACGTCCTGCAGGAGGTCATCCGCCTCTGAGGCATCGCGCAAGATGCGAAGCGCAACTCCTCGTACAAGTCGCGAATAGCGTCGAAACAGGAGGGCCAGCGCTTCCCCGCCCTTCTCCCCGACACGAACCATCAAGCATACGTCGGAAAGTTCGCCTGAAGGGGACGGGACTGTGGAATCGGTGGGCTGAGCATCCGTTTTGAGGACGCCCAGCGAAGGAAATCGAATTGTAGTCAAAGCATCCATACGACGATGCCCAAGGAATCAGTCAAAAAGTCGTGTCTCTGGAGGAGCACTTCCCTGCCGCCGAATGCTGGCCCCCGAGCTCCATGTCCTTATTAATATTAATGTGCACACTTCAGCCCTTCTCGATTTCGCACACATCGCCGCACACGTAAACGATTTAGTTTCAACTACTTACAAATTTTGGCCACCTGCGGACTCAGTCTTACCGAGCTTGAATCGTCCTCTCAAATTCTGGTGTGCCACCGGCAGGATTTGTACGGGGAACGAGAATCCCTTCTGCAGGTGCCAACATTGCGATGAGCCTGCGCTATCGATGCAGCGGGATACTATACTTTGTGGAACTATTGATTGACACACCGCAGACTCAACCTGCGGATGGCAGACGGCTCGAAACAAGCATCGCCTGAAAAGAGGGCTTTCGCACGGGTTCTTCGCGAATTGCGCCTGGAGCGCCATCTCACTCAAGAAACACTCGCGTTCGACAGCGGATATCATCCCAAGTACATCAGCTTGCTCGAGCGCGGGAGATACAGCCCGTCTCTGACGACCATCCTGGAACTCGCACAAGTTTTTCAACTGTCGGGAGCAGACCTTGTCTCTCGTGTCGAGAGACTTCTTCCCCGAACTCGAAAACGACGCCGCGAAATCCACGGTTTACGCTAGGCAGAAGCGACGGCAACGCTAATGGTCCGCTCAGTGCCAGTTCCAAACAAGGGATAGTATACTTTGTGGAACTATACTTTACAAACGGTAATTATGGAGCCCACCTATGGACACGGTGGGCGCCAAAGTTCCACGGCACGCGAAGGAGCCCGTAATCAGGGCAGCTTTTGCGCGGGTGCTCGCCCAGCTCCGGAAGGAGGCAGGACTAAAGCAGGCACAAGTGGCTGAAAAGAGCGGCTACGAGGAGAAATACATTAGCGCATTGGAAAGGCGGAAGCACACTCCCACGTTGACAGCGCTCATCGAGATTTCGAATGGCGTAAATGTTCCGCCTCTGGAAACCTTCGCTAGGGTCTTGGAACTGCTCCCGAAGTTCGCCCATTTGGAAATGAAGACAACGACCGAAGTTTCCACGCAACAGATTTCGAAACGGTCGAAGCACTGATATTTGAATGAATCAATTTACAAGGTCCTCGCTTCCGTGCGATTTCTGTGTTCGCGGAATACGATATTGCTGGTTGTCTCTTAAGCAGTAGGTTGAAGGTTCGATTCCTTCCGCACTCACCATTCTTTTCAGGGACTTGCCCATCACCCAGCCCGCACGGGCGATGGCTGTGACGAGTCGAGAAGCCTTGCTCTCAAACTCCTCGACGTTGTCCCCGATGCGCTTCACCCGATGCTGGAGGCGCTCTGCCTCTTTCAGGTGCCCAAAGACATTCTCGAGGACTGCGAGCGCCTCTCCGATCTGAGCGGGAGTGCTCCCTTCCGGCAGAAGCAACGCTTTCACGAACTGTGACCATTTCCCCGACCATTCGAACAGTTTCTTCTTACATTCTTGGAGCTTTGCTTGTGGCTTTTCTACCGATAGCAACTGCTTCCGCCGACGAAGGTCATCAATCGCTCGTTTTTTCTCTTCAACTTGGTTGGCAAAGGCCTGCGCGACCCTGATTAAGACGGCAAGCGAGTTGGCCTGACTGTCGGTCGGCAATTCCAGACCCAGTTCTTTCAAACAGCCCTCGATCTGAGCCGCAGCGGCGTGCGTGCGCTCCTGCGATACCCGAAGATCGTTCTCTTTCTCCCGACGCTGTTCGAGCCACTCTAGTATGGCTTTTCGCGATTGCATCCACTCCCTCATCTCAGCGGGTGAAAGAGGTTCCGAGCCGAGCCCCCTCCACTCGGAGGCCCAGCGCTGACGCAGTTTGCTCTCGCCGGTTTCCAACGCTGCGAGTTCCTGTTCAATACTCTGCTGTTCCGCCCCCGCCAACTCGATTTCCTTCGTGAGACGGTCGTGAATGGCGACATCCTTGGCATGCGTGAAGCGCAGGTCAGCGATCTCATCGGATCGGCGTAGATGTTCGGCAAAGGATTGCGGCAGAGGTGCCGATGAGCATGACTTTGTCTGCGCTTCCTCATTCGTGAGAGTCTTGTCGAAGGCGGACGCACGAATCAATTTCCACAGTTCGTTGCGTCGGGCGCGGACCTCGGCCAGATCACCCTCGCCGACTTTGCCGACTTTCAAGACCAGGCGCTCAAGCTCTGCCTGCGCTTTGCGAATCGTGTCCCGAGTATGCGAAAGGCGCCCACTCAGCTCTCGACGCGCGTTGTCGTCACTCTCCCAATCTCGTGCGTATTGGTCGATGGTTGCTGCCAGCGGTGCCCTGAGCGCTTCAAGCTTCTCGAGGCCTCCCGACCAGAGTCCCAAAGTGCTGAGCTGTCGGCTTGTCTCGGTCGTCAAGCGTTTGATATCGGAGTTCAGCCGCGCAATGGCATTCTCCGTATCTCCCAAGGATTTCGCCTGCTCGATTGCGGCGATGAGCACTGTCGGATCGGGTGGCTCAGGGTGAAGTGCCAGCTCGTCATCGATTCGCTCCTGCTCTTGCGTGCCGGTACGTAGTTGCTCATCGGCTTGGTCCAACGCAGTAGTGAGGCGTGCATGTTCCGTAATCAGGGCTAGGACGTCTGTTTTCCGAGAATAGGCGCTCTTTAATTCCTCAGCATCAGAGATCGAACGTTTGCGCCAGATCTCCTTCCATTCGACTTCGGCAAGTTGAATGGCATCGTCGCGCTCGGTCACGCGCTTGGGCCTGTCGCTCGTCCCGCGAATGTAATCGCTGATTCCAGCGTTCAGTTCCTCAATCTCTTTGGCGTGTGCTTTGAACACTGTGCTGAGAGGAAGCGCCAGGATGCGTTCCTTGCGTTGTGCGATCTGTTCGCTGAGTGCCTGGATCTGGCTAGTTGCGCTTCCCAACACCGACACTGCCTCGTCTCGCTGCCTACGAGTGCCCGCGGGGAGAGCAGGAACAGAGCCGAGGGCAAGAAGCGCCGCTCGCAACTCCTGCAGTCGGGCGAGATCCGGCTTATCTCAGGCACTTTCGGCCTCCGGATTGTGTGCTGCGGGCGCTTGACCTCCAGTGGAAGTCGATTGTGCCCGCCCAATTTGCAAGCGCTTGCGTATAAATGTTTTCCGACGCCCGTATGGCAGCCGGTGATGGCTGACGTGCTAGAGTCAGGAACTTGGCGCAGCAGGCTCTAGGAAAGCGAGCGTTGGCTGTTTCCCCGTGTTAGCGACCTCTACACCCTGAGTGGGGGCTGGCGCTGGAAGTAGCGATCGCCCAAGTTTGAGCAGAGACTCGCATAACGCAATCAACGTCTTCGATCTGAGACCTCGACCCCACGCCTCAGCCATGACATAACCGATAAAGAGCTGGTTCTTTTCCATATACCCGCTGAATCCATTAGTGATCATCACTTGGTCCTTTATCTTCGCGATCTCTTTTTCTCCGATCTCCGCTTCAATCACGTCGGCGATCGTGTTAGGCCAAGCCGCCACGTTCGTTTCAAGCACAACATTTGCGGGAAAACTATCCTTGTTGTTTGCCTGAGCTAATTGAAATATTGCTTTATTCTCCGCTTCGTGCTTTTGCCTTCTTCCGGTCGTCTTTCCGGGCAAATCGGCAGCGGTATCTCCATCGCAGTCGAAGACAACAAAATATGGAAGATCAAATTCGTTGGCAATTGCGAGCCCCTGTATCAAGTGGCTTTTGCCGTCAACGCGAATAATGTGTCCGCCGAGACTCCGAAACTCATCCCAATAACCGAGCAGACTGAGATACGAACTGATGTAGGCCACATCCTCTTGTCCTTCGACCAAAACCCTAAAGGACGCAAAGAAGATATCGTGCAGGGGACTTTCCATTTCCTGCTCGATTTTGGCCGCCATGCCTCCTGGCTTGACGGGAGCTGTGCCAGTAGCTGCCGCAATCGCTTTTGACACATCGTCGTAGGTCGCGTACTTTATCGCAACTTTACCAACGCCATCCTTGATCGCTAGTCTCACGTTCTCAAACGTGCGCCCAGAAACGAAATAAGGACTATGGGTACAAACCATCACCTGTGCATTTTGCGTGCTGAGCTTCTGCAGAACAGAGGCTAGATGTTTAGCTTGGGGTGGATGCTGATAGAGCTCTGGCTCCTCGCAGCCGAGAACCATGCGAGGGCCTGTGTCTTTATGTTCCGACAGCTCTTGCAGTAAGGCAAAAATAAAGGACCGTTGCAAACCATGACCGAACCGCGCTAGGTCTCCCTTAAACACGCCTTCGCTCGCCTTGACCTCCGCGCTCGGTTTTGCGATGTTGATGGACTTCTCTTGATCCTGCCATTGCAATTCCAGTGAGGCGTGGTCGTGTGCCCACTGGCGGAATCGGCCAGTTAGGGCTTCGGCGAGCTTCTTAAGGCCCTCCTCATTCTCTTGGAGAATGATTCTGTATTTCTCCATTGCCTCACGCTTTAATGCATCAACGCGACCATCAATCGAAAGCTGGGCGTGTACCCTGCGCGACAGCAGTTTGCCTATGGCCGAGTTCCTTGATTCGGTCTGCTCTGTGGCGGCATCCTTCACCGCCGGGACGTATACCCATTGCAAGTGGGGTTCGATCCTGTTAACCCCCCGGGAAACGCCGTAGAACTGATCCTCACTGGGCAGCGGCTTGCAGAGTTCAGGATGCTGAGACTCGTAAGCACGCAGCGCGCCTTCCATCTGCGGCTTGGTACTTGCCGCCCCCAAGTCGGCGTATTTCTTCTTTAGCTGTGTGTAAAACTCCTTCAGTTCTGGGGCTTTCTTGTCTTCCTTATCCAGTTCAAAATACTTGCGAAAATCCGGAATGCCCAAGCGCTCTCCAAACTGTTTGACCTCAGCCGTCTGCAGCTTATCGTCAAAGATCGCCACAGAAGACACAATCAGTTTGCCTTGGCGCACATAGTCTTTTAGGCCGTCTTGGGCTGCCTTGCTCAGATCACTAAACGTGAGCGTAATCTTCACTGGCTCTTTTGTATTGCACTTGTGGAAGTCTTCGGGGCTCAGTTCTACAAGGTTTGTTGCCGCATTCTCACTTTCGCGAAAAAAGATGTTTAGCGCAGTCAAAACGGTGGACTTGCCACAGCCGTTTGGGCCAACAAGGCAGGTGTAATCGTCGAAAACTATGGTTTCATCCTCAATGGCGCGGAAGTTCTGGATGCGAATAGATTCGATTTTCACATGTACCGCTCTGTTAGGCTGGCCTTACTATTGCCGTGCGTCACGATCAATCTTTGAAGAAAGACCGCAGGCATCGGAGAAGTCGGTCTCGATCCCGTTGCAGGGTTGCAGTTTCACCCTCATTGAATTCGCCTCTTTGCTGCATTCACCAGGCACCACGGTCGACCGGCCCGTGTCAGAACCACTTGGCAACCCCACCATGATGCGAGCATGTACCCCGCCTGCTACGGCTGAAGCTGTAAGTTCCATCACGGCACTGCGCCGTAGCCCCCTGGGGCGCTCCCGAGCAATTCTCGGGCCTTGAAACCGTTTGCCCTCTGCTATTCACGTACGTACCGTTACTTGTGCAGTTCACCTTACTCTGATTTGGTTTGCTTTGGCTCGTTGCCGTTGCAGGCGAGCTCGGCTGAGACCGGGTCTGAGAAACTATCTGTTGACAGAAAAGGAGTGCGGCCAAAACAAAAACGGGAGCAATTCGGCGCGCAAGGCGAGTGGGGTGCATAGTCTTCTCCCTGAATCGGAGTGACTCGCTCCCCCTCGAAGCAAGTCGGAGCCATCGGGAAGATAGCCCCTGCTAGGGATCATACCTTGGAGTTGCAACCGGAGCGCAATAGCCAAAACGAGCCGGACGAACAAAACGCGAACCTGATCTATGCCCCCTTGCTCCCGATTCTTATCCCAGTCCCGAGTCCGGTCGTGAGTCCCCAACTTGGTGTCAGCCAACGGTTCGAAAAGTGCACCGCATTCACGTTTGCGTGCCTCCCATCAAAAGCCTCCACCTTCGCCGCCGCATCATCCTGCATGTGTGGCAGCACGTGCGAATAAACATCTAGCGTGAAAGCGGCGCTCGTGTGCCCAAGTTGTTCCGATACAACCTTGGGCGAAACACCGACTGTCAATGCCAACGTCGCCGCTGTATGCCGCAGATCATAAAGCCTGATGTTCGGTAGTCCAGCCCTCTTTAATATCGGCTTGAAATGCTTATAAACAAGACTATTCACATTCTCCCGTCTTCGAATGCGTGGCAGCTTCAACCCTTTGCTCGGCACCTCAAGGATCATTTCCCATTGCAAAGCCTGTCTAAACGCTGCATTGAGCGCCCAATGAGCACCTTGCACTGTTCTGGCCGAAAGTGCACGATCTGTCATTTGTTGGCATACGGTCTGGATGTCGAACGGTCTAATTGCCACGAGACATTTCTTGCCGAGCGACGGGCGGATGTATTTTTCCAACAGGCTCTCGTAGCCTTCGTAGGTTTTGGCACAAATGCGCGACTTGATGGTCTTCAGCCACTGATCGAGATATTGATCCAATCGAATCCTGGCGCCATCGATTTCGCGCTTAGCCCCCAATTGATTGATCTTCTTTCCGAGGAACTTCTGCGCTTGGCGAAGAGAACCATGAACGGTGCGGTTGTAGTAATTGCGTTGCTGGGTTTCGGGATCGCAACCCAGTGGGATGCGAACCATCCAGGTATTTTGGCGAACAGCAATGATCTGGCCTAATTTGCGAGCCATACACACGCCTCCTTTCTCTGCTCACGTGCGAGAGCAGAGCTGCGTTGCTTAGTTGTGGAAATAAGAAGAGAAACCGGGGACCTGCTAAAAGGAGAGACCGTTCATTAGTGCTGCTTCCATCTTCGCCGCAGCTTCCTCTTGCATGTGCGGAAGCACGTGGGAATACGTGTCCAACGTGAAGGCGGCGCTGGCATGTCCGAGTTGTTCGGAAACCACCTTGGGGGGTATCCCGACCGTAAGTGCAAGGGTCGCAGCTGTGTGGCGAAGGTCATAGAGTCGAATGTCCGGCAACCCGGCTTGGCGCAGGATTGGTTTGAAGTGTTTCTTAACCAGGTAGTCCTCGTTGATTGGTTCACCGCGAGGAGTAGTAAAGATGAGGTCGGGAGACGGACGATCGAACTCTCCTTCCCCTGTTGCCTCCCTCCTCATTTTCTTCAAGAGGTTTAGCAACCAGGTTTGCAGTTCGACCACCCGCCGACTCCGAACTCGCTTTGTTTCTGCGAACCGCCACTGTCCTTCGTTTCTTTGCAGTATTCGAACGACGCTTACGGTTCCGTGGTCCCAGTCAACATCCTGCCAGCAGAGAGCTAAGTATTCGCTCGCGCGCATTCCGGTGGTCGGAGCCATGGCGAAAGCAGGTCCATACGTTGTCGGTACCGCAATTCTGAGGAACGCGCGAGCCTGGTCCGTAGCGAGCACGCACATCTCTCTGTTCTGTTGCCGAGGGAGCTGAACTCCCTGTGTTGGATCGTTTAGGAGCAGTTGCCAGCGTATTGCCTGGCGCAGTGCGGAACGCAATACGGCGTGCGCATACCGAATTGTCCTCGCCGAAAGACCCCGGTCGAGCATCTGCTGATACGCACCTTGAATGTCGAGAGGCGAAAGTACAGCCATGATTTTGGCTCCAACGTGCGGACGGATATATCTCCGCAGCATGGCTTCGTAGTCTCGATATGTTTTCTCGCGAAGCTTTGGTTTGGCGGCTGTTTTCAGCCAGTGATCCAGAAATTCGTCCAGCGTGACTTGAACACCTTCCACACCACGACACAGATCTCGTTCGTGCAACCGCCTTGTTAGGTACGTCTGTGCTTGTCGTAGAGGGCCATGGAGCGTTCGGTTGTGGTATCTGCGCTTATGGGTCTCGGGGTCACGACCAAGGTAGACTCGGACGAGCCAACGGCCGTCACCTCTAGCAATGATCTGACCAACTTTGCGAGACATAAGGATTCCTCCTTTCTCCGGAACCAGGCACACTTCCGGCGCATCGACAGTCGGTTCGTAGGTTTTTGGGAAAGGCGTTCAGTTATGAGTGGAGGGAAGGCGGGGCAGCATCGGCTGTTTTAGCGTCCGGGTTTGCCGACCATCGGGGGGTAAAGTGACGGCAAGCGCGTTTGTCGGTACTAATCCGACGGAGCCTAGCGTCTTTGTCCCATCGCTCTGCCATATGAGCATTGTCTGAAGCAAGATTCCAGCTTTCCTGCCGATGTCGCTAGGTCAGCACCACGATCTTTCCGCCAGCTTTGTTTTCCTCCATGCAACGATGCGCCTCGACGATTTGGTCGAGGTGGAAAGTCTTGCCAATCTGGACGTGCATTGTGCCCGATGAGATTTGATCGACCAGTTCCTGAAGGGGCGTCCGCATGAAGTCTTCCGATTCTCCGGCATACGTGGTCAGCCTGACCGCAGTCGGGATCGCGTCCATGGGAGCGAAATTCTCGAACGACCATCTATTCCCGACTATGCCAGTCATGCAAACGATGCCACGCTGTTTGGCGCAGCGCAGCGAGTCTTTCAGCGTCGTCGTGCCCACGAGTTCGAGCACCTTGTCGACGCCCCCCGTACATACCTCTTTGACTTGTTGAGCGATTGATCCGGTATCGATGAACACCTGATCGACGCCGCATGCACGTAGCAACTGCTCGCGATCGGGCTTGCGTGTTGTCCCCGCGACGAATGCG
>Ga0185299_10002993_pt1 | contig 23899 bp, 19 predicted proteins | sample PaiPotPPA55metaG_FD_128002 | JGI IMG/M metagenome (GOLD analysis project Ga0185299, IMG submission 128002) | Iron sulfur acid spring bacterial and archeal communities from Banff, Canada, to study Microbial Dark Matter (Phase II) - Paint Pots PPA... ... | reverse complement strand
GACTCCTCCTCCTTAGAGGCGGCTCACATCCGCCCGGAGTCCCGCATGGCCCCTAGCGCGCTCGGAGCCGCATACGAGGGATTATTGTTGCAAAATCGAACAAGTTCGCAACATTGTTGGAGGGGTAACCGCTGGTCCAGAGGGTAGGCGCTTGAGCCACAGGATCAAGCAGCAATAGCGGCCACATCATTTAATACCGGTCAGACGGCCCCAAGAAACGTCATGAAGCCCGTTGGAACCCTAAGGGACGCCATAAGGATCAATGGATTCTTTGTAAATGCAATCGTTAATTCTGCTACAGGGTCTAATGACAATAGCGAAAAAACTTGCCAAACCGGATTTTCCGAAAAAAGGGTTGACAGAACGGATCACGGCGCGTTAATCTCCTACCACAATAGGCCTCTTCTCTGTTCCGGCCCCGTCGCTTCGCACCCGCGAAACGGCGGGGTTTTTTGACCCTCAAGCCGTTTGTTTGGTTTCTCGCTGTAACTTCCCCGGAGCCTTACCTCCTCCGGATCGTGCGTTCGTCTCTCCTGAGCAATGGGGCGGCCCGGGCCGAACGGGACTGGACATGCCCGAATAGAATGGCCTTGCTTCAAAACCGGGGCGGCCCCGGACCGCGATCTCTAGCCCCTGCTAATAATTCAAGGAGTATGCATATGCTTTCTCATCAATCGGTCCAAGAACTGCAATCCTCCTGGCTGCCCAATATCACCAACTTCGGACTGGATCGGCTTATCGACCTTCTGGAAAAGGGCAGTCCGCTCCTCGTTCATGGCTGCTTCACGCGGTCCGTGCCCATGGGCTGTCTGGCCAGCCATATAGCCTGGAATCACCCACGCACCGCTCATCAAACGCAGGAGGCCGGCATCAGCTGGCTGCACAATGTCGCGGGCCTCAACCCCGCCACCTCGCACATCCTGCGCGACTGGGATCGCCGCGGCATCAACGATTGGGAAATGCGTGCCGAATTGCTGACTTATCTCAAAGAAGAGCAGCAAGCTCGGCAAGAGCGCCAGTCTGACAAGTGCGCTCCATCCGAACTTGTTTCAGCCTCCAAGTAGGCAACATTTGTCCGGGGTCCTGCCTAGGACCGGAAGTGATACCGCCGGTCCCAGGCCCGGGTCCGCCCTGCCGTCAGGCTCTTCTTTTACTGTCCCAAGCCCGCGCTGCCCGCGCGGGCTTGATCTTTTATTCGCCCGAAATCCTATGCTACCGCGCATTCTTGAAGCCGAAGTCATGGACACGCCCGAAGAGGCTCGCGATTACGACGCCATGGATCATTCCGCGGTCAATCGCCTATTCGTCGCCGATTTTCTGGCTCTCTGGGACGGAGAGATCCCCCTTCTTGATGTCGGCACGGGCACCGCCCTAATTCCTATTGAACTCTGCCGGCATGCTCCGACCGCCCGCCTTGTCGCCATCGATTTGGCGAAGGAAATGTTGCACGTTGGCGAGATCAACGTCGCCCGGGCTCATCTGGAGGATCAAATTCAGTTGCAGGTGGCTGACGCCAAGCACATGCCTTTTCCTGACGCCATGTTCACGGCCGTAATCTCGAATAGCATTGTCCACCACATCCCCGAGCCGGGCGCCGTATTGGCCGAGATGGCGCGGGTGGTTCGGCCCGGCGGCATGCTGTTCGTCCGGGACTTAATGCGCCCTGTGGGCAGAGAGAAACTGGAACAACTGGTTGACATGTACACTGCAGGCGCCAACGCTCATCAGCGGCAAATGTTCGCCGAATCACTTCATGCCGCCCTGACGCTAGACGAGATCCGCGGCTTGGTGGCCAAGCTAGGCTTTAGTCCTGAAACGGTCCAGCAGACCAGCGACCGCCATTGGACCTGGCAGGCGAAAAAGTAGCGGATGCCAAACTATGAAGTTTTTCGAGGAGCTGGGTCGCTACAGCCATTTCGCCTTCCGGGCATTCCTGGCCGCGCTCCGCGCGATCTTCAGGCCGGGACTCGTTTACACGCAACTGCACCAAGTCTTGCTCGGCGCTTTGCCCCTCGGCATCGCGGCCGGCCTGACGGTGGGCGCCGTCGTGTGGATGCACTTGCGGACGACCGTGGAGGTCTTGGCGGGCCGTGAAGCCGTGCCGCAGTTGCCTCGCTTTCTCGCGTTGGCCGTGGCTCTGGAATTGGCACCGATCATTGCCGGATTGATGGCGGCCGGCCGCACCGGCGCTAGCCTCGGCGCGGAACTCGGCTCGATGCGCCTGACCGAACAGATCGATGCGTTGGAAGTCCTGGGCCTGTCGCCGATGCACAAGCTGGTTGGGCCTCGCGTCCTGGCCTGTATGATCGCTTTGCCGCTTCTGACCGTCTTCATCGCCTACCTGGGGATCCTGTCCGGCTTCCTCGCCGAGTTGGCGGGAGGAGGCAGTTTGTCCTGGACCCAGTATTATGCCGCCTCACTGCGGAATCTCACCGTGGCAGCCGTCGTCCCAGCCACGCTGAAAACCGCGGTCTTCGGCTACCTGATTGGCGTAACCGGCTGCTACTTCGGAATGCACGCCGAGGGCGGCACCGAAGGCGTCGGCCGAGCCGCCACCCGCGGCGTGGTTGTCTCGATTTTTCTCGTCCTAATCGTAAACGTTTTGCTCGTTCGCGCCATCCAACTGTTGCCGCAAACTTGGAGCCTGCCTGGCGGTTCCTAAAGAATTGACACCAACAGTTACTTTGGGCGACTTTGAAGCGCATCCTCGATTGATCTTGCCAGCCCGGTCTGATCCGATACCATCCGAATGGGAGCAAGAGTATACAAAACCAAGTAGTTTTTTCCGTTTGCCGCCTTAGCTCAGCGGTAGAGCACAGCTTTCGTAAAGCTGGGGTCCAGGGTTCAAATCCCTGAGGCGGCTTTGTTTAAGGTGTTAGAAAATCAAGCGTTACAATTACTACCTTTTCAACCCACATCTCATTGCTGGCTTTTTTCACCTTAACTCCACTTTCAGGTTCCAAATCATCCATAGAGAGCGTCTAGGCGCGAGGTAATGCGAGGCCCAGAGCCGGGTAGGAAATGCGCGTAGTTTTTTAGAATAACCTCGGGTCGATCGCCGACACGGCGTGCTACGTCAACCACGGAAGCGAACCCCGTACAGGCTGCCTTCCCTGTACGGGGTTTTTGAATGGGCGCGCAATTCACAATCCATCGCATGCCCGATGCACCGTACACTGTGCGTGCTTGGAAGCCCTATGGCCCGTGTCCCATGCCCATGCGGGTTTTCCCTGAATTGCGCGCAATTCATTTTCGTTCACCACCTCCCACGTTCCCACCGCAAACCAGGTCCCCCTCGGCTGGTGAATTGCGCGCAATTCAAAGCTTCGCTAACAATGTCGAATGGTCGGGAGTGACCGTAGCCATTCGTTCGCTAGAATGGACCAAGCAGGCCCCAGAGACCTCTCCCGCCCGGTCGCGGCGATTATCAAATGACCAACTCCATGTTGCCCGAAACGGGAGAGCAGAAGGATGACTGAGCCTTCAGGCAAGATAGTGGCCCGGCCGATGGTCGCCAGGGCGTGCGGACACCAGCAGGAGTTCCAGCACTACGCGGTAGACAAGTACCGGGCGCAGCGGCTGGCGAAGTTCCAGAGGACTCGTTGTGCCGAATGCGCCGCCAAGCTGGTCCAAGAACAGCAACGCACGGCCGCAGCCCTGCCGAAGAGGGGCGAGGTGCTCAAGCTTCTTCCACCTGGGACGCAGATGTCCTTGACACGCCGGACGGACGGATCCTGGGCAGGCACACTGGCCGCCGACGGAATCGCGGTCGAAACGGATGGAACGGCTGGCGGCGGGCCGCAATCGGTCATTGTCGCACTGGCCCGGCTCTGGGTCTTGGAATCAGGGGCTGGCCGGGAGCAGAACGAACCCTGACTGGCGGCGGTGAAGAAATACCTGCGGAACACGGATAGACGGACATACGGATGGAACAGCCAGCGAAAACCCTGCCCAAAGTGCGGCAGCGGCGATTACACGTTCAGGGCAGGATATGCCAATTGCCCCGTGTGCCGAAAGGTATGCGGGGGTTTTTGTGAATTGCGCGCAATTCGAACCGGCGGCCTCTCCAACACCATCGCCTTTTCCGAGCGCTTCCAAGTGTGCAAGGACACGCCGTGCGCCTGGGGCTATAGCGGGGGAAGTGAATGGGCGCCTGTCTTCGCGTACTCCAGCCAAGCCAAGTTCCAAGTGGAGCCCGAGCCTGGCCAGTGCAATCCAGCTTTGGCCCAGTCGGGACATACGGGCGGTATCAACGTCGCCATGGCGGATGGAAGCGTACGCTTTGTGAACCAGGCCGTCAGCCCGCAGACGTGGTACTACGCCTGCACACCTGCTGGCGGAGAAGTCCTTGGCAGTGATTGGTAACAGGACGACCATTTGGGGCAAAACGAATTGCGACAACCTAGCCGAAACAGCGTTTCGGGAAGATGCGTTCCCAAACCGGAGTTAGGGAACGAGAGAAAAACGAATTCGTTTCCGACCCGCGCCTCAATGGACTAGGCGGTCTGGCCCTGGAAGCCCCTGCGATTTGGTTCTCTCCATTTCGCCTGACCCCCGTGGAGAGAAATGGAAAGCATTTGGGGGTGTTCAATAATTGATCACCCTCTGGCTCAATTGCTGCTGACCCAGAGGGTCGGAACCTGACCCTCAGGGTCAAAGTGGTGATCCAGAGGGTCCAGCTGTAAAAGCACGAGGCCTTCTGACATCCAAAGAGCGCAACTGCGCTTACCGCCAAACCCACCCTGGAGACCCGTTTTGTTGGTCCAGAGGGGGGTAAGGTGATCCACAGGGTCGAAACCTGGTCCACAGGGTCCGGCTACCGCAACGGTGTTTCCGAATTAAGACTCTTCCGCGGTATACTCAGGAAGTCGGAGTCGCCCCGGATTTGTGGTATAAGGGTCAGCCACTGGTAGCGACGAAATGGGCTAGGAGGTCTCGCCCGGAAAGCCCCCTCCGATTTGGTTCTCTCCATTTCGCCAGACCCCCTGTGGAAAGAAATGGAAAGCATTTGGGGCTGCCTACGGCGGAAGGACTCACGGGACGACATGGCAACCGGCAGTTATGACAAGACTTGTTTAGGCTGTATCCTCTCTTTAAGTATCTGTCCGCGTCCCCTTTGTTCCCTGCTATCGATTTTTTTTTGGGACGACTCTATGGAATTGTTCGGTAACAATCTTGCGTCCGATATTGTTCTGAAGGTCAAAACCAGAAACCAGCCTATCATAGAAATCTCGAGCATTTTCTCTTGTTACGAAGAACTCCTCTCCTGTTTGACCTGATTCTCTGCCGTACATGATGACAAACGAAAGAATCCGTCGCTCAGTAGCCTTTCCAGTCTTGGGCAGGTATTCTTGTTCAAGAATCCCCTTCACTTTTGACACGATTTTTGAGAACTCCGTAGGTTCGACTCTTACTCGTCCAATTGTCGGTAGCGCATCATTGCCATGTTTCTTGCCTTTCTTCTGAAATTTGGGGAATTCTTCTATAACAGTCCCCATGTCGGCCGTTGAAAACACAATTGAATGGACTGGTTTTGTCTGTTCGCCAATGTATGTAATCTTTCCATATGCATTTTCTAGGTCACATTCCGAAGGCTCAAGGATTGATGACGTCAGTTGCGCATTATCTGATCCCTGACTGGAGTCGTTAGAATCGAGTGTGCAGCTCGCCATTACAATGCACATTCCAACTATAGAACATTGTTGAATACGGATCATGGCGTGAACTTCGTTACTTTGTTATATAGGTCAAACGCTGCGAGGAAACTTCCGCTAGGTGCCTGCAAATTGTCCAGAGTTATCCTGCTTACGCCATCTAAATCTGCCTTGTCATCTTCATAGGTTTTGGTATAGTACCATTTTATACCTTCGTAAAATCCCATGGTTTCTTTGTTCTTGTTGTCGTCGCCCTTCATGCACCATGCAAATGTCTCAAAAAAGAAAGTTACTCTTTTCCAGCCTTCAATGGGATTCGCTCGTTTATCATAGAAGCCATAACTCCCTCCTGAAGTAAATGGAATATCCACCTCTGTTGCCTTTATCGTCTCACTGTCGTTCTTCTTTCCAAATGTCCCATCCCCATTCTCTTGATATGCAGGTGTCTTGTCATCCTCTTCGGCGTCCAAGAAAGTATTGTCTTTTATTGTCCATTGATCCTTATAACCTTCGTTAGAATCGTAATGTCCTGGTTGTATACTCTTCGTCTTGTATTTAGAATCAACTGTGACGATTTTGAGAACCTGTACAGTAGCAATCTTATCACAGCACTTGGCTTTCTTGGACTTATTCGGGTCAAAAACAATGTCAATTCGGTTCTTTTCTGTTGTTTTGCTTTCACTGAATGGACCGTCAGCAAGTCCCCAAGGGTCAGAACTGTATGCCGGTCTGTTTGATTCGAATCGATAAAGATTATTGTCTCTTGCCTTGAACCCTAACGGATCCACGCTAATCCAACGGCCCAATGTCGCCGAATAATCCCGCCGGTCCATATGGTACAAGGCCGTCGCTGGGTCTATGCGCTCGCCTTGGAAAAGATACCGGGAATCGTAGTTGCTGGCGGTAATAGTGCCCCAGCTCCCATTAAGGAAAGTGACTTGGCCGTAGGGATCATAAACATAGCGTTCAACGATAGACCCCGTGTTGTCCATCAAAGCCGTCACGTCCCAGTTGGCCTCTTGCTGGACCCAGAGGCGTTCGTCGAGGGTGCCGTTGTGGAGGGTGCTTCGGTCGCGGAGGATCAAGGCATTAACATAAACCGGGCTCCACACATGTTGCACGTCGGCGGTGGTGGCGCCGTTCAGCCGTTCTTCCAAGACGCTCCAGTTATCAAAGAACAAGTCCCGGGTATTGGTGCCGGCAGTTTCCACGATCCTGCGGCCCGTTCCATCGAACTTGTAGCTAGCCAGCGTCGTGCTGCCGTTTTTGACCGCGACTAGTCGGTTCCAGCCGTCATAGACGAGCGTGCGGCCCTGCTCATCCGTCGTTATATTACCATTTTTGTCGAACACAAGGCTATTAGAACCAACCCCCGTTATTTCGTTTTGCTGATTGTGCGTGCGCGTGATGGCCGTACCGTCAGTGGTGATGCTGCTGAAGTTGCCGAGCGCATCGGGGGTCCATGACTGGCTGTGCGAGGGGCTGCTGACCGTATCGAGCGGGGTGCCAGTGCCGCCAGAGCCGGTCAGGACACCGCGCAGGAAGCCGGAAAGTTGGTTGAGATTGTCGTAGCCGTTGCCCGCCCCGCTGGCGTGATAGAGTTCGCCGAAGGCCGTGTTGACCAGATTGTTCCGATACAGCGCGTTGGAATTGCGGTCGTAGCCGTACTGGAAGCGGTCGGTGTGCGTGCTGTTGCTGGTCTTGATCCAACGCTGATCGACCACTCTTCCGAAGCGGTCTAGGCCAGTGTACTGGTCCCCGGCATCGCCGTTGGCTTCGCCGGTCTGCTTGATGTAGGTCAAATCCACGCCCGGCTGCGAGTGGGCGCGGCGGACGACCGTGCTCAGGCCCAGGTAGTCATACGATTCCAGCGTGCCGGAAGTGTCGGACAGTGAGGAAAGACGGCTGATGACGTCGTTAAGGCCGCCGGCGGTGCCGTAGTTGTAAGTCAGCACCTTGCCGTTGGGATAGGTGATACTGGTTAGCCGGCTGTGATTAGCGCCACCGGCCATCAGGCTATAGCCGTATTGCACGCTGGGCGTCGTGCCGATGACGACCGCGCCGGAGTGCGATTGCCATTCCTGGGTCAGCTGGCCCAAACCGTTGTAGGCGCGCTGCACCTGGTTGACAATGTTGCCGCCCGTGGCGGCGTCGTAGCTGGTGATTCGGAACGGGTTGCCTTGCGTATCGTATTCATTCTGAATGCGGCGGACGGCGCCATCAAAGCCGGTGGCCAACGTTGTGATGGCATCGGACGTGACCCGGCCCAGGATGTCGTAGGTCAGGGTGTGGACGTTGCCAGCCCGGTCGGTGAAGGTTTTCTGCTGGCCTAAAGCGTTGACCGTGTAGCTTTCTTGATAGGTGCTGCTGGGGGAGCCGGTGGATGGATCGGGGTACTGGACCGTGGCCAGGATGCTATTGGAGTTGACATCGCTGCCGCCGGCCGTCGTAACGCCGTAGATCCACTTGGTGGTTTCCGACGCCCCGCCCGTCTCGACGGCTTGCAGGGTGAGCCTATGGCCATCGCCGTCATAAGTGAAGTTCGTCGTCTTATTGGTTGTCGTCGTGGGCACGCCATTCGTGTAGGCTTCGATGGTTTGCGTCAGCTGGCCGAGATTGTCATAGCTTTTCTGCTCAACAATGCCTCTGGGGTCGATAATGGAATTGACCCAACCGGCGGCGTTGTAAGCCGTGCTGCTTACCAACACCGTGTCGGAGGCCGCGGGCGGCGTGCCTGGTCGCGTGTAAGCGGTGCCGCCGTTGGTTCCCACATCGACCGTGGCCGTTACGCGGTTGGCCAGGTCGAAGTAGGAAGCCGCGTACGAAACGCGGGCCTTGGGGGCGGTGGTCGAGTTGCCCAAGGCCCCGGTGGCCGTTTCGTCGTGGTTGCGCTCGCGGTCGGTAGTCAGGATGACATTGCCATCTTTGTCGTAACTCGATTCGACTTGTGACAGGACATTGTTGCTGGTGACAGAACCGGCATTGGCCCAGGTGGTATCGCCGGCGCCGTCGGTCGAATAACTCACCGTTACTCGGCCTGCCCCATCATAGGCGCTCTTGCTTACCAGGCCGCCCGGCTGGGCCGTTTTGATGACGTCGCCGCGGTGATCGAACCAGGTGTTGGAAGTCAGGGCCGTGCTGGAAACCGCACCCGTGGTCGAGTCAACGCTAAACGTTTGCGTCTTGTAAGCGCGGCCTTGATCGTCGAAAGTGGTCACGGTCTGCGCCCGCAGCAGGGAGGCAGCCGGAGCATTGGGCACGCCGTTGGTCGAAGTGATCGTCACGCCGTCGCCATCGTAACGCTGGACTTGGGTCGTCTCGCCCAGGTTGTCCAGGGTGTAATACATAATAGGCCGATGCGTGGTCGTGTCCTCGCTTGATTGCACGCCGTCCTTGGTGGCCACGAGGCGATCGCGCCAGTCGTAGAACGACTCCGCAACGCGCGCCGCCGCGGAACCGCCCGGATACTGGATGGTTTGTGTCAGGTTGCCGTCGCCGACCTGCGTATTGCCGCCCAGCGTGTTATTGTCGTAGACGTTGGCGGTCACCTGCACCATGTTGGCCGGCGCGCCGTTGTTGGTCGGCGACCATTCGCCGCTCGGCGGCGTGTCGTTGGTGCCGACCCAAGTGCTGACGACTCGGCCCAGACCGTCATAGACCGTGCGGTCGATGGTCCCTGTCGGCAGTTGGGTGCGGTTTTGGCGACCCTCATGATCGTAGCCGGTTGCGGTTTCATAGTAGTTACTATTGATCGTGCCAATGAACTTGGCGGTGGAGTAGGTCACGCCGGTCATATTGAAATAGGCGTCGCTCTGAGTGGTCTGCCCGGCGGCGTTGGTGTAGCTGCGGGAGAGGGTTTGGATGTTCCTGATCGCCTCGGTGCCATCGGGCGCGCCGCCCGTCACATGCGGCGTGGCCGACATGGTCAGCGATTCGGTATAGCTGCCGGGGCGGTCTTCGCGGAAGTCCTCGGTGGGGCCGGTGGTCGTCGTGCCGGTCCACCCGCGATAGACGCGCGTCTCATGGTTGGCATCATTGTAAACGGTGTAAGTAACGTTGCCGTTGGAGTCGCTGCTTTGGGTGGCTCTGCCAAGGCTGTCCACCACAAAGGTTGAAATCAGGTGTAGCCCTCCCCCGCTCGGCGTGACCCAGCCGGTCGGCAGACCTGTGAAGTCGGTCGTCTTAGTCGTATCGACATCGGTAATCGTCTTGATCACAGCGCCGGTGGCCTGGTCATAGGCCGTGTAATCTATGAATCCATCGGCGTTCTTGTGCCAAATGGCGCGGCCGTAAACGTCGAAGAAGGTGGTATCCACGTCAGCCGTGCCGAGACCGTTTTGCGCTGAGGAGACAATCGGGTTCGAGACGGTTTCCGACTGCATTTGCGTGGTGCCGGTGAACCACGTATACGAATAGCTCGTCGTTTCAAGTCCGGTCCCATCCGTATTACGATAGACGGTATTGGTTGCGATGGGTGAGACGTTGCTGACCCCGGCGTGCAGGAAATACTGGACGGTGTTTTGCAAGATCGGGGCGCCGGCGCTTCCTTGCTGAATCTTGGTGTCTTGCGTGTATCCCGCGACGCCGCCGGCGGTCGTTTCGCCGGCCGTCGTGGTCGCGTAATAATCGGTCGTCGTTATCAGGCCGGCGTTGCTATTGAACGTCACGCCCAGGTTGGCCTGGGCATCGTTGTAGCCGGTGACGGCCGAAGGGTTGGCTTGAAGGATTATGCGGCCCTGGCTGTCATACTGGGTATAATTGTCCCAGTTGAGGCCGCTCGTCGCGTCGTGATAGACCTTGAGCATGATCTCGCCATAGCCGTTGCTGTAGACGATATTGCTGTTGCCATCGGGAAGCACCTCGATGTTTTTGGTTTGCCAGTTGTTGTAGCCGAGGGAATTGGCGCTGGTGGTATAGGCATAGGTGAACGTGCCTAAGCCGCCCGAGCAGGAAGAGCAGCCATCGCCCTGGGACACCTCCTGGGTGACCCGCTGTTGGCTATCGAACTGGTAGTATTTGTCGGCGAATCGACTGACCTGTGTGTCCGTTAAAGCATCCACACCGGTGCCCAAGGCAGCAGTCAGGCGGGCGTACGAAGACGCGCTGAAGTAGTATTTCAGCCCGTGCATATAGCCGTTAGTGTCGGTAGGGATGTAATAGCGATAGTAAGTCGTGTCAATCGTATTTCCGGCCCCATCTTGGATTACGGCCATTTGTTAGTCACCGTAATTGCCATGGCTTTGGCCTACATCGTAATACGAATATTGAGTTTGGCGAATAATATTCCAGGCGCCCCCGTTAACTTGGCGGCGCAGGGTCACGCTCTGTAAGAGACCTATGCCGGCCCCGCTGGCGATGTAATTGTAAAGATAGGATTCAATAACCGTAGTCCAGCCGCTGGTATTGCTCCGCTGCACCTCCTGAATCTCGCCGCTGGCGTTTAACGCGGTTACGGCGGTGACATTACCATCGGGGTCTGTGTAACTCTTAAAATGGCCCCATTGGATGTACGGAATATTGCCGGAGAAATCAAAGAAGCGTATCTGCGCTCCCGTCGTATCGGTAAACAGGTACTCGTGGGCCGCCGCATTATAGGCAAGTGTGTCCTTTCCGAAATGATGCTCTTGATAGCTGCTTTGGCCAATCAAATCGAAGAGGCGGGCGTTGGCGCCGGTGGTAACAACCGCATACTCGTTAGCAGCGGGGTTCTGCAGCAGGAAGGGAAGTTGGGAATCGACCATGCCGCTGCCGTTGTAAGGATTGGAGTCGTAGGCTGAGCCGTTTGTCCAAAGCCGGGTCTGGCCGTAACCAACTCCAAAACCGGAAGAGCTTATGTCGTTAATGGGCAGACTAACCACTCCATCCGAATAGCGCGTCTTGCCGGCCGAGCTGTCAAGGGACTTGGGATTGCCACCGTCGGCGCCGGCAGCCGAGCCATCGAGCCCGCTGTTAGCGCCGGAGCAGTTGCAGCCGCCCAAAGTCGGTGGCGTATCAGGCGGCAACCCCGTGATAACAACGACCGTGCTGATAACGGTTGTTTGGGCGTCCACCATGCCCATCTGAATTTCCTGAATCTGAGTGGTGACTTTGTAGATCCCCTTGGTGTAATTGTGCGACGCTTGGCAATAGAAAGTATTGCCCACTAGAGTGAGAGTACAAGCAGTTTGGCCGGGGGTGCCGTCGCCCCAGTCGGTGACGTTTGCGAAGCTACTGCCCACGCCATCAGGATCAGTGAAGGTCGCCACCAAAAGAGGCCCCAATGCTAGGGGACGGATTTGTAATTGAATCGTGCCCGTGCCGTTAAGCGGCTCAAGGATAAGAGGGGGCACCTTGCGACCCGTACTCGTACTAGGGTCGTTTTCCAAAGGTGCCCCACGAGCCTTACTATCGACCAGGGAGGACTGCTCCGGTGAATGAGGATTTGGAGCCGCAACCTCTTGGAGACGTGCCCTTTGCTGCTCAAACATCCGCTCGATTGAGGAACCCAAGAAATCGCGCATCGTGAAGACGCCGGGATTGGAGTCCATCAACACGCGCGGCTCCATTTGCTCGACGTTGAGGCGAGTTCGGCGGTTATTCTTCAAAGAAATGAAGGCTTTTCGTCGCTGTTTGCGCAACATGGCTGGCTCCTCTGACAAAGCTAGTCAAAGGCCAAAACCAACGTCGCTACCTGGCAGCCGCGACCTGCATTGTTGATTTGGGTCGGAGATGAGAATGTGAGGAGCTTTCCCTGCAAAAAATGAAAGTCAATCACAATCGGAAATAATCTCGGAAAAAAGAATACCAAATGTAGATTTATTGTTGGACAGGAATTTGTCCAGAAGTTTTGCCATGTCGTGCAGGCGACGGTGGGAGTAATGAGCAGTTACTACGGGCGTAGTGTGACCCGCCAATTGACTACGGCCTTTAAGAAAAGACCACAGTCTACGCAGGTCTTGTCATCGGTTTGGATTGCAGATTAATCTGCCCCTTGCACTTTTTGAGCCGGCCCTAGGCCCCAAATGCATTCCATTTCTTTCCACTTGCTTTCCATTTCTTTCCACAGGGGGTCTGGCGAAATGGAGAGAACCATTTGACAGGCCTGGGGAACAGCTTTTGGCCCGGACGGTCAGGTGATGACACTCTTGTATCACACCACCTGGCCGCCGTCCGAGTAGTAGCGGCGTCATTGACGCTCAATGATGCTCATTGGAGCGGCGCCGGTGGGGTGGGGTTCAACGCAATTCAACCTATTCTCTCCTGCCATTCACCGCTTGGACCGACGCCGCGTTCAGGCCGCGACGGGGCGAGTAGCGGCAGCGCTTTTTGGAGAAAATCCTTGCAATCGCACCGTTGGGGGGGCTAACTTCAGCTGTTGGCGTCGTAGCCGCGCCCCGGAGGCGGGCCAAATGGGAAAGTTCGGATAACGGAAGCAGAGGGGGGCAGCCATAAGTTCCGCTCGACGGCAATGCGCCAGAGCAAAGGAGAGCTCATGTCCATATCCATCAGCTCCGGCAGGCTGTCGCGCGCCGAACCGCAAACGCCAACGGAGCTCCTGTTTCAGCCTGTCAAGGTGGGGCGCTACAATCTGCGGCATCGGGTCGTAATGGCGCCGTTGACCCGCTCGCGCTCCCGCCAGCCGGGGAATATTCCCACCGCTTTGAACGCGTGCTATTACGAGCAGCGAGCCTCGGCCGCTCTCATCGTGAGCGAGGCCACCCAGGTGTCGATGCAGGGGCAGGGCTACGCCTGGACGCCGGGCATTCACAGCCGCGAACAGGTCGAGGGCTGGCGGCTGGTCACCGGCGCGGTGCACGAAGCCGGCGGGCTGATCTTCCTGCAGCTCTGGCACGTCGGACGCATCTCCCACCCGTCCCTGCAACCCGACGGCATGCTCCCGGTCGCGCCCTCGGCCATCAAGCCCAGCGGCCAGGCGTTCATCGAGAACGAAGCGGGCCAGGGGGAACTGGCTCCGTTCGTCGCCCCGCGGGCGCTCCAGATCGAGGAGATGCCCTACCTCGTCCGGCAATACGTGCGCGGGGCCAAGAACGCGCTGGCGGCGGGCTTCGACGGCGTCGAAATTCACGCCGCCAACGGCTACTTGCTCGACCAGTTCATCGAGTCCAGCACCAATAAGCGCACCGACGAGTACGGCGGTTCGATCGAGAACCGGGCGCGGCTGCTCCTTGAAGTCGTCGAGGCGGTCAGCCAGGTCTGGGAACCGGACCGCCTCGGGGTGCGCCTGTCGCCCTTGGGCACCTTCAACGACATCAGCGACGACGACCCGGAAGCGACGTTCGGCACGATCGCCGCCAAGCTCAGCGACTACCGACTCGCCTACCTGCACATTGTCAACCCGGCCCTTGCCGCGGTCGAGCACCGGACCGAACCCGAGCCTCGCGCCCAGCGGATGGTGGACCTGATACGCGGTAAATACCGCGGCAAGCTTATCATGGCCGGCGGCTTCGACCAAGACAATGCTGAGTCCTGGCTCCAGCAAAGCAAGGCGGATTTGATCGCCTTCGGTCGCAAGTACTTGGCCAACCCGGACCTGCCGGAGCGGTTTCGCTTGCGCGCCCCTCTCAATGCCGATGATCAGTCCACCTACTACGGCGGCGGCGCCAAGGGTTATACCGACTACCCAAGTCTCGCCCAGGAACGGGGCGAGGAAACGAAACCCTGCGTGGACGACCGGTGGCGATAAAGCTTTGAAAGGTGTTCCTTCGCGGTGCCACGGCGGCATGTGCGCCGACCACGCTCAGCAGTGCAACACGAATTCATTGGAGGACCTGCCAATGAAGGTCGGATTTTTCGTCCCCTGTTACATCGACGCCTTTTTCCCGGAAGTAGGGGTCGCCACTCTGGAACTCCTCGAGAGACTCGGCTGCTCGGTCGAGTATCCGCTCGATCAGACTTGCTGCGGCCAGCCGATGGCCAACAGCGGTTGCCAGGAAGATGCCGCCGCCACTGAAGCCCTTTTCGTCCGCTGCTTTAAGGATTTCGCCACGGTCGTCGGGCCATCCGGCAGCTGCGTCCACCACGTCCGCTTCCACCTCGACGCTATCGAGCAGACGCCGGAGGTCCGCAAGGTCCGGGCCGGGACCCGGGAGCTGGTCGAGTTCCTGCACGACGACTTGAAGGTCACGACTTTTCCCTGGGCGCCGGCGTTTCCACACAAGGTGGGTCTCCACGACAGCTGCACCGCCATCCGGGGGCTCGGCCACGCCCGACCGTCGGAGCGGGTCAACGAGCCCTACTTTTCGAAGACCAGGGACTTGCTGGGTAAGGTCCAGGGGCTCGAGCTGGTCGAGATCGACCGGCCCGACGAGTGCTGCGGGTTCGGTGGCAGCTTCTGCGTAACCGACGAGGCCGTCTCGGCCAAGATGGGCTATGACCGGGTCCACGATTTCCACCGCCACGGGGCGGAATACCTCGCTTCCGCGGACATGTCCTGTCTGCTCCACATGAAGGGCGTGATCGACCGCCTGAAGCTGCCCCTGAAGGTCATCCACATCGCGCAGATCCTGAACGGAGGCCCGCTATGAGCATGTCTCAGCCTGAACACTACGAAACCCTCGTCCTTGGAAGCGGCGCCGGCGGCAAGCTCCTGGCCTGGCACATGGCCCGCCTGGGGCGACGAGCGGCCGTCGTGGAACGGAAATGGATCGGCGGCTCCTGCCCGAACATCAACTGTCTGCCCAGCAAGAATGAAATCTGGGGCGCAAAAGTGGCAGACCTAGTTCATCACGCGGCCAAGTTCGGGCTGCTGATGGGCTCGACCACGGTCGACATGCGGCGTGTGCGGCAGCGCAAACGCGACATGGTCGAGGGTCTGATCGCCTTGCACCTCGATCTCTACAAGGCCAGCGGCGCCGAGTTGATCATGGGCGAGGGGCGTTTCGTCGCGCCCAAGACGCTCGAGGTGCGTTTGAATGACGGCGGAACGCGCGTGCTGGCGGGCGACCGTGTATTGCTTAACGTCGGCACTCACGCCACGATTCCACCGATTCCGGGCCTGGCGGCTGCCTCACCGATGACGAACATCGAGCTGCTCGAACTCGACCGTTTGCCCGAACATCTCGTCGTCCTTGGCGGCGGGTACGTCGGTCTAGAATTTGCCCAGGCGTACCGACGCTTCGGCAGCCGGGTGACCGTTGTCGAGCACGGATCTCAACTTCTCGGGCGTGAAGACCCTGATGTCTCGGAAGAAATCCACCGCATTCTCACTACCGAGGGGATCGAGGTCCTGCTTGGGGCCGAGGTGCCCGGGGTGGAGGGGCGATCCGGCTCAGGCGTTCGGTTGCGCGTGCGGACAGGCGGGAACGAACGGACCATCGCGGCCAGCGATATTCTTGTCGCGACGGGACGGACTCCCAACACCGCCTGGATGGGACTGGAAGTGGCCGGCGTCGAACTGGACTCACAGGGATACATCAAGGTCAATGACCGGCTGGAGACAGGGGCGCCCGGGGTGTGGGCGATCGGCGAATGTGCCGGCAGCGCTCAGTTCACGCACGTGTCCGAGGATGACTTTCGGATCATTCGAGACAACCTGGCCGGGGGCAATCGCAGCTCACGCAACCGTCTCATTCCCTACTGCCTGTTCACCGATCCGCCGCTGGCGCGTGTCGGCTTGAGCGAGCGCGAAGCGCGCGAGCGGGGGGTCGCCGTCCGGGTCGCTCACCTCCCGATGACTGCTGTCCTGCGGACGCGGACCATCGGCGAAACCGCTGGTTTCATGAAAGTGATCGTCGAAACGCCGGGCAACCGCATTCTCGGGTTTGCGATGATCGGTCCGGAGGCCGGGGAAGTCATGGCCGTGGTGCAGACGGCGATTCTGGGCGGGCTGCCCTTCACGGTTTTGCGCGATGCTATTCTCGCTCATCCGACAATGGCCGAGGGGCTCAATGCCCTGTTCGCCGCCATCCCGGCGTCCTGAATCCAGCCGAGCCCTCATTCTTGATCCTGAAGGAGGCCGCTATGACCCGTCCCATCGATCCGGAAGGACTGGCCGCGCGGTTCATCTCCCTTGAGGTACACGAGTCCACCCACGACCGCCTCGTCTGGGGCATGCGCCAGAACCGCGACAGGGCGGTCGCCGGGGTGCCGGAGTGGGAGAAGCTGCGCGAGCTAGCCTCGCAGATCAAGGAGCACACGCTCACGCACCTGGACCGGTACCTCGAACAGTTCGAGGCCAACGCAACCAAGCTCGGCACGCACGTCCACTGGGCCCGCGACGCCGACGAGCACAACGCGACGGTCTACGACATCCTGCAGGCGCACCGCGTCAAGTCCCTGATCAAGAGCAAGTCGATGCTCCAGGAGGAGTGCGGCATGACGCCCTATCTCCAGAAGCGCGGCATCGAGGTGACCGAGTCGGACCTCGGCGAGCGCATCCAGCAGCTCTCCAACGAGCCGCCCAGCCACATCGTAGTGCCGGCCATCCACAAGCTCCGGACCGACGTGGCGGCCCTCTTCGCCCAGGACCTGGGCACGGACCCGAAGGACTCCGACCCGCACTATTTGGCCGAGGCGATGCGCGAGAACGCTCGGCCCCGCTTCCTGAAGGCCGACGCCGGCATGACCGGCGCCAACTTCGCCGTGGCCGAGACCGGCGGGTTCGTCGTCTGCACCAACGAGGGCAACGCCGACATCGGCGCCAGCGTGCCGCCGTTGCACGTCGCCAGCATCGGCATCGAGAAGCTGATCCCCCGCGCCCGCGACCTCGGCGTCTTCATCCGCATGCTCTCGCGCAGCGCCCTGGGCTCGGCGATCACGCAATACACCTCCCACTTCCACGGCCCGCGACGGGGCGGGGAGATGCACGTGGTCCTCGTCGACAACACGCGGAGCGACCGGCTCGGCTCTCCGGACTTCTGGCACGCTCTGAAGTGCATCCGCTGCGGCGCGTGCATGAACACCTGCCCTGTCTACCGCCGCGGCGGCGGTCTCAGCTACGGGGCGACCTACTCCGGCCCGATTGGCGTGATCCTTGACCCCGGCTTTGACCTGAGCAAGTATCGCGAGTTGCCCTTCCACTCGTCCCTTTGCGGGTCGTGTACCGAGGTGTGCCCGGTCAAGATCGACATCTCCGACCAGATCTACAAGTGGCGCCGCGTGGTCGCCGATAAGGGGTTGCTGCCGCTCAGCAAGAAGGTCGGCATGAGCGCGCTCGGGGCGACCCTGGCCCACCCGGCTTCCTTCCACGCCGCGGAGTCCGTCGGGGAGTCGGCCCTCGCGGAGCTGCCGCGGTTCCTGCTCTACAACCCGCTCAACCCCTGGGGCAAGCACCGCGAGCTGCCGACCGTCCCCAAACTGACGTTCCGCGAATGGTACCTTGAGAACCGGAGGAAGACATGAGTCCGCGTGACGCGATCCTCGCGGCCGTCCGGAGGAATCTGCCCCGGCCCGCCGTGCCGCTGCCCGAGGTCCCCGGGACCGACCGGAAAGGGATCGCGACCGGGTTCGGCTACAAGGAGCACTTCAACAGGCTGCCGGGGGTCCCGGGCTTTCCGGCCGAAGGCGAGCCCATCCTCCCGTACTTTCGGAAGCAGTTGGAGGCGATGGGCGGGAGATCCTTCGAGGTGCAGGACGGCGAGGCCGCCCGGGCGAAGGTGGCGGAGCTGTTCCCCGCCGCCAAGGTCGTCTGCTCGGCCGTGCCCGAAGTGCCGGGCACCCGGCGGGTCGAGGACGTCCGCGACCCCCACGAGTTGAACGACGTCGACATCGGCGTGGTCCGCAGCCCGCTCGCGGTGGCAGAAGCGGGGGCCGTCTGGCTCACCCAGGGCGAGCTGGTTGTGAACGCCCTGGGAGTGCTGTCGCAGCATCTCATTGTACTGCTCGACCCCGCGGCGATCGTGGACACGATGCACGACGCCTACGGGCGGCTCGACCTCGCCGCCAGCCCTTACGGCGTCTTCCTGGCAGGGCCATCGGCCACCGGCGACATCGAAGGAGTGATCATCCACGGCGCTCAGGGCGCCCGGAGCTTGACCGTCCTGCTCCTCGCGCCGGCCGGGCGGTGAATTTGCGCCGTGAGTGCAAGAACCAGCTACCTGCTATCGACAATAATCCAGTGGAAGGGTCGAAAAACCTTTTGACCTGCCTTTTTGAAATCTTGGAAAAGGAGTGAAAAGGATGAGCACGATCACGACGAAAGACGGCACGCAGATTTACTACAACGACTGGGGCACAGGGCAACCTGTAGTTTTCAGCCATGGCTGGCCGCTCTCCGCGGATGCGTTCGAAGACCAGATGTTCTTTCTCGCATCGCGCGGATATCGCTGTGTCGCCCACGATCGCCGCGGCCACGGACGTTCGAGCCAGCCGTGGACCGGCAACGACATGGACACGTACGCCGACGACCTCGCGGAACTCGTCCAGAAGCTCGATCTCAAGAAGGCCATCCATGTCGGCCATTCCACAGGCGGAGGGGAAGTTGCTCGTTATATCGGCCGGCACGGCACGAAGCGTGTGGCCAAGGCCGTGTTGATCAGCGCCGTCCCGCCTCTGATGCTGAAGACGCCGGCCAATCCAGGCGGCACGCCGATCGAAGTGTTCGACAAGCTACGCGCCGGCGTTCAGGCCGACCGCTCGCAACTCTGGAAGGATCTCAGTCTGCCGTTCTACGGCTACAACCGCCCGGGCGCGAAGGTTTCGGAAGGGGTGCGCGAGTCGTTCTGGCTTCAGGGCATGATGGCGGGCTTCCCTGCCGCATACTTCTGCATCAAGGCGTTCTCCGAGACGGATCAAACCGAGGATCTGAAGAAGATCGACGTACCGACGCTCATCATGCAGGGCGACGACGACCAGATCGTGCCGTTCGCCGACTCCGGCCTGCTCCAGTCCAAGCTCGTCAAGGGCACGACCCTGAAGGTCTACAAGGGCGCCCCGCACGGTCTGTGCACGACGCTCAAGGACCAGGTCAACGCCGACCTGCTGGCGTTCCTGAAAGGCTAGACTGGCCCCGTCCGTCATCCCATTCATCTCCCGCGCCTTGCCGCCGATCTTCTTGCGGGCAATTACCTGTTCCTGGAAGTGGTCGATCATGATTTCCGCCTTCTGGCGGATCGCATGGTCGTGCGACTCGACGTATTTGCGCAGCTTCTTGCCCGCCTTCTTGATGTCGAATTCCGGGTCGTCCGTGATGGTCTTCATTAGCCGGTAGTAGCTGGACACCGGCGTGTAGCTCTGGAGCACGTCCAGGATGAAGCATTCCTGGATCGCCTGCTTCATCGTGTAGCTGTGAAAAGCGCGGTGCTTGGTTGTGCCGGCTTGTGGCATGGCCGTCCCGGCCATGCTCGCCGCTACGGGCGGGACGCCCGTGCCACCAAACGGCTCGCCGAAGATTTCGAGGGTTTTGTTCTTTGGGGTGGCGGTGAACGCGAAGTAGCTGGCATTGGGCAGCATCTTCCGCGATTGCATAATCCGGTTGATTTTGTCCTCGACCGTCTCTTCTTCTTCCTCTTCCGATGATTGCTCCGAAAGGGCCGCGTTCATCTGAGCAGAGGCCCGGCCGCCCTGGCTGGAATGGGCCTCGTCGATGATGATGGCGAACTTGCGCCCCCGGTGAGGTGCGTGCACATCTGCACCTTGTGGTCGTCAACGGCGAAATGCACGACGCAGCGGCCGAACTGAAACAGCAGCTCCTTGGGGTCGCGGTCTCGGATGTACTGCGTGACCGCGTCCGCGACGGTCTGCTTGGTCAGCTTGTTCTTCAGCTCGAACGTGGCCACCGGCAAGCCGTTGATGAACACGCCGAGGTCCAGCGCGAGCTGCGTTTCATCCTTGCTGTAATGAAGCTGCCGGGTAAAACTGAAGCGATTGGCCTGGAAAAGCTCCACGGCCCTGGCATTGCCCGGCGTCGGCGTCCCATAAAACAGGTTCAGCGAAGCCGCGCCGTGCTTGATGCCCTTGCGCAGCACGTCAATGACGCCGCGCTTGGCAATCTCGCCTTGAAGCCGGTGGAGAAACTGCTGACGGGATGGGCCGTCGGTTTCGATTCCCAGCGACTCGACTACCTTCGGCTGCGTGGCTTTCAGGAAGGCGAGCAAGTGGGCCAGATCAACGGCGTGGTCGCGGTCGAAGTCCTCGTTGCTGCCCGGGAGGTAATCGGCCTCGTGGATCAAGGACTCGACGATCAGGGTTTCAAGTCCTTTCTCGCTGGTGTCAGTCGGCATCGACTACCTCCTCTGCGTGGCATGGCCGTCTCGGCCATCTTTGGCCTCCACGGGCGGGACGCCCGTGCCACCTTCCAAGAATGACGCCAAATCCGATGTAACGCCCACCCAAAGCCAGCTGCGCAAGCCCGCAGTGGCTGGATTGTTAAGTGTGTACTCAATGGCGCGCAATAGGTCTTCTTCATCCCGAATGAGATGATCGTAGTATTCAGGCTGCCAGAAGGGAGAGGGAACTTTCATCCGCTTCACAGCCTGATGAGCCGTGAAAGACTTCCAGGAATGGAGTATCTTGTCCAGGTCATGACCATCGGAGGGCTTGAAAACGACATGGACGTGATTGGGCATGACGCACCAGGCCAAAAGCGTGTAGCGTTGACCATTGAAGTGTCGCAAGGCATTCTGCACCAAGTCCGCAATTTCCGGACGCTTCATCCAACAGGAACCCATGCCCCCATCAAGGTGCTTCTCGACCTTCTCGGAGAACAACTCTTGCAGCCGTTTCTGTTCCACCGAGGTCAATGGGCGGCCTTGTTGTCGTGCTCGACGGGTAAGCTCCTCTTGTTCGATCTTCCACGCCTTCACCACGGACTACGGCAGCGAATCGGCCAGGCGGAAGGTGACGAAGTAAATGCCGCCCTCTCGCGTCCAGTGGGGCAAATAAGCTCCCTGGCGAATACGAATGGCAGGCGCTTCCGTGGCATGGCCGTCTCGGCCATGCTCTGCTGCCACGGGCGGGACGCCCGTGGCACCTGGTTTGTCACTGGCTGTCACCTACGGTCTCCTCTCGTGGCACGGTCGTCCCGACCGTGCCGGCCTCGTGGATCATGGACTCGACGATCAGCGTCTCAAGCCCTCTTTCGCTGGTGTCAGTCAACATCGGCTACCTCCTCAACTGCGTCGAGGTCTTCGTCTTGTTGCAGCTCGTCGTCGATTGCCTCGCCATTGTCGAGTGGTTGAAGGTCTTCTGGTGAGCCTGCAATGGCGTTTGATGCGAGATTCCGCACGTCCACCTTGCCGCTCACCACATCCGCCGTCAGCCGCGTCCGGTATTCCCGTAGCAAACCGATCTCACGCTCGGCGCGTGCGATTGCGGCACGCAGTGGCGTAGTCTTCTCGTCGATATGCGCCACAACGGCGTTCTGCGCAACGGGACTTCCCACACATATCGAAATCCTCATCAGACGGTCCTGAGTGAGCTTGGGTTGCGCGGCTCCCGTTATCCAGGGGCGGTAGTTCAATGTCTCAAGAAACCCTGCGAGGTACTCGATGTTACCACGTTTCGGTTTAAGGATGTGGGCGCGGTTGTTCACCCAAAACTTGCCTCGCGCGATGATGGCCAACTGTAGGTTGCGAAGCATTAGGTTCGCACCATCCTCGGCGATGAGTAACAGATTGTCGTCGAACAGATAGTCGTCAACTTTGTCGATTACCCCACGCCATCGTAATGGGACACACCAACCGCTCCCATCCAGGACAGCAGTTTGTTAACGATGATGTCACCTTTCTTCACCACCCAATATCCATCGGTCGTCGTCGCCTTGTTTCCTCGCTCCTCAAGATCCTTGCGTGGACGAACGCCGATGTGTGTATAAATGGATAGCAGTTCCATTCCATGATTCGGCTTTGACTTTTCAATGCTCAGCCGGAAGAGTTGGTTTGTTCGACTAATGCGCCATTGCGCAGGGATTTCGCCGAGCCACGGCGAGCCGGAATCCTTGTACTCGGTATAGGGCCGCCGTTCGTGTGTCATGGGTCACTTCGCCCCAACGATCTGTTCCAGCAACCCTTCGGTTTCGGCTTCCAGCGCATAGATGTCGGCCTTGATCTCCTCCAGCGTCCGCTGCCGGTGCGGCTTGTAGAAGTAGCGGGTAAAGGTAATCTCATAACCGATGCGGGTGGCCGATTCGTCGATCCAGGCATCCGGCACGTGCGGCAGCACTTCGCGCTGAAAGAACGCCTCGATGCCGCCGCCTTCAAGGAGAAGCACCTGCTCGGTGTCTCGCAAGTCGGTGTCCGGTTCGTACTCGACGATTCCAGGCTTGCCTGTGGCACGGCCGTCCCGGCCGTGCTGTAATTCCACGGGCGGGACGCCCGTGCCACTGACTTCATACCGCCCCAAATCGGCGCCGGCTTGGCCTTGCCCGCCTTGTGGAGCTTGCGAATGACCAGTTTGGCCGACTCGTGCTTCTCGGCCATGCCCGCTCGCAATAATTTCAAGCGCTTGGCGGGCAGCTTGACGTTGTGGGTTTCGGCGTAGACATCGCGGAGCACGTCGTCGGCGATGCCCCAGATAAAGTTGACGATGGCGCTATGCTGAGCGTAGTCCATGTGGCGTGTGGATTCAGGGTTACGCTGCTTCAACCCAGAATCCTTCCGACTGGTACGGAGAAGCAATTATCAATGGTTGCGGGTTCGAAGTCTAGCATCGTAGGACGCAACTCTTGGCACCAGCCTAGATTGAAGAGTAATTGCTCCGTTTCACCCTTTCAACTTTTATGTCCAAAATGCTTTCCATTTCTTTCCACAAGGGATCTGGCGAAATGGAGAGAACCAAATCGGAGGGGCTTTTCGGGCGAGATCGCCTAGCCCATTGAGGCGCGGCTCGGAAACGAATTCGTTGGATCTAGCGATGACACTTTTGGTCCGGAGTACCTGGACAACAGGGTGCGGCGTCATTGGCGCTCAAAGCTGCTCAATGGAGCGCCGCCGAGGGGGTGGGGTTCAAATCATTTCAACCTATTTTCGCGCCCGCCATGAAGTGCGCATAAGGCACAAAAAACCGCCATGAGGCAAGGTCGGTTGATGACCGTTCGACCACCGGTAGCAGAGAGTGGATGCTTTCCATTGCTTTCCACAGGGGGTCAGGCGAAATGGAGAGAACCAAAACGATTATTCGTAAGACCCATTCTTACAAAGGCTTCCGGCAAAAAGGATCGTTTCCCTACTGGTGGCGGTGACGAGAAACCCTGCCATCTGGGTCCAAGGAAACTCAGGGCACTACGGACGATCTCCGGGATCGCCCCAGGCGATTTTTTGAAGACTGCGGGACGGCGACGCAGGAGGACACGGGCTTCGTCTCGGTTGGTG